>Ga0153954_1000800_pt1 | contig 21492 bp, 19 predicted proteins | sample TSFL038MetaG_FD_102277 | JGI IMG/M metagenome (GOLD analysis project Ga0153954, IMG submission 102277) | Attine ant fungus gardens microbial communities from Florida, USA - TSFL038 MetaG | ecosystem: Host-associated > Fungi > Mycelium > Unclassified | place: USA: Florida, Wekiwa Springs State... | reverse complement strand
TGTGAGGCGTCGTCGCCGCGGGTCATTCTGACCGCGCCGAACTTCTTCTGCATGCCGTCGGATCGGCGCAAGGCGATCGCAACCAACGAGCGCAGCGCACACGCGCCGAAGAGCCTGGACCAATACAAGGCCTCACACGCGCCAGGCTGCGGCTGTTGCTCAGGAAAGCAGTCGCGTCTGATGACGAAGTCAAAGAGCGGCGCCAAGGGCTTCCCGACGGCGCGGCCATGGATGATCAGCCACTGAGTGGAGGTGCTTTCGGGTCACGTTAAAACTCGACGGCAAACTTCATCGAGTTGAAAATGGACGTCTCACTGATGGTCGCCGGTCTCTACGTGGTCGCGGGCCGTCGGGCATTTCTCGATCCATGGACGCAGGGTCGCGGGAACCGGCAACACCGGCCGGCCCTTGCTGAGACTTACCGTTCGGATCAACGGAATCCGGGTCTTGACCACGCGCAATTCGCGATCGTCTCTAACGACCTGTCTCCGGCGGTGACCGCACCTCGTTATCGCGCGTTTGGACCGCTCGCGCATCCCGTTGCGCAATTTGCGTGCGCCTATTGAGCGCCCGCTGGAAGTCCGGCGCCGCGGCGACCAACTCCTTGGCGGCTTCGGTGGGGATGGTCGAGGACGTCGTTAGTCACGCCCCTCTCGACGATCTTTCCGTCGTGCATGACGATGACTTCATCAGTGATAGCGCGCGCGACAGTGAGGTCATGAGTTATGAAAAGATACGCGATTCCAAGCCGACGATTGAGATCGGCGAACAGGTCCAGGACCTGGGCGCGGATGGACACACCGAGCGCTGAAACAGGCTCATCGGCGACGATGGATTGTCCGGTCGAGAGTGAAAAAGGAACCCTGTCGACGGCGCGAAACGGCGCGGCTTTACGAAATGCCGTGAGATGCCTGCCGCCGTACTCTCGCACGATCCCCTTCACCTCGAGAAGCGGCGACTGTTCGCGAGCCATTGCAGGCTCGGCTCGCGCAGGGACGTGCATGGAGGCGGCTAGGTGGGCGAATGGATTGGAATTTGGTCCGCAAACGCGGATTGGCTCTCTGAATGAGAGCTGTCGCTGAGCTGCGCAGCGGCGGCTGTTTGCCAGCAAGCGCTGACTTCTCCTTCTGGCCTGACGTTGACTTCCGTATCCGGCGCGATCAAGTCCGCCGCCGCTCGCCCGAGCTTTAGCCGAGCGTAGCTACGATCGGCCGACTCCTGTTCAGATCGCCGTGCTTGCGGACGAAGCTGTTGACCGCGACCTTTAAGATCCGGCGCGATGACCACCCATTGTGTGCCGTCGTTCAATTCCGTAGCGACGAAAGCAAAGTCAGTCGGCACGCGCGTTCCTAACTCTCACCTAATTCTAAGTGCTTACGATAGCAAAACGCGCGGTTGCGTCGTGCAGGGCGTCTGCTGCGGGCGCTGAAGCGACCCTCGCGGGCGCGCATTGACATGGATCTGTGGCTGCGCGAGCCACTATCAAGCGCGATGGGCGGTCCGAAAATCGTTGTCGGTGATTCCTCCGTCGCGACCGCGCCGATTGTAAGAACATAACGCAGCTCGCTGCCGAGCGCAAAGATCGGTGTCGCGATTCCTACCCTCCGTCAGTCGCTTGCTCGATGCTTTGCGAGCCCTCCTTGCGACAAACTTCATTCATCATTTCGATACGCCGGGCGCGACGGAAGAAGAAGCCGTCAGAGAGCTCGAGGCCCGATACTAGGTCAAGGTAAAACTTATGGTCCGACAGCAAGACGCTGATCGTGCCCTTTCGTCGGGTGTTGAGCGCTTCCCGCACTTGCTGCGCTACCGAGATGGTAGTAGTGTAAGCTACGAAAATGCTGCCAAGGAGATATGCAGGAGGCGACCAAGTCAGAATTGGTGTAACCTGCCTGAACGGGTGTCGAAATCGTGAAAGAACGAGTTCCCCACGTGAGCAAGCCGAGCCAGACCAATCTGGATGCACTTTTGCCTGACCTACAGGCATTGGGGTTCAGCGAATACGAAGCGCGCGCCTATCTGACGCTCTATAAGCTGCAGCCTGCGACGGCCTATGAGGTCAGCAAGATGGCAGGACTGCCCAAGGCGAATGTCTACGCCGTCCTCGACAGTCTTACCAAGAAGGAAGCGGTTCAGCCCATTTCCGAGAATCCGCTGCGCTATGTTGTCGTTGCGCCGAAGGTGTTGTTCGGCCGTATTGCCCAGTCGGTGGCAAGGCGCTGCGACAAGCTGACCGAGGCCGTTCCGCATTTGGCCGAGACCAGCGATGATCACTATGTCTGGTCGCTTGCCGGCAACGAAGAACTGTCGGCGAAGATGCGGGACATGATCAGCAATGCTCGCAAGCATGTCTGGGTGAAGGCATCGGAAGACGTATTGCTGCCGTATCGTGATGCGCTGCGCCAAGCAGCGGATCGTGGTGTGGCGATCCTGGTGATCCTGTTCGGTACCAAGCTCGAGCAATTCCAGTTCGGCTATCCGTCCCGAACCTATTTGCACGAGGGCAACGGCACTCCCGTTGGGATCGCGCCGCATCTGGTCACGCTCACGGTCGACTTCGAAGAAGCCTTTATTGCGGAGTTTCGTGCCGAAGCGCGGGGCTCCTACACCCGCAATCGCGCCGTGGTCACGCTGGCCGACTCGCTGCTGCGGCACGAGATCTACTTCGCCGAAATCTTCGAGATGTTCGGCCAGCCTATTCAAAAGACGTTCGGTCCGGCATTGCTGGAACTTCGACGCAAATACCTGCCGGTCGACCAGGTGAGGGCACTCGAACGGCTGCTGGACGAGCCACGGTCCGGAATCGGCGGGGCTTCCGAGATCATGAGCTCCTGAGCCGTCAAACGCATTCACAACCGCAACGAGCTTCGGAAGATGCCTCGCCTCGCGGGCACTTGCTCGCGCTCATCAGCGCGTTCCCATGCAAAACCCGGCCGGCACTCTGTTGACTCCCGACCATTTGATAGTATTAGATGATACTACCTTCAGACCGATGGAGCCCCTCCCGATGACATCCGTTCCCACCCCGCAGCAGTCCGAAGCCCTTGTCGGGTTGACGATGCGTTTCGCCGAGCATGTTGCGTCGCTCAAGTTCGAAGATATTCCGGCTGAGGTCAGCACCAAGGCGAAGCTGATCCTGCGCGACGGCGTCGGCAACGAGATCGCGGCTTCGGCAATCAGCGAGCCGGCCAACAAGGTCGTCGAACTGGTCAAGGAGTGGGCAGGCGCGCCACAGAGCACCATCATCGGTCACGGCATTAAGGTGCCGACTCCGAATGCGGCGCTGGTGAACGCAATGATGGGTCACGGCATCGAGCTCGATGACGCCCATGGCTCCGGACTGATCAAGGCGGGCTCGGTTCTCGTTCCGGCGGCATTCGCGCTCGCCGAGTTGTCGGGCGCGTCGGGCAAGGACGTCGTTGCAGGCGTAGTCGCCGGATACGATGTTGCGATCCGGATCGCCAAGGCGATCAATCCGGGCCACCGTCAACGCGGATATCACACCACCGGCACGGTCTCGGCGATCGGTGCAGCCGCGATGGGCGCAAGGCTGCTCGGCTGCAACGCCGAACAGATCGCCTGGGCGATGGGTCTTGCCTGCATGCAGTCCGCGGGCATCCAGTCCTATCTCGACGATCCCTGCATGGCCAAGCCGTTCAGCCCCGGCAAGTCCGCCTTCAACGGCGTGCTGGCGGCGATCATGGCAAGCCGCGGCTTCAGCGGTCCGAAGAAGGTGCTGGAGTCGCGCGAGGGCTTCCTCAATGCCTTCACCGACAGCGTGCGTCTCGACGACCTGCAGGACAATCTCGGCAAGCATTTCGCGATCATGGAAGTGGGCTTCAAGCCGCACGCAGCCTGCCGCTACGCCCACGGGCCGATCGACCTGGCGCAGGATGCCTATGCGCTCGACGGCGTGCGTCTGGACAATGTTGAACGTGTCACCGTCCACATGAGCGAACTCGCGATCCGCCAGGCATCGAAGCCGGTTGCCACCAATCTCAACGCGGCGATGGGTTCGACCCAGTTCAGCATCGCGCTTGCGCTGGAATCGGGCAAGAACGGTCTGAAGGAATATTGGGACGGTTACAAGCAGGCCGACGTTCATGCCGCGATGAAGAAGGTCGAACTGGTCAAGGAGGCGGGCTACGGCCTCGGCGGCCGGCAGTCGAAGATCGACATCGCCCTGAAGAACGGCAAGACCGTCAGCCGCAGTTCGTTGGAACCAAAGGGCGAGCCGACCAATCCGCTCACGGTCGACGAGTTGGAGCGGAAATTCCTCGCCATGACCACAATGGTGATCGACGAGACGCAGGCGCAGCGCGTCAGCGAACTGGTGATGTCGCTGGAAAAGCAGCCCAAGGCAGATGTCGTTCCCCAGGCGTCGGTGGTGAACAATGGCCCCTCGCTTCGCGCAGCCTGAGCCAGCCGTTACGTCCGTTCCTTCGTCGCTTGCGCGTCGCGCAGGCGGTGCGGAGCAGGTCGCGATCTCCTGCGCATTCATGCGCGGGGGATCGAGCAGGGGCGGCTTTTTCCTCGACGAGGATCTGCCGCAGGACCGGGCCGAGCGGGATGCCGTTCTGCTCGCTGCCTACGGTTCGCCCGACAACCGTCAGATCGACGGCATCGGCGGTTCGGACCCGCTGACCAGCAAGGCGGCGGTGGTCAAGCTCTCGCACCGTCCCGACGCAGATGTAGAATACACCTTTCATCAGGTCGGCATCGACCAGCCCGTGGTCTCTACTGGCGGTAATTGCGGCAACATGCTCGCCGCAGTGGGCCCGTTCGCGATCCTGCGCGGGTTGGTCCCGGCCGTCGAGCCGGAAACGTTCGTCCGCATCTACACGACCAACACCAAGCAAGTCGTTGTTGCGCGCATTCCGGTGCGGGACGGCGAGCCATTGTGTGAAGGCGATTGCGCGATTGCCGGCGTGCCTGATCCCGGTGCCGCCATCCGTCTTGACTTCGGCGATTGCAGTGGCGCCGTGTCGGGCAAGCTGTTGCCGACGGACGCCTCGCGCAACAAGATTGAAATCGACGGCCGAAGCATCGAGGTTTCGCTGATTGATGCCGCGACGCCCTTCGTGTTCGTTCGCGCTGCTGATATCGGCGGCAGCGGAACCGAGCTGCCCGACGATCTGCGCAGCCACGAGCTGCTAATGACACGTCTGGAGCAGGTACGGGGATGGGCAGCGGTTGCGTTGGGGCTCGTGCCGAGCGCCGATCTTGCGCGCGCAAAGAGTCCCAACATTCCGCGCGTGATCATGATCGCGCCGCCCTCGTCCTATGCGGCCGTCGGAGGCCACAATGTCGGCGCCACCGATGCCGATCTCTGTGTTCGTCAACTGGCGATGCAGAGACCACACAAGGCGCTCGCCGTGACGGGAGCGGTCTGCACCGCCGTGGCCTGCGCTGTCCCGGGCTCGATTGTAGCGGAGACGATCGGCAAGCCGCTTTCCGAGGTAAGGCTTGGCCATCCGAGCGGCGTGCTGCGCGTCGCGTCGAAGATTCGCCAGCAGCCTAATGGCGACATCGCCATCGAGAGCGCGCAGATCGAGCGCACCGCGAGACTGATCATGGATGGCATTCTCTACGTCCGGCGCCGCAAGATCAAAGTCCTTGCGGCATCGGTAAAGGAATAGGCGCAGTAAACATGGTTGAACATCGTCGGACCGAATTCGTGCCGCCGGCGCGCAGCACCAAGCCGCGCAAGCGGGGTCTTACCGCCGTGATCGATTATGGTCCGGACGGATTTGGATGGACTGGCGAACGCGGCGTGGCGGACCTTCTCGACTGCGCCGCGGACTATATCGATTTCGCCAAGATCTACGCGATGAACGCGCTGCTGCTGCCGAAGCCAGTGGTGAGCCGGATCGTCAAGCTCTATCGCGATGCCGGCGTGCACTGTTATTCCGGCGGCATTCTCTTCGAGTACGCCTATCGGCGCAACGAAATCGACCTGTTCGCGGACCACGTTCGATCGATCGGCCTGACGTCGCTCGAGATTTCCGAGAATTATATCGAGCTGAACGACAATGAGCGGCTGTCGTTCATTGATCGCTTCCAGAAGCTCGGCCTGTCGGTGATTTACGAGTTCGGGCGCAAGAACCCGACCGAGCCGATGCGCCTGGAAGAGCTCGAGGCGCTGGTCATGACGCTCGGCAATCGCGGCGTCGACCATGTCATCGTCGAGCAATCGGAGATTGACATGGCGGCAAGCCGCGCGCCGGATCAGCTCAAGACGCTGGCCTCGGCTGCCTGGTTCGAACGGATTCTCATTGAAGCCGATCCCTATCGTTTCCCGAAGCAGCACGTCGAACTGCTTCGGGACTTTGGAGGCGACGTGAATCTGGCGAATATCGCGCCAGGCCAAGCTCTGCGGCTCGAAGGCTTGCGCCGAGGTATCGGGCGGGCCGTGAACTACGCGATGCTCTCGGAAGGAGAGAAGGTTTGACGGAGCAGCTCGAGCGCTTCGGCGTGGCCTGTTCCTTCAAGCCAGTGACAAATTCGAAATTTTCAGGGAAGAAACTTGTATGATCGCTCGTGATCTCGACGCCGATGTTATCGTGATTGGAGCCGGCAACGCGGCCGCGTGCGCGGCCATCTCTGCTCGCAACAACGGTGCGAGCGTCTTGATGCTGGAAGCGGCGCCTCGCGAAGAGCGCGGCGGCAACTCGACCTACACCGCCGGCGCGATGCGCTATGTCTTCAACGGCGTCGAGGATGTGCTGAGCGTGGTACCGGACGTCAACCCCGACACGCTCGCGAATACTGATTTCGGGACCTATACCGAGGATCAGTTCTTCGACGACATGTTTCGCGTCACGCAGTTTCGCACCGACCCTGACCTCTGCGAGCTTCTGATCAAGCGTAGCTTGCCGACTCTGCAGTGGATGCGTCAGCAGGGCGTGCGGTTCCAGACCAGCCATGGGCGGCAGGCGTACAAGGTCGATGGACGGTTCGTATTCTGGGGTGGCCTCAGCGTCGAAGTGTGGGGCGGCGGCCCCGGGTTGGTCGACATGCTGCTCGCCTCGGCCGAGAAAAAGGGCATCCGCATCGAATACGAGACTGCGGCGATTGCCCTGCTAAGGGACAATGACGGCGTCGTCCACGGTGTGCGGGTCCGTCACAACGGCCGCACACGCGAGCTGTTTTGCAATGCGGTCGTTCTTGCGTGCGGTGGATTTGAATCGAACACCGAAATGCGCGCCCGTTATCTGGGCCCGAACTGGGATCTCGCAAAGGTTCGCGGCACGCGGTTCAATACCGGCGCGGGCATTCAGATGGCGCTGGAGATCGGAGCGATGCCATCCGGCCATTGGTCTGGAGCTCACGCCGTCGGCTGGGATCAGAATGCACCGGCGTTCGGCGACCTTGCCGTTGGGGATGCCTTCCAAAAGCACAGCTATCCGTTCGGCATCATGGTCAATGCTCGCGGCGAGCGGTTTCTCGATGAAGGGGCGGATTTCCGCAATTACACTTATGCGAAATACGGCCGTGAAATCCTCGCTCAGCCCGGTCAGTTTGCCTGGCAGATCTTCGACGCGAAGGTCCGCCACCTTCTGCGTGATGAATACAGGATTCGCCAGATCACCAAGGTTTCGTCGGACACGATCGAAGGCCTTGCCGATCAGTTGGAAGGCGTCGATCGCGATGGCTTCCTGAGGACAGTCGCGGCGTTCAATGCTGCAGTCCGTCAGGATGTGCCGTTCAACCCGAACCTCAAGGATGCACGCGCAGCCGAAAACATCGTTCCACGCAAGTCGCATTGGGCGAACACTATCGACACTGGACCGTTCGAGGCATATGCCGTCACTTGCGGCGTGACATTCACATTCGGCGGGCTGAAGGTGAACAGGGGAGCCCAGGTCGAGGACACCGCCGGATTGCCTATTCCCGGCCTTTTTGCCGCTGGTGAGCTGGTCGGCGGTCTCTTCTATCACAACTATCCCGGCGGAACCGGTCTTACCTCAGGCGCCGTATTCGGCAAACTCGCGGGCGAAAGTGCCGCGTCAGCCATTTCATCAAAGAAGAGCCGGTCAGCGGCCTGAATCAACAAATCGAACGTTCGAAGACGAAAAATGCACGGGAGGTAAGACCATGAAACTGACTTCACGTCAGAGAGGACGATGTCTCGTCCTCGCAGTCGGCATCTCGACAATCCTTGTAGCGGCACATGCCGCGCCAAAGGATCCGCTCGAAATCAAGGTTGGTCTGCAGTCGGTTCCACCGGATGAGGTGTATCGGACCAGAAATTGGGGCGAGAAATACAATCTCAAGGTTGACCTTGGTTCGTACAGTTCCGGCAATGAGATCCTCAAGGCCTTTGTTGCGGGCCAGATCGATGTCGGGAACGGCGGATCCGGGCGCCTCGTCACCCTGGCGGCGCAGCAGCCCGATCTCTTCTACATCGTTGCCACCGATGAATATGGCGGCGAGCGCTACGGCGTGGTCGTGCGCAAGGACTCGCCGATCAAGTCGGTGCAGGAATTGAAGGGCAAGAAGATCGGCGCGGTCACCGGGTCTGGCTGTTACAGCACCTTCCGCATCTTCCTCGAGCGCAATGGTATGAAGGAAAGCGACTTCCAGATCGTCAACATGAAGGTCGAGGATCTTCGCGCGGCCGTCCAGCAGGGCATCATCGACGCCGCGGTGACCTGGGAACCACACGGCGCCATTGGCGAGAAGATGGGCGTGGTCAAGCGCATCCAGTCCATGGCCGGCATCAGCGAAAGCCCCAACCTCGTTCTCGTCAGGCGGAAGTTTGCCGACGAGCATCCCGAAGCGGTAGCACGCTATATCGCTACGCTGATCGATGTCGGCAAGTTCATCAAGAATGCGCCGGATCAGGCTGCGGTGGAGGCGGCTGATAACATCAGCAAGAAGGGCGTCGAGATCGATCCCTCCGCGCTTGAGTTGTCATTGCGGCGGATCAACGTCGATCCCAAGCTCAGCGATGCGATGACAGACGAACTCGTGCCGGTCGCCCAGTCGATGAAAGCGGCAGGCAAGATCGGCACCGTGCCCGACTTCAAGAAACTCGTCCGCACGGATTTCTATGACCAGGCATTGAAGCTGACCCAGTCGACCAACTAGGCTGTCCTGCATGTCACAAGTTGTCGCCGTGACGGATCCGGCCGCCAATCGTGCGCAACCGGATCCTGAGAAGCGAAGCCCAAGGTTTGGCACGGCCTTCGTAGCGTTCATGCTGCCGATCATCGGGCTGCTGGTGCTTTGGGAGATCGCAGTCCGCAGCGGACTTGCTGACGCGACCATTCTGCCTGCTCCCTCCATGATTGCCGAGCGCGCCTGGACCTTGCTTGATCCTACGCATCCGGGTCATGGGCCTCTGCTTGGCCATATCGCGGTCAGCCTGTGGCGGGCACTGGCATCCTTTGTGCTGGCCTGCCTCGTCGCCATTCCGATTGGGTTTCTGCTCGGTCTTAGCCCGACTGCGTATGGTGCGTTTTCTCCGCTGCTTAGCCTGCTGCTCCCCTTACCGGCGGTCGCGTGGACGCCGATCTTTCTTGTTGCCTTCGGCCAGGGCGACCTCACGATCATTGCGGTCTGCTTTCTTGGAGCGTTCTTTCCCGTTCTCTACAGCACAATCCAGGGCGTGCGCGGCATCGGCCGCCACTCTCTGTGGGTGGTCTATGCAATGGGTGCCACACCTCTCGATGTGTTCCACCGCGTATTGTTGCCGGGCGCGCTTCCGGCCCTGATCTCGGGCCTCAAACTCGGCATGGCGCATTCCTGGCGCACCCTGGTTGCCGCCGAGATGCTGGCCGCGCTGACCCATGGTCTCGGATTCATGATCTTCGCCGCGCGGTCCTACATGGATGTCTCGACGATGTTCGTTGGAATCGTTTGCCTCGCCGTCATCGGCATGTTGATCGAGCACGCGGTATTTGGCCCGCTTGAGGCGATCACCATTCGCCGATGGCATGCGACCGGCAAGGTTGGAGGCCAGCGATGAGCACCGAGACCGTCGATGCCGCGATCGTCCGTCCGCCTCTTGCGCAGCTCGGCAGCTCACGGGCCGCCATTCTGGCGTTGCGACTTGGCTCGATCATTGTGCCGCTGCTGCTCTGGGAGTTGGGAGCGCGGCTTGGATGGATCAACACGTTCCTGTTTCCGCCACCGTCCAAGATCCTCGCGACGCTTTGGAGCCAGTCCGGTCCGAATGGAAATCCACCGTGGGCAATCCCGATTCATGTGGGACGCAGCCTGATACGGCTGCTGGCCGGGGTCGCGCTCGCCGTCGTGATCGGAACGATCGCCGGCGTTGTGATCGGGCTGAATCGATGGGCGAGGGCGATCCTGCGGCCGATCATCAGCGCACTCATGCCGGTCCCGACCCTTGCCTGGACGCCGGTGCTGTTGCTGGTCATGGGCATCGATGATCGCACGACGATCTTCGTGGTGTTTCTGGCGGCAGTGTTCGAGATGATCTACACGATCGTCGCGGGCATCGAGATGATGAACGTCAAGCTGTTTTGGGTCGCAGAATCGATGGGCGCGACCCGCCTGCAGATATTCGTGCGCGTGATCATTCCCGCGATCTTCCCGTATCTCATCACTGGCATGCGGCTCGGCACTGGCTATGCTTGGCGCGCGCTCATCGCCGCCGAAATGCTGGCTGCAAGTTCGTTCGGGCTCGGCTTCATGATCTACGACGCCTCGGAATACATGAACATGGATGTGATCTACGGCGGCGTGATGCTGATCGCCGTTCTCGGTTTTCTGCTCGAGAACGTGCTGATCGGGCGGCTCGAATCCGCGACGACAGAAAAATGGGGAGTCCAGAATGAGCGCTGATTCAGCCCAGATCTATCCGTTGCGATCGAACGGCGCGGCAAAGCCCAAGATTGTCGCCAACGGCATTCAGAAATATTTCGGCGGCGTCCTTGCGATGGAGAACATCTCCTGCACGATCCATGAGCGCGAATTCGTCGCCATCATCGGGCCGAGCGGCTGCGGAAAGTCGACATTCCTCTATCTGATCGCCGGCTTCGAGAAACCGACCTATGGGGAATTGTCGATCAATGGGCACCCGATTCAGGGGCCGGGCCGCGACCGTGGCGTGGTGTTTCAGGAATTCGTGCTGTTCCCTTGGCTAACGGTGTTGCGCAACATCACGCTCGGCCTCGACATCAAGGGGGTCAATCGCCGGGAAGCCGAGGAGAAAGCAAGGAAATGGATCCGGCTGACGGGCCTGTCGGGCTTTGAAGACGCATATCCGTCGACATTGTCGGGCGGCATGAAGCAGCGCGTCGCCATCGCGCGCGCATTGACCTACGATCCCGAAGTGCTGCTGCTCGATGAGCCGTTCGGAGCTCTCGACGTTCAGACCAAGAACTACATGATCAGAGATCTCCAGAATCTCTGGCTGGAGGCCAACCGCACGATCGTCATGATCACGCACAGCGTCAGTGAAGCAGTGCTGATGGCGGACCGGGTCCTGGTGCTCAGTTCGCGGCCATCCCGTGTAATCGCGGACGTCTCGATCAGGCTGCCGCACCCGCGCGACCAGCGCGATCCCGTGCTACGCCGTTACGAGGACGAGGTTACTGCCGTACTGTCGGCGGAAGTCGACAAGGCAATGAACCAGGAAAGGCAGACGCATCGGCCCTATTCGTCGCCGGGGCAAGCTCAATAGCGTGCGTGCCGGAAACGGGGCGAGCCGCGATGCTGCCTCTTTCGATCAGGACCACACGCTGCCATAAACACAACAGCAACGTTCGATAGACGTCACTTGTGTGCAGGCTCGGGTCGATCTTGCTTAGGTTTCGCGCCGCCCGCAGGCTTGGGCCGTGATCTTCGCGAACAGGCCGGCGGCTGCATTGGCGCCGTCAACCGGCAGGGCGATGTGCAATTCGGTCGCGGTGCCGCGGTCGCGCAGCGGTCGGACCGCCAGCCTGCCGCGCCGCACCGTGGCGGCGGACTCCGGCACCAGCGCGATGCCTACGCCCGCCTCCACCAGCGAAAGCATAGTCGGCAGCACGCTCTCCGTGACGGTGTGCGGCTCGAAGCCGGCGCGCTTGAACAGTGCGCCGATCAAGGCGTGGAAGTAATGGGACGTGCGCTGCGCGAATGCGATGAACGGTTCGTCGCGGAGGTCCGCCAGCCGCACGTTGGCCAATGACACCAGTCTATGTTGCGCCGGCATCGCGAGGACCAAAGGCTCGCGTCCGACCAGGACGAAGCGGAACCGGCGGTCGCTCATCGAAGCCTGGCGGCGCAGCAGCGCGGCATCCAGCCGCCCCGCCAGCAGTTCTTGCCACAGTTCGCTGGACGGCTTCTGTTCATGCAGCAACAGCCGTACATCGGGGTAGCGCTCGCGATAAGCGGAGATGGCGCGGGGCAGGGCATGATAGGCCGCTGTACTCGTGAAACCGAGGCTCAATGTGCCGCACTGGCCGGCGGCGGCCTGGCGCACGCCGATCAACATAGCGTTGCCTTGATCTATCAGGTGTCGCGAACCATCAAAAAGCATCTGGCCTGCCGGGGTCAGCTTGACCGAGCGGGTAGTTCGCGAGAATAACGGCGTCCCCACGTCCTGCTCGAATTGGCGTATCAACTGGCTCAACGGAGGCTGGCTGATATGCAGCCGCTCCGCCGCCCGGCCAAAGTGCAATTCCTCGGCGACGGTGACGAAAGCGAGAAGTTGGCGGGAATGGAGCGGCGAATTTGATGGCATGCAGCGATTATGTCGTAAAACATATGAATCGGCACTGAAAATCGAATTAGAAGTCAGAATGGACGCCCCCTAGAATCGCCGCATGATCAACCTTGCACACGCGCTGGATCGTCTCACCGAGGCGCAAACCTTCGGGGTGTCTTGGTACCTGAAGGATCTCGCTGCCGGCCGTGAATGGGGACATGATCCGGAAAGGCTGATCGCGACGCGCAGTACGCGCAAGGTCGCAATCATGATGACCTTGCTCAGCGCCATCGCCTGCGGTGAGCACTCGCTCGAACAGCCCATCGTCGTGCCCGAGGAATATCAGCACACGCGTTCCGGCGTAACGCAGTTCCTGCTCGCCGAGCCCACGCTCCGCCTGCATGATGCGATGGTGCTGATGATTGCGGTTAGCGACAATGGCTGCACCGGCGCGATTGTCGACCTGCTTGGTCTGGACCGGATCAACGCCTGGTGCCGGTCGATCGGCATGACGCGTACCATACACCGGCACGGTCTGCCGTTGCAGACAGCCGACCTGCAATCCAATACGCAGTCTACAGCGCGCGAGCAGGCGCACCTGCTGGAAGCCATTCTCGTCGGTAGCGGTAGCGAGGACGCCGCGCAGCGCCTCGGGTGCCGATCCGTGCATTGTGCGATGGCGCTGCAGGCGCTCCGCGGCCAGCAGCTGCGCGGCAAGATTCCGGCGCGACTTCCCGAGACCGCGACGACCGCCCACAAGGACGGTACCGGGCCCGGCATGCATCACGACACAGGCATCGTGTTCCAGGGTGACAGGCCGCTGTATCTGCTATGCGCTTATACGTTCGATGTCCCCGACATGTTGGCAGACGGCGAGTCGGGACGCAGCGCGGCATCACGCTTTATCGCCGGGCTGGCTCATACGGCCTGGCATGCGTTGGAAGAGAACTAGACGCTTTTGAGCAACTTTTTCGGAGGCATCAAAATGGATCTGACGAGGACGCGGCTGTTCCTTGTCCGCATAACACTCGGATGCCTGGCGCTACTCGCAATCCCTGCTACCGCGGTTGCCCAGGAATCGCAGTATCCCGACAGGCCCATACGTATGATCGTGCCGTTCGCTGCGGGCAGTGTCACTGATATCCTTGCGCGCATTGTCGCTCGGAATCTCGAGCCACGCCTTCACGGCACGGTGGTGGTTGAGAACAAACCCGGCGCGGGCGGCAATGTGGGTGCCGCATTCGTCGCCGCGGCCGCGCCCGACGGCTATACGCTGATGATGGGGTCGGTCAGCACGAACGCCATCAACCCCAGCCTGTACAAGGACCTGACCTTCGACCCCTTGCGCGACTTCGCGCCGATCACCGGTGCGGCCAGCGTGACCAACGTACTGGTAGTGCCTGATAGCGTGCCGGCTCACAGCGTCGACGACCTGGTCGCGCTGATGAAGAAGAACAAGTACAACTATGCATCGGGAGGGGCAGGCGGCGCTCAACACCTGGCCGCCGCGCTCTTCACCTCGCTAACGGGCACACAGGCCACGCACGTGCCCTACAAGGGTGGCAGTCCGGCATTGCCCGATCTGTTGAGCGGCAGGGTGCAATTCATGTTCTGCAACCTCCCGCTCTGCGTGCCCTACATCCAGAATGGCAAGCTGCGGGCGCTCGGTGTGACGTCAATGCAGCGATCCGCCCTGCTGCCTGACGTACCGACCACGGCACAGTTGGGATTGGCCGGCTGCGGCGTGGATGGCTGGTTCGGTCTGTTCGCGCCTGGCCGCGTCCCGCCTGAGATCCTCGACAGGCTCAATCGCGAGGTCACCGCGATCCTGCGCCAGGACGACGTGCGCAAACAACTGCTCGCGCAGGGCGCGGAGCCGATACCGGGCTCGCGTGAGCAATTCACGGCCTTTGTCAAAAGTGAGCACGACAAGTGGGCCACTGCCATCACGAAATTGGGTATTAACCTGGAGTGATGGGCGTGAAGCCGCTGCATCGTCTCACGGTCTTAGAGGCCGTGCGCGCGCTGGAAACCGCGGAGATCACCGCTGAACGGCTGACGCGTGCTCTTTTGGAACGCATCGCCGAGCGCGAACCCTGCGTGCAGGCGTTCACCGCGTGCGACCCGCAACGGGCGATTGCCGATGCGCGGCTGGCCGACGCGCAAACGCCGGGTCATCCGCTGCGCGGCATCCCGTTCGCGGTCAAGGATATTTTCGACACCGCCGACTATCCCACGGCGTACGGCTCAGAAATCTATGCGGGCCACGTTCCTGCAGCGGATGCAGCCTGCGTGGCGGGACTGCGCGAACAGGGCGCGATCGTACTAGGCAAAAGCGTCACCCATGAATTCGCGACCCGCACGCCGGGCAAGACGCGCAATCCTCGCCGGCTGTCGCACACTCCCGGCGGCTCGTCGAGCGGTTCGGCCGCAGCCGTGGCCGACGGTATGGCACCCATCGCGCTCGGCTCGCAAACCACCGGGTCGATCCTGCGGCCCGCGACGTATTGCGGCGTCATCGGCTACAAGCCGACGTTCCAGGCGATTCCCAGCGCCGGAATGAAGGCGCTCAGTCCCTCGCAGGACACCGCCGGCGTCCTGGCGCGCACGGTCGCCGATGCGACGCTGTTCGTGCATGGCGTGCAGGGCGTGAAATCCGTACTCGCTCCCGCGGGTCCGCTGCGCATCGGATTGTGTATATCGAGCCAATGGGAGCACGCGCGGCCGGCATCGCTGCAAGCGGTCGAGCGCATGCGCCGCGCGCTGGAGGATGCTGGCGCGAGCGTTCGTGAGATGTCGCTGCCGCACCATATGGAGTTGGCATTGGCGATGCAGGACCTGATCACCAGCTACGAGGCGCGGCGATCGCTGTCGCATGAATATCGTCGCCATCGCGAGCGCTTGAGCCCGCGACTGCGCCAACGCCTGGCCGGAGCGGATTCGATCGGCGTCGCGGATAATCTCCGCATGCTGCAAGATGCGGCCGGTGCCAGGACGGCCGCGGCGAGCCTGTTCGAAGATGTCGACGTACTGCTATATCCCGCCACTGAGGGCGAAGCCGAAGCCGGCCTGGACGAATCGGGCTCGCCGCGCTTCGGCGCGCTGTGGACCCTGCTGCACTTGCCCACGGTAGCAGTGCCCGTCGGTACGGGCCCTTCCGGTATGCCGGTTGGTGTGCAATTGATCGGCCCGCACGGGAGCGACCTCCGCACCCTGGCTGTGGCGAATGTCGCGGCCGGCCTGTGTTCCATCGAATATGGCACCGACACGCCCCATGCCTGAACTCGACAAGCTTCCTATCAAATCATTTCAGCCTCGCGCACGTGGGCCTCTGCACGGCGTGCGCGTGCTGGACCTGTCGCGACTGGTGGCCGGCAATATTCTGACCCTGGCTTTCGCGGATTTCGGCGCCGACGTCGTCAAGGTCGAGCCGCCACAGGGCGACCCGTTACGCGCCTGGCTCTCGGACGGCGTCGATACGCACTGGAAGGTCTACAGTCGCAACAAGAAGAGCGTGTGCCTGGACCTGCGAGCCGACGAAGGCAGGGAAGTGCTGTTGGCGATGGTGCGCAACGCGCATGTTCTCGTGGAGAACTACCGGCCGGGCACGCTGGAAAAGATGGGATTGGCCCCGGAGGTGCTGCACGCCGCCAACGCGGGCCTCGTGGTGGTGCGCATTTCGGGATGGGGCCAGACCGGGCCGTTCCGCCACAAGCCGGGCTTCGGCACCCTGGTCGAAGGGTTCTCCGGTTACGCGTCAATGAACGGCTTCCCCGATCGCGAACCCGTACTGCCTCCCATCCAGATGGCTGACAACGTGGCCGGCGTCGCCGGCGCCTTTGCGACGCTGGTTGCGGTGCGCGAGGTCGAGGTCAATGGCGGGCGCGGCCAAACGCTTGATCTGCCGTTGTTCGATCCCTTGTTCGCGATCCTGGGACCGCAAGCCGCACATTATCAGGTGACCGGGCACGTCAAGCAGCGCACCGGCAGCCGGTCTACGACGGCAGGACCACGCAACGTCTTTCGCACGAGCGACGATCACTGGATTTGCCTGTCGGCCTCGACGCAGGCGATGGCCGAGCGCTTGCTTCGCGTGATCGGCCGTGAAGATCTGATCGGCCATCCCGACTACGCCACCAACGCGGCGCGCGTCAGGAATGCTGCCGCGCTGGAGGCGATCATTGGGGCTTTCATGCGCGAGCGTACGCTGGAGGAAAACCTGCACTTCTTCGACGCCGCAGATGTCACGGTGGGTCCGGTCAACGATATCTCGCAGATCGTCGAAGACCCCTACATCGTTGCCCGCGAAGTCCTCGTGCGCGTGCCGGACGAGGACCTCGGCACCGTCGCGATGCACGGCATCGGCGCGCGCTTGTCCGCTACACCTGGCGCGCTGCGACATGCAGCGCCAAAGCTCGGCGAACACAATCGCGAAGTGCTGGCCGACGCCGGCATCGACGATGCGCGCTACGAAAGGCTGCTCGCCGCGGGTATCGCCCGCGCAGGCGCGCCGGCCTCGGAGAAACCTTAGGACATGACACAAGCACCCGCCTCCCAAGATCTTCCGGTTTGGCGAACCCTGCTTTTCGTACCGATCAACGTGGAGCGTTTTGTCGAAGGCGCACATCGGCGCGGCGCCGACGCTGTCCACCTCGATCTGGAAGACAGCGTCCCGGACGCAGAAAAGGACAACGCCCGCAAGTTGGTCGAAGTGGCGGCGCGCCGCGTACGCCGAGGCGGCGCTGACCTTGTGGTACGCATCAATCGCCCGCTGGATTCGGCAGTGCGCGACATCGAGGCCTGTGTCTGTCCGGAAGTGGATGCCATCTCGGTGACCAAGGTCGCTAGCGTCTCGCAGCTTCAACTGCTCGACGAACTGGTGGGCACACTGGAACATAAGCGCGGCCTGCCGGTCGGGCGTATTCGTTTCATCGGCATGGTCGAAACGGCGGATGCGTTCTTCCAGGTGCGCGAAATCGCGAGTGCGACGCAGCGGTTGGCTGCACTCAATCTCGGGACTGAGGATTTCGCGCTGTCGATCGGAATGGAGCCCGAGCCCGAGGCTGTGCTCTATCCCAAGCAGCACACGCTATTCGCCGCGCGCGCGGCAGGCCTCATACCGCTGGGCTTCATCGGCAGCGTGGCCGAATTCGGCGACCAGGAAAAATTCCGTGCCATGATCCGCCGCTCGCGACGCATGGGGTTCGAGGGTGCGAACTGCATCCATCCCGGACAGGTGAAGATCCTGAATGAGGAATACAGCCCGCAGCCGGGGGAAGTCGCGGCGGCTCGCGATCTCATCATGCGCAACGAGGCGGCGAAGGCGGAAGGCCGCGGCTCCTTCGCCGTCGACGGCAAGATGATAGACCTGCCGGTGCTCCTGAGAGCGGAGCGCGTGCTCGCGCGCCATGCCGCCATCGAGCGGCGGAACGCGCGACGGCGCGAATTCGCCGGCGGCGATGCTGGAGACGCAGCATGATCCGGTCCACCGTCCGACTTGGCTTACTTACCGGTGCCTGCCTGCTCGGCGCCGCGCTGGGCGGCTTTTGCTTGTCGCCGTCATACGCGCAGGACAACTATCCCGACCGTCCTATTACGCTGATCGTGCCGTTCTCGCCGGGTGGCGTTGCCGATATTGCCGCTCGTGTGCTGGCCAACAGCCTGGCGCCCGTGTTGGGACAGACTGCCATCGTCGAGAACAAGCCCGGAGCGGACGGCGACGTCGGTGCCGGTTACGTGGCGGCCGCGCGTCCTGACGGATATACGCTGCTGGTCGGACCGACCAGTACGAACGCCATCAATCCGGTTCTGCATAAGAACCTGCGCTTCGACGCCCGCAAAGACTTCGTCGCCATCGCCAACCTCGCAACGGTTCCCAATGTGCTGGTGCTAGGACCCGGCCAACTCAAAGCGAACACTGTGACCGAACTCGTCGCCGGACTAAAACAGGGCGACTACAGCTTCGCGTCCGGCGGGGTAGGGGGCAGTCAGCATCTTTCCGGCGAATTGTTCAAGTCGATGACGCATACCAAAATCCTGCATGTCCCCTACAAGGGCGGCAACGCGCCGATGGCGGATCTGCTCACAGGGCGCGTCGACATGATGTTCTGCAATCTGCCGGTGTGTCTGCCGTACATACAGAAGGGGCAACTGAAAGCGCTTGGCGTCACCGGGAAGCAGCGATCCCCGCTGCTTCCCGACGTGCCGACGATCGATGAGGCCGGCGTGCCGGGCTATGAAGTCGAAGGCTGGTTCGGGCTGTTCGCGCCGACGGGCACGCCGGCGCAGATCGTCGCAAAGCTCAACAAGGCGACGGTGGAAATCATGAATGCACCCAAGACCAGGGAATTGCTGGAACAACAGGGTGCCACGCCGAGCCAAGACGACGCGACGCAATTCGGTGCCTACGTCCGTGCAGAGCAGCAACGTTGGCCCAAGGTCATCGAGGACGCCCACGTTACGGTGGATTGAGTGGAGTCCGGATGAATGGACCAGCCTGAATAAAGGTATCGGCTCGACGCCGGTATCGCTTGGCTACGACGGCGTGCGACCTCTCCAAGCCGGTGTTTTCGGGCGACACCATCACCGTGGACTATGTAATCAGCGACCTCGATCAACAGCGGCGGCGTACACTCTCGATATTGAAGTCAAAAATCGGCGCGACGAACTGGTCGCTCTCGCCACGCATGTAGTGGACCGAGAACGTGACCGTTTGTCCAGCGGCTTTGGTCTGCGTTCCGCTTGTCCGGAGCGACGTCACGGCCGGGTGGCTGAAAACTTCTGGTCGCACAAGCGCCGACCTTCGTGCAAACACTTGGCGATAGCTGTCAAACAACTACGATGCCGGGTTCCGTCCGACAATGACGGCACGCGTATAGAACTCGGCATAGTCGACCATCGCATGGGCCGCGGCCGCTGCCGCAATCTCGTCACCGGATGCGATTGCCTTCAGAATGGCGGCGAGCAGGCTTGCCGCCTTACCGATTTCCTTCGCACCGCGTTGATAGGTGAAGTAAAAGCGGCGCGTGAGTGCATTCAGCGGTCCGAATGCGTTGGCGACGAACGGATTCCTGGCATAATTGATGACGAAACGCTTGGATTCGAAATGCACCCGGAGATATTTGATCACGTCGTCGGTGGCACCGGCTTCCATGAAGGAATCGGCGAGCTTGGTGATATAGCGCCGCAATCCTGTCGACGATCGCGCGGGGAGGGCGTTGCTCGCCGGCTTCTCCGCTGCGATAACGCCGGCGGCGATGGTGTCGACGAGCCGCTCAGCCCGCGCGGCGCCTCCGACGATTTCAATTCCGGCTTGGCACAGTTCGCGCTCGCACTGTCGGATTGAAGGCGCTGTTCTTCGTTGAGGGCCCGGACATAGCAAGCGACACCTGCTTCGATCTGATCCGCGCTCAGCTCTTCAGCGGCGGCGCGTTCAATCCTGTCGACGTGATCGGCGCGACCATGGCTGCAGCCGCGGCCATGTTTCGTATTGAATGCGGATGGTGCAGGTCAAACCGAAGACATTCCAGCTTGCGCGGACTCTACGCCGACTCCGCGCGTGGCCTGGACGTGTGCAGCGTCAGCGCACAGATCGTGGATTTCGATAGGACAATCGGCAAATCGAATGGATCTCGCCTTGCTCGTTTGGCGACGATGATGCCTCGTTCCGGTCGCAGTTTCGCCACGCGAGCCATGCTAGGGAAAATCTCCTGCATATCGACACAAAAAGGCCTTCCCCCAAATCGTAACGACATCGCGAGCTGACGCAGGCGGAGCTGTGCTCTCGCCTTCGGTGCCTGTGATCGGCGACCAGGGGATTTTTCCATCTCCTAAGATCGCGCATTGATGGCCCTGGTGGGTCGGCATCGCCTCGAAGGGAAGTTGGAACTTCGAGATGCGCTTCCTTGATCCCGGCGCGTTTCGAAAATTGTGCGAGCGGCAGGGTGGCCGCACATCGGCCATAAGTGTGGGACCGGGATCTTAGGGTGGGCAGCGCCGGAGCGCGGCTGTCCGGGGAGACTTAAATGACAACTGCTGAGACTGCCGGCGTCCTGTCGTCGGGCGCCGGAGTGAGTATCCTTGATCGCTCACATACCGTGGCCCGGCCCGGATTCAACCGTTGGATGGTGCCGCCAGCGGCACTGTGTATCCATCTTTGCATCGGCATGGCCTATGGCTTTTCGGTGTTCTGGCTTCCGCTGTCGCGCGCGATCGGGCTGACCGCGCCAAAGGCCTGTCCCGACATGTCGTTGTTGCAGGAGCTGTTCACCACGACTTGCGACTGGCGCGTTGCGAGCCTGGGCTGGATGTTCACTTTGTTTTTTGTGTTGCTCGGCGTGTCCGCCGCGATCTGGGGCGGCTGGCTCGAGCGCGCCGGTCCGCGCAAGGCGGGCGTCGTCGCCGCGTTGTGCTGGGGCGGCGGACTTCTCATCGCCGCGTTCGGCATCTATGTGCATCAGCTCTGGATCATGTGGCTGGGTGCCGGCGTCATCGGCGGTATCGGTCTCGGCCTTGGTTACATTTCCCCGGTCTCAACTCTGATCAAATGGTTCCCCGACCGCCGCGGCATGGCGACCGGCATGGCGATCATGGGGTTTGGCGGCGGAGCCATGATCGGTGCGCCGCTTGCGGACCTGTTGATGAACCACTTCAAGACAGCGACGTCGGTCGGAGTTTGGGAGACCTTCGTCGTCATGGGCGTGATCTACTTCGTCTTCATGATGATCGGCGCCTTCGCCTATCGCGTGACGCCGGCTGGCTGGCAGCCCGAGGGCTGGGTGCAGCCGAGCGAAAAGAAGTCGATGATTTCCGAGCACCACGTTCACCTCGAC
>Ga0153954_1000799_pt1 | contig 21516 bp, 16 predicted proteins | sample TSFL038MetaG_FD_102277 | JGI IMG/M metagenome (GOLD analysis project Ga0153954, IMG submission 102277) | Attine ant fungus gardens microbial communities from Florida, USA - TSFL038 MetaG | ecosystem: Host-associated > Fungi > Mycelium > Unclassified | place: USA: Florida, Wekiwa Springs State... | reverse complement strand
CGAAGAACAGCGCCTGATGCGGCAGTCGTGCCATGCCTTCGTGGACGACGTCGTTCTTCCTTTCATCCGCCAGCACTGGCAGCGCGAATGGTCGATGACGCCGGAGGACCGCCTGCCGCGGGAGATCCTCGCGGGAGCCGATGCGATCGGCATCCGCACCCTCGGCGTGCCGGAGGAGTTCGGCGGGATCGAGCTCGAGCCTGGCACGGAGGTGCAGACCTTCGCGCTCATCTCCGAGGAGATCGCGCGCGGCGATTCCGGTCTCGCCGACAAGCTGGTGCAGAACTGGAAGGTCTCGGTGCTGCTGCGCAACCTCGCGCCGCGCCATCTGCAGGAGCGCTGGTTCAAGCGGCTGGTCGAGGATCCGCAATTCCTGCTCGCCCATTGCCTGACCGAGCCGCGCGGCGCCTCCGACCGCTGGCTCCCTTACAACGTGCCGGAAGCGGCAATGCAGACGCGTGCCGTGAAGCACGGCAATGAATGGGTGATCAACGGCCGCAAGCAGTTCATCTCCAACGGCTACGATGCCGGCCTCTACGTGGTCTATGCCAATACCGATCCGAAGGTCGGCATGCTGCAGGGCACGTCCTCGTTCCTGGTTCCGCGCGAGACTGCGGGGCTCACGGTCGCGCGCTGCAACGAGACGCTGGGCTGCCGCTTCATGAACAACGGCGAGCTCGTATTCGAGGACATGCGGGTGCCGGAGGATCATCTGCTGGTCCAGGGCGATGCGCTCGGCAAGGCCGGCGTCTACTTCCAGCCCGGCAAGATCATCCAGGCGGCCAAGAATCTCGGTGTCGGGGTGCGCGCCTTCGAGGTCGCGTCCGACTATGTGCAGAACTACGTGCAGGGCGGGCGCATCCTGATCAAGCATCAGGCGGTGGCGCTGCGCATCGCCGACATGGCCACCCGCATCGAGGCCGTGCGCGCGTTGCTCGAGCGCGCGAGCCGAGCCGTCGACGAGAAGGCCCCCGATGCCGATACGCTCTGCAACATGGCCAAGGTCTATGCCTCGGAAGAGATCATGAAGGTCGCCCAGCACGCGGTGGAGCTGCACGGCGGCAACGGTATGATGCTCGATTTCGGGGTCGAGAAGCTGTTCCGTGACGCTGCGATCTTCCTGCACATGGATGCGACCGCCGACATCTCGAAGCTGAAGATCGTCAAGTCGATGTTCCCCGCCACCGCCGGCAGATATGCAGGGCCGGAATAACCTCACGCCCGCTGCGTCAGGCGGAAGCCGACGAGCACGATCGCGAAGCCGGCGAGCTGAGCCAGGGTCGGCACAACGCCGAGCACGAGAAAGCCGATCAGCAAGGTGAAGCCCGGCACCAGCGAGGGAAACACGGCGCCGCGCGCTGCGCCGAGCAGCATCACCGAGTGGGTAAAGAGATAGGTCGCACCGGCGCCGGCGAATACTCCCTGCATCAGGACCTGAATCAGGTTTTCCAGGAAGCCGAGCGCGATCATGCGATCGAAGCCGAAGGCGAGCCAATGAATGGGAACGATGATCAGCGCGATCACGCTGGTGATCGCGACTGCGCGCGTCGGCGCAATGCGCCAGAACTTCAACAGCGTCCCGAAGGTCGCGAACATGAGGCCGGCGGTGGCGAAGGACAGATCGCCGATCAGGCCATGCGCCCCGATGGTGGCGATCGCTTCGCCGCCGATCACGACGAGGCCCACGACGATGACCGCGGCGCCCATCGCGCGCTGCAGCGGCAGCTTCTCCTTGAGCACGAGGGTTGCGAGGATGAGGCCGCCGAGCGCCGCGCAGGACGGCTGGATCACGCCGCCATGCGCCAGCGGCACGAACAGGAAGCCGACATAGCTCATGAGCGCGAGCGGCGGGCCGCCCACCGCCGTGAGCGCCAGCGCCTTGCCCCAGCCCACGCCGCCGAAGTTGATGAGGCCTTTGCGGGCGATCATCGGCAGGCATGCGAGGCCCGCCCACACGAAGCGGTGGATCGTTATGTCCGCGGGGGTGAATCCGGCAGAGATGCCGTGGCGGGCGGCGACAAGGCCGGCGGCCCAGAACACGGCCGCGCCGATGCCGCAGGCGACGCCGACGACGATCGGGGATCCCATCGGAGGCGATGGGGCGGGCGGGTTTGGCGCTCTCATGGAGTTCCCTCCCGCATGCTCGATCGCCTCATGGAGGCGGAGGCATACGATGCGAGGCCGGTCGGTACCATCGTGCCAAACCGCATGGCTGGCCTGCCAGCGAAAAACGGCGCAGCACTTGCACGATACATTGCCGCACCTGGATGCCGGGACAAGTCTCGGAGCGGCCGCTAGAAGCACTGCGATTGGATCGGGGTGGGCTCTCGCTTTCTAGCGCTGCGGATGTCCTTCTCGGAAAAGCCGGCGTCTGCCCCCACGGATCAAGTCGGGGGCAGGCATTTTCCGGAACATGCGCTAAGAGACGCCTCCGACCCCGCTTCAGGAGCCCTGCCGATGCCGCATCATAGCCCGCTGATCTCCACGATCGTGGCCGGCCTGGTGCTTGCGTTCGTGTTCGGGGCACTGGCGCAGCGCCTGCGCTTCTCCCCACTGGTGGGCTACCTCGTGGCCGGCGTGCTGGCCGGCCCGTTCACCCCCGGATACGTCGCCGACCAGGGGCTCGCCAACGAGCTCGCCGAGATCGGGGTCGTCCTGCTGATGTTCGGCGTGGGCCTGCATTTTTCCGTTGAGGAGCTGATGTCGGTCGGCCGCATCGCCGTTCCCGGCGCGGTCGCGCAGATTGCGGTGGCGACCGTGCTTGGGATCGTGCTCGCGCATTGGCTCGAATGGTCGTTGGGCGCCGGTCTGGTGTTCGGCCTGGCGTTGTCGGTGGCCAGCACGGTGGTCCTGCTGCGGGTGCTGCAGGAGCGGCGGCTGCTCGAGACCGAACGGGGACGCGTCGCAGTCGGCTGGCTCATCGTCGAGGATCTCGCGATGGTGCTCACGCTGGTGCTGCTGCCGGCGCTCGCGCCGGTCCTGAAGGAAGACTCGGCGGCGACGCTGAATGTCTTCGATCTGGTTTTTCCCATCGCCGTCACCCTGGCCAAGGTCACGGCCTTCGTCGCCATCATGCTGATCGTCGGCAAGCGTGTGATCCCGTGGATCCTCCACTATGTGGCGCATACCGGCTCGCGGGAGCTGTTCCGCCTGGCGGTGCTCGCTATCGCGCTCGGGGTCGCTTTCGGCGCGGCCATGCTGTTCGACGTGTCGTTCGCGCTGGGGGCCTTTTTCGCCGGCATGATCCTCAGCGAATCGGAGTTGAGCCATCGCGCTGCATCGGAAACGTTGCCGCTGCGCGACGCTTTCGCGGTCTTGTTCTTCGTCTCGGTCGGCATGCTGGTCGATCCCATGATCGTGGTGCGCGAGCCGGTCGCGGTGGCGGCGACGGTGCTGATCATCGTGGCGGGAAAATCGCTGGCCGCATTCGCGATCGTGCGCCTGTTCGGCCATCCCAGCTCCACCGCGCTCACTATTGCCGCGAGCCTGGCGCAGATCGGCGAATTCTCCTTCATCCTGGCCGGCCTGGGTGTCGAGTTGACCCTGCTGCCGGCGCCCGCGCGTGACCTCATCCTCGCGGGCGCGATCCTCTCGATCCTGATCAATCCTCTGCTCTTCGCCGCGCTCGACTGGTGGCTCTCGAGGGGGCATGAAGACACCGCTGCGGCGCCTGCGAAGGAAACCGCAACGCGCGCCGTCTTGCCGACCACGAGCCTGACCGACCACCTCGTGCTGGTCGGTCATGGACGGGTCGGCAGCTTCATCAGCGCGGTGCTGCCGCCGGGTACGCCGCTGCTGGTGATCGAGGATGATGCGGACCGCGTCGCGGCGCTGAAGAGTGCAGGCCGGGAGGCGATCGCCGGCAACGCCGCCGATCCCGAGGTGATCCGGGCGTCGAACCTTCCCGCCGCGCGCTGCCTGCTCGTGGCGATCCCCGACGCATTCGAAGGCGGGCAGGTGGTGACGCAGGCGCGCGCGCTCAACGCCGGCCTCCCGATCATCGCGCGCGCCCATTCCGAGACCGAGATCGAGCATTTGAAGAAGCACGGCGCCACCAAGATCGTGATGGGCGAGCACGAGATCGCCAAGGCGATGGTGGCGGACATCCCGGCCGCCCGCGCCTGACGCTCGTGGACCGAGGCCCGATCGGGCTTATCGGTCGGCGTCGGCCGCGACGCCCTTGGCTTGACGTTTTTAGTTGCTGCGCTGCACCTGAGCCTTTCCAATAGCGCCGAGGATTCGCACATTGGCCGCTCTCGACGCTCTCAGTATCGGCATCCTGCTCGGCTCGCTCCTGGTGCTTGCGGGCATCATGTCGAGCCTCATCGCCATGCGCTTCGGCGCACCGCTGCTGCTGGTGTTCCTGATCGTCGGCGTGCTCGCCGGCGAGGGCGGGCCGGGCGGCCTGATTTTCGACGACTTGCGCACCACCTATGTGGTGGGCTCGATCGCGCTGGCCCTGATCCTGTTCGACGGCGGCCTGCGCACGCGCTTTGCAATCTTTCGCAGCGTGCTCGGGCCGGCGATCACGCTCGCCACGATCGGCGTGCTGCTGACCGCAGCGCTGACCGCGCCGATTGCCGCCTATGCACTGGGGATGAGCACGGTCGAGGCCCTGCTGGTGGGCGCAGTGGTCGCTTCGACCGACGCCGCCGCGGTGTTCTTCCTGGTGCACGCGCGGGGATTGCGGCTGCGCCCACGCGTCAGCGCCACGCTCGAGGTCGAATCCGGCAGCAACGATCCGTTCGCGGTCCTGCTGACCATTCTCCTGGTCGAGTTCCTTGGGGTCGGCGACCGTTCGTGGCAGCACGTGCTGGCCGTGCTCTCGGAGCAGGCGATCCTCGGCACCGTCATCGGCGCGATCGGCGGCTGGGTGATCGTTTTCGTGCTCAACCGCCTGTCGCTCGCGCAGGGCCTGCACGCACCGTTCGTGACCACCAGCGCGCTCGTGATTTTCGGCCTCGCCTCGTCGATCCACGCCTCGGGCTTCCTCGCGGTCTATCTGGCCGGCCTCGTCGTCGGCAACCGGTCGACGCGCGCCCACAATACCGTGGTGGTGTTTCTCGACGCCGTCACCTGGCTGGCGCAGATCGTGATGTTCGTGCTGCTCGGCTTGCTGGTCTCGCCCCACCGCCTCGTCGCCAGCCTGTGGCCGGCGCTGGCGGTCGCGGGCGTGCTCATGTTCGTCGCGCGACCCATCGCCGTGTTCCTCTGCCTCGCGCCGTTCCGTTTCTCGCGCCGCGAGAAGGTGTTCATCTCCTGGGTGGGGCTGCGCGGCGCGGTCGGCATCTTTCTGGCCTCCATTCCGCTCCTGGTCGGCCTGCCGAACGCGCATCTCTATTTCGACATTGCCTTCGTGGTCGTGCTCACCTCGCTCCTGATCCAGGGCTGGACCATCGCCTGGGCCGCGCGCCGGCTGCACATCGCGCTGCCGCGCCACGATCACATGCCGCGCCGGGTCGAGCTCGACCTGCCGGGACAGCTCGAGCAGGAGATCGTCGGCTATCCCGTCGTTGCCAACAGCCTCTATCTCAAGCGCGGCCTGCTGCCGTCCTGGGCCAAGCCGACGCTCGTCGTCCGTCATGAAAAGATCCTGAGCCCGCCCGAGGCGGAGCCGGTCCGGCAAGGCGACTACGTTTACCTGCTGGCGCCTCCTGAAAAGGCACAGGCGCTCGACCGCTTCTTCGTCGATCTGCCGCCACCGGCGGCGCCGGACCCGCGCCTGCTCGGCGATTTCTTCGTATCGGGCGACGTGACGCTCGGCGAGCTCGCCGACATCTATGGCCTGACGGTCAAGTCCGAGGCCGCGGCGATGTCGCTCGCCGACCACATCGCCGATGAGATGCACCGACCGCCGAAGCAGGGCGACATCGTCCCGCTCGGTCCGATCGCGCTGTTGGCGCACCGCGTCGCCGACGGCCGCGTCACCAGCGTCGGCCTGCGCCTGCCGGATGACGACGAGCCGCCGGCGACGTTCGCCGCCAAGGTCACGAAGGCCGCGCGCGATCTGTGGAGGCGGTTGGGGTGAGGCAGGATGGCCGGTCGCGGAGGTGAACCGGACAACACCGCAAGTCGCCTCAAACGGCGTGTTGCGCTTTAGCGGACCTGCGGTGGCCGATCATTAGAAGCCGACAAGACTCGAATAGAAGCCTACAGAACCTCGAAATCATCCAGCAAGCAGACCGTCCCCTCAGGGTTTACCCTGCGCCGATTTCAGGAATACCCCCGATGGTGGATGACACCGCGTGAGAGGAGGATGGCGGCCTTTCGTCTCTTCGCGTGGGTCAGCATCTGCCAAGACCCCATGCAGAAGGTGAGGCGCCCGGCCAGGGGGCGAACCGGCGGGCGCCTGCTGCAAAATGGCCGATCAACCTTGCAACCTCGACCACGAAAGTTGGTCGAAGGAAGCGGACTCCTTCTGTTTGCGCTCCCTCCCGCCGTCATCAACGTTGGCCTGCCTCGCTGTCCGCCACAGTTTGGAGAACGTCTATGCCCATGATCGACAAAGCCCACTTCGTGATGATGCCGATCATCGCTGCAGTGCTGGGCTCGGTAAGCACTCCCGCTGCGGCTGCCGTTCGTATCGAAGGGCAAGTGCAGGCGGGTGGTGGTCCGGTCGCAAATTCCACCGTCACACTTTGGGGGGCGAGCGCCGCTCAACCCAGGCGACTCGCGCAGGCAAGAACGGGCAATGACGGTCGATTTGAGCTTGCGAGCCAGGAAACGCTTGGCTCGGACGACGTTGTGTACCTTGTTGCCAAGGGTGGCGAGGCTGCCGTCAACAAGGGCAGCGGCGACAACCCGGCGATCGCACTGTTGTCGGTGCTGGGCAACACACCCCCGTCTCATGTCGTCATCAACGAGATGACCACCGTGGCGTCAGTATGGACGCACGCTCAGTTCCTCGATGGCACGGAAATCAAGGGACATTCCCTGGGCCTCAAGATCGCCGCCGGCAACGTGCCGAACTTCGTCGATCTTCAAACCGGCGGCTGGGGTGTTGCCATTCAGGACCCGCTCAACAGCACCCAGACGCCCACGATGGCAAACTTCGCCACGCTGTCGACCTTGTTGGCGGGGTGCACGACGCGGGTCAGGCCCGATGCTTGCAACAGTCTCTTTGCGGCAACGACCCCGCCCGAGGGCAAGGTACCGATCGACACACTAACCGCGGCGCATTCCGTTGCACGGAACGCGGCTTATCAGCCGGGAAGGCTCTTTGCGCTGCTGGATGCCTTCTATCCGATCCCTGAGGGGAAGACGCTGCGACGAACACCCTACATGCCGTATCTGAGTTACGCGCCGAGCGCGTGGGTGCTGCCGCTCAAGTTCAGCGGGGGAGGGCTCAGTGCGCCCGGCAAGATCATGTTCGACTCCCAAGGCAATGCCTGGACCGGGGTCAACTTCATTGTCGGATCCCAAGCATCAGACGACCTATGGGACGGCAATCTCTCGAAGTTCTCGGCGAACGGGAAGCCGCTGTCGCCGCCGACGACCGGGTTCACGGGCGGAGGGATAGAAGGTCCCGGCTTCGGCACGGCGGTCGATGCCGACGGCAGGGTTTGGGTCACGAGCACAGGCAGCAAGACAATCTCGCTTTTCGACAGCAACGGCCAGCCGCTTTCGCCGCCCGAGGGTTACAACTTCGGTGGGCAGCTCGGGATCATGCAGGGCATCATCGTCACCCCGAACGGGGACGTGTGGGCGCTCGACTTCGAGAAGGACCAGGTGGTCTATCTGCCGAAGGGCGACGTGAGCAAAGTGCAGTTCTTCTGTCGGTCCACTGACGGCAAGCCGAACAAGGACAGCCCCTGCAAGCTGAATGGCGCGTTCCACCTTGCCATCGACCAGCAGGATCGCATTTGGGTCACCAGCGCCATCGGCGACACGGTCGCGCGCTTTCCCGCGAGCGATCCGAGCAAGGTCGAGGTGTTTCCCACGGGCGGTCACAGCGGCAAGGGAATGGCGATCGACAGTCAGGGCAATGCATGGATCGCCAACACCCTGGGAAGCGGCCTCGATCTGAGGGTCAAGGCGAAGCTGCTTGAATTGAAGCTCACCGGTCAAATGAGCCAGTTCCATCGCGTGGTCTTCGACTACTTGAATGCCAATCCCTCGCTGGGAAGCATCTCGATGTTGCGTCCGGATGGCACGCCTGCACCAGGTTCGCCCTTCCATGCCGGCGGCAGCTGGGGATCCTGGGGGTGTGATCGACGGTAATGATCAAGTTTGGAGCTCGAACTTCGCCGGAGCGTCGATTACCCATCTCTGCGGTGTACGCACCGAGACCTGCCCTCCGGGAATGAAGACAGGTGATCCGATCTCGCCACCCGGCGGTTATGTCGGTGGCGGCATGCAGCCGTTGACCGACATCGCCATCGACCCGGCCGGAAATGTCTGGGTTGCGGACAACTGGCAGCGCCCGCAGAGTTGCTTTGCTCCATATGCAAGCGAAGCGAAGTCGACGCTCTGCGGAGGCAATGGGCTTACGGTGTTCTACGGCATGGCAAAGCCGGTTCGGGCACCGCAGATCGGTCCGGCCAGACTGCCGTAATGCTCTGCGCCTGACGGGGACACGAGGCCACTATCGCAGCGCCGGTGCAGGTGTGCGGGATGATGGCCGGTCTGGAGGCTACAACGGCCGCTGCAGAATCGGGATCGGGCCGATGGCACTGTCGGTGATGGTGGCTTCGACCGCGAACACGGCGGCGATGCGCTCCGGGGTGAGCACGTCGCGCGGGCGGCCGTCGGCGACCAGGCGGCCTTGCTCCATCATCACCACGCGATCGGCGTAGCGTGCGGCGAGCGCGAGGTCGTGGATGACGGCCAGCACCGCGCCGCCCTCGTGCGCCGCCTGCGCCAGGAGCTCCATCACCACGAGCTGATGGCGCGGATCGAGCGACATCGTCGGCTCGTCGGCGAGCAGGATCGGGGCCTGCGTCGCCAGCGCCCGCGCCAGCGCGACGCGCGCGCGCTCGCCGCCCGACAAGGTCGTGACGGCGCGGTCCGCCCATGGCGCGACGCCGGTCGCCGTGAGGGCGCGGCTGACGGCGGCGCGATCGTCATCGGCGAGCGGCGCGAACACATCGATATGGGGCTGGCGTCCGAGCGCCACCACTGCGGCGACGCTCATCGGCCAATGAAAGACGTGGCCCTGCGGCAGATAGGCGATGCGGCGGGCGCGTTCGCGCGGCGAGAATGCCTGCAGTGGACGGCCCGCGAGCGTGATCCGTCCGGTGGAGGGCAGAAGCGCGGCCAGCGCGCGCATGAGCGTGGTCTTGCCGGCGCCGTTGGGGCCCACCATGACGGTCAATTGGCCGGGCAGGAGATCGAGGGTGATGCCGTCAACGATGGTGCGCGTGCCGAGCCACACCGAGAGCCCCGCGACCTGAAGAACCGGAGCCTCGCTCACGACGGCGATCCTTCGAGCAGCCGCCGCTCGGAGAAGATCATGGCGAGAAAGAACGGCACGCCGATCAAGGCGGTGACCACGCCGACCTTGAGCTCGATGGCGATGGCGCTCGGCGGCGTGGGCACGATACGCACCGCGATGTCGGCGGCCATCAGCAGCACCGCTCCCATCAGCGCGGCCGGCAGGCATACCCGCGCCGGATCGGAGCCGACCGCACGCCGCACGAGGTGCGGCGCAACAAGCCCGATGAAGCCGATCGAGCCGGCAACCGCGACCGCCGCGCCCACGCCGAGCGCGGTTCCGATCACCACCATCGTGCGCGTGCGATCGATATCGACGCCGAGCGAGGCGGCGGCGTCCTCCCCGAGCGCCAAAGCGCGATAGGCGCGCAGGTTGAGGGCGAGCACGATCCAGCTCGCCACGAAGAACGGCAGCGCCATGAGCACATGCGCCGAACTGCGGTCCTCGAGCGAGCCGAGCAGCCAGAAGGTGATCTCGAGCGCGGCATAAGGGTTGGGCGCGAAGTTGAGGATCAGCGCGGTGAGCGCGCCGGCGAAGCTCGCGAGCGCGAGCCCCGCGAGCAGCGTCACCGTCAGGCTGGCGCGGCGGCCGGCGATGGCGACGAGGCCGCCGATCGAGATGAGCGCGCCGGCGATACCCGCGAGCGGCACCGCGAAGGAGGTCGCTCCGGCAAGCCCATAGGCGATCATGAACGAGGCCCCCGCGGAGGCGGCCTGGGGCGCGCCGAACAGCGCGGGCTCGGCCAGCGGATTACGCAACAGCCCCTGCAGGGCGGCGCCGGAAAGGCCGAGCGTGGCGCCGATCAGCAGCGCCAACAGCGTGCGCGGCAGGCGGATGTCGCGCACGATGATGCCGGCGGGGCCGGTACCGTCGATGAGGCCCTTGATGGCGGTGGCGGGCGAGAGGCCCGCCGACCCGATCATGAGCGACAGCAGCGCCAGAGCCGCGATGAGCGCGACCAGTGCCGCTTCGAGACGCCAGCCGCGGTGTGGTTTGCTCATTCTCCGCGGCCCCAGGTCGATCGAGGCACAACAGTGCCACTCGCTGCGGTCTGTTCCCTCCCCCCTTGCGGGGCAGGGGAATCGCATGTGGAAATTTTGGATTCGAAACGTGCGTCCGGGAAAACAATTGGATTCGAAAGTTTCGCGGCTGGAGCACTCTCGATTCCAATCTTGCGCGTTTTGGACCAAGCGAGGCCACATGCGATTGCCCTGCTGAAAGGGGGAGGGTCGGGGTGGGGGTCTCTCTCACGGCACGGGCCAATTCGTGTGGAGAGAGACCCCCACCCGACCGCCTTCGGCGGTCGACCTCCCCCTTGCAGGGGGAGGTGGCCCCCGCGGCTCTGGCGTCGCAAACAGAAAGTCCGGTAAACGCGGCACGAGGAGCCAGATTGCTCGATCTCTTCCCTTCCCGCGAGGCCGGGCGGTTCGGCCGCCGGCTGAAGCGCGCGCGCGGCGCCAAACTGCCGGTGACCATCGTCAGCGGCTTCCTCGGCGCCGGCAAGACCACACTAGTGCGGCGGTTCCTGGCGACGCCGGAGGGCGCGGGCACCGCCGTCGTGATCAACGAGTTCGGCAGCGTCGGCATCGACGATGCGCTGGTGCGCGGCTCGACCGACGAGGTCACCCTGCTCGGCAACGGATGCCTGTGCTGCAACACCCGCTCGGACCTGCAGATCGCGCTGCGCAATCTGGTGGCCGAGCGCGCGCAAGGCACGGTGCCGCAGTTCCAGCGCATCCTGATCGAGACGAGCGGCCTCGCCGACCCCGGGCCGATCCTGCAGACCTTCGCCACCGACCGCGCGTTGGGGGGCGAGTTCCACGTCGAGGTGGTCGCAACCATGGTCGACGCAGTGAACGGGCTCGACACGCTGGAACGGGCGGCGGAAGCGAGAAAGCAGGTCATCCTCGCGGACAGGCTCATCATCTCCAAGACTGATCTCGCGACAAAGACCGATCTCGCGACAGATGCCACCGGCAAAGGATTGGCGGCACGCCTGCGCGCCCTCAATCCACGGGCAGCGATCCATACCGCGATCGAGGGCGATCTCGATCCGCGCTGCCTGGTCGAAGCCGACGGCACGGGCCCTGCACGCGACGGCTTCATCGCCGAGGCCGCGCATAGCGACGGCATCACGAGCTTCGTGCTCACCGATCCTGCCCCCTTGCAATTCGATGCCTTCGCGCGCGCCATGGAAACCTTGATCGCGCTGCGCGGACCGGACCTGTTGCGGGTGAAAGGGTTCCTTAACGTCGAAGGCTGCCGCGGACCGGTCGTGGTGCATGTGGTGCAGCACCTCGCCCATCCGCCGGTCGAGCTCGCATCCTGGCCCGACCAGGATCGCGCCAGCCGGCTCGTCTTCATCACGCGCAACATCGGCGAAAGCCAGGTGCGAAATCTGCTGAGCGCCGTGCGCGCGCTGTCAAGCAATTAACGTCGAGGCGGAAGAAACCCGCGGCGAGGGTGTTTCCAACATCGACAGGTTGGACTAGCCTTCGCAGCCTAGAACAATTCGCAACTCCCGGATTTCGTCGCCGCCCGACGGCGCGGCGCTCATTCCCGGGCGTGCGTTTCCCAAGGGAGATATGCCCCCAATGGCTCGAATAAATCTCGACGTCAACGGCAAGGTCCACAGCGTCGACGTGGACCCCGACATGCCGCTCCTCTACGCGCTGCGCGACGACATCGGCCTCAACAATCCGCGCTTCGGCTGCGGGCTGGCGCAATGCGGCGCGTGCACCGTGCACATCGACGGCCAGGCCGTGCGCTCTTGCGTGACGCCGGTCTCGACGGTCGGCAACAGCAAGGTGGTCACGCTCGCCGGCCTCGGCACGCCCGAGAAGCCGCACCCGCTGCAGACCGCCTATGTCGAGGAGCAGGTGCCGCAATGCGGCTACTGCATCAACGGCTGGATCATGACCGCGGCCGCCTTCCTGCGCGACAAGAAGAAGCCGACCGACGCGGAGATCAAGGACGCCCTCACCGGCCTCAAGTGCCGTTGCGGAACCCATGTCAGCATCCTCAAGGCGGTCAAGCGCGCCGCCGAGATGATGGGTTGAGGGAGGCGGCACCATGACACGTCAGGAAAAATCGTCTGCGTTCTCCCGCCGCTCGGTCCTGCTCGGTGGCGGCTCGCTGGTCGTCTCGCTGGGCGCCCCCGTCGGCCTCGAGACCGTGCTCGGCATCAACGCCGCATTCGCGCAAGGCGCCAGCCCTGCGCAGGGCACTAAGCCGCCGCTCACGCCCGAGCAGCTCTCCTCCTACGTTGCCGTCAATGCCGACGGCACCGTTGCGGCCTATTTCGGCAAGATGGACATGGGCCACGGCCTGTTCGTCGCGATCGGCCAGATCGTCGCGGAAGAGCTCGACGTGCCGTTCAAGGCCGTCAAGGTGTTCATGGGCGACACCGCCAACAGCGTCAACCAGGGCGGCGCATCGGGTTCGACCGGCATCCAGCTGGGCGGCAAGCAGATGCGCGTGGCGGCGGCCGAGGCGCGTCGCGTGCTGGTCGAGATGGCGGCCGCGAAGCTCGGCGTCGGAGCGGATCAACTCACTGTCACCGACGGTGTCGTGCACGGCAAGACCGATCCGGCGAAGAAAGCCTCCTATGCGGAGCTGATCGGCGGGCGCTACTTCAACGTCCAGCTCGACTGGAACAAGCAATCCGGCAACACGCTCTATGCGCCGGGCAAGGCCCAGCCGAAGCCCTACAGCGAGCACAAGATCGTCGGTCAGCCGATCAAGCGCGCCGACATCGCGCCCAAGGTGTTCTGCATCGAGGACTACTGCACCGACATCAAGGTGCCCGGCATGGTGCATGGGCGCATGATCCGCCCGCCGGTCGCGGGCGCGGTGCCGGTCAAGGTCGACGAGAGCTCGATCAAGGACATCCCGGGCGCCAAGGCGGTGTGGCAGAACGGTTTCCTCGGCGTGGTCGCGGACAAGGAGTGGGACGCGATCAAGGCGATGCAGACGCTCAAGGTCGAGTGGTCGCAGGTCACGCCGCCGTTCCCGGATCAGGCTTCGCTCTACAACCACATCCGCAACGCGCCCGTGCGCAAGCGGCAGGAAGAGGGCAAGACCACGGGCAATGTCGAAGACGCCTTCAAGACCGCAGCCAAGGTGATCGAGGCCGAGTACGAATGGCCGTTCCAGTCGCATGCCCCGATGGGGCCGGCCTGCGCGCTGGTCGAGATCAAGGACGGCAAGGTCACGTGCTGGACCGGCTCGCAGAAGTCGCACTTCGTGCAGATCGGGCTTGCATCCCAGCTCGGGGTGCCGCTCGAGAACGTGCATGTGATCTGGCAGACCGGCCCGGGCTCATACGGCCGCAACGATGCGGATGATTGCGCCGCCGATGCCGCCGCATTGGCCAAGGCGGTCGGCAAGCCGGTGCGCCTGCAATACATGCGCGAGCAAGGCACCGGCTGGGACCCGAAGGGTCCCGCCTCGATCCATCGCGCCCGCGCCGGCCTCGACGCCGAAGGCAAGGTCATCGCCTACGACTTCCTCTCGAAGGGCTTCTCGCGGGTCGATGTCGATACCAACGGCAGCAAGCTCCCGGACACACTCGCGGGACAGACCTTGGGCGTGAAGCTCGCATCGGGTGATGGCTTCGGCGTGCCGGCGGAATCCTACGAGTTCGCGAACAAGCGGGCGGCGTGGGAGACGATCCCGCCGCTGCTCGATCGCGCCTCCCCGCTGCGCTCGTCGCACCTGCGCGATCCGGTCGGTCCGCAGATTCACTTCGCGAGCGAGTCTTTCATGGACGAGCTGGCCGCGGCGCTGGACCTCGATCCAATCGCGTTCCGGCTGCGGCACATCAAGGACCCGCGCGACATCGCCATCATCAAGGCTGCGGCGCAGAAATTCGGCTGGGACACGCGCCCCTCGCCGCGCAAGGATCAGACCGGAAACCTCGTGTCGGGGCGCGGCATCGCCTATGCGCAGCGCAACGGAACCCGCGTGGCGGTCATTTCGGAAGTCGAGATCGATCGCTCGACCGGCAAGATCCACGCGAAGAGGTTCGCTGTCGCCCACGACTGCGGCCAGATCATCAATCCAGACGGATTGGTGAAGGCTGTCGAGGGCAACATTGTGCAAGGCATCAGTCGCACCCTCTGGGAGGAGGTCAAGTTCGACGGCAAGAACGTGACCACCGTGGACTGGGTGACTTACCCGATCCTCGACATCACCGAGACGCCGGAGAAGATCGACGTCGTGCTGATCAACCATCCGGAGATCGCGCCCTCGGGCGCCGGCGAGCCGTCGATCCGACCGGTCGCCGCCGCCATCGCCAACGCGATCTTCGACGCCACCGGCGTGCGCATCCGCCGCGTGCCGTTCTCCCCCGACCGGGTGAAGCAGGCACTGTCGTAGCGCATACGACGCAATACGGTTGGAGTGAAATGGCGACAGCCATTTCACTCCCCTTCGCCTGAACCAAGTCCGGGCAGGCTTTTCGGAATCATCCTCTGGACGTGAAAGGTCGCGAGCCGGCGACCATTCGCCGCGCCGAGCGCGTCACCGATCACGCTGCCGCGACCGGCCAGGCCGGCGCCAGCCACCCGGATATCCCGATCTTCCTGACATTCGTCGCTGCAGCCGGATCCACTGGCGAGGCGATGCTATCGTGCCGCGCTTATTTCAATCACGATCATATCGTTCCGCCTTTCAAACTACAGTACGCCATACTTCTACTTGACACGAGCGCCCAAACTGCTGTTAATGCGCGCCAAGAAAAAAAAGCCGCGTAGGTATGGGGAGGTTTGGTGAGTACGCCAGGGACGCGATTTGAACGCCGACATCTTCGCTCGCTGGGTCAGCGCATCCGCGCACTGCGCGAAGCGCGCAAGTGGTCGCTCAAGCGCCTTTCTGCAAATTGCGGCGTGAGCATCGCAGCGATTCAGAAAATCGAGGCAGGCGCTGCAAATCCGAGCCTTCTGACCGTCATCGCGATCATCGAGGCGCTTGGCGAGTCGGTCGATCAGCTCATTTCGAGCTCCCGGAAGCCCGATCGGACCGTCAAGGTCGTGCGCGGCACATTGCCGATGCGTTCCGCCGGCAATACCGATCTTTCAGCCGACCTTGTGCAACGGCGCATGGACTGCAGGCTGGTCGCGCTGAGCTCACGCCAGCACATCGATGCAGACGATCGGCCTGCGGCGGGACCGTTGTTTGGATACGTCCTCGACGGTGGATTGCGCCTGTCATTCGAGGATGGCGCATCGCAACAGCTCGCCACCGGCGATTCCTTTCACATCACCGCGGAAACCGCCGTGGAATGGAGCAATCCACTGTCCCGGCGAAGCTTGATCCTGTGCATTGCCGATAGCGGCAAGAACGGCAGTCTGCCGCGTTCGGGGGAGAATCAATGACGAGCGTCAAGAAGTATCTGGTAGCGACAGACGTCGGCGGCACCTGCACCGATACGATCGTCTTCGCGGCCGGAGAGCCCATCCACCTTGGGAAAGCGCTGTCGACGCCGCCAAATTTCGCCGACGGCGTGATCGACTCGATTAGGTCCGCCGCCAAAGCGATGGGCCTTTCGCTCGCGCAACTTCTCGAATCGACCGCTCTCTTCATTCACGGCTCGACGGTCGTCGACAATACGGTGTTGACGCGGGACGGCGCCGCGACCGGCCTGATCACGACGGCGGGTTTCGAAGACTCGATATTGGTGACCCGCGGCGCCTATGGCCGCTGGGGCGGCCTGAGCGAGGATCGCGTCAAGCATCCGGTGAAAACCGACCGAGGCGCGCCGCTGGTCAATCCCGATCGCATCGTCGGCATCAAGGAACGCGCCGACTACAAGGGCGCGGTGCTGCAAGAGCTCGACGCGGCCGCGACCGAGCAGGCGATCCGCTTCCTGATCGAGGAGAAGCGCGTGGACGCGCTCGCGGTGTCGTTCCTGTGGTCGTTTTACAATCCGCTCAATGAGCAGAAGGTCAAGCGCATCGTCGAGCGGATCGCTCCAGACGTCTACTGCACGCTGTCGAGCGAGATCGCACCGGTGCCCGGCGAGTACGAGCGGTCGTCGACCACGGTGATCAACGCCTACTGCGGCCGGATCACCAAATCGTACTTGCAGAGCCTCGAAAAACTGTTGGCCAATGGCGGCTATCGCGGCCCGATCATGGTCATGCAGGGATATGGCGGGCTGCTTCCCGCCGGCGAGGCCGCGGAGCGCTCCATCGGCATGCTGGAATGCGGCCCCGCCGCCGGCGTCATCGGCAGCCGCGTATTGGGCGAGCTTCTGGAGCAGCCGAATGTGATCGCGACCGACATGGGCGGCACCACGTTCAAGGTGAGCGTGATCCAGAACGGCGCCATCGAGTATGCACGCGAGCCGATGGTCGATCGTTTTCACTATTCACAGCCCAAGATCGAGGTCGTTTCGATCGGCTCCGGCGGCGGCTCGATCATCTCGCTCGAAGCCGGCAGCAAGGCCCCGCGCATCGGGCCGCGCTCCGCGGGCGCCATGCCCGGTCCGGTGTGCTACGGACGCGGCGGCACCGAGCCGACGCTCACCGACATTTTCATGCTGATCGGCTACATGGACCCCGACATCTTCCTGGGCGGGACGATGAAGCTCGACCGCGATGGCGCGCGTAAGGCGTTTGAGCACAAGATTGCCAAGCCGCTCGGAATGTCGACGGAAGAGGCCGCATTCGGGGTCTATCGGGTTGCCACCGCGCAGATCAGCGATCTCATTCACGAGATCACCGTCGAGCGCGGGCTCGATCCCAGGGACTTCGTCCTGCACGCATTCGGCGGATCATGCGGGATGGTCGCCGGCATGTTCGGCGCCGAGCTCAACGTCAAACGAATGGTCGTGCCCTACACCGCGTCGGTGAATTGCGCGTTCGGCCTCGTATCAGCCGATATCGTGCACGAATACTCGACCACCGCATTGCTCCCGGTACCTTCGCCCGCTGCCGGCATCAACCGCATCTTCGAGCCGATGACCGAGCGTGCGCTGCGCCAGCTTGCCGACGAAGGCTTCACCGGCGCGAACACGCGCCTGGAATGGTCGATCGATTTTCGCTACTCGCGCCAGGTGCACGAGGTGACGACGCCCGTGCGCGTGCCAACGCCGCTCAACGACGCCGCACTCGCACAGGTCATCGGCGATTTCGAGACCCTCTACGAGAAGAAGTACGGCAGAGGCTCGGCTTTCCGCGAAGCCGGGATCGAAATGACCATGTTCAGGCTCACCGCCCGCGGCCTGATGGAGCGGCCGAAGATGGAGGCGATCAAGCTGGGCAGGGCCGATTCGTCATCCGCGCGGATCGGGCGGCGGCCGATCTATGTCGAAGCAAAGAGCCAGATGGCGGACGCGGACATCTACGACTTCGAGCAGCTCGCACCGGGCAATGTCGTGCGGGGTCCCGCGGTCATTCATACGCCCATCACGACGATCGTCCTGCAGGCCAACCAGGTCGGAACGATGGACGGCTATCGCAACGTCGTCATCGATTTCCAGCACTGAACGGAGAGATCGATGGATCCGATCACGTTCTCGATCATTCGCCACCGCCTCTATCGGGTCGTGGAAGAAGCGGTGATCACGCTCAAGCACGTCTCCGGCAGCGCGATCACCAACGAGGGCCATGACCTGATGGTCTCGCTCTACCGGGAAGACGGCTCGCTGCTGATGGGCGGCGTCGGCTTCCTGCATCACCTCACGAGTGCTGCCGAAGCGTGCAAGTCGATCATCCGGCGGTTCGCGGGCCAGATCAACGCCGGCGATATCTTCCTGCTCAACGATCCTTATACCGCCGCGCTGCATACGTCGGACGTCTATCTGGTCTCGCCGATTCATTTCGACGGCAAGCTGGTGGCGTGGAGCGCCTGCTTCGTGCACGTCGCTGATATTGGCGCGATGAACCCGGGCGGTTTTGCGCCGGACGCCCAGGATATCTTCACCGAAGGCTTCTCGTCGCCCGGGATCAAGCTCGTCGATGCCGGCCAGTTGCGCCAGGACGTGTGGGACACGCTGCTCAACATGGTGCGCAACCCGGAAATGGTCGCGCTCGATCTGCGCTCCATGATCGCCTGCAACAACGTGGCCAAGGAACGCATGGTCGCGCTGTTCGAGAAATACGGGGCGCCGACCGTCACCGAAGCCTGCGCGACCTTGATCGAGCAGTCCGAGCAGCGACTGCGCGAGCGGCTGCGCGAGCTTCCGGACGGCCGCTGGCAATCGCGACAATATCTCGAGGTCAAGGGCGAGACCTATCGCGTCGTCCTGACCATGACCAAGGCCGGCGACAGCCTCACGTTCGATTTCACCGGCTCGTCGCCGCAGTCGAAATACAGCGTCAACTGCTCGAAGTGGGCCTCACTCGGAGGACTGTTCGCGCCGCTCTTTCCGCTGCTCTGCTACGACATCGTGTGGAACGAGGGCGTGATCCGGCCGATCAAGATGATCGCGCCGGAAGGCACGATCGTAAACTGCACGCGCCCCGCTCCCGTGTCGGTCGCAACCGTGGGCGCGATCCAGTCCGTCAATAATGCCGCCTGCTCCACCATCGGCAAGATGCTCGCCGCCAGCGAGAAGTATGCCGACGAGGCGACCGCGGTGTGGCACGCGAACCATTTCGCGATCTTCATGTTCGGCAACAATCAGCGCGGCCGTTTGGCGATCGGCATTCTGACCGAAACATTCGCTGGCGCCGGCGGTGCCCGCATGTTCGGTGACGGCGTCGACCTTGGCGGCGAGATTCCCAATCCGATCTCCCGCATGGCGAATGTCGAAACCATCGAAGCGACGTTTCCGGTCCGCTATTTGTTCCGGCGGCGCCTTACCGATTCCGGCGGTCCCGGGCGGCATCGCGGCGGTGCCGGCGGCGAGATGGCCATCGTCGCTCACGATGCCCCCGATGGCGGCATCCACTACGTGCTGTCCGGTAAGGGCCCAAAATTCCCGCAGAGCGAAGGCATCGCCGGCGGGTACCCGGGAGCGGCAAACGACTACGTCTGGGTGCACGGTCCGAAGGAAGCCCACAACGTCGAACGCTTCGCCAGCACCTTCGACGCCATTCCGGGCGACAAGGAGCCGATTTCCTGGGGCGTGTTCCCGCTGCAGGGACACGACGCCCTCTACGTCCGCTGGAACGGCGGCGGAGGCATTGGCGATCCGCTGGAGCGCGACCCCGATCAGGTCCTCGCCGACGTCGTGTCGGGTGTGGTCTCCGAGCGTGCCGCACGCGACGTCTTCGGCGTCGTGATCGCGCAGGATGCCATCGACCGCACCGCGACCGATGGCCGGCGCGCGTCGCTGCGGCAAGCACGCCTCGAAGCAGGAGTCTCGGAATGACCCGCATCTCTTCGACATTGGTGGCCAAAGACCGCATGACCTGCTGCGCGGCCTGCGGCCACGCGCTGGCGCCGCTCGGCAAGAGCTGGAAGCAGCATGCGGCGGTATCGACAGTTGCGGCGACGAGCCTGCCGGGCGCCGGAACGGGCCTTGACCGACGGGTCGTGCTGCGCCGCTTCGCATGCCCCAACTGCCTGCGGCTTCTCGACACCGAAACCGCATTGCCCGAGGACCCCTTTCTCGAAGATGTCGTCATGGTGCAGGACGGCAAATGAGTTCGCGGCCGAGCAAAAAAGAAGAGCCTCGGCGCTCCCGGTATCAGACCGAGCTGGTCGGGGAGCGCCTGCGCGAATTGCGCATCGGCCGCAAGCTGACCATCAGCCGGCTGGCGGAGCTCTCCAAAGTCCCTGCCAGCACCATCAGCAAGATCGAGAACGGCCAGCTGCGGCCGAGCCTCGTGCATGCGATCAATCTTGCCTCGGCGCTCCAGGAGAACCTGGGCTTCCTCATCGAGCGGTTCCGCGACGAGCCGCTGCCGGTCGCAGTGATCCGCGCCAACGACCGCAATACCATCGACTATCCCGACATGGGTTTGACGCTACAGGACCTGTCGGGGCACTTCTCGTCAGGGGTGCTGGAGGCACGCGTCGGGGTGCTTGCGCGCGGCGCGCATTCCGGCGTCGGCGGCATGAAGCATCCGGGCGAGGAGTTCTGTTACGTCATCGCCGGCGCGATCCGCTACCAGATCGATGGAGAGATCTTCGACCTCACCGAGGGCGAGTATCTGCATTTCAAATCGACGATCCAGCACTCATGGGAGAACGCGCATGGTCGCGAGACTCGCGTGCTCTGGATCTTCTCGGACGGCCTCTCATTCTAGGCAAGGAAGAGCAAAAAATGCACAAGGCAACGGTGCGTCAGGAGATCATCGATCGTGTCATCGCCCGACGAGGGCGCTACCATCTGTTCGACCGGCTGGACCCGCGCCGCACCGCGCTCGTTGTCGTCGATATGCAAGAGACGTTTTGTGCGCCCGGGGGACCGGCCGAAGTCGTGGCCGCGCGCGGCATCATCGAACCGATCAATAGCTTGACGAAGAACCTGCGCGGGCTCGGCGTCGCGGTGATCTGGGTTCTGCACGCGAACATGCAGGTGGACGGAAAAAGCGACTGGGAGCTCTTCTTCGATCATATCGTGGCCGATCACGTCAGGAGACAGACGCTGGAGAGCCTCTCTCCCGGCAAGCAGGACATCTGGTCCGGCCTGACCGTAGGCAACAACGACTGCACCATCGTGAAGAACCGCTACAGCGCACTGATCTCAGGTTCGTCGCATCTCGAGCGGCTGCTCCGGAGCATGGACATCGATACCATCCTGATCGCCGGCACCAAGACCAACGTGTGCTGCGAGTCCACTGCCCGCGATGCCATGATGCTCGATTTCAAGGTGGTGATGGTGGAGGACTGCTGCGCAGCGCTGTCCGACGACGAGCACCGCGCGGCGCTGGAGAACATCATTCAGCAGTTCGGCGACGTCATGACCTCGGCCGAGGTGCTCGCCTGCCTGTCAGAAAAAGCCGGCGGCGCCCGGCGGGCGCAAGGTTAACGGATCCTTTTTCCACGGAGCCAGGCGATGAAGATCGACGAACGTCTTGTGATCGCGGCCCCGATCGACAAGGTCTGGGCATTCATCCGCAACCCCGACACCGCGGCACCCTGCGTGCCGGGCTGCGAAAGCGTCGAGACCCTCTCGGACAAGTCCT
>Ga0153954_1000798_pt1 | contig 21522 bp, 22 predicted proteins | sample TSFL038MetaG_FD_102277 | JGI IMG/M metagenome (GOLD analysis project Ga0153954, IMG submission 102277) | Attine ant fungus gardens microbial communities from Florida, USA - TSFL038 MetaG | ecosystem: Host-associated > Fungi > Mycelium > Unclassified | place: USA: Florida, Wekiwa Springs State... | reverse complement strand
GAGCCGGGTTCCGATACATCGCCGGCGGAAAAGCTGAGCGACCTCACCAATGCGATTCAGCAATATGAGGCGACGCCGTCGAACAGCAGCCTTGCCGCGTCGGCGGTGAACGCCGCGCAAAGCCTGGCGAGCACACTGAACAACGCGACCAATACCGTGCAGCAGGTCCGCGAACAGGCCGATACGCAGATGGCGTCGTCGGTCGCGTCGATCAATTCGCTGCTGACCCAATTCCAAGGCGTCAATCAGCAGATCGTCACCGGCACCGCCACAGGTGCGGATGTCACCGATCTGCAGGACACGCGCAATTCGATCCTCACTCAGCTTTCGCAGCAGATCGGCATAACCACCACGACGAATACCAACGGCGATATGTCGATCTATACCGACAGTGGCGTTGCGCTGTTCCAGGGCGGGACCGCGAGCACCGTGACCTTCCAGCCGACGCAGAGCTATACGGCGGGAACGACGGGCAATGCCGTCTATATCGACGGTATTCCGGTGACGGGGAGCTCGGCCACCATGCCGATCCAGTCCGGCGCGCTCGCCGGGCTCGCGACGCTTCGCGATGATGTCACGGTGACCTACCAGACGCAGCTCGACGAGACGGCGAACGGGCTCATCAGCGCCTTCGCCGAGACCGATCCGACGAATTCGAGCAATACTTTGGCGGGTCTGTTTACCAATGGCGGCAGCACAGCCCTGCCGACATCTTCACAACTGACGGGTCTCGCTGGCAACATCCAGGTCAATGCGGCGGTCGATCCCAGCCAGGGCGGCGATCCTGAGAAACTCGGCAACGGTATCAATTTTGTTTTCAACTCGAGCCAGGGCAGCTACGACACCCAGCTTGAGCAATATTTGACCAATCTGTCGGCCAATCAAAGCTTCTCCTCCGCAGGTGGCATCGGCACCAGCAATACGCTCTCGGGCTATGCAGCGGCCTCGGTGAGCTGGCTCGATGCCGAACAGCAGAATGTCACATCCGAAAGTGCCTACCAGAGCACGCTCCTCTCGACGTCCACGACGGCCCTGTCCAACACGACGGGGGTCAATCTCGACGACGAGATGTCGCAGATGCTCGACCTCGAGAATTCTTATTCCGCGTCGGCAAAGCTGCTGACCACCATCAGCAGCATGTTTGCCGACTTGGCCAACGCAATAGACCAGGCGACCACGGCATGAGTTCTTTCATCTCGTCTTATTCGATCACATGGGCGCTGCGGCAGTCGGTGCTGACCCAGCAGAGCAATCTGGCGCAGGCGCAGCAGGAAGTCGCCACCGGCAACTATGCCGACGTGGGTCTGGCTCTCGGTGCGCAGGCGGGGCAGGACATCAATCTGCGCAATCAGGAAGCGCTGCTGCAGACGTTCACCTCGACCAACAATCTCGCCGCGACGAATTTAAGCACGACGCAAAATGTGCTGAGCGGTTTGCAGACGACGGCTCAGAATATGCTGACCGCTTTAGTCGGCGGGACCGATCAAAACGCGACCGCAAGCTCGCTCCAGCAGCAGGCGCAAAGCGCGCTGGCATCGCTGATCGCCGGGCTCAATACAACGGAAAACGGCAATTATATTTTCGCCGGCACCAATACGGGGACCGCGCCGATCACCGATTACAACGCGACGGGTTCACCGAACCAGGCTGCGGTCAATTCGGCGTTTTCGTCCTTTTTCGGCTTCTCGCAAAGCTCCCCCAGCGTGAGCAGCATAAGCGCCAGCCAGATGCAGAGCTTTCTGACCAATCAGTTCGCGCCGCTTTTCCAAGGCACGAACTGGTCGTCCGATTGGTCCTCGGCGAGCAACGCGACAACGACCAGCGAGATTTCACCGTCGATGACGGTTTCGACATCGGTCAGCGCCAACAACTCGGCTTTTCAGGATCTTGCGCAAGCCTACACAATGCTCTCGAGCCTCGGCACGCAGAATCTGAGCAGCTCGGCCCTTCAGACCGTCGAGACCAACGCCGAAAACCTCCTGAACGCGGGCATCTCGGGTTTGACAAGCGTGCAGGCCGGCGTCGGCGTGACGCAGAGCGATATCACCACGGCCAACAATCAGATGTCAGTCGAGTTGAACGTGTTGTCGACCCAGGTCGGTAATCTCGAAAACGTCAACCCTTACGAGGCATCGACCGAGGTTACGAACCTGCAAACGCAGATCGAGACGTCTTACACTCTCACGTCGCAGCTCTCGCAGCTCAGCCTCGTGAAATATCTTTAAGTCGCGTGTTTTTTTCAGGGTGATCAACGACCATGTACCAGTTCTCTTATAAAGAGATAATGGACGACAGCACGCAGGATGCGCGCGAGCGTGAGCGCCAAGCGATGCAGCGCGCGATCGAGTTGCTCGAACTCGCCCAGCAAAAGGGCGTTAAGTCGATGGAAGCCGCCGAAGCGCTGAATTATCTGAACAGGCTCTGGCATCTCTTTATCGATGATCTCGCCAAGCCCGAGAACGATCTGCCCAACGCCTTGCGCGCCGAGCTCATCTCGATCGGGATCTGGATCACCAACGAGATCAACCGGATGCGGCTTGGCAAAAGCGAAAATTTTGGCGGCCTGATCGAGATTTGCGCGATCATCCGCGATGGATTGAGGTGAGGCCGACATGCGGATTTCGCTTCGAGCAGGTGAGAGATTTTACATCAACGGCGCGGTTCTGCGCGTCGATCGCAAAATGTCCCTCGAGCTTCTCAACGACGCGACCTTTTTGCTCGAAGCGCATGTGATGAATGTCAACGATGTGACGACGCCGCTGCGGCAGCTTTATTTCATCGTCCAGATTATGTTGATGAACCCGGCGGATACGCCGGCCGCGGGCGAAATGTTCGCGCAAGCCATCAGCAATAATCGTAAGACCTTCGCCGATCCGAAAATATTGTACGGTCTCGATACAGTCGAGCAACTCGTCGCCGAGGACCGGAAGTTCGATGCGTTGAAGACCATTCGCACATTGCTGCCGATCGAGGCCGAGGTTCTTTGCTCTGACGAAGATCCGGTGGCCGGCGCGGCGGCTTAAGGGAGAATATCATGTCCGTTGATCCGACATCGCCGACGTCGCCCACAAGCTCGCAGAATTCATCGAACTCGCAGCAGTCGCAAAGCGCGGCGGCGTCCGCAACGGTGAATTACAATCAGTTCCTGCAATTGCTCGTTGCCGAATTGCAGAACCAGGATCCGACCAATCCGACCGATCCCACGCAATACATGAGCCAATTGGCGTCGTTTTCGCAGGTCGAGCAGCAAATCCAGACGAATTCGAAGCTCGACACGATGCTGACCTCGAATGCGCTTTCGCAGGCCGAGCAGATGATCGGCCAGACGGTGACTTCGTCCGACGGATCGTCGACCGGCAAGGTCGAATCGGTCAATCTGAATTCGAGCGGCGGCACGACCGCGACGCTGAGCGACGGCAGCACTGTCGACCTGACGACAGGCAGCAGCGCTGCGACGACGACAACGTTGAGCGACGGCACGGCATTCACCCTGCCGACGGGCCTGACGATCAACTGACGATGAACGAGGCGGACGCACTTGAGCTCTCGCGCCAGGCGATCTGGACCGTCCTCGTCGTCGCAGGGCCTTCGATCTGCGCCGCCATGCTGGTCGGCATCGTCATCGCGCTGTTTCAGGCCCTGACGCAAATTCAAGAGGCGACGCTGACCTTCGTGCCGAAGATCATCGTCGTCTTGGCGGCATTGACGGTTACGGCGTCCTTCATCGGCGGCGAGATGTATCTCTTCACGGAGCACGTCTATTCGCGGGTCGAAAAGGGCTATTAGGCGCTGAGCGAATAGGTGGGGTATGGCGGGGGCAGCGGCCGAAGCGCAACTAGCGCTTGAGCGCAAGAGCGGTACGCGGGATATCGGTTTTGCGACCGGCATTCTGGCGATTTTGTCCGTCTTCTTTCTGCCGATCCCGCCTTTCATCATTGATATCGGGCTGGCTTTTTCCATCGCGCTGGCGGTGCTCATTCTGATGCTCGCGCTGTGGATTCAGCGGCCGCTCGACTTTTCATCCTTTCCAACGGTTCTGCTCGTCGCGACCTTGTTGCGGCTGTCGCTAAACATCGCGACGACCCGGCTGATTCTTTCGAACGGACCGGAAGGGACCACGGCTGCCGGCTATGTGATCGGCGGTTTCTCGAGCCTTGTGATGAGCGGTGATTTCGTCATCGGGCTCATCGTTTTCGCGATCATCATCACGGTCAATTTCGTCGTCATCACAAAGGGCGCGACGCGTATCGCCGAAGTCGGCGCGCGTTTCACCCTGGACGCCATTCCCGGCAAGCAGATGGCGATCGACGCCGACCTGTCGTCCGGGACGATCGACGAGAAGGAAGCGCAGCGCCGCCGCCGCGAGCTTGAGGAGGAAAGCTCCTTCTTCGGTTCGATGGACGGTGCCTCGAAATTCGTGCGCGGCGATGCGATCGCCGGCTTGATCATTTTGGCGGTCAATATTTTCGGCGGCATTGTCATTGGCGCGACGCGCTACGACATGCCGCTGTCGCAAGCGGCCGATGTCTTCACCAAGCTTTCCGTCGGCGACGGGCTTGTCACGCAAATTCCGGCGCTGATCGTCTCGCTCGCGGCCGGTCTGCTCGTGTCCAAGGGCGGCACGCGCGGGTCGGCCGAGCAGGCGGTTTTCGGCCAGTTGGTCAAATATCCGAAAGCGCTTTTCGTTGCCGCGGGCCTCATGTTCACGCTCGGTCTCATGCCGGGCCTGCCGTTCTTTCCCTTCGCCTTGCTCGGCGCCCTGATGGGCTTTGCGGGCTATACGATCCCGGCACGATTGGCGCGGCAGGCGGCGGCGGAGAGCGCCACGGCGGCAGCGGCCGAATTACGGGCGCAGAAGGAGGCGCGTGAATCCGTCAAGGAATCACTCAAGTCCGTCGAAATCGAACTGTGCCTTGGCAAGCAGCTTTCGATCCGCATGTTGGCCGCGCAAGGCGAGCTTGCGCATCGCGTCACCAAGAGCCGGCGCAAATTCGCGCAGCAATATGGCTTCGTCGTGCCCGACATCAAAGTCTCGGACAATCTGACGGTCCCGGCCAAAAGCTATCAGATCAAGATTCATGGCACGATCGTCGCGTCCTTCACGATGATGATCGGCCATCTGCTCGTCGTCATCGGCGATGGCCGCCGGCCGGACCTGCCAGGCGAGGAGGTGCGCGAGCCGGCCTTCGGTATGAAGGCGGTCTGGATCTCCGAGGCCTATGCCGGCGAGCTGAAACGCCAGGGCTTTGAAGCGATCGACAATATGTCGGTGCTGCTCACGCATCTGAGCGAGGTCATCCGCAACAATCTCTCGCAATTGCTGTCCTACAAGGACATGCGCGCCCTGTTCGAGCGTCTAGGGCCGGAATATAAGCGGCTGCTCGACGACATCTGCCCGTCGCAGATTTCCTATTCGGGGCTCCAGGCCGTCCTGAAGCTTCTGCTCGCCGAGCGCGTCTCAATCCGCAATCTGCAATTGATCCTTGAAGCGATTGCCGAGATTGCCCCGCATGTGCGCCGCGCCGAGCAGGTGACGGAACATGTGCGCATGCGCATCGCGCAGCAGATCTGCGGCGATCTGCTCGACAATGGCATGTTGAAGGTTCTGCGCCTCGGCAATCGCTGGGATCTTGCCTTCCACCAGAGCCTCAAGCGCGACATGAAGGGCGATGTCATCGAATTCGACCTCGACCCGGGCATGGTCGAGCAATTCGGCAACGAGGCGTCGGTCGCGATCCGCGAGCGGATGGACAAGGGTCATGCTTTCGTCCTGGTCACGACGCCCGAGGCGCGACCCTATGTCCGCATGGTGATCGAGCGGCTGTTTGCGACGCTGCCGGTGCTGTCGCATCTTGAGATCGCCCGCGGCGTCGAGATCAAGTCGCTCGGAACGATCTCGTGAACGCGATCGGATCGAATGCGGTCCTGACGGCATTCATCCTGTTCTGCCGGATCAGCGGCTGTCTGATGCTGATGCCGGGATTCTCAAGCCCGCGCGTGCCGGTGCAAGTGCGGCTTTTCCTCTGCGTTGCCATCACGCTCGCGCTGACGCCCTTTCTCGGCGGCCAGATCGAAAAGCTCGTCGGGAATGCCTCGGCTTTGGTCCTGTTTCGGCTGATCGTTTCGGAAACGTTGATCGGCGGTCTCATCGGCCTGATGGGGCGCATTTTCTTTGCCGCGTTGGAGACGCTCGGGACGTCGATTGCAATGCAGATCGGGCTCGCCAACGCGCTCGGTGCGCCGGTGGATGATTCGGAACCGTTGCCCTCGATCGCCGACTTCCTGACCTTTCTTGCGACGGCATTGCTTTTCGTGACCGATCTGCATCTTGAGGTCATACGCGGCATCGTCGCCTCCTACCACACGCTGCCCGTCGCGTCGGGGTTTGGCGCGCAATTCGGCCTCATTCAGGTTGCCGACACGCTATCGAAGTCGTTTTTCCTCGGCCTCCGGGTTGCGAGCCCGTTCATCCTGTTCGGCCTCATCTTCAATCTGGCCGTCGGGCTCGCCAATAAGCTGACCCCGCAGATCCAAGTCTATTTCATCGCAACGCCGTTTGCGGTCGCGGGGGGATTGTTCCTGCTGTACTTCACCTTCAAGCAGGTCATCGAGCTTTTCATGGCCGGTTTCGCGAATTGGCTGGCGGGCGGCTAGAATGGAGAAGAGGCTCGCCGCGCTCCGCCGGATGCTGGCCCTGCAGAACGATATTCGCCGCATCGGTGAACTAAAGCTCGCCGCCATTCAAAACCAGCGCGCGAGCGCCGAACAGACCGAGGCGCGGCTCGTTTCCTATCTCGACGAGAATCACATCTATACGCCGGCCTATATGAAGACCATCGCCGACAAGCTTCAGGCGGTCGGCCGCGCCAAGCGGCGGTTGGCGCAGGAGGCGGAAGATCAAGCGAAAGTTCTGCTCGAATGCCGCCGGCGCATGGGGCAGGCGGAGCGTGCGCTCGAAGATGTCGCCGAGCAGGCGCGCCGCGCCGCCGAGCGGCGTGAGCTCGACGCCGCGATCGAAGCCGAGCTCAATCGCAAAGGCGCAAGCCTCCCGTAAGCCAAGTGGCCCATCTTCAGTCTGCAACCTATTGCAGCGCAGAGAGGATGGTTGCGTGTCGATCAACCCGCCTTCAGATATTCTTCTCGATGTCGCCCGCGCCGCCGATCCGGCGAAGTCGTCGGCGGCAACCGAGCGGCTGACGCGTCTTGGCGCGGACGTTGGCATTGACGACGCGCAATTCAGCGAGATCTTGAGTCACGTCGATACGCCCCGTGCGGCGCCCTTGCCGGCCATTGCCGAGCCGCGCTTTGCCAATGCGCAGACGGAAAAGGCGAAGGACGCCGCCGAGACCAAAGCCTATCAAGGGATCGCCGCGCTGCTTCTTGAAAACCTCGTCGAGAACATGCTGCCGGACAGCGATGAGTTCTTCGGCGCGCAAGCCGGCGCCGGCATTTGGCGCTCGATGCTTGCGCAGGAATTGGGGACGAGCCTGTCGAAGAGCGTCGACCTCGGCATTGGTCCCAAGCACGTGAAGTCAAGCCATTCTCATCACGGCTGGCGACCCGGCGGCGAGCTGGAAGCCTCGCTCGCTCCATTGCCGCTCCGCGGTGCCAAACATTCGTGATGAGCAATGGCGATGACAGAGCCACCAAACAAAAAAGTACCGAAGCGGATGGGCGATCCGACGATAACCGACCCAGCGCGCGCCGCCGCACTGCGTGAAGGTTTCTCTCAGACGATCGAGCGCATCGAACGGCTCATCGATCTTGAGACGGCAACGCTGCAGCAATATCGGCCGATTGACTTTTCGGAGTTCAATCACCGCAAGAGTCATGCGCTCCTGGAGTTGAGCCGCGCGATGCGGGCCTTGGGCGCGGAGACGCGCGATCCGGCCATGCATGAGGAGCTGGAGCGCTTGAGCGGCAAGCTGAAGCGCAATCTTGCGACGCTCGAGATCCATCTGAAGGCCGTGCGGCAGGTCTGCACGCTGATCTCACGCGCCATTCAGACCGCGGAATCGGATGGCACCTATTCTTCCGCAATTCACCGCAGGTATGAGCAATCATGATCAAGCTGATTGCAAGTTGCGCCTGGGTTTGCCTGCTGACGGCGGCGGCGGGATATGCGACGACTTTCGTCAAGCTCGATCACGCAGCGGCTTCGGTGCCGGACGAAGCTCCTCCTGGCGCCATGGAATATAAGAAGCTCCCGCCAATCAATGTGCCGATGATCGCCGACGGCGCCGTTCAGGGCTATGTCGTGGCCGAGCTTGGCTACACTTACACGCAGAATCTCCCGAAAGCGCCCGTGCCGCCGGATGTCTATCTTCTCGATGAGGCATTCCGCGCGATCTATTCGGACACGACGCTCGATTTCCATCATCTCGAACGATACGACGTGGCCGGGCTGACCAAAAAACTGGCCGCGCGCGTTAATGAGCGGCTCCATATGCCGGTCGTCAAAGACGTCCTCGTTCAAGAGCTGAATTTCTTTCCGAAGAGCGATGTCTTCCGCTGAGAGCTCTTCGTGCGGACAACAAAGGTTTCGAACTGGGTGGGGGTGCAAGATGGCTTTTGATCGATTGACTTGGATTGGTTTCATGATCGTGGCGTTGGGCTGGGCGATGCTTTTGTCCGGCGCGCCGACAATGCAGTTTTTTGTTGCCGCGATCGGCCACAAATTGCCGTTCGATATGCCAGCGATCTCGCAAGCGACGATCCTCAGCGGTTTCGGACTGGCGATTCTCGGCGCATTGCAGACGGGTTTCGGCGCGCTGAAGCAATTCTTCGATCGGGTGATCGAGCGCACCGCCCGGCCAAGCGAGGCAGCGCCGGCGCCGCGCAAAAATCCCGACATCAAAGTCGTCGAGCGCGGCCGGTTGAAAGATCGGCCCTATGTTCTCTTTGGTGACGGGACGATCGAAGTCGAGACTTTGCTCGGTTTGCGGCGCTTCACGTCATTCCGGGATGCGCGCGAGTTCATCGGCTAGGGTGCGATTAGCGGACGGCGGGCGATGCGATGGCCTCTTCGACATTAAAGCGCAAAGCGGTGGATACGCGAGGGGAGACGGCTGACGGCAGCCTACCCGGCGCGCAAGTGCCGATCTGGCAACAGACGGTGAGCCGGCTCGGCTGGAGCACGTTCGCCGACGGCGTGCTCGGCGGCACGGGCTGCGTCGCGGCGGTCGTCTGTGCGGGCTTTGCGGTCTATATGACGGCGCATCCCAGCCCGACCTTCAATGGCATCGAACATCTGATGATCTTCGCGCAGCCGAATTATCAAGAGCCGCCGGCGGTCGCGGAAGCCAATCCGCCGACGGATCGCAAAAATATCGACTATTCGGCGACGGGAACCATCCGGGTGCCGGACGCGAACATGCCGCCGTTGATCAGCCGCGTCGAGCCGATCGTTCGCACTTATACGCTTCACTATGTGCATGAGGGCGAGGCGCTGATCATCGGCAGTGATGATGCGGTCTATCGTGTCGCGCTTGGATCCATTGTTCCGGGCGTCGGCCGCGTCCTTGCGATCGAGGAACGGCACGGCCAATGGGTCGTCGTGACCCAACACGGCTTGATCGTCGCCCGCTGATTGCTGTCAGACGACGTAGATCTTCTTACGCAGAGCGGTGATTTCTGCCGCAGTCAGCGCGGTGGGCCGCTGCTTCGCGAATGTCGCGCCGATATTCTGGCCGCGTTGCCAGGCGACCACGGCCTCGGCGAGTTCGCCGTCGATGTCGCTGAAGAGACGAAAGCGCCGCGGCACCTTGATTTTCGCGACCAGGATTAGCCGCACGCCATGCGCGGAACGATTGTGGATCTGGCAGTCGATAAGGAATTTGTTGTCGCCATCCAGAATTTTTCCGGAGACGAGACGCGTGCGGCGGCGCGCCTCGCCGCGCTTGTCGCCGCTTTTTGCGGCGGGACGCGAAGGAGGCGATACCGGCTTCGCGGGTGAGCCGCGCTCGGGCGCCGGATCGAGGACGCGATAGGTGACTTCGCCGGGCTTGGTCTGCGCGCCGCTGACTTTGACGGCCTCGATCAGCGGTGCATGGGCGGACGGATCGGGCATGGGGGAAGACGTGCTTTTGCGCAAGAAGCTGTATAAATCCAGGTATAGTTTATTATTGCACGGCACACCTTAATCATTGCATAAACCCTCGGGGGCCTCGGCGTTTGGGTCCTGCAATCGCAAGGCTTTTCGAGGGGATATGATGTTCGTTTCAATCCGGCGGATCGTGGCTTTTTGTGCCCTTGGGGTCCTTGCCCTGGCGCCGGGCGGCGCGGCTTACGCGCAGACGAGCGGCAAGCTCGTTGTCTTCGCGGCGGCGAGCCTTGCAACGGCGCTCAACGCGATTCAGCCGGTTTTCCTGCAGGATAAGGGGCAGGCGGTCGCCATTTCCTATGGCTCCTCGGGCGTGCTGGCCAAACAGATCGAGCAGGGCGCGCCGGCCGATGTCTTCATCTCGGCCAACACCAAATGGGTCGATTACCTGCAGAAGAAGAATCTTCTGGCGCCGGGAACGCGCCGCGATTTGCTCGGCAACAATCTCGTCCTGGTCGAACCGGCCAGCGGCGACACCAAGCTCAAGATCGGCCCGGGCTTCGATCTCGCGCAGCTTGCCGGCGACGGCAAGATCGCCGTTTGCACGGTCGCGTCCTGCCCGGCGGGCATCTATGCCAAGGAGGCGTTCACCAAGCTCGGCGTGTGGAGCGCGGTCGAGCCCAAACTGGCGCAGGCCAGCAATGTCCGCGATGCGCTCGCGCTCGTGGCGCGCGGCGAAGCCAAATTCGGTGTCGTCTATGCGACCGATGCCAAGGCGGAGCCGAAAGTCCGGGTCGTCGATGTTTTTCCCGCCGACAGTCACTCGCCAATCGTTTATCCTGTGGCACTTGTCGCGAGCTCGAAGAATGCCAATGCGGCAAACTTCGAGGCTTTCCTGTCTTCCCAGGCGGCGGTGAAAATCTTGACCCGGCAGGGTTTCAAGTTTTTGTCGAAGCCGGGCGAATAAAGCTCTGGTCACAGGCGAATTTTCTTCGTTCGGGGGCGACAGGCGGCGGGATCCTCAATTGAAGATTCACTGGTAACCTGCGGATATAAAAATGAAAAAGCATGTTGCCGTCCTGCTCGGCGGGTTTTCCGCCGAGAGAGACGTGTCGCTGCGGTCGGGGGCGGCTTGTGCCGGGGCGCTGGCCGAACAGGGGTTCAAGGTCACCGAGGTCGATGTCGGCCGCGATGTCGCCCGCGTCCTCGCCGATCTCAAGCCTGACGTCGCCTTCAATGCGCTGCATGGGCCCTATGGCGAGGACGGGATCATCCAAGGCGTTCTCGAAATGCTGCGGATTCCCTATACCCATTCCGGCGTGCTGGCTTCGGCGCTCGCCATGCGCAAGGACCGCGCCAAGGATGTGTTGAAGGCCGCTGGCCTGCCGGTTGCCGAAAGCCTGACCGTTGGCCGCCTGATCGCCGCGAAGGCGCATGTCCTGCCGCCGCCCTATGTGGTCAAGCCTCCGGCGGAAGGCTCGTCCTTTGGCGTTCTCATCGTCAAAGGCGACCAGGCGCATCCCCCGCAAGAGTTAACGCGGGAGGACTGGGCCTATGGTGAAGAGGTCCTCGTCGAGCGCTATGTCGCAGGCCGCGAATTGACCTGCGCCGTGATCGGCGAAAAAGCCTATGATGTCATTGAAATTAAAGCCGCGGATGGTGGCTGGTACGATTATAACGCGAAATATGCCGCTGGCGGCTCTCTGCATGAACTTCCGGCAAATCTTAAAGAAAATATTTACCACTTTGTCCAAGAGTTGACGCTCAAGGCGCACAAGGCGCTCGGGTGCCGCGGCGTAAGCCGTGCGGACTTCCGTTATGACGATCGCCCCGGAGGTACGGGTGAACTCGTCATCTTGGAAGTCAACACGCAGCCCGGCATGACCGCTACATCACTTGTGCCCGAAATCGCCGCACATGCCGGCTTGACGTTCGGTGAGCTTGTCAAATGGATGGTGGAAGACGCCTCCTGCGACCGGTGAGGGAGGCCTTCGAAGGCTTCCAACCCTCCGCGCCGGTTTATGCTGGAGTTGCCAATATCGTGCCGGTGCCGATGTTCGCGGCCGATTACGGCCGTCGCGGGCTGGCGCGGCGCGCGCCGTCCTTGGCTGATCGGCTCATCCTGCTGTGCACCGCACGCGGCGTCGGGACTTTCGCGGCGATGATGCTGTTTCTCGGCGTCGGGCTCTATGGCGCTTCGCTTGGCGGCGAATATTCGGAATTCGCCGCCGCTGAGGGAAGTGCGGCGGATTATGCCGCGCGTGTCGTAGGCTTTGCCATCCGCACGGTGACGATCTCCGGAACGCATGCATTGACGCAGCAGGAAATCATCGCGGTGACCGGCATCGGCTCGAAGGATTCGCTGCCCTTCCTCGATGTTCGGACCGTGCGGGCGCGGCTGAAGACGCTGCCCATGGTCAAGGATGCGAGCATCACCAAGCTTTATCCCGGCCGGGTCGTCATCGATATTGAAGAGCGTAAGCCCTATGCGCTCTGGCAGATGGACGGGACGGTCAAGATCGTGTCTGCGGACGGCACCGCGATCGACACGTATGACGACCGGCGCTTTGCAAATCTGCCGCTCGTCGTGGGTCCCGGCGCCAATGCGCGGATCGATGAATATACGGCGCTGCTCGATGCGGCTGGTGATCTCAAGCCGCGCATCAAGGCGGGCATGCTCGTCGCCGGCCGGCGTTGGACGTTGCAGATCGACAATCAGGTCGAGGTTGCGCTGCCTGAAGTCGGCGCGACAGCAGCCGTTGCCGAGCTCGCCAAGTTGCAGCGCGAAGATCACATTCTCGACAAGGATATTTTGTCAATTGATCTGCGCGTACCCGGCCGGATGTTTGTCCGCCTGACAGAGAACGCCGCGGCCGCGCGTGCCGCCGCTCTGACGCAAAAATCGAAAAAGAAAGGCGCACGGACATGAGTCTCCCGCCACGCATGCGGGCGCTTCCGGCGCGCAAAACAGCAGTGCTGTCGGCACTCGACATCGGCACATCCAAGATCGTCTGTCTCATCGCACGGCTCGATCCGACCGACGCGACCGAGGCTTTGCGCGGACGCACGCATCGGTGCCGCATTCTTGGCATCGGGCATCAGCGCTCGGCCGGTTTGAAGGGCGGGGTGATCGTTGATCTTGAAGCGGCGGAAGCAGCGATCCGCCGCGCCGTCGATGCCGCCGAACGGATGGCCGGGGTCCAGGTCGAAAGCGTCATCGTCAACATCACCGGCGGGCGCATCGGCTCGCAGCATTACCAGGCATCGGTTCGCATCGGCGAGCGGGCTGTCTCCGAAGCCGATGTGCATCGCGTGCTCGAAGCCTGCGCCGCGCGGACGCTGGAGCAGGGCAAGGCGGTGCTACATTCGCTGCCGACCGGCTTCGCGCTCGGCGACATGCGCAATGTCCGCGACCCCAAAGGCATGGTTTGCGACAGCCTTGCCGCCGACATGCATATCGTCAGCAGTGACGCGACCGCCGTGCGTAATCTGATGCTGGCGGTCGAGCGCTGCCATCTTGCCGTTGAAGCCGTTGTTGCAACGCCGTATGCGGCGGGCCTTGCCGCGCTGGTCGACGACGAGGTCGAGCTTGGCACGACCGTGATCGACATGGGCGGCGGCACGACATCGGTCGGCGTCTTCGCCGGTGGCAGCCTGGTTCATGTCGATGCGTTGGCGCTCGGCGGTAATCACGTCACGATGGACGTTGCCCGCGGCTTCAACACGCGCCTCGCCGACGCCGAGCGTTTGAAGACGCTTTACGGCGCCTGCATTGCTTCCGTGTCCGACGAGCGCGAAACACTTGCCGTGACACTGGCCGGCGAGGATGGTGATCTGCCGACGCATGTGCCAAAATCGCAACTGGTGCGAATTATTCGTCCGCGCGTCGAAGAAATTTTGGAACTCGTGCGCGACCGTTTGAAGAAGGCGGGCTTTCCCACGAGCTCGGCCTCGCGATTCATTTTGACCGGCGGCGCAAGCCAGATGACCGGCATGGCCGAGGCCACCAAACGCATCCTCTCTGGCCAGATTCGTCTCGGCAGACCCCTTGGAATTCAAGGGCTTCCGGAATCAGCGAAGAGTCCGAGCTTTTCCGCTTCGGTGGGCCTTCTGGTCTATCCGCAAGCGGCGAAGATCGAATATTTCCGCCCACGCCGACGCGGCGCGGACCCGGCGGACGGCACAAACGGTTACTTCGCTCGCGTCGGGCAATGGTTGAGAGAAAGTTTTTAGTTGGTAAGAGAAGAACGATTAGCGCGGCGGCTGATTCGTTCTTCGGCGTAAAGGGACAACAATGCGGGCGCCCTTAAGGCGCGCTCCAACGTCAAGAGGCCAGACAATGTCGATCGATCTCAAGGCTCCAGAACTGAGGGAACTGAAGCCCCGCATCATGGTGTGCGGCGTCGGCGGCGCGGGGGGAAATGCCGTCAACAACATGATCGTCTCCGGTCTCATCGGCGTCGATTTCATCGTCGCCAACACCGATGCGCAGGCGCTGATGTCGTCACGCGCGGAGCGGATCATCCAGATGGGCCTGCAGGTCACCGAGGGGCTCGGCGCCGGTTCGCAGCCTGAGGTCGGCCGTGCCGCGGCGGAGGAGGTGATCGAGGAAATCCGCGATCATCTGTCTGGTGCGCATATGTGCTTCGTCACCGCCGGCATGGGCGGCGGCACCGGCACGGGCGCGGCGCCGATCATCGCGCAGACCGCGCGCGAGCTTGGCATTCTGACCGTCGGCGTCGTTACCAAGCCGTTCCAGTTCGAAGGCGTGCGGCGCATGCGCGTCGCCGATGCCGGCATTCTGGAATTGCAGAAGTCGGTCGATACGCTGATCGTCATCCCCAACCAGAACCTCTTCCGCATCGCCAACGAAAAGACGACCTTCGCCGATGCGTTCGCGATGGCCGACCAGGTGCTTTATTCCGGTGTCGCCTGCATCACCGATCTGATGGTGAAGGAAGGCCTCATCAATCTCGACTTCGCCGATGTCCGCGCGGTGATGCGCGAAATGGGCAAGGCGATGATGGGCACTGGCGAGGCGACGGGCGAGAGGCGCGCGGTTCTTGCCGCGGAGGCCGCGATCGCCAATCCGCTGCTCGACGAAGTCTCGATGAAGGGCGCCAGGGGCCTGCTCATCTCCATCACCGGCGGCAACGACCTCACGCTTTACGAAGTCGACGAGGCGGCAAGCCGCATCCGCCAGGAAGTCGATGAGGATGCCAATATCATCCTCGGTGCGACCTTCGATCAGAACCTCGACGGCATGGTCCGCGTGTCGGTCGTCGCGACCGGCATCGACAGCGAAATCCAGGCGCCGGCTCTTGGCGACAACGAGCAACGCATCGCCGCGGCGGCGGAACGGCTGCGCATCCGCACCGAGGTTCGCACGCCCGAGCCGGTCAAAGCGCGCCCGGTCGCCGCAGAGGCCGCGCCGCGGATCGAAGAAGAGCCGATCACCTTCGTCGAGCAACCGGCGCCGCAACCCGCCCAGGCGGCGACGACGCGCGGCGTTCATTTGCAGCCGGTCCGGCCGCAGGCGCCGCAATATGTCGAGCCTGCGCCAGCCCCGGTGCATGAGCCGGAAGCGTTCGATGCCGGCCCGTTCATTCCGCCGGCGGCGGAATCGCCGGTTCTGCGGCCGCAGCGCATGCCGCAGATCGAGGATCTGCCCATGCCGGCGCAGAAGCAGATTCGCGCCCAGCGCGGCGAACATGACGAGGCGCCGCATCGCAAGACTTTGCTGGAGCGCCTCGCGGCATTCGGCGTCAGCCGGCATGATGATCCGCGTCCGGTCGCGCAGGCGCCACGCGAGCCGGTTGCGAGAATCCCGTCCCAGGCGCCGCGTCTCGCCCAGCCGAGCTCGGTTCATGCCGAATACGGCAAGCGCGCGATGCAGCCCGCACCGCGGCAGGTTCAGGCGGCGCACGACACGCACCAGGGCCGCGTCGCACCGCAGCGCTCGCTCGAAGAAGATCAATTGGAAATTCCGGCCTTCTTGCGCCGCCAGTCGAACTGAGCTTTTAACCGGCCACGCGCCATGGCGCGCGGCCGGTCATCCCCCGGCAGCGCAAGCCCGACCTGTGGACAAGGCGGTTGCTCAACTGCAACACACGCGTCCAACCGGGCATTTGCTGCGCTTAAAGGCCTTTGCCCCCGTCCGGCAATGCACTAAGCCTCCGTGGCCGCCACAGAAATGCCTCTTATCAGGCCGAGGACTTAACTGCGGCCCACGTTGCGCGCCAGGGCTGGCGCGTACTCAGCCTGCTGCCGAGTATCGAACCATGGTCGAGTTGTCCCGCATGCATTTTGCCTTGGTTCCGCTGCGCCGTTTTGCGCAGGCCGTTGGCCTGTTGTCGCTCACGCTGCCGATTGCGGCTTGCTCGAATTCGCTGGATTCGCTCGGCTCGTTCAATCCGATGAATTTGTTCAGCGGCGAGAAATACGAAACCAAGATCATTCCTGATACGCCGCCGGATACGCTTTACAATCAGGGCCTCGTCGACATCAACAGCCACAACTACGACAAGGCGACGAAGAAATATGCGGCGCTCGAAAAGCAGTACTCGTTCTCGCAATGGGACCGCAAAGCGCTGCTGATGGAGACGTTCACGCAATATCAGAACGGCAATTACGACGATGCGATCGGTACGGCGCAGCGTTATATCGGCCGTTACGCGCAGGCGCCGGACCTCGATTATGTCTATTATCTCGAGGCCATGTCTTACTATAATCAGATCCCGGATGTGACGCGCGATCAGGATCGGGCACGCAAGGCGTCGGTCGTCTTCCAGCAGCTCATCGATAAATTTCCGAAGTCGCAATATGTCGACGACGCCCGCTACAAGCTGCAGGTGTCGCGCGACCAGCTCGCCGGCCAGGATATGATGATCGGCCGTTGGTATCTGAAGCAGCATAATTATACCGGCGCCATCAACCGCTTCCGCGACGTGCTGGCGAATTATCAGAGCACGCGCCATGCGGAGGAGGCTCTGCTGCGGCTTGAGGAGGCCTATCTGGCGCTCGGGATCGTCAGCGAGGCGCAGACGGCCGCGGCCGTCCTCGGCCACAACTTCCCCGATTCGCCTTGGTACAAGGACGCCTATGCGAAATTGCAGGAAGGCGGCTACCATCCGCAGGAGGACCCCACCTCCTGGATTTCCAAGGTCTTCCACAACGTCGGCTAGCGGTCGTGCTTGGCTTGGCTAAAGTGCACGATAGCACTCTTGCCCGACTCGCTTGTTCATGATTTATTCTGGCGCGTTCAGGTCTCCCGTTTTGCCTTGAGCCGCGTCGGCCCTTCGGCCGCGCAGGATGTTCTATGCTCGTTCAGCTCGCCATCCGCGACATTGTGCTGATCGAAAAGCTCGATCTTGAGTTCGACCGTGGCCTGACCGTGCTGACCGGCGAAACCGGCGCGGGAAAATCCATCCTGCTCGATGCGTTCTCGCTTGCGCTCGGGGCGCGCGGCGACGGAACGCTCGTCCGCCAGGGCGCCGCGCAAGGGCAGGTCACGGCGGTTTTCGAATTGCCCGCGAGCCATCCGGCCCTGGCCGCGGCGCAAGCGCAGGACATCGAGATCGACGGCGCGCTGATCCTGCGCCGGGTCCAGATGGAGGACGGGCGCACCCGCGCTTTCGTCAACGACCAGCCGGTGAGCGCGCAGGCGTTGCGGGCGATCGCCCGTGAGCTCGTCGAAATTCACGGCCAGCACGACGACCGCGCGCTCGTCAATCCGGACGCGCATCGCGCCTTGCTCGATGCGTTCGGCGGCCTCGGTGGCGCCCGCGAGGCGGTGCGCGCTGCCTATAAAACCCTGCGCGCGGCGGAGACGGAGGCTGCGGCCGAGGCGGCGCTTGTCGAACAGGCGCGCCGCGACGCCGATTATCTTACCCATGCGCATGCCGAATTGGTCAAGCTCGCGGCCGCGCCGGGCGAAGAGGCGGCACTTGCCGAGCGCCGGCAAACCCTGATGCAGGCGGAGAAAGTCAGCGGCGAATTAAGCGATGCGGCGGATGCGATCGGCGGCGAAGGCGCGCCTCTCTCGGCCATTGCTTCGGCGCTGCGCCGATTGGAGCGGCGCCAGACCCAGGCGCCGGAGCTGCTCGCGCCGGTCGTCAGCGCGCTCGATGCGGCGCTTTCGGCCTTTGATGCCGCGCGCCAATCACTCGATCAAGCGTTGCGGTTGGCGGGGCATGATCCCGGCGAATTGGAACGCGTCGAGGAACGGCTTTTTGCTTTGCGCGCGGCGAGCCGCAAATTCGGCGTTGCCGTCGATGCCTTGCCGGCGCTCGAGGACAAGATCGCCGCCGATCTCGCCCGGCTCGAAGCCGGCGAAGCCCGGCTGGCGCAGCTTCGCGAGGCCGTCGCCGCTGCGGCCGCGGCCTATCAGCAGGCGGCGAAGAGCTTGTCCGCGTCGCGCCAGCAAGCGGCGGCCAAGCTCGAACAGGCCGTCAATGTGGAATTGCCGCCGCTGAAATTGGAAACCGCACAATTCATCGCAAAATTCCAATCGGATTCCGCGGCCGTGAGCGCAGACGGCATTGATCAGGTCGAATTCTGGGTGAAGACCAATCCTGGCACGCGGCCGGGGCCACTGATGAAGGTCGCCTCGGGCGGCGAACTGGCGCGTTTCATGTTGGCGCTCAAAGTGGTCCTGGCGGATCGCGGTTCGGCGCCGACGCTTGTCTTTGACGAAATTGACACGGGGGCGGGCGGTGCGGTGGCTGATGCCATCGGCCAAAGGCTGGCGCGCCTTGCGGGCAGGGTTCAGGTGCTCGCCGTCACCCATGCGCCGCAGGTCGCCGCGCAAGCCGTCGGCCATTTGCGAATCCTCAAGGACGCGGCGGCCGAGGGCGAGCGGGTTGCGACCCGCGTTCTGCCACTGACCAAGGCCGCGCGGCGCGAGGAGATTGCCCGCATGCTGGCCGGCGCGACAATCACCGCGGAAGCCCGCGCCGCCGCCGGACGGTTAATGAACCACCGAAACTGAGTTGGCCTTTCGCGCGCCATTATGCGGCGCTTATGCAACTCACGCCGGGGATTTCGGCAAATCCCGGGGCTGAAGCTTGCCTTGCCAGAACGTTTCGGCATTCTAGGGGCCATCTGCAAAGCAGACGGTGCCTAAATGATTCGTTTAGCGATTGGAATTGAGTCGGTGTCGATTCGATATATCGCGCCGATTATTTTGCAAATTGGAATTTTCGTGACGAGCGGTGCGGCTTTTGCGGCCGATTTGCCGGTCGACAAGTCACCGGTGATCGCGCCTGCGCCGCCACCAGCGTTTAGCTGGACTGGATTTTATGCCGGTGTGAGCGGCGGTTACGGCCTCGATCACGTGTCCTACCCCTTCGCAGTCACCAGCGGCCCGGGCTTTGTCGGCGCCCAAAGCGGCTTGACCGAACGCGGCGGTGCCGTTGGTTTGCAAATCGGCTACAATTATCAACTCAGCGGTCTGCCGCTTGTCGGCGACAATCTGGTGGTCGGTATCGAGGGCGATGCCTATTGGTCCGATATCAATGGCGCATCGACGACGCAGACTGTGCTGGGCCCGGCGACCTTCGGCACGCGGATCGAAACCTTCGGCGGGATCGAGGGCCGCGTCGGCTATGCCTTTGATCGCTTGCTTATCTTCGTGCAAGGCGGCATCCCTTACGCGACCACGAAGTCTTATTACAATGCCGCCGGCTTCAGCGGGGCAACAACGGAAACGCGCTTTCGCATCGGGCACCAAAACCTCATCGGTGCCGGGGCTGAATATGCCTTCGACCAAAATTGGTCGATCCGCGCCGATTACGTCTATAGTTTCGTTGGCGCGTGGTGGGATTCCTTCACGCCGGCGCCTGGCGTGAATGTCGGCTACATGACGCGTACGTCCTTCCACACGGCCCGCGCCAGCGTCGATTATCATTTCGATCTCTTCGCGCCGGCGACGCCGGTCGTCTCCAAATATTAGTTTCTGCATCCATACGACGCGGGAGCCGCATTCCCCTCCGGGAATGGATGCGCTAAATTTCCGGCGTGAAAAAACCGAAGACCAGCGACGATATCGCCGCCGCGCGGGCGGAACATGCCCGTCTCGGCGCGGAGATCGCGCATCACGACGCGCTCTATTATCGCGAAGACGCGCCGGAAATATCGGACGCGGACTATGATGCCTTGCGCCGCAGCTACGACGCACTGGAGAAGGCACATCCCGAATTCATCAGCGAGAAATCACTGAGTCAGCGCGTCGGCGCGTTGCCGTCGGAGAAATTCGCCAAGGTCCGCCACAAGGTGCCGATGCTTTCGCTCGGCAACGTCTTCGATGATGCCGAGGTCGAAGAATTCGTCACCCGCGTGCGGCGCTTTCTGGGGCTTGCCGCCGAGGCGCCGCTGGCCATCACGGCCGAACCCAAGATTGATGGCTTGTCATGCTCGCTGCGTTACGAGCATGGCAAGCTCGTTCAGGCGGCGACGCGCGGCGATGGTTACGAGGGCGAAGACGTCACCGCCAATGTCAAAACGATCGGCGAAATCCCGCATATCTTGAAACACGCGCCGCCGGCCGTGCTCGAAGTGCGTGGCGAAATCTATATGACCCGCGCTGATTTTGCCGCGCTCAATACGCGCCAGGCCGAGGCCGGAAAGCCCGTCTTCGCCAACCCGCGCAATTCCGCGGCCGGCTCATTGCGCCAGCTCGATGCTTCGATCACCGCATCGCGGCCGCTGCACTTCTTCGCTTATGCCTGGGGCGAGGTGAGCGCCATGCCCGCGGCGACGCAGATGGGCATGATCGAGGCCTTCGCGCACTATGGCCTGCCGGTCAACAAGCTCACCGCGCTTTGTCATTCCGCGGCGGACCTGCTGCGGCATTATCATGACATCGAGACCCGTCGCGCGTCCTTGCCTTATGACATCGACGGCGTTGTCTATAAGGTCGATGATCTCGCGTTACAGGAACGGCTCGGCTTCGTCTCCCGCGCGCCGCGCTGGGCGGTGGCGCACAAATTCCCGGCCGAGCAGGCAACAACCGTCCTGCGCGATATCGAGATCCAGGTCGGCCGCACCGGGGCTTTGACGCCGGTCGCACGGCTCGAACCCGTCACCGTCGGGGGCGTCGTCGTTTCCAATGCGACGCTTCATAACGAAGACGAGATCGCGCGCAAGGATATCCGCATCGGCGATACGGTGCGGCTGCAAAGGGCCGGCGATGTCATTCCGCAAATCCTCGGCGTCGTGCTGGAGAAGCGGCCGAAGGATGCCAAGCCTTATGAATTTCCGCATGTCTGTCCGGTTTGCGGCTCGGCCGCGATTCGCGAGGCGAGCGACGGTGGCACCGATGTCGTACGCCGCTGCACCGGCGGCCTCATCTGCAAGGCGCAGGCAAAGGAGCGCCTGAAGCATTTCGTCTCGCGGCTTGCCTTCGATATCGAAGGTCTCGGCGACAAGCAGATCGAACAATTCTATGCCGATGGGCTGATCACGAAGCCGGACGATATTTT
>Ga0153954_1000797_pt1 | contig 21524 bp, 18 predicted proteins | sample TSFL038MetaG_FD_102277 | JGI IMG/M metagenome (GOLD analysis project Ga0153954, IMG submission 102277) | Attine ant fungus gardens microbial communities from Florida, USA - TSFL038 MetaG | ecosystem: Host-associated > Fungi > Mycelium > Unclassified | place: USA: Florida, Wekiwa Springs State... | reverse complement strand
GCGGTAATAGATCGGCGTCGTCGCCGGCCGCGCGATGCCGAGCGCTTCCAGCTCGGCAATATGCTTGTCGCGGGCGACGGGGTCGCGGCCGGTCCAGCCGGCGATCACCGCCTGGTCGATTGCGAGCGTGAGCGGAACGGTCCCGCCCTCGCGATCGACCACGGTGAAGGTCAGATCAAACACGGATCGCGCCCTCCATTCCCGCCGCCAGTTCGAAGATGCGGCGGTCGGAGCCGCCGGTCGACGCCAGCATCAGGCCGACCGGCACCTCGCCCTCGCGATGCGCCGGCAGCGAGATCGCGCAGCCATCGATCGTGTTGATCAGCGTGCAGTTGCGCAAGCTGCGCAGGTTCGCGACCGTGAACGCCTTGTCGTCGGCGAGGTCGGCGATAACAGGCGGCGTATTCGCCGTGGTCGGCATCACCAGCGCGTCATAGGGCGCAAGCCGCACGGCGATGCGCGCGATCAGCGAGCGCCGCGCGTTGATGAGGTCGATATAGTCGGCCGCGCTCTGGCCTTCGCCGCGCAGGATACGCGCCGAGACGCGGGGATCGTAGAGGTCGCCTTTGCTGGTGAGGAGATAGCGGTGCCAGGCATAGCTTTCGCTCGCCGAAAAGCCGCCCTTGGCGTTCATCACGCCGACGTCGAGAAATTCCGGCACCTCGATATGTTCGATCTGGGCCCCCGCCCGCGACAGGGTTTGCAGATTCCGCTCAAATGTCTTCGCCACGGCCTCATCAAGTTCGTCGAGCGCAACCGTCACGGGCACGGCGAGCCGCATCCCCTTGATCGGACGCGGCTGCAATGCCGGCAACGGCTCGTCGGCGAGCACGGCATCGAGCGTCGCGCAGCATTGCACGGAATTGGCGAGCGGCCCAAAGCTGTCGAGAGTAAAGGACAGCGGCACGCCGCCGTCGAGCGGCACGCGCCGCTGCGTCGGCTTGTAGCCGACAATGCCATTATAGGCCGCCGGGATGCGGCAGGAGCCGCCGGTATCGGTGCCGAGCGCGCCATAGGCCATGCGGTCGGCGATCGACACCGCCGCGCCTGAGGACGAACCACCCGGCACATGGCCGACGTCGCGCCGCCAGGCGCCCTTCGGCGTGCCGTAATGCGGGTTGATGCCGATGCCGGAATAGGCGAACTCGGTCATGTTGGTCCGCCCGATGACGACAAAGCCGGCACGGCGCAGCCGGGCCACCGCGGTCGCATCCTTGTCAGCCGGTGCGGAATCTTCCAGCGCGCGCGATCCGGCGCGGGTCACCTGCCCCCTGATGTCGAAGAGGTCCTTGATCGAGACGGGAATGCCGGCGAACCGTGTCGGGGCGGCGTGCGCCTTGCGCAGATGATCCATGGCATCGGCAGCCGCGAGCGCAGCGTCCTTCTCGACATGGATGAAGGTGCGCTGACCTTCGCCCGCGGGATCGGCGATCCTCGCGATGCATTCCTCGACGAGTTTTCGGGCGGTGGTACGGCCGGCTTCGAGATCGTCGGCAAGCACGGCAAGAGTCGGGTTCGGCATGGTTGTTTGCCTGATTATTGGTTGTGCGAAGGTACTGCGATGTCGAGATCGAGCAGCGCGGAACTGAGTGACTTGCCATGCGCGTCGAGCGCGAGCGAACGCGTCACCCCGCCGCCCAGCGTCTGGTCCATCACAAAATTCAGCGCAGAGATATTGGGCAACTCATATCGCACCACGTCGCCTTCGACAACGCCGGCAAAATGCGCTCTCACGCGGTCGGCCGTGACCTGCTCCAGCAGCAACGGATAATGTCTGGCGTCATAGGCGATGACGGAAATATTCGACGTGTTGCCCTTGTCGCCGGTGCGGGAATGGGCGATCTCGCGGAGCTTCATCGCGCTACGCCTCCACGAACCGCACCTGCGGCCTGGCCAGCTCGCGCGGCAGCAGCACCGAGGCGACCGCGACGACATCGCGCGCCGATTTCCAGGCACCGCCGCCAGCGGCAGGGCCGTTGGTATAGAGCGTCTCGACCTCGTTGCCGATCCGCACCGCCTCGTGCAAATTTTCGGTGCGGCCGGTGACGCGGACGCGCACCTCATAGGGCTCGTTGCCATGCACGGAGACTTGCGGCCCGTGCAGCGAATCCATGCCGATCAGATCGAAGCGCAACTCGCTCGTGGCGACGCCGGTCAGTTTCAGCCGCTCGCGAACGATATCGAGCGCCAGCCGGCCGCGGGCAAGCGCGCCCGGCCCGGCATAGGAAATCTGACCTTCGCCGATGAAGCTGTCGACATAGCCGACCGAGACCTTCAGCGTGTCGGTTCGCTTCGCGCCGCGCCCGCCGCTAACGCGGACGCGATCGGGCGCGATCTCTTCGACGCGGACTTGCGAAAAATCCGCAACCACGTCGGGCTGGAAATACTGCTTGGGATCGTGGACCTCGTAGAGCAATTGCTCCTTGCAGGTCTGGGCCGTCACGGCGCCGCCCGATCCTGCAACCTTTGTCACGACCAGCGAGCCATCCTCGCCGACCTCGCCGATGGGAAAGCCGAGCCGCGCGAGATCGGCGATGTCCTTGTACCCGGGGTCGGCGAAATAGCCGCCGGTGATTTGCCCGGCGCATTCGAGCAGATGACCGGCGACGGTGCCCTGCCCCAGCAGGTTCCAGTCGTCCATTGCCCAACCGAAGGCATGGATCATCGGCGCCAGGAACAACGCGGGGTCGGAGGCACGGCCGGTGATCACGACATCGGCGCCCGCCGTCAGCGCCTGCGCCATCGGCTCGGCGCCGAGATAGGCATTGGCCGACAAGAGCTTGTTGCCGAGCTGCTTGATGGTGCCGTCGAATTCCATGATCGGGAGGTCGCCGGCCTTGCAGGCATCGAGCACATCGTCGCCGACCACCGCTGCGATCTTCAGTTTCGACAAGCCCAGCGAGCGCGCGACCTCCGCAGTCTTCTTCGCCGCGGCCTCCGGATTAGCCGCGCCCATATTGGTGACGATCTTGATACCCTTGGCGGCGCAGAGCGGCAGTACCGCGCGCATCCGCTCTTCCAGCAGCGGGTCGTAGCCTGCCTCAGGGTTCTTCATCCGCGCCTGCTGCGCCAGCGCCACCGTGCGTTCACCCAGGCATTCGAACACGAGATAGTCGATATCGCCTTTCTCGGCGAGTTCGACCGCGGGCTCGATACGGTCGCCCGAGTAACCAGCGCCAGATCCGATCCTGATTTTGCGCATGTCGTGACTACCCGTTGATGGATCGAGCTGCTTATGTATCAAGGTTTGGCGCGCGGCGATGCCATTCCGTCGCGCTCTGATAGGCCATTCCGATCCGCAATGCGGTTTCTTCCTCGCCTGGACCGCAGACAATGTGCAGCGAGGTCGGCAAGCCAGGCGGAGACAAGCCATTGGGCACCGCCAGCGCGCAGCCCCCAAGCATATTCACGACGCGCGTAAAATGCGATGGCACGATTGAGGTCGTCTCGACATCCGCCACCGGGATTGCCGTCGTCGGCGTGGTCGGCGTCAGCAGCGCGTCGACGCCGGCAAGCGCCGCCTCCATCGCACGCCGCATCCGCTCGCGCTTATGCAGCAGCGCAAGATAGTCCGTTGACGACTTGGTCGCGGCCGGCTTGAACCGCTTGCGCACTTCCTCGTCGATCGGCGATGCCGGATCTTCAACCAGATGTCCGACATAGGGATAGCCGTCCATCGCGATCAGAGCACCGGTCATCTCGGCGAACTCGACGAACCTGTGCGGAAGCGCGACGTCCACGATCTCCGCGCCCATGCCCTCGAGCGCGCGCAGGGACTCGTCATAGGCCGCAAGCACCACCGCCTCGATGCCCTCGCGCTCGATGTCGGGCATCCGCGCAAGACGCAAACCCTTCGCGCCGCGCCGAAGCGCTTTCATCGACAGCCGTCGGCCGTCCGTCCGCATCACGTCGAACAGCAGCGCCGCATCGGCGGCACTGCGCGCCAAAGGCCCAACGGTGTCGAGCGTCGTGCTCAGCGGCAGGATGCCGTCGGTCGGCACCAGCCCGACCGTGGTCTTGAGGCCGGTCAGCCCGCACATGGCGGAAGGAATGCGAACCGAGCCGCCGGTGTCGGTGCCGATCGCCCACGGCACCATGCGCGACGAAACGGCCACGCCGGAGCCGCTGCTTGATCCGCCCGGCGTGCGATGGGTGCGCATGTCCCAGGGGTTGCGCGGCGTACCCATGTGCTGGTTCGTGCCCCATGCGCCGAACGCGAATTCCACCGTGTGGGTCTTGCCGATCACGATCATGCCAGAGGCAATCAACCGTGCGGCGACCACCGCCGTCGTCTCGGAGACCCTGTTTCGCCAGGCTTTCGAGCCGCCGGTCGTCACCCTTCCCTTGAGGTCCACGAGGTCCTTGAGACCGAAGGGAATGCCGTGCAGCGGACCGACGGCATGACCGGCGCCGCGTGCAAGATCGGCGGCCTTTGCGGCGTTGCGCGCGTCCTCGGCATAGACGTCGATGAAGGCATGCAGCGTATCGTTATGGCGTGCGATCCCGGCGAGACAGGCCTCCGTCAACTCGACCGAGGACAACTTCCGATCGGCGAGCTGCGCTGCAAGGTCCACGACATCGAGTGCAGTCGGATCATTCGAGCTGGTCATTTCGGACGCCGCCAGTCTTGTTTGTGGGTGAACTACTTCAAGCCGAAATATGCCCGATGCAGCTCTTCATTGCCGCTCATCTCGGTAACCGTGCCGGAGAAGCGGATGCGCCCGCCCTCCAGCACGAACACGCGCGTCGCGACCTCGAGGAAACCGATATTTTGCTCGGCGATCAAGAGCGCAAGCCCCCGGCCCTGCAGGCTCGTGAGCACGCGGATCACCTCCTTGACGAACAGCGGCGACAGCCCGGCCGACGGCTCGTCCATCACCAGGAGCTTCGGTTCGGCCGACAGCGCCTTGGCGATGCCGAGCATCTTGCGCTGGCCGCCCGACAGGCTGGATGCGGGATCCCTGCGTTTTTCGCGCAGCACCGGGAACAGGCCATAGAGTTCATCCACGCGGGCGCCTGGATTGGCATGTCCCAGCGCCTGCGCACCGACGCGGATGTTTTCCTCGATCGACAGATCGGGAAACACCGCGAGCTCCGACATATAGGTCATGCCGCGCTTCATGCGGTCGGCCGAGCGCATGCGCGTGATGTCCTCGCCGCCCAGCCTGATCTGGCCGTCACGCGCCTCGATGAGGCCGACCAGCGATTTCAGGAAGGTGGTCTTGCCGGCGCCATTGGCCCCCAGCAGCAGCACGGTCTCGCCCGGGCGCACATCGAGATCGACTCCCCACAGCACCTGCATGGTGCCGTAACCGGCATCGACGCCCTTGGCATCGAGTAGAGGCGCTGTATCAGGCGGCATGCTCGCCTCCCAGAAACACTTCGATCACCTGGGGCTCGCGCACTGCGGTCGCAAGCGTACCCTCGAAGATCTCCTTGCCGGCATTGAGCACGATGACGCGGTCGGTGATCTGCTCGATGAAGCCCATCAGATGCTCGACCACGATGATCGCGATGCCGCTCGACGCCAGAGCCTTGATGCGCCCGGCGATCCAGTCGAGCTCGGCCGGGTTGAGGCCGGCGGCGAGTTCGTCGAGCAGCAGGAGCCGCGGACGGGTGGCGAGCGCGCGGGTGAGGTCGAGCATCTTCTGCTGCGCGCTGTTGAGGTCGGCGGCCGGACGATCGGCGACTTCCCTGAGACGGTAATCGTCCAGCAATTCGTCGATGGTGGGCGGCGTCACCTGCGCATAGCCATAGGATAGCGCGACCTGGATATTTTGGCGCACGGTCAGTGACAGAAACGGCTTTGGCACCTGAAAGGTGCGGTTGATGCCGCGGTGAACCAGCTTGTGAGACGCAACGCCGCCGATCGAAGCGCCGTCGAAGACAATTTGGCCGCCGTCGGGCGCATAGAGGCCGGAGACCACATTGATCGCAGTGGTTTTGCCGGAGCCGTTGGGACCGACCAATCCCAAAATCTCGCCGGGTACGACATGGAAGCTCAGGCCGTCGAGCGCGTAGAAGCCGCCGAAACGCTTCACGAGTTTTGAGACATTGAGGATGGGCTTCTGCTCAGGGGACATGCCACCCCCTGCGCGTTGCCAGCGACACCAGGCCTGCGGGCAGGAACAGCACCAGCCCCATGATCAGCAGGCCATAGATCAGCTGGAAATATTGCGGTGTCGTGAAGCCGATCAGATTGTAGATGCCATAGAGGATGATGACGCCGACGATCGGCCCGGTGATGGTCGCGACGCCGCCGAACAGCGCGAACACGATCGCAAAGATCGAGAAATCGCCGGAGAAGACATTGTCGGGATAGAAGACCGAGACGTACCAGGCATAGATACCGCCGGCGAGGCCCGCGACCAATGCAGAGGCGAGCCAGGCGATGACGCGCATCTTCACGACATTGACGCCGGCCATTGAGGCGGAGACAGCGTCCTCGCGTACGGCCTGCAGCGCCAGGCCGAACGGCGAGTTCTTCAGGTAGACCACGCCGGCGAGCGTCAGCGCGAGCACCACCAGCGCGGCATAATAGGCATTGGTCGGATTGAAGGTGCCGGTCAGCGACACGCCGTAAGGCCCCTTGGTGATGCCTTCGAGCGCCGGATTGGCCACGAAGTGCAGCACGGCCAGCGACGCAGCGAGATTGGCGATCGCGAAATACGCGCCGGACAGCCGCAACAGCGGCGTCAGCAGCAGTCCCAATAGTACCCCGACAACCCCGCCCGCGAGCACCGCGATCACGGCCGGCGCCTGCAGATGCATCACCATGATGGCAAAGCCGTAGGCGCCGGCACCGAAGAAGCCGACATAGCCGAACGGCAAATAGCCGGTGAAGCCATAGATGATGTTCACGCCCTGCGCGAGGATCAGGAAGATCACGAAATTGAACAGCAGCAGGTGGTTCTGATAGACGCCGGGCAGCACCGCGAACACGACGATCAGCGGGGCGAGGATGAACAGCGTATGCTTGATCGCATTAGGCAACGCGCACCCGCCTTCCGAGCAGGCCGCTCGGGCGCAACAACAGGATCAGGATCAGCAGCACGTAAGGCAAGAGATCGGCCCAAGAGCTGAGATAGGTCTGCACCAGCATGTAGAAGACGCCATAAACGACGCCGCCGAGCGCGGTGCCCAGGGGATTGCCGAGCGAGCCCAGCACCACGATGGCAAAGGAGGTCACGGTCGCATCCGCGCCGAAGGCGGGCGTCACCGAGCCGAACATGAAGGGGGCGAATACGCCGGCGACGGCCGCCAGCCCCAGGCCAATGCCGAAAGCCGCCGCGGAGACGCGGTCGACGTCGATGCCGGTGGCGACCGCCTCATCGCGCCGCGACATCACCGCGCGCGTCAGCGTGCCAAGCCGCGTGCGATAGAGATAGAGGTAGACCAGCGCAATCGCGACGAGGCTGGTACCGGCTGCAATCACCCACGGCGCGGGAAAGCCTTGCCCCAGAATCTGGATCGGCCCCGCCCCGCCCGGCTTGCCGCCGAACCACTTCACTCTGATGGTGGTGAACACCGTGCCGAGCAAGCGGCTCTGGATCGAGCGCTCGCTGGTACCGGCGAAGATCGTGGTGATGGCTTCGATCACCTGCGACAGGCCGAAGAACAGGATGATCGACAGCATTTCCGGGTTGGCCGAGCCCTGCAGGCGCGGCACCAGCACCCAATAGAGCAGCAATCCCGCCAGCACGAACACCACGAAGGCGAGCGGCACCGCGAACAAGGGATCGACGCCGGCAATCGCCACCACGCCGACCGCAATGAAGGCACCCAGCATCAGCATGTCGCCATGCGCAAGGTTGACGATGCGCATGACGCCAAAGACCAGATTGAGGCCGATGCCGACCAGGCTGAAATAGAGCCCGAACAGGACGCCGGCGACGAGCGCGTAGGTCAGCATGCTACCGCTCGCCGCTATCAGCCAGACTGGGTCCCCGCAACCGCATCACGGTGCCGGATAGACCGGCTTGCCGGTGGCAGTCTCGTGCGGATAGATCGAGGTGAACTTGACGTGGTCGTGCTCATCGACCGAAAGCTGACCGAGCGGCGTCAATTCGCCGATCTGCCCGCCCGTGTCATCCAGCGCGAAGGTACCATCGAGCGTCTTGAGCTTGCCGTTCAGCGAGAACACCGCGCGGCGCAGCTCCATCTGGTCGAGGCTGGTCGCCTCCGACAATGCCTTCTCGATCACGAGCGCGGTGGTGTAGCCGGCGACCGCGTTGAAACCGAACTCCATCTTGCCGTCGTTGTACTTCTTCTCCCAGGCGGCACGGAAATCCTTCATGTTCATCCCGAAATTGACGGGATAATCGAGTTCGGACGGCGGCACGTAGGTCCAGACGTGATCGAGGCCCTTGGCGCCGACGTTCTTTTCGAGGAGCTCCGTCTCAAGACCGGCATAGATCGCGAACAGCATCTTGAACTTGATGCCGACGTCCTGGACGTTGCGCAGGAAGGCGATGTCGTTCGGCGCGTAGCCGAAATGGATCACCGCATCCGGGTTGGTGTTGTTGATGTTGTTGATGATGACGTTGTAGTTCGTGGTCTCGGTCGGGATGCCCTGATCGTAGACGATCTCGATCGGCGCGCCGGAATCCTTGACGAATTTGCGGAAGGAATTGGCCTGCGTTCCCGTGAACTCGTTGGTCGCATAGAGGATCGCGACCTTCTTGATGCCGAGAGCCGGCCCGTCATGGGTGATGAAGTCCGCGACCGGCTTCGGCCACACCGTCGAGGCCGGGTCGGCCATCAGCGCGATATAGGGATTGTCCTTGGAGAAGAAGCTCGCACCGGTGCCGGTCTGGTCGAACAGGAACATCTTGTGGTCGCGCGCGATCGCCACCGCCGGCGCCGTCAGCACCGAGCCGGAATCGGCGACCAGGAGGTCGACCTTATCCTGGGTGATGAGCTGATTATAAAGGGTCGAGGCGGTCGCGGTATTGCTCTGGTCGTCATAGGAGACGAGCTTGATCGGGATCTTCTTGTCGAATGCCTTCACATAGACGCCGCCTTCGGCGTTCTTCTGCTCGACCCAGAATTTCAGCGAGCTGTAGACCGGCATCGAAATCGAGGCGAAGCGCCCGGAAGACGCGTAAAGCGTGCCGATCTTGATCTCCGACGGGGCATCCGCGGCAAAGGCGGGTCCAGCAAGCGCGGCACAGGCAGCCAGCGCGACAATGGTCTTCTTGAGCATTGCGTTTCCTCGTTTGTTGCTGGCCCCCTTTTTGGCGTGCTTTCCGTGCCAAATCAACCATACGAGAGTTGAAATAATCAAATCTCAGCTATAGCCTCCGTCTATGGATATCAGCCTCCGGCAAATGCGATCCTTCATTGCCGTGGCGAAGCTCGGCAGCTTCACGCGCGCGGCCGAATTCCTTCACGTTTCCCAGCCGACACTTACGATTCAGATCAAACGCCTGGAGGACGCGCTGCAACTTCGGCTTTTCGATCGGACTCCGAGATCGGTGAACCTGACGCGGGTTGGCAAGGACCTGCTTCCCGCTTTCGAGCGAACGATCGAAGACCTCGATTCGGTGCTCGTGGACGTGAAAAACGTCTCCAGCGCGCGGCTTGGCGTGGTCCGGATCGCCGCGCTGCCGTCGTTCGCATCGGGGCTGCTTCCCGACACGATCCGGCGCTTCCGGAAGCGGATTCCGGGGGCCTCGTTCGCGGTCAAGGACGTGATCGCGAGCGCGCTTCTTGGACTGGTTCGCTCCGATGACGTGGACCTCGGTCTAACCGGCGGCAACGTCGATTTTCCCGACATCGAGGTCCTGTTCAAGACCAGCGACGAGATGATGGTGGTTTATCCCGACGGGCATCCGATCGGAAAATTCGCGCGCATTACGGCCGAGCGCCTGGCTCAATTTCCGATCGTGATGCTGGATTCGCGGACCAGCGTGCGAGCGGTCACCGACCAAGCGTTCAGGGCCGCGAAACTGATGCCGAATCCGGTGGCGGAAGCAACTTACATGATGACGGCGCTCGGCATGGTCCGTGCCGGAATCGGCATCACCTTGCTGCCCGCTCTGGCGCGCGAGATCGCGGCAGAACCAAGCCTGCGCAGCAAGCGCATCAACGATCCCAATTTTTCCAGACAGGTTTCGCTGATCAAGAAGAAGAATCGCACGCTTCCGCCGCTGAGCAAGGCGTTTGCGGATCACCTGGCACGGGACAACGCCGCCTTCTCGAAACGGGATGACAACGCTGACCGCTAACGTCATTTTGCGGGTGGCGGAATACGGCTATGCGCGCCGCGGGCTGGACCGTTGACGGCCGACGGGCAAATGTCGCATCAAAGATTTCAAGAAGATCGGGAGAAAGAAACGAATGGCCGAGCCGGCGCGCGCGAAACCAAGACCGACACCGGAAACCCAGCACTTCTGGGACGGAACGCAGGCCGGCGAGTTGCGCCTGCAGCGCTGCGACGCCTGCGCTCACACCTACTTCCCGCCGCGCCCGTTCTGCCCGTCCTGCGGCTCGCGCAGGGTCACTATCTTCAAGGCGAGCGGCAAGGGCAGGCTCTACAGCTATGTCATCAACCACCGTCCCGCGGCGCCGGGCTTCACGCCGCCCTACTCCATTGCCGTCGTCGAACTCGACGAAGGCCCGCGGATGATGACCAACATCGTCGATTGCCCGCAGACGCCGGAGGCGCTCGAGCTCGACATGAAGGTCGAGGTCAAGTTCGAGAAGCTCGACGACAAGATCACCCTTCCCCTGTTCCGTCCGGCGAAGGGATAAGGCCATGCGCAGGAATCAGGTTGCCGTCGTCGGCGCGGCCGAGACCACCGAACTCGGCATCATCCCGAACATGTCGCAGATCCAGTTGCACGCGGATGCGGCGTTGAACGCGATCGCCGATGCCGGGCTGAAACTCTCCGACATCGACGGCTTCGCCACCGCGGTCGAAACGCCGCAGCAGGTCTGCCACTATCTCGGCATCAAGCCGACCTGGGTGGATGGCACCTCGGTCGGCGGCTGCTCCTTCATGCTTCACGTCCGTCACGCTGCGGCGGCGATCGAGGCGGGGCTCTGCAAGACCGTGCTGATCACCCATGCCGAGAGCGGCAAATCGATGATCGGCAAGCAGCCGCGCTTCACGGCGCCGGACAGCCTCAACGGCCAATTCGAATCGCCGTTCGGCGTGTATGGTCCGCCCAGCATGTTCCCGATTCCCGTGCTGCGCTTCATGAAGACCTATGGCATCACCCATGAACAGCTCGCGATGGTCGCAGTGGTGCAGCGCGAATGGGCGGCGAAGAATCCGCGCGCCACGATGAAGGATCCGATCACGGTCGCGGACGTCCTGAACTCGCGGATGATCGCCTATCCGTTCCGTTTGCTCCAGTGCTGCCTCGTCACCGATGGCGGCGGTGCGCTGATCCTCACCTCGGCCGATCGCGCCAAGGATTTCCCGAAGAAGCCGGTCTACATCCTCGGCACCGGCGAGAGCGTGGAAACGCCGATGGTGAGCCAGATGGAGACCTTCAACTCTTCGCGAGCCTTCAAGGTCGCGGGGCCGCTCGCGTTCAGGGAGGCCGGCATTAGCCACGAGGATGTCGATCATCTCATGATCTACGACGCCTTCGCGCATCTGCCGCTGTTCGGCCTCGGCGATCTCGGCTTCATGTCTTACGAGGAAACCGGCAAGTTCATCGCCGACGGCAATACGCGCGCTGGCGGCAAGCTGCCGCTCAACACCAATGGCGGCGGCCTGAGCTACATGCACTCCGGCATGTACGGCATGTACGCGCTGCAGGAAAGCGTGCGGCAGATGCGCGGGATTGCGCCAGCGCAGGTGCCGAATGCGAAGATTTCGGTGTGTCACGGCGTCGGCGGCATGTTCGCGGCCAGTGGCACGATCATCTTCACGAACGAGAAGTAGCAACTGTCGTCATTCCGGGATGGTCCGAAGGACCACACCCGGAATCTCGAGATTCCGGGTTCGCGCTACGCGCGCCCCGGAATGACGACGCAACAACGGGAAGCAATCATGGCCAAATCACTCGACGGCAAAGTCATCATCGTCACCGGCGCCGGCCGCGGCATCGGCAAGGAGATCGCCCTGCTCTGTGCTGCCGAAGGCGCCAAGGTCGTTGTCAACGATCCCGGCGGCGCGGCTGACGGCTCCGGCACCAACGCCGCGCCAGCGGAGGAAGTGGTCGAGGAGATCAAGAAGCGCGGCGGCACCGCGATCGCCAATTTCGAGACGGTGGCGGAGGCGATCCCCGCGAGCCGCATCGTCAAGATGGCGACCGATCATTTCGGCAAGCTCGATGGCGTGGTCAACAATGCCGGCATTCTGCGCGACATGATTTTCCATCGCATGAGCGTGGAGGCCTTCGAATCCGTCATCAAGGTGCATCTGATGGGATCGTTCTATGTCGCGCATGCGGCGGCGCGACTGTTCCGCGAGCAGGAAAGCGGCTCCTTCGTGCACTTCACCTCGACCTCGGGTCTCGTCGGCAATTTCGGCCAGGCCAATTACGCCGCGGCGAAGCTCGGCATCGTGGGCCTGTCGAAATCGATCGCGCTCGACATGAACCGCTTCAACGTGCGCTCGAACTGCATCTCGCCGTTCGCCTGGAGCCGGCTGATCGGAACCATTCCGACGGAAACCGAGGCCGAGAAGGCGCGCGTGGAAAAGATCAAGCAGATGGGCCCGGAAAAGATCGCGCCTGTCGCTGCCTATTTGCTCAGCGACGCCTCCAAGGACGTCACTGGGCAGATCTTCGGCGTGCGCATGAACGAGATTTTCCTGTTCAGCCAGAATCGTCCGCTGCGCTCGGTGCAACGCAGCGAAGGCTGGACACCGCAGACAATCGCCGAGCACGCGATGCCGGCGTTGAAGCCGTCATTCTACAAGCTCGACCGTTCCGCCGACATCTTCAGCTGGGACGCGATCTAAGACGGTCGAAATTTTCGATCTATCTGGGGTTGTCTCGCGCTATCGGCCTGCTTTATGCCGGATTGCGAGCCAATGATTTCCTTCCAACAACATGTTTGGGAGGAAATCATGACAAGTGCACTGACCTTTCCCGACAGTCCATCCCTCAATCGGCGCAAATTGATCAAGGGTGCGGCGGCTCTCGCCGCCGCGACCGCGACGGCAAGCGCAGCATCCGCGGAGACCGTGGCGCCGCTCGGTCAGACCGGAGTTCCGACCAGATCAACTGCGCCGCTGCCGCTCGGACCGCTCCCAGGCAGCCGCTACCCGGATTCTCATCTCGAATCCGCCACGAAGTCGACCAAGCCCACGTTCGGGCCTGCCGACTTCCCGGCCTTCGCCGGCACGATGGCGGTCGAGCGCGTCGCAACGGGGATGCGCTGGGCGGAAGGACCGGTCTACTTCCCGGCTGGCCGCTACGTGCTGTTCAGCGACATTCCGAACAACCGCATCATGCGCTTTTCGGAGGATGACGGTCACCTCAGCGTCTACCGCCAGCCGTCGATGAACTCGAACGGCAATACCATCGATCGCGAGGGACGCCTGATTACGTGCGAACATAGTGGCCGGCGCGTCACCCGGACCGAGCTCGACGGTTCGATCACGATCATCGCCGACAAGTACAATGGCAAGCGGCTGAATTCGCCGAACGACATCATAGTCACCTCGGATGGTGCGATTTGGTTCACTGATCCGACCTACGGCATTGGCGGCTATTATGAAGGCGTCAAAGCCGAGCCTGAGCAGGAAAAGCACAACGTGTACCGGGTCGATCCGAAATCCGGCGACATCAAGGTTGTCGTTGATGATTTCGTGCAGCCCAACGGCATAACGGTCTCGCCGGACGAGAAAAAGCTCTATGTCATCGACACCGGCTTCACCGACGGGCCGGACAACCCGTCGCATATCCGCGTCTTCGACCTGGATGTGGCGGCTGGAAAGGTGTCGAACAGCAAGGTCTTTGCGGAAATGCCCAAGCCCAGCATTACCGACGGAATGCGCACCGACAGGGACGGGCGAATTTGGTGCTCCGTGGGCTGGGGCGATCCGAATGAGGACGGCGTGCGCTGCTACACAGCGGAGGGCCAACTGCTCGGCAAGATCCACATTCCGGAAACTGTCCCCAACCTCTGCTTCGGCGGTCAGCAGCGCAACCGGCTCTACATCTGCGGCTCGTCATCGCTCTATGCGGTCTACACAAGCGCGCAGGGCGCCATGAAGCCGTGAAGAGGCGAGTGGCGAGTAGCGAATTGGAGTTTCCTACTCGCCACCAAGTTCCGTCGTCATTCCGGGATACGCCGTAAGGCGCAGGCCCGGAATCCATAACCCCAGGCAGTGATTATAGATTCCGGGCTCGCCGCTTTGCGGCGCCCCGGAATGACGACGGAGTTGGTGGCGACAGCTTGCCCCTACCCCGTATTCCTCAGCCCCGCCGAAATGCCGTTGATCGTGAGCTGGATGCCGCGCAGCACCTGCTCGTCCGGGTTATGCGAGCGATGCTCCTTCAACAATTCCACCTGCACATGGTTGAGCGGGTCGAGATAGGGGAAGCGGTGGCGCACCGAGCGCTCGAGCAGCGGGTTGCCCTGCAACAGCCGGTCCTGGCCCATGATGTCCAATAGCGTCTCGATCACGAGATGCCATTCGCGGCGGATGCGGCCGAAAATTCGCTCCCGCAGGGCTTCGTCCGGCACCAGCTCCGCATAGCGCGAAGCAATCGCGATCGAGCTCTTCGCCAGCACCATGTCCATGTTCGAGAGCAGCATGCGGAAGAACGGCCATTCCCGGTAAAGCTCTTTCAGGAACGGCATGCCCTGATCGGGATGCTCCGCGATCCAGCTCTCCACCGCGCTGCCAAAGCCGTACCAGCCCGGCAGCATCAGCCGGCATTGCGCCCAGGAAAACACCCAGGGGATCGCGCGCAGGTCCTCGATCGCGCGGGTCTTCTTGCGCGAGGCCGGACGGCTGCCGATGTTCAGCGTCGCGATCTCGTTGATGACGGTGGAGTTCCAGAAATAATCGACAAAGCCATCGGTCTCGTAGACGAGGCCGCGGTAGGCCTTGAACGCGAGTTCCGACAAGCGGTCCATCGCCGTGAGATATTCGCGCTTCGGCGCCGGCTGTCGCGGATGCAACAGGCTTGCTTCCAGCGTCGCCGCGGCGAGGATTTCCAGATTGCTGCGGCCGACCTCGGCATTGGAATATTTGGACGAGATGATCTCGCCCTGCTCGGTGATGCGGATCTGGCCGTTCACCGCCCCACCCGGCTGCGCGATGATGGCGTCGTAGCTCGGCCCGCCGCCGCGACCGACCGAGCCGCCGCGGCCGTGGAAGAGCCGCAGCCTCACGCCGTGACGTTCGAACACCTCGACGAGTTGTATTTCGGCCTTGTAGAGTTCCCAGCCCGAGGTAACGAAACCGCCATCCTTGTTGCTGTCGGAATAGCCGAGCATGACCTCCTGAACGGAGCCGCGGCCGTCGACGAATTTGCGATAGTCGTGCAGCGCCAGCATCCGGTCCATGATGCCGGCGCAGGCCTGCAGGTCCTCGATGGTCTCGAACAGCGGCACGATGTTGATTGCGCTGCGGCCGGATGGATCGATTAGCCCAACCTCCTTCAATAACAGCGCGACCTCGAGCATGTCGGACATGCCCTGGCACATCGAGATGATGCATTGGGGGATCGCATCATTGCCGAACTTGGCATGCGCTTCGGCGGCGGCGTGGAACACCGCTAGCTCGCCTTGCGTCTCCTCGCTGTATTTCACGAAGGGCGACGCCAGCGGCCGCGCGTTGCGGAGTTCGTTGGCGAGCAGCGCCACCCGCGCATCCTCGCTGAGCGCGAGATAGGACATGCCGGGCATGGCCGTATCGAACAGTTCCGCGACCGTGCGCTCATGCACCGCGGAGTTCTGCCTGATGTCGAGCCGCGCCAGATGGAAGCCGAAGCAGTCGACCGCGCGGCGGAGCAGCCGCAACCGGCCTCGCGCGATCACGCGGGCATTGTTCGAGATCAGCGAGCGGTCGAGCACGTCGAGATCGGCCTGCAGCTCCTCGACGCTGGCGTAAGGCTCCGCCTTGCCGACCGGCCGCCGCACGATCTCGACCTCGAGCCGTTCGGCCGTCGCCGCCAGCCGCGCGTAGATGCCGGAGACCGCGAGGCGATAGGGCTCGCCGCTCCGGTGCGGTGAGGTATCCGGCGAGCGCTCGGCCAGCGCGCGCAATTCTTCCGAGATATCGGCGAGATGCGCCGCGATCGACAGTTCCGCACCAAGCGCATGCAGCTCTTCAAGATAGAATTGCATCACGCGGCTCGATTGCAGTTTCAGCGTACCGCGCATCACCTCGGCGGTGACGAAGGGATTGCCGTCGCGGTCGCCACCGATCCAGCTTCCCATGCGCAGGAACGAGGCAATCTCGGAGGCCTCCGCCTCGCCGATATTGAGCCGATCTTCGAGCGCGCAAAGCAGCCGCGGCACCTCGCCGAGGAAGGTGTAGTCATAAAAGGAAAGACCGTTGGCGACCTCATCGAGCACCGTGAGCTTGGTTCGGCGCAACAGATTGGTCTGCCACAACGTCAGCACCGCGCGGCGGAGCTGCTCGTCGCTCGCCTCGGCCTCCTCCGGCGTCAATTGGACCCGCTCGCGGCGGTCGAGCAGATGGGCGATCTCCATCTCGCGGTCCATGGTGCTCTTGCGGCGAACCTCGGTCGGATGCGCCGTCAAGACCGGGCTCACCAGCGCCGTTTTGAAGAATTTCCTGAGATCAGCGTTCGAAATCCCCGCCGATTGCGCCATGGCGACAGTGTCTGCGAGCGCGCCGGCCCGCGGCGCGCCTTTGGCGGCGCTGCGCATGCGCATCTGGCGGATGGTGTTCTGGTCCTCGGCGATGTTGGCGAGATGCGAGAAATAGCTGAAGGCGCGCACGATGCGCACGGTTTCCGAGGTCGACATGCTGTCGAGGATGGATTCCAGTTCCTGCCGGGCCGCACGATCCTCGTCACGATGGAAGCGGATCGAGGTCTGCCGAATGCGCTCGACGAGGTCGAATACGTCCGCGCCCTCCTGGTCGCGCACGGTGTCGCCGAGGATGCGCCCGAGCAGGCGGATGTCGTTGCGCAGCCGGGCGTCTTCCTCCTGAGCCTGCACGTCATCGGCCCGATTGGGCCTCGGTTCGGCGTCGGAAGGCATGGTCTGAAGGGACATGGCGCTACGCTCCAGAAGCTGCCCGGGAGTGCGCGAGTGTGCAATTTTTTTGCCGCAGCGCAAGATGAAGATGGAGGCGTCCCTAAATCCTCCTCCCCGCCCGCTCCCAATAGGGATCGCGCAGGCGGCGCTTGAAAATCTTGCCGGAATCCTCGCGCGGCAGGCTTTGCTGGATTTCGACGTGCTTCGGCACCTTGTAGTCGGCGAGCTGCGCCTTCAGGCGCCGCCGGATGTCGGCAACATCGAGCGTCACGCCGGTTTGCGGTTCCACCACCGCCATCAGCGCTTCGCCGAACTCTTCGTCGGGGATGCCGAACACGGCGCAATCATGCACGCCCGGCAGTGCATGCAGCACCGACTCGATCTCGGCCGGATAGATGTTGACGCCGCCGGAAATCACCATGTCGCGCTTGCGGTCGCAGATGAAAACATAGCCGTCGGCGTCGATATAGCCGACATCGCCGGAGGTGATGAAGCCGTCGCGTTCGATCTCGACGCGCTTTTCCGGCTTGTTGTGATAGGTGAAATCCGGATTAGCCGAGATCCGCGAGTAGATCTCGCCGATCTGGCCTTGCGGCAGCTCGCGCCCGTCCTCGCCGATGAACCGCAGTTCGGCACCCGGCGAAATCTTGCCGACCGTGCCCGGCTTCCTCAGCGCGTCCTCGGAATTGGCGAAGGTCACCGCGCCGGACTCGGTCGAACCATAGAACTCATAGATCACCGGCCCCCACCATTCGATCATGGCGCGCTTGACATCGGGCGGGCACGGCGTGGCCGCATGGATGATGTGCCGCAGCGAGGACATGTCATATGTCCGGCGCACCTCCTCCGGCAGCTTCATCAGGCGGATGAACATGGTCGGCACCATGAAGATGGTGTCGATCCGATGCTGCTCGATCAGCGCCAGGAACTCTTCCGGGTCGAAGCGCGGCATGATCACCAGCACGCCGCCGAGCCGGCCGGAGCGGATGCCGAAGGAATTCGGCGCGGAATGGTAGAGCGGACCGGGCAGCAACGCCCGCGCACCGGGCTTCAGCCCATAGATCATGGCGCGCATCGCTTCGGCGGCCGTGCTCTGCGCCGGCGTCGGTGCGTCGCGGCGCACGCCCTTGGGATTGCCCGTGGTGCCGGAGGTGTAGATCATGTTCTGGGGTTGCGGCACCGGCGGGCCGTCATAAGGCGCCTGCTCTGCGAGCCAGGATTCCAAATCGATGGCGAAATCGGGCTTGGCGAGATGCGCCGGATCGATCCTGTAGGTTTTCAGAATCTCCGGCGGCGTCGGTACGCTGAGCACGGTGACATCAGGCGGGATGGCCTCGCGGATCTGATGCAGCATGTCGGCATGGGCGACCAGCACGGACGTGCCGGAATCGCGCAGGATGTAGTTGATCTCCTCCGGCTTGAAATGCCAGTTCACCGGCACGCCATAGGCGCCGAGCCGCATCGCGGCATGGGCGGTCTCGATGAAGGCGATGTCGTTGCGCATCAGGATGCAGAGGGAGGCACCCTGACGGACGCCAAGCTTGTGCAAACCGCCGGCAATGCGGGCGGCGCGGTCAGCGACCTCGGCATGATCGCGCCGGCGCTCACCGGAGATGATGCCGAGATAGAGGGACGTTTCCATTGTTTCTTTCCGATCTTGTGTCGGGATTTATGTCGTCATTCCGGGATGGTCCGAAGGACCAGACCCGGAATCTCGAGATTCCGGGTTCGCGCTAACGCGCGCCCCGGAATGACGGCTCACCCCGCATCCGCAAAGCGCGGGGGACGCTTGTCGATATTGGCGCGGACGGCTTCCGTCTGGTTCGGGCTGCCGATCAGCTTCTGCTGCTCGACGGATTCGGCGAGCAGCGCGGGAGCCGGATCGACCGAGAGCTTGTTGAGCATGCGCTTGGCGGCGCGGATCGCGTCGGGGCTCTTGCCGGCGATCTCGCCCGCCACCTCGAAGGCGGCCGCGCGCGGGTCATCGCAGATTCGTGTCGCGAGCCCATATGACAGCGCTTCCTGCGCGGAGAAGATCCGGCCCGTATAGGTCAGCTCACGCAGGATATCGTCGCGGACCAAGGTCGCGAGGATCGGCGTGCCCGCCATGTCCGGCACCAGTCCCCATTTGATCTCCATGATCGACATCCGCGCATCGGGCGTGAGGAAACGCATGTCGGCGCCGAGTGCGAGCTGAAAGCCGCCGCCGAAGGCCACGCCCTGGATCGCGGCGATCACCGGCACCGGCAGCTGCCGCCACCCCCACACCGCCTGCTGCGCCGCATTGGCAAGCCCATGGGTGCGCTTGGTCAGGTCGCGGCTCCCGCCGCCTGGTATGCCATTGCCTCCGCTCTGCTTCATGGCGGCGAAGCGGCCCATGTCGAGCCCGGCGCAGAACGCGCGGCCCTCGCCCGACAATACGACCGCTCGCAGTCCCTTTTCCTGGCTGAGCCGGTCGGTTGCGGCGACCAGCGCATCGAACATCGCAGCATCGAGCGCATTCATCTTGTCCGCCCGCACCAGGCGGACGTCAGCGACGCCGTCCGTGATCGAGATCGAGACGCGTTGCTCCATTAGAGCTCTCCCTGGGCCTTTACGACTTGTTGCGGCTTTACAGAACGGCGTTGGCCGGATTTAGTCAATCGACCAATTAACAGACAATCCCTTCGGGTGGAACGATGTTCAAGGACCAACTCCTCGCAGGCCGCCGCATCCTCGTGACCGGGGGCGGCACCGGCCTCGGCAAATCCATGGCCGCGCGCTTTCTCGAGCTCGGCGCCGAAGTGCACATCTGCGGACGTCGCAAGATCGTGTGCGACGAGACCGCAACCGAGTTGATGGATCAGTTTGGCGGACGTGTCGTCAGCCACGGCGTCGATATCCGCAACGCGCAGGCGGTCGACGAGATGATCGAGCAGATCTGGACCGGCGGCCCTCTCACCGACCTCATCAACAATGCCGCCGGCAATTTCATCTCGCGCACCGAAGAGCTTTCGCCGCGCGGTTTCGATGCCGTCGCCAATATCGTGATGCACGGCACGTTCTATGTGACGCACGCGGTCGGGCGGCGCTGGATCGCCGACAAGTTGCGCGGCAATGTGGTGTCGATCACCGTGACCTGGGTGCGGAACGGCTCGCCCTATGTGGTGCCGTCGGCGATGAGCAAATCGGCGGTGCATGCGATGACCATGTCGCTTGCGACCGAATGGGGCCGATACGGCATCCGCCTCAATACGATCGCACCGGGCGAAATCCCGACCGAGGGCATGAGCAAGCGCATCAAGCCGGGCGACGAGGCCGGCGCGCGTACCAAGGCGATGAACCCGATGGGCCGCGTCGGCACCATGGAAGAGCTGCAGAACCTCGCCGTGTTCCTGATCTCCGGCGGTTGCGACTGGATCAATGGCGAGACCATCGCGATGGACGGCGCGCAGGCGCTCGCGATGGGCGGCAATTTCTACCAGCTCCGCGACTGGAGCGACGACGACTGGACCAAGGCACGAGATTCCATCAAGGCACAGAACGAAAAGGATCGCGCGGCACGGGGATAGCTCCGTCACCGCGAGGAGCGCCAGCGGGCCGCACCGCCAATATTCTTGCGAGAAACAATCGCCCGAGGGAGAAACATGTCCGCTTCCGAGCAGCCGCAAAACCTTGCCGAGATGGTCAATATGCGCGCGAAGGCGCGCGGCGAGGCCGTCGCCTACGAATTCGAGGGCCGCCAAACCACCTTCGCCGCCTTCGATCGCAAGACGAACCAGGTGGCCAACGCGCTGATCGCCACAGGCGTCAAGCCGCACGAGCGCATCGCCTATCTCGGCAAGAACAGCGACATCTATTTCGAACTGCTGCTCGGCGCGATGAAGGCCAATGTCGTCATGGCGCCGGTGAACTGGCGGCTCGCCGGTCCCGAAGTGGCGTTCATCGTGGAGGATTGCAAAGCGCCCGTGCTGTTCGTCGGGCCGGAGTTCATCACACTCGCGCGCAACATGAGGGATAAGCTGCCGAGCGTCCGCACCATCATCACGACCGAAGGCGGCGCGCCTGAATGGCAGGATTTTGCCGCCTGGCGCGATGCCCAGAGCGCGGGTGATCCCGGCCTGCCGATAAGTCCGAAGGACATCGCGATCCAGCTCTACACCTCGGGCACCACAGGCAAGCCGAAGGGCGCGATGCTGTCGCATGCCAACTTCCTCAACCTCGTGCAATCCGGCAACGAGGCTGAGAAGCCCGAATGGAACAGATGGACCGGCAACGACGTCTCGCTGGTGGCGATGCCAATCTTTCATATCGGCGGCTCCGGCTGGGGCGTGATGGGGCTCTATCACGGCGCCCGCGGCGTGATCGCCCGCGAATTCGATCCGACCAAAGTGCTC
>Ga0153954_1000796_pt1 | contig 21527 bp, 20 predicted proteins | sample TSFL038MetaG_FD_102277 | JGI IMG/M metagenome (GOLD analysis project Ga0153954, IMG submission 102277) | Attine ant fungus gardens microbial communities from Florida, USA - TSFL038 MetaG | ecosystem: Host-associated > Fungi > Mycelium > Unclassified | place: USA: Florida, Wekiwa Springs State... | reverse complement strand
GCTCCTCACACGGGAATGAGACGAACGCCGTCGGATGGCGCGCAGACGAAGATGTCCGTGTCGAGGCCGGTCGCGATCCGATAGCCGTCGGTCAGAATCTGCGTGGCCTTGTCGACCGCTGACGCTTCGACCAGGCTGACGACGCAGCCGCCAAAGCCGCCGCCCGTCATGCGCGAGCCGTAGACGCCTTTGACCGTCTGGGCGAGCCCTGCCAGCATGTCGACCTCGGGACAGGTGATCTCAAAGTCCTTTTGCATGGAGACATGGGAAGCGTTCATTGCGCGCCCGCAGGCGACGAAATCGCCCGCGTTGAGCGCGCGCTCGGCCTCCAGCACCCGCGCATTCTCGGTGACGATATGCCGGCAGCGGCGATAAATGAGCTCGGGCAGCTTGCGGCGTTTGGCTTCGAGCTGCTCCGGCGTCACGTCGCGCAGCGCCGTGATCGGCCCGATGAGGCGGCTGAGCAGCCTCACCCCTTCCTCGCACGCCTCGCGCCGCAAATTGTACTCGCCCCCGGCATGCTGATGGCGAACGTTGCTGTTGGCGATGAGCAGCCGCAAGTTTGGCGCGATCGCGACATGGCGCGAGCTAAGACTGCGGCAATCGATGAGGAGGGCGTGGCCCGCGACGCCGCAGCACGAGATATATTGATCCATCACCCCGCAGCGCATGCCGACGAAATCGTCCTCCGCGCGCTGGCAAATCTGCGCGACCTCGATCGGATCGAACTCGAGGCCGCTTTCGCTCAGAAGCGCATGCGCAACCGAAACCTCGAGCGCCGCCGATGAGCTCAGACCGGCGCCAAGGGGGACGTCGCTCCAGATGATGAGGTCTGCGCCCGAAAGGCGGCGTCCGCTCATTTCCAGCGTGAGCGCAACGCCGATGACGTAGTCGGACCAGTCGCCGCTCGCGCCTTGCGGCGGAGCGTCGAGATCGAACTCGCGCGTCTCGTCCATGATCATGGAATAGACCGTGAGGCGTCGATCGGGCCGCTGCGAGGCGGCGGTGAGAGTCGCGAACTCGAGCGCCGCGGGCATGACAAAGCCGTCGTTATAGTCGGTGTGCTCGCCGATCAGATTGACGCGCCCCGGCGCGCGGCTGACGGTGGGCGTGCGGCCGAACCGGAAGACAAACTCTTCCGCAAGGTCGCGGGCCTGAACGCTCATCGAAAGCCCTCCGGTCGAAGCGGAGCGAGTCCGCCGGGGTTCGCGACGAGCAAACGACGCCCCTGCCCTTCTGCACTCATGCGACGGCTCTTCCCCCCTCGTGACCCTATGCTGGCCCTGTCCGCTTCGACAGCCTGTTCTGTGACGAGCGTCACGGCATTCCGGCGCGCCGCATGATCTCTAGCCTCAAACTGCAGGATTTTCAGCATTTGCGGCAGGGGAACATGGCCAATTTCAACACACGCATCGATGTTGGCGAGAGCGCTCACGGCGCAGCGCTGGTCGGTTTCGAGACGGACGTAAGGAGCGCGACGGCGTCGATCGCGCAATCCGCGCTGTCCCTCGGCTCTCGACTGGCGCAGGCGTTTCGAGCTCTGCGCCAGCGGGAGCGGGACCGGGTCGAACTCGCGCGCATGTCGCATTCCGAGCTTCATGATCTTCGCATGTCGTCATCGGATCGTTATGCAGAAATCAGCAAGCCGTTCTGGCGCGAATGATTGGGGCGTAGGGTCGGCGTCCTGCGCGCCGCCCGAGCTCGATGAGTCGAGCTCATCGGCCGAGCCGAAGCGCGCGTCGCATCCGGCTCGCGAGAGCCGCCGGCATGGCCCCGGTCAACCAGAGCCCGAAGCCGAGCGCTGGAAAGTAGACTGCGACGCCGATCGCGAGCAGGATCACGAGCCGCGCCTCGCGCGCCAGGCGGGGCAGATGCGCCGCGAGCGCGATGAGCGGTCCGTCGGCGAGGGCCAGCGCAAGCGCGAGCGCCCCGGCGGCGAACAGCGTCGCCGCCGCGGTCGCGAGCAGGCGGGCGTCGGGCGCAGTCCAGCCGCGCCGACGGGCGAGCGTAAAAACGCCGGCGACCTTGATCCAGAGCCCCGCCGCCGTGGCCAGCGCCAAGCCGGGAGCGCCGAGGGGCCGAAAGAGCGCGATCTTGAGCGCCACATTGACCGCGACCCCGACCAGCGTGACCTTGAGCGGCGTCGCCGTGTCGCCTCGGGAAAGAAAGCTCGCCGCAGTAATCCGGTCGACGAGCAGCGCCGGCATGCCCAGAGCATAGGCCGCGAGCACGCCCGCCGCTTGTTGAGTCGCGTTGGCCTTGAAGGCCCCGTGCTCGAAGGCGACGGCGACGATGAGGTCGGGGATCAGGAGAAACGCCACGACGAACGGCGCGCCAAGCGCGAGCGTTAGCGACGCGGCGCGGTTCTGCGCGGCCACTGCGCTTTGCTCGTCGCCCGAGGCGACGAGCGCCGACATTTCCCGCAAAAGCACCGAGCCGGTGGCGATGACGATGACGCCGCCGGGCAACTGATAAAGCCGGTCGGCGTAGCTGATGGCCGAGAGCCCGCCCGTCGGCAGGAGCGAGCCGACAATCTGGTCGGCGAGCGCGCCGATCTGATAGCTGGCCGAGATGCCGACGGCCGGGCCCAGCATCCAGAGGAATTTACGGATGTCCGGGGTCCAGCGCGGCCAGGTCAGACGCTCGAGAAGCCCGCGCCGGCGCGCGTCGACGACGACCACGACGAGCTGCGCCAGGCCGGATGCGAGAAAGCCCCAGCTCGCCATGCTGGCGACGCCGGGCGAGACGGAGGGAAAGAACGCAGCGAAGGCGAGAAAGGCGATCATGCATAGATTCGCCGCGACCGGCGCGAACGCCGGCGCGCCCCAGGCGTTGTTGGCGTTGAGCGTCCCCTGATGCAGCGCGAAGACCGCGATGAGGGCGATATAGGGGAACATGATGCGTGACATCGCGACCGCGTGAGCGAACTTGTCGGGCTCGCTGACGAAGCCCGGCGAGGTCAGCCGCACGAGCAACGGCATATCGAGATAGACAAGGCCGAGCAGGACGACCTGCGACAAGACGAGCAGCGTGAACACCTGACTTGCGAATTCGCTCGCTTTGCCAGGGCCGCTCGCCTCGAGCACGCGCGTATAGGTCGGCAGATAGGCCGCGTTGAACGACCCCTCGCCAAAAATCTGGCGGAACTGGTTGGGCAGCTTGATCGCCGCGACATAGGCGTCGTTGAGCGCCCCCCCGCCCATGAGCGCGGCGAGCGCCATGTCGCGCAGGAAGCCGGTCAGCCGCGAGGCGATCGTCCAGCCGCCGACCAGGAAGATGTTGCGGTACATTGCGCTCCGTTTAGCCGGATTCGCTGCGCGACGGCAAAACAGGGGAAACTTCGCGAAGAACCGCGAAACGCGGCGATCGGAACGACGACTCTCGGGTCGAACCTCAATCGCCGCTACGCGGTCGACCGCTTCGGGCGGAGAGCGGTCCTACAAATCCGCCTCGGGCAGCGCCGGAGTTCGGGTCTCAGTCGGCGTCTTTTCTGAGCGCGAATGATTTCACCGCCCGAGGCGGAAGCTCTCGTGGGTTCCTTGGTTTCCTGGCGCAATGGAGTTCGACATCGCGCTTCCTTCGTCACCACAGCCGAGCGGCCCGTCGGGGTCGTAGATTGCGGGAATCTCGCCGTTAGGGTTGGGCGCGAGCGCGCAATACGTCAGGCGGCCTGTCGCACCGCCGTCCCTTGATTATTGTCGATAATATACCGCCAGCGTCCATCCGCGCCGCGGCGCACGATATCGCTTGCTGAGCCCTCCGAGGTGAAGGTCCTTGCCGTCAGGACCTTTGCCATCAATTGACCAGTCCACCACGATCTGGGCCGTATCGTCGCCGACGAACACATGGCGCACATTGGCCTTTAGCGGCAGGCCGAGGCTCATATCGCGCTGAAATTGGGCGGCGATTTCGGTGCGATCCCTGATGGTTCGTCCGTCGTTCGCGATGAACACGGCTTCCGGGGCATACAAGGCCATCATCGCCTCGACCTTTCCGGAGTTAAATCGCTCAACGAGCGATGGAATAACCCCTTCGGGCTCTGTCGGGAGCGGGAAAGACTCGGACATCATGGGTCTCCTGTCGCGTTGGTGGAACTCCAATGCGTCGCTCACGGGCGAATGCGGATGATTGTCTTCCCCCTGCGTCGCCCCGTCGGGTTTAAGGCGGCGACGGCGTCGTCGAGGGTCGAGACGGCGCCGATGTTCGTCCGCAGTCGTCCGTCTCGCACCCGCCGGACGATCTCACCCAGTTGGGCGCGATCGGCCTCGACAACGAAGTCGACCGCCAAGCCATTGGCTGGCCACGCCTGGACCGGCCCGACGACGGACACCAGTGTTCCTCCAGCTCGAATCAGCCTTGCGGACCGCTTCTGGATGTCGCCGCCGATGACATCGAACACCAGATCGACTTTGCCGACATCTTCCAGCGCGTCGCTGTCGAGGTCGACAAACTCCTGCGCCCCGAAGTCGAGCGCTTCCTGACGGTCGGCGGCGCGCCCGGTCCCGATGACATACGCCCCGGCCTCGCGCGCGAGTTGCGTCACCATCGACCCGACTGCGCCTGCCGCGCCGTGCGCGAGTACGCTCTGCCCCGCGTGAAGGCGGCCATGCTGGAACAGGCCCTGCCACGCGGTGAGGCCGGAGATTGGCAGACTCGCGCCCACTGTGAAGTCAACGTCGCCCGGCAACGGCGCGAGGTTGCGAGCCTCGATGGCCACATACTCCGCCAGGGCGCCGTCGCGATGCCAGTCCGCAAGGCCGAACACCCGCTGTCCTACCGACGGTCCTGTCGCGCCGTAGCCGAGGGCGGTGACCACTCCGGCTAGTTCGTGTCCGGGAATCGACGGTGTTCGGTCACGGTCGCGGCGATCGGTCCAGGTCGAGGGCCACTCCAGCTCGGTCGGGACGAATCCCGACGCATGAACCTGAACGATGACGTCGTTGATCGCCGCCGGCGGCTCGGGCCGCTCCACCAGCTTCATCCCGGCCGTTCCCGCGGCCTGATCCGTGACGACGATCGCCTTCATGGGAATGATCTCCTGTCGTTGCTCATTGCGCTATTATGTACCGGTCAGTCCACTACGGTGCAAAAAAATAACAGGCTTGCGCCGCCCGTCAATACAGGTTATTGACCAGTCGGTCCCTAACTGTCAAGGTTACGATGGCGCGTCCGCGCGAATTTGATGAAGACGAGGTGTTGCTGGCTGCCCTTCGGCTTTTTTGGGAGAAGGGCTATGAGGGCACTTCGCTCAGCGACCTGATGGAGGCGATGGGGCTGACGAAATCAAGCCTCTACAAGGCCTTCGGCAGTAAGGAGACGCTGTTCTGGCGCGTCGTTGATCGATACAATCGCGATTTTCTAGGTTTTCGGCTGGACGCGCTTGCCGAGCCAACGCCCCGTCGCATCGCCGAGCGGCTGCTCTACGGAATGGTTGAGCTTCATAACGGCGAGCGGACCCCCAATGGCTGCCTCGAACTCAACGCCGCGCTGGCATGCTCCACGATCACCGAGCCAATCAGGCAGGAACTCCTACGCAACCGCGAGCGCTTCAGATTGGAGCTACGCGATCGGTTTAAAGAGACGGTCGCAACGGCTCCGCTGCCACCGGGCATGACCAGCGACGACGCCGCCTCGCTCGTAATCTCCCTAATCCAAGGCCTGGCCGTCCAGGCGAAAGCCGGCATCCCGCAGGAGACGGCCCGTCGGGTCGTGCACGCGGCGCTAGTGTCTTGGCCCGAATCCTGACAACACCTTAGCGGTCAGGATAGTCGCCCCGGCGGCAACGAGTCCCAGGAGAGCGAATGGTCGCTCCTTTCGGGCGCTCTCCGCGCATACTCGGCGCAACTCGAAGGGCGGCAAAGGGGCGAAACCGGCCCAACCCGATTGGGTTTTGACCCGAGCATGGCGCAGTTGGGCGCTGAGGCGCAGCCGGGGGGCTCACCACCAGCCGACGCCATAGAAACCACAAATTCTCTGCGGATTTCACCTTGACAGAATCAGAAATTTGAGATCTATATTCTGACTTGAAGAATCTCCCGTCCGTTCACCCGTAGATGGGCGGGAATACGAGAAGCCGTGCTATTTGAAACGTTGGCCCACAACCCGTCGCGCAAGTTGGGGCGAGGAAGCGGTTTTTCTAATTTTCGCGCCCGCAACCCATTGAAAAGGCTCGATTCGCAAAAATAAACGCTAGTAACTTTACTAACACGGGATATAGCGATCGTAGCGAGGAGCCGCGATTTTGGGCACCACCAGAAATTGCTGGAGATGAAATTAATCGTTCGAGCATGGCACGGACCGAGCGAGCGCAATCTTACGGTCAGGTTATCTACAACAGATCGTGCGTCGGGAATTTCTGGCGAGCGGCAGAACGAAGTCGTCAAACAGGAGTGGAGAGAACAAGGCCGGGGCGCTACCCTCGGCCCCTGCGTGCCGCTACTTTTTTGGATGAGCTTTTCGCGTGAGTCATCGGAGGCTGCGCGTGCCAGCTTGGAGTGCTTCTGAGCCTTGGCGGCGTGTTCATGGCCCTTCATGTGGTGATTTTTAGCGTGGTGCTCGGCGGCCGCGCGAGGCGACTTGGCCGCGCTCGAGTGGTGATCGCGGCTTTTCGTGTGCGCTTGGCGCTCCGTTGTCCGGAAAAGTTCCGGTCGTCCAATTAGCGGCCTCGATAGTGTTTGGTTTTATTGAGTTGGATCGATTTAGTAGCTCTGCCCGGTTGTCACAATAAAATATTTGCTTAGCGAGGGGGAGTGTATTGGTGTATGATGTTGTGATGGCCCAGATCTCATTATTCACAACCGATGTTGTAAGGGATGTCGGGAATCCTAGTCGCTTCCGTTGGAATATTTACGAAAATAAGAAGGTGAGAGACAGATCGTTTTATTCCTTTGCGACGTCACGCGAAGCCCGGAACGATGCAGAACGATTTCTCCAAAAGCTCAACTCGATCTGGCCAAGCTCACGACAAACATGAAATTCGCCGTGGCCGCGGGCGACATTCGGTTCGCCGTTGGAACGCTTCAATAGGAACTATTCGTCGGCGCCATTCTTGAAAGTCGACGTCGGGGAATGTGGCGGCGCACAGGCGCGTCAGGTAACGCGGAGAGAATGTCGGACCAAGGGCATGCGCGCATGACTGAAAAGCCCATCGATCTGGATCAGCATCGCGGAACGGCGGCGCAGAAGGCCACCGATCTCCGCCGGCTGTTGGCGGATGTGGAAGCCAGCGAGAAGGCTTTGCGCCTTCGACAGGACGAATTGGATAGCTCACCTGCTTGCCGCCCCGTCGGCGAATTGGCGCGAAGCCGCCGAGAAGGCTCGATATTTGCTGAATCTTTTCGCCAGCTCCATGGCCGGGCAAGACCCCCGCAGACAGAAGCTCATTGCCGCCGCGCTCGACGATTTCGAGCGGCTCGGGCGTGAATAGAGAAAGCCGCCATCTCCAGCGCCTGCGAGTGGCAATCAATTCCTCGAAAGCCACGGACGTTTGTTCGAACAGGTAGCCGGTGAAGTGCCCAATCACCGGTAACACGTCCAAGCGGGTGCGCGGGGCCTCATGGCGGAACTCGCTGGAAGGTCACGTCAGGCTCATTTGCTGGCACTTCGAAGACCTCGTAGGTCCAGACCCGGAAGGACTTCAGGACATGCGGTCCGAACGAGTTGATGAGCGGAATATCCGCCGCGTCCCGGCCTCGCGCGACCACGATCCTACCGATCCGCGGAATATTGTTGCGCGGATCGAAAGTCCACCACGACCCCTCGAGGAACACCTCGATCCAAGCGCTGAAATCCATTGGATCGACCACTGGCACGCCAATGTCGCCGAGATGGCCATTGATGTATCGCGCGGGAAGGTTGAGGCATCGGCAAAACGCAACGGCGAGATGTGCGAAATCGCGGCAGACGCCGATGCGCTCATGATACGCTTCGAACGCCGTCCTGGTTGATCGCGCCTGCTGATAGTCGAATTTTATGTGCTGGTGGACGAAGTCGCACACCGCCTGCACGCGTCCCCAGCCGGGCGGAGTATTGCCGAACAGGTCCCAAGCCACTTGGCTAAGCTTGTCGGTTTCGCAATAGCGGCTGCCCATGAGAAACAGCAGGCAGTCGTCCGGAAGGTCCGCGACGGGCACTTCCCGCGCAGTAAAGTTTGCAGGATCGATTTTGCCGCCGTCTTCGATCGTTGCGTCGCCCCAGATCGCGAAATCGCCGGCCGGCGCGACGAGTCTGCGGCAGCGATTGCCGAATGTGTCGAGATAGGTGGTGGTCGGGATGATGGGCGTCGTGAGCACCTTCTCGGCGACGCGTATGTCGGCCTTTCGATCTTCGCTCACGGACATAAGGCAGACCATCGGGGTCGGCTGTGCGCAAGTGATCGTGATTTCGTAGCCGTAATTTATCAGCATTGATCGCTGGCCCCTAAGGGCATCCCAGCCCCGCGTTTCCAGCAAATCCGTGCCTTGACCTGCCGCCCTTGGTTCGCGCGTTTCCGGAAGCGAAATCGTTCGGTGACTCGGAAGCTCATGAGCCGAGACGTAGCCGGACGGATTGGGTCAGCTCCTCGGCAAAGCGAAGTGTGGATCGAAGGACGGCTACTTCATTCCGGGCCGCAGTTCCTTGATCCTGCACCGCGATCGGAAATTCCATTCTACCTTCGCTGGACTGCACCCGAACGCTAAAAACCCATCTTCCGTTTCGGTGCTGTTCGACATTCGCGACTTGAATATCCGCCATGGATTAGCCTTTCAGGACTTTGTTGGCGTGGCAGTTCGTAGTCTTGAATCGTAAGGGGCCAGCATCTGTCACTAGCCCCTCATCGATGGCTGGGCGGTCGGCGCGGGGGTCGTGCAGACCGTCGATCACCGTGTTCGGCTTTGCCGCCGAACCTATTTCAGGTTGCTGAGCAAAGTTGCGCATGCCTGGGGCACGCCGGAACCGGCCGCCTTACTCCCCGGCATGGTCGCCCAGCCGCCCTTTTCGACATAGGCCGCCTGTTGCCAAGAGTCGGTCTTTTTCAGCGTCGTCAGATTGACCGCAGCGTCAGCGCTGCGTTGGAACTGGTCGACGCAGATCGGCGCAATGGCTGCGACCACAGCGCTGCTTGCTGTGTTGTCCGCCAGGGTCTTAGCCGAGCTTCCGAGCATCCACCCGCCCCACCCGAAGCCGATGGCGACAGTCGCGACGACGCCGACGGCGGCGCCTTGCAGGAGCCGCTTCAGCGAGTCTCCCTGATACCAAGCGACATTTTGCATGAGCCTCTCCTCCAATCGGTGCGGAAGGATTCCGCCCCTTCTGAGCATTGGGCGACACATCGCACTGGAGCCGTCGCCGAGGCCCGGTCTTCGTTTTATGGGGTGGTCAGTAGTCCATTCCGCCCATCCCGCCCATTCCGCCACCGCCGGGCATCGCTGGAACGTCGGCCTTGGGCCGCTCCGCGATCATCGCTTCGGTCGTGATCATGAGCCCGGCGATCGAAGCCGCGTCCTGCAGGGCGACCCGCACAACCTTCGCCGGATCGACGATGCCAGCGTTCAGCATGTCGACATATTGCTCGCTCTGGGCGTCGAAGCCGAAGGTTGGCGACTTGTTCTCGAGAACCTTGCCGACGACGATCGAGCCCTCCACGCCCGAATTTTCGGCGATCTGCCGGATCGGGGCTTCGATCGCCCGGAGCACGATGTTGATGCCGGACTGAACGTCTTCGTTCTCGTTGCTGAGCTTTCCGATCGCCGCCTTAGCGCGCAGGAGCGCAACGCCGCCGCCGGAAACGATGCCTTCTTCGACCGCAGCCTTGGTCGCATGCATGGCGTCGTCAACGCGGTCCTTCTTCTCCTTGACCTCGACCTCGGTCGAGCCGCCGACGCGGATGATGGCGACGCCGCCGGCGAGCTTGGCCAGCCGCTCCTGCAGCTTCTCCTTGTCGTAGTCGGACGTCGTCTCCTCGATCTGCGCCTTGATCTGCGCGATGCGGCCCTCGATGTCGGATTTCTTGCCGCCGCCGTCGATGATGGTGGTGTTCTCCTTCTCGATGCGGACGCGCTTGGCCTTGCCCAGCATCTGAAGGGTCACGTTCTCGAGCTTGATGCCGAGGTCCTCGGCGATCATCGTGCCGGCGGTGAGGATCGCGATATCCTCGAGCATCGCCTTGCGGCGATCGCCGAAGCCTGGCGCCTTGACCGCGGCCACCTTCAAGCCGCCGCGCAGCTTGTTGACCACCAGGGTCGCCAGCGCCTCGCCCTCGATGTCCTCGGCGATGATGAGCAGGGGCTTGCCGGCTTGCACGACCGCCTCGAGGACGGGCAGCATCGGCTGGAGCGAAGACAGCTTCTTCTCGTGGATGAGAATGTAGGGATCTTCGAGCTCCGCGATCATCTTCTCCGCGTTGGTGACGAAATAAGGCGAGAGATAGCCGCGGTCAAACTGCATGCCCTCGACGACGTCGAGTTCGGTCTCCAGGCTCTTGGCCTCCTCGACCGTGATGACGCCCTCGTTGCCGACCTTCTTCATCGCATCGGAAATCATCTTGCCAATCGTCTTGTCGCCGTTCGCGGCGATGGTCCCGATCTGCGCGATCTCCTCCGACGACTGCACCTTCTTGGCGCGCCGTTCGATGTCCTTGACGACCGCGGTCACCGCGATGTCGATGCCGCGCTTGAGATCCATCGGGTTCATGCCGGCCGCGACGAGCTTGAGGCCCTCCTTCATGATCGAGGCGGCGAGCACGGTGGCGGTGGTTGTGCCGTCGCCGGCGAGATCGTTGGTCTTCGAGGCGACTTCGCGCACCATCTGCGCGCCCATGTTCTCGAACTTGTCGGAAAGCTCGATTTCCTTGGCGACGGTCACGCCGTCCTTGGTGATCCGCGGCGCGCCATAGGACTTGTCGATGATCACGTTGCGGCCTTTGGGCCCCAGGGTCACCTTGACGGCGTTGGCGAGCGTATCGACACCGCGCAGCAGGCGGTCGCGCGCGTCGGAAGAGAAACGGACATCTTTGGCGGCCATTGGATTTGATCTTTCAATTTTCGATTAAGAGATTTCGTTTCAGGCGGCTTTCTTCTTGGCCACTGGTGCGCCTTCGATCACGCCCATGACGTCTGTCTCCTTCATGATGAGGAGTTCCTCGCCGTCGATTTTGACTTCTGTGCCCGACCACTTGCCGAACAGGACCCGCTCGCCGGGCTTGAGCTCGGTTGGAGCGATTTTGCCGTTCTCGTCGCGACCGCCGGGTCCGACGGCGACGACTTCGCCCTCTTGCGGCTTTTCCTTCACGGTGTCGGGAATAATAATGCCGCCCTTCGTCTTATCCTCGCCCTCAATGCGGCGGACGACGACGCGGTCGTGCAATGGTCGAAATTTCATGGAAATTCGCTTTCAGTCGAGCTGCTTATCCGGCCGGGGCTCATGCCCTGGCTCCTAACAGCAGTCCGACAACTGGCTATATGGGTATTGTTGGCACTCATCACAAGCGAGTGCCAAAACATATCTCGAAATAGAACGATCGAAGGTTCGCTCAAGACGAACCACGAAGAACATCGGGATATGATAAAAGATCAGCTATTCAAGAAAAATACTTTTGCTGGTCGATTTGAACGAAAGATGAGCGCTATGATCCGTCACCGCTCCTGACTTCCAATCGGCCTTCGAGGCGGTCTTGGCATCGGATGGAAGTGCTCCGACCAAACCTCAATTGAACTTTTGCGGGGTCTGCAAGTCTAGCGAATTGCAACAATTGCTCATTGCCCAGCGCAGCCACCTTCCTCGCCAATTCCGGATTGAGCCTCACAACACCGTCGTCTTGAATAACAAAGTCCGCCGGGTGCAGTTTTGCTGATTTGAGAAAAGCAAGCAACGCTCGATCCACCTTCGGCCGCTCAGGCTCCATCATATCAAGCACGAAAGCTGAGGCATCGTCTCGATCCGCGTGCATGATGCCCAGCATTGGGTCATAGCCGTCCGCGACCAGTTTGATTTGCACTTGGCTCTGAAGGACTGAATAGGCGTAATTCAAAATGGCGTTGACTGGGTGCGCCGCGTGTCGACTGCCGTACGAGTACACGCGCGAATAGCGCGGGCCGACTGTTCGCCAATCATCGGGAATGGGATGGCGGGAGGACGTGCGCCACAGCAATGAAGTCGTATGCCAAGCACGGAAATAAGCCACCGCGCTTCGAGCTTCTAACAAGCTTAGTTCGGTAACGGTTTTAGGCGGATCATTTGCAAGCCGGGAGAGGTCATCACGGGCGCGCTTCATTGCGCGGCCCCATGCGAGAGATCGGCGCAGCGATTCCTCTAAGGTCTGGACGCAGCCCTCGATCTTTCTCGCAATGAGATCATTGCAAAACTCCATCCGCTTTCGCTTGTGAGATCGGGTCTCCATTTGCCAGGCAATGCGCTCGCGATTGGCCGCAAGGCCATTGCCGCCAATTATGGCCACGACGTTCCCGACCCAATCGACTTTGACGAGCGGCACTTTCTGTTCGTTGAGCCAACTCAGCACGTCGAAGGTGACGCTGCCGCTGCCATCGACCATAATGATCCGTGAGGGCAATGCGGCGTCGCCTCTGAAGAAGCGATAGGTGTCTCGGGTCTGAGGGTAGTGGGTGAAGCCGTTGCGAATGAGCAGCGTGCCGGCATCCACCTTTAGCGACACCCCATGACCAGTGAGGGTCAGAGGCTCCCGCGGCTTTGCTCGTTGGCCTGGTTTGTACGGAGCGAAGCGAAGCTGCTTCGACCAATAGGAGGAGCGCTCGCTCCATTCGTGATCATCATCTTCCAGTGTCACGTCGTGTGGCGCCGGCTCCGCGCATCGGAGCAGCGATTGAAAATCAATGACCTTTGCCGATTTCCCGGTTCTCATCCTCAGCGCCTATCCCGGATCTTCCATTGGCCAATAGGATAATCGCCTCTAACTCGGTACGCCACCGCTTCAATGCCGTTTCGTCGGTGAAGGCCAATTTGATTCGCTTGGGGTCGAGGATTTTCGCGAAGCGAGGATCGTTGCCCCAATGCCATTCGTGCCTCTTTGAATAGAGACAAACCGCGCGAGCGCGTTCCGCCAATTCTTCGATCTCATCTGAAGGCAGAATGGCGCCGGGGATCTGGCGAAGCCGGAACATCATGAGTGTCATTACGTCAATGAGCGGATCAGGCGCCTTCCGAGCAATCCAGGCAATGAGACGCAGCCCGAAGGCGCCATCGCCGTAAATCCATCGATTGGCTTCATAGAGGTAAAGGCCGATGAGAAACCCATTCCTGGCGTCATTGCGCGCCCTCCCAATTTCCTCGGCGGGTGAATTGGCGATGCGCTCGAAATTTCCCATGCTGATAGCTGCGGTCACATTCTTGAATCCGGACGGCAATAGCTCGATGAGATTGAGCTGCTTCCCTAGGATTGCATTTGATCCAGCTTTCGCAAAATCAAGCGCACAGATTGTCAGCGCCTCATCGCTCGTTTGCTCTTCCCCTGCAATCGAAGTCTCAAAGCCGTCAAACTCGCCCGTGCCGACGTCGCCAATAACTCGGAGGACAGTTGGCATTTCCCGGGGATCAATTCGACCTTTGATTCGGGAGAAAACGACGTCTTCGACCGACGCCAATCGCTTCGCCGCGGAATCGTACAAAGTTTCGCTCTGCCAATCTCGATCGAACCTCTGAACCAGCCGGATGAGGAGGGGAAAAAAGCGATCGAGCAAGCGCCCCTGCTTTTGTAGGCTCGGACGCCAATATTTTTCGTCAACCGGAAAGCCATAGATCCAGAGCCGGCGCCCGACGTACTTACCGCGGTCCTTCTCCTTGAAGAGGACAGCGATCGCCCGGATTTGCGAGCACGTCCCTTTCGGATAGCGAACGGCGCTTCCCGGACGCCAATCGATCTCTTTTGAAAGTAAGCCCTCGCGTCGCCACCGCCGAACCTTGTCCATTGTAGCGCCCGTCTCCGACAGAACCGCATCGACGTCCGCCTGGCTCTCCCAAACCGCTCCGGCGTCCTCACTGGTCACGATAGACCCCTACGCCAAACGCCGATTTCCAGGATTCGCGCGCTTCAATTTCCCCGCTCCCTCTAACTTGGGAGCGCCGAGATGGCCTCGAATCACAAACGAATACGAGATTACGCCAAGGAATATCTTCGTCGAATCACTCGCGGACTGGCAGGCGGTAAAAGCCGCTCACAGGCCCGCGGACACGCCAGGGCGGCTGATCTGCCGAACGGCGCGACCGCCCAACCCTTCAAGCGCTCTGAGCCGCTTGAGGACGCGCTTAAGCTCATGAAGAAGGGCGTCTCGCAAAAAGATGCGGCAAGGCAGGCCGGCGTCTCAGGCGAGAGCCTAAGGCGGTTCCAGAAAGCCAACACAACTTCCCATAGGGAAGGCCGACGTTGGGTCATCGTCGACGCCCGCCCCGTGTCGGTCGTCATGGCGACAGGCGGCAAAATGCGCAGCGTCACGGTGTCGCATGACGCGGCCAGCGACATCAGCCGGCATTGGCTTGCGGTCAACCAATTCCTGGAGACCAACAATGCGGCGCATCTCGCGGCGTTCGTCGGCAAGGGGCTGTGGGATAGCAAGGATGTCTTCCACCCCTTCGAGACCCGCCCAAACGTTCTCCGCAAGCTCGATAGTGTCGGCGAATTGTCGTTCGTCGACATCTATCGCCAGACGGCGCAGCAGTGAGTGCGCCGCCATGGACCATCACCAAAGATCCATGGCCCGGCAGCGGGCGGAGTGGCGCGCCAGACGCGCCGGCAAGACGTCGGGCACCCTCTGGGGGTTCGAGAACTGGGCCAACGACGGCACGGAAGCCCATCACGTGGCTCGCAAGAAATATGGCGATCAGCTGATCGATGTGCCGGTCAGCATGCACCGTGAGCTCACCCGGCGCCAGATGGAGGAACATCCTCCGGATGGACCGGACCCCGAAAACCCGTTGGAGCGGCAGGGCCGGTTAGCTTTGGGCATAGCCGACATTTGCGAGTGCTTTGCTGACCTGCTTCGATTGCTCGGCGAAGCGCTGATTCGGGCGGCTAAGGATGGAGCGCCCGAATTGAGGGATTAAGATGATGCCGGTCGATGGGGAGTTTAACGACCAACCCTCTGAACCCGTCGACCGGCTTATCATTGCGCTTCGCGCCTTTGTCCGGAAAGCGCAAAAGAAGCCGAGGAAGGATTCCCCGCCTCCAAGGGCCGCCTCGCCGGGCGCCGTCAATTGGCGCGAGTTGGCGCCCAGGACAACGCCCAGCGATTGGGTTTTGGTCTTCGACTGCGAAACGCGCACCACCCCGATCAGCGACTGCGCTTCGGCGCTTACCAGCTGCGTTACAAAGGTGAGATTTGGGAACGCGGTGCTTTCTATGAGCCCGATGTTCTGAGCGATGATGAGATCGCAACCCTTCGACAAGTCATCGATGGTGAAGCGTCGATCTCGGACGAGCGGGTAGCTTTGCGAACCCGAGCTGAGTTTGTCGATGAGGTTTTCTATCGATCAGCCAAGGAGGTCGGAGGTCAGATCGTCGGTTTCAATCTTCCCTTTGATCTGTCCCGATTAGCGATCCGCCATGCGAGCGCAAGGCGCAGCATGAAAGGCGGCTTTAGCCTCACCCTGTCGGAGAATTGGCCTCCGGTCGCCGTCAAGCACCTCTCGCAGCGGGCGGCATTGATCCGGTTCACTGGCGATAGACCGGCGGCTGAAAACCCCGAGGAAGAGGAATCTGACGATGATTCTGACGTTGAGATCCCTGACGAGACAGAGAAAAAGCCGGGACCCGACCGCGGCTACTTCGTTGACATCAAGACACTTACGGCGGCGCTAACCAGCAAGTCACACTCGCTCGCTTCGTTGTCGGGACTGATCAAGGTTCCGACGCCGAAGAAAGCGTCGGACGAACACGGTGGTCCGTTGACGCCCGACTATGTCCGCTATGGCCTGCGTGACGTGCAGACGACCTGGGAATGTTTCGATGTGTTGAAGCGTCGGTTCGACAGCTTCGGTCTCCGCGATACCGGCCTCTACGATCTCTACAGCGAGGCCAGTCTGGGCAAGGCTTATTTGCGCACAATGGGGATCAAGCCTTGGCAAGAGGCGCAGCGCGGCTTTCCTCTCCACCTCGTTGGCGCGATCATGAGCGCCTATTTTGGTGGGCGCGCTGAGGTTCACATTCGCCGGCAAATCACACCCGTCGTTCACACTGACTTTTTGTCGATGTACCCAACCGTATGCACTCTTATGGGACTGTGGAACTTTGTTCGGGCCAATGGCGTCACCTATCGCGACGATACAAGCGCCGTCACCGCGCTGCTCGCCAAGTCTCGAGAAGAGCTTGCTGAGCATTTTCGCACGAAGGGCGGCTGGAAAGACCTGGCTTCGCTGGTGCAGGTTCGGCCGAAGAACGACTTGTTTCCGATCCGAGCGCGATACCCCGGACATGATACCCTTAACATCGGTCTCAACTATCTCACTGCCGATGAGCCGCAATGGTTCACGCTCGCTGACGTGCTCGCGTCTAAGGTTCTGACAGCAAGGGCGCCAGAGGTAATCAAGGCGCTTCGTTTCAGTCCGAAGGGCCAGCAGAAGGGGCTGAAGTCAATAGAAATCGCCGGCCAAGCGATCAATCCAGCGACCGGCGACTTTTACCAGCGCCTGATCATTCATCGAAATGCGATCAAAGCAAACGATAAGCGGGCGTTCGAGACCGACAACAAGCCATCAAGATCCTCGCCAACGCGACGAGCTACGGAATTTTCGCCGAGTTGAATGTTGGCGAGTATGTCAGGGCGGAGCGAATGGTCGGCTACGGCGGGAGGCCGAATCCTTCCCGCTTCAAATCCCAAACATCGGAGCGGGCGGGCGCTTACTTTCACCCGCTGCTTGCGACATTGATCACTGGCGCGGCGAGATTGATGTTGGCGCTCGCCGAGCATCAGGTGATCGAGCAAGGGTTGGACTGGGTCTTTTGCGATACCGACAGCCTCGCCATTGGCAACACCCGCGATCTCCTCCTGAGGAGTTTATAGCCAGCGCGTCGCGGGTGCGGGAATGGTTCAAGGACCTCAACCCCTATGGCGAAGACAAGCCGATCCTTCAGCTCGAAAAGGTCAACTTCCCGCCTGGCAAGAGAGACCACCTTCCGGCCTTAGACCCTCCGTTCTGCCTTGCCGTCTCTGCCAAGCGATACGTGCTCTTCAATAGGCAGAATGGAGCGGTTGTCGTCCGCAAGGCCTCAGGCCACGGCCTGGGTCATTTGATGGCGCCGTACGACGAACCTTCTTCCGAACGCAGCAAGCGCATGGAGCGGGTCGGTGTGCCCCTCTGGCAAGAGGATCTATGGAGGGAGATCATTCGCGCCGCGGAGTCGGATCGGCCGGACGAAACCCGCTTCCTGGACATGGCGGGATTCGACGCGCCCGCAACGAGCCAATATGCCGCGACCACGCCTGAGCTGCTCCGATGGTTTGACGACTACAATGAGAAAAAGCCGAATGGACACCGCGTATTTCCCTTCGGTTTCCTGCTCTCGTTGCAGGCCAAGTCTCGGATCGAAATGGCAGCCGACGAACCCGACGCTCTCGCTCACGAACTTTGGCGCCGGCGAGACCCGCGGCCGGCGGCGCCGTATTTCAAGGAACCCAGCGAGGCCAAGGATCACGCATTCGACCGTGAACGCGGCGACGCCATTCCCGCTTCTTGGCTTAAATCTCATGGCCGTAGCCTGGTTCGATACCATCTGCATCCCGAGACGAAGTTCCAGGGCGGGGAGTTTGACCAGCGCGGCCCTCTCAAGCGTCGGCACGTCTTCGCGTTGGCCCAACAGTCAATCGGCAAGGAGGCCGACAACATCGAGGAAAATGAGTTTATCGGCGAAGATGCAGACCCGCCACACTATGGAGTCTACCTCACTGATCGCGCCGCCATAGCGGCAGCCGTGTTCGAAGTTCAAAAGCTGTATGGCGTCAGTGACCGCAGACTAATCGACGAGGCGAAAGTTTCTCACCACACGCTTGCTGGTCTGAAGGAGGGTAAGCGGATCGCAGATGCGTCGCTGATGAAGCTGTTCACGGCTGCCGAGGCATTGCGTCACGAAGCCGATCCCATTGCAGCAGCCATGGACAAGGCGCTCGCCAACCTAAGGCGGCTAAAGGATGAGGTCGGAGGTCGAAACAAGCTTGCCAGGCTGCTTGGCGTGACCGGCCCGTATGCCGGCAGGGTATTGAGAGGGGAAAAGCCGATGACGGCGGAGTTGGTTGAGAGGCTCACCCTAAACAACGACAAGATCACCACGAAACATTAGTTTGTCGATCGCGCCCCCACCCTCTGGAGTCGCGGGTCGCTGGCGGAGGTTGTCGCAGTGCAAAGGTCCGCCCGCAAAGGCGGCAGAATTCCACTCAAAGCCGACGCCGTGAAAAAAATGCCGAAGACGCGCAATAATCATTACGTGCCTCAGTGGTACCAGGAAGGATTCTTTGAGCCCGGGCAGAACACATATTCATACCTCGACTTGAGCCCTCAGCAGCACGCGCTATTGGACGGTCGCGTCGTCAAAGAGAAATCGAAATTCGTTTCACCAGCGTCGCGGGCGTTCTGCCAACGAGACCTGTATTCGACTTTCTTCGGCACGACAGTGAATGATGAGATTGAACGCAAGCTATTCGGTGACATCGACACGCGCGGAGCTCACGCGGTTCGAGCCTTCGTGGGAGACGATGTGAGCGAGTGGCATCGTAACTTCACGACCTTCTTCGAGTATCTCGACATTCAGAAAATCCGTACGCCCAAAGGGCTCGACTGGTTGAGTGCACAGTACCCTCGCCTGACACAGAACGACCTGATGTTCGAAATGCAAGGCATCCGTATGATGCACTGCACGATCTGGACGGAAGGGGTACGAGAAATAGTTTCAGCGCAAGACGCTGACATCAAATTCATCGTAAGCGATCACCCAGTCACCGTCTACAATCACGGGGCACCGATCGATGCGGCAAATAATCGCTATCCGAAAGAACCTTCGATCGCGCTAAAGGGCTCGCAAACCATCTTCCCGCTTAACCGAGATTTTTGTCTCATCCTCACGAACCTCGAATATGCGCAGGACCATTCAGCCAACCCGCTTGAGAAACGGACCTTCGCCGGCAACTACCGCAATTCGATGGTCCGCACCGACGCCTTTATTCGCACGCGGAAGCTAACGAGCAAGGATGTCATTCGGATAAACCGCGTGCTCAAGGCGCAGGCGAAGAGGTATATCGCTGCGGGCAAAGAGCAATGGCTCTATCCGGAGACGTCGTCTGCGGAACCCTGGGCCAACCTGCGTAGCGCCTTCCTTCCGCCTAAGAACGGTCTTTGGCGCTTCGGCGGCGAGATGTACGTTCGCTTCGAGAGCGGCAAGGTCCGCTATCAAGACGCATTTGGTCGGACTGAGAAGGAACGCGAGTTTCTAAAGAAGAAGCCGCCGTCGAAGAGTCTTCGCGCTCGCGATCTCTGCGGTTGCGGGTCGGGCCGCGTATTTAGTGCGTGCTGCGAGCGAAAGCGCGTTGCCCTCCGCCCAACATGGGAGGAGCGCAGCATCCGCGAGCGCAATTTGATGCTGTTCACCGGCCTGTCCGAGATCCTCGGAATTGCGGAAGACCGCGATTGGGTCACTGTGCGTCGTGAGATCACGGACGACAAGATCAGGGACGCCTATGATCTTTATGACGCCCTGTGGCCGCTCGAAACAAACTTGCTGGCGATGCTGCCGAAACCGGACGGTGAGGCGCGCGCTATATATATACCGGCGTTTTGCATCCATCAGTTATTTCAAACTGCGCGCTCGGGCTGTCACCTTATTTCGGTGAATTGCTAATCGAGCACCCCTTCGTTCATCCACGGACTGTCAACAAGGAGTTTAGTCCGCTCGAGCGCCCTGACACTTATCGGCAAGAATTCCTGAAGTCGGTCGTTTTGTTCACAGCGATCGTACCGCTCATCCAGCAAGGTCTTGTCATTCTATTTCCCGACCCCTGCAACTTTGATTTTCACCTGCGCGATCAGATGCTCCAAATGGCTAGGTTTCGCTCGCGGGAAATGAAAGCCAACTCAAAAGAAGAAGCTGGTTTGCAGGAGATATTGAAGGAGGACCAAAAGCGTAGCTTGTTGCTGTTGCCACGCGAGGCGCTGCGGCGCCATGTTCTTCGGGCTTCTCCAGAACTAGATGAAAAGACTGTTGAGGTTGTTCTCGATGGTTTCGATACGCTTCGCGAACGAGACTCGCTTGCAGTGCTACAAGAGGGATCGCTCGAAGGTGGGGAGGGCGGCGGACAATTCACGTCGTTTAAGATGGCGCCGAACCTCGAGATTACGATGTACCTCGCGCAGGCTACAGGCTCATGCATCGTCACCGACAGTGTGTTCCGCTGGCGCGAGTTGCTGGCCGCCGCCGGGCGCGGCATTCAAGGCGCGCCGCCCCTTGTCCAGCTACGAGCCAGCATGGAGAGAGCCGAGTTTATCTTGCCAAACGATGCTCCGGAAATCGTCGTGCTTGCCGAGCGAGGGATCTTTCGAGGTTATGCACCCCTTATGCGAAAGGTCTTCAAGTCCCTTTCGTCAAACTCGATAAAAGGACCGAAGCCAAACTTCGAAGCCAGTCTCAATGCTGAGTTTCTGCGTGTCCACGCCTCTGCGGTGGCCGCAATAAAGAGATCAGGGGCTCGGTTCTCTGAGGCAAAGATTTCATGTCTTTTTCCCCTTGGCGGCATTCAAGACAATACGGTCAATCGCCTCCTGTTAATGTCCAGCTCGGAGCACCACCTCGGCAGCGCCCCGATGGCCTTATTTGTCAAAACTAACACCGGGCGGAATCCACCCACCACCTCGTTTATTATGTAGATTAAGAGGTCTGGATCTTGAATGCTATGATGCGGCACAGAACGTGTGAACCATGTTTGTGACTTCTTGACCTTTTGTCGGAGAGTGCTGCTCGACAGCAGCACGACAAGTCTGCGATGGCGATCTTAGAAGAGCGAGGCCTTTTCTGGTGGCACGGCGAGCCACTCGAAGAGAAACATTTTGCGCCCGAATCTTCGGTGTTTGGGCTGCTAAAGATAGACGACGACGGGATCGCGACACTTTATCTCGACGGTGATCTCCTCTGCGAGCACGGCTCTCTTGATGTTTTATCCCCAAATTATGCATTTCTGAAAGATAAATCCATCGAGGGGTTGCTCAGCACGAGCCGAAAGCACGTCCTGTTAATCGACTTGCGACGATCCGGAGGTGTTTTCAACTCGAACAATGTAAGTCATGGAGGCTACCGTGCGTCTCACTGCTTAGTATCTTACACGCAGTTCCCGCCATTGACAGATCAAGCTCTTATATTTTCGATCGAGCTTGAACTAATAGGCTATGAAGAATGGCTTTGGCTTAATTCTATAGAAACAACTAGAGCATTTTCCGCTCATGTTGCATCGTATCCTGCGGCGGCGAGATAGTTAGCGCATTCTTGTGGGGTGAAGCGGCGCAGGGCGTCGGCGATGGCTTGCCAGAGATCTGGGATGGTTCGC
>Ga0153954_1000795_pt1 | contig 21536 bp, 21 predicted proteins | sample TSFL038MetaG_FD_102277 | JGI IMG/M metagenome (GOLD analysis project Ga0153954, IMG submission 102277) | Attine ant fungus gardens microbial communities from Florida, USA - TSFL038 MetaG | ecosystem: Host-associated > Fungi > Mycelium > Unclassified | place: USA: Florida, Wekiwa Springs State... | reverse complement strand
TCCATCGACATCCGCACGATCGGATCGTCCTGCGCCTGGCGATGCACCTCGGTCAGCATCGCGTCGGGCTCGGAGCCGGTGAAGAAGCCGGCGCCCTGGATCGGCGGCAGCTGCGCGGGATCGCCGAGCACCAGGAGCGGACAATCGAACGAGAGCAGGTCGCGGCCCATCTCGGCATCGACCATCGAGCATTCGTCGATCACGATCAGCTTCGCCTTCGAGGCCGGCGCGTCGTCCCAGAGCTCGAAGCTCGGCTGTTCCACGCCTGACTCGCGCGCACGGTAAATCAGCGAGTGAATGGTGGAGGCGTTGTCGCAGCCCTTGTTGCGCATGACGAGCGCCGCCTTGCCGGTGAAGGCCGCGAATTTCACCTCGCCGTTGACGCCGTCGGCGATGTGCCGCGCCAGCGTGGTCTTGCCGGTGCCGGCATAGCCGAACAGGCGGAATACCTGCGGGGTGTCGTTCTTGCCGGGCCTGGCTTTCAGCCAGTCGGCAACGGCTTTCAGCGCAGAGTCCTGGTGCGGGGAGAAAGTGGTCATGAGCCTGTCGGGATGCGAGCGTGGTGGCGACTCGATACCCACAACCTAACCATTCGTCTGTTCCAATCAAGTCGACTTCCGCGGCACGGAATTGCCATGCGCAACCGGCGCTAGACTTGGCCCCGGCGTGGACTACACTGAGCGGAAAACAGAGCCGGTCCTTGTCGGCTGCTTGGGAGAGACGTCATGAAATTCGGCATCTTCTACGAGCTGCAATTGCCGCGTCCGTGGGCTGAGGGCGACGAGCTGAGGCTCTACCAGAATGCGCTGACGCAGCTCGAGACCGCGGACCGGCTCAACTACGACTATGCGTGGGTGGTTGAACATCATTTTCTCGAGGAATATTCGCATTCGCCGGCGCCCGAATCCTTCCTCGCCGCGGCGAGCCAGCGCACGAAAAATATCCGGCTCGGCCACGGCATCTTCCAGCTCACCACCAACCATCCCGCCCGCGTCGCCGAACGCGTCGCGGTGCTCGATCTCCTGAGCAACGGCCGCTGCGAGTTCGGCATGGGTGAGAGCGCCTCGATCACCGAGCTCACGCCATTCGGCCGCGACATGGAAACCAAGCGCGAGGTGTTCGAGGAGGCGGTTCAAGCCATTTTTCCGATGTTCACCAAGGTCGGCACCGAGCATCACGGCAAATATTTCGACATCCCCTTGCGCAATGTCGTGCCGAAGCCGGTGCAGAAGCCGCACCCGCCGCTATGGATGGCGTGCTCGCAACTGCCGACGATCGAACGCGCCGGCGAGAATGGCTTTGGCGCGCTCGGTTTCCAGTTCGTCAGTGCAGATGCCGCGCATGCCTGGGTGCATGCCTATTACAACGCCATCACCAAGCGGCTGAAGAAGCTCGCCGACTACGAGATCAACCCGAACATGGCGCTGGTATCGTTCTTCATGTGCGCCAAGACCGACGAGGAGGCGCGCAGGCGCGCCGATGGCGCGACCTTCTTCCAGTTCGCGCTGCGCTATTACGGCCAGGGACAGAACAGGGCCCGCCCGGCGCCGGGCACCGTGAACATGTGGGACGAATACAACAAGTGGAAGCGGGAAAATCCGGAAGCGCAGGAGGCGGCGCTGCGCGGCGGCCTGATCGGCTCACCCGAAACCATCGCCAGGAAGCTGCGCCGCTTCCGCAACTCGCATATCGACCAGGTGATCCTGCTCAACCAGGCCGGCAAGAACACGCACGAGCATATCTGCGAGTCGCTTGAACTGTTTTCAAAGGAAGTGATGCCGGAATTCCAGCACGACCCCGAGCACGATGAATGGAAAAACGGCGTCATGAGCGGCGCGATCCAGCTCGAGGAAATCGACACCGCAGCATTCACCGACCGCTACGGCAAGCTCGCGGTCAGTGTTGCGCCAAAGAAGGTCGCGGCGGGGTAATGAACAACCCCTCATGGTGAGGAGGCGCGTCAGCGCCGTCTCGAACCATGAGGCCCGCAGCCTTTTTAGTCTCTCGGCCTCATCCTTCGAGACGCCGCTTCGCGGCTCCTCAGGATGAGGAGAAAGGGCCGCTTGGGACGCAGCCCTCAGCGCTTTAGCGCCGCCAGCAATTCTTCGGGACGCTCGACCATCATCATGTGGCCGGCGCCTGCGAGCACGACGGTGCGTGCATTGGGCAACGCGGCGGCCAGCGCCTTGCCGGCCTTCGCAGGCGTCATCACGTCCCGTTCGCCCAGCACCAGCGTCGCAGGGACCTTGACTGTTGCCGCGGCGGCGACGGCATTTTGATATGCGTTGCAGGCGGTGAGGTCGTTGAACAGCACGCCGTCCTTGCAGCGTTCGAGCAGGCGCTGGGCACCGCCATGCATCCACAGGCCCGGCGCCAGGCTTCCGCCGAGTTCGGCCTGATGGCCGAGACCCCAGATTGAAACCATGTCGACGGCAGCATGATCATTCGCCTCGGCAGCTTTCAGCAGGTCGGGACCGACCGTCATGGTCGCTGCGGTTCCGACCAGAGTGAGGCCGGATACTTTGGCCGGATGTCGCGCCGCCGTCTCCAGCGCGATCAGCGAGCCCATGGAGTGTCCGATCAGGCGCGCACTGGCGGCGCCGGCGGCATCGAGCAGCGCGGCCGTCCAGTCGGCCATCTCGGCGATGGTCGGCAGCAGCGCGCCCGCGGAGCGGCCATGTCCCGGCAGATCCGGCGCGAACACATTATGGCCGTGATGCGCGAACCAGCGATCGTGCAACGCCCAGGCCGTGTGATCCATGCCCGCGCCATGCAGGAACACGATCGTCGGCAGCGACGGATCGAACGCCTTGCCGCCGGTGGTCACGAATGTTTCGGCGCCGTTGACGGTGAGCATCATGGTTCAAGTCCTTTGCGAGGCGCGGAGCGCCTGGCCGAGATCGTCGGTGATGTCCTGCACCGTTTCGATGCCAACCGACAGCCGCACGAGTTCCTCGCCAATCCCGGCGGCCTTGAGCTGCTCGGCGTTCATCTGCTGATGGGTGGTGCTGGCGGGATGGATCACCAGCGTCTTGGCGTCGCCGACATTGGCAAGATGGCTGATCATGCGCAGGCTTTCGATGAACTTCTTGCCCGCCACACGTCCGCCCTTGATGCCGAAGCTGATGATGGAGCCTGCGCCGCGGGGCAGCAATTCTTTCGCCAATTCATGGTCGGGATGGTCGGGCAGCGCAGGATGCAGCACCCATTCGACCGCCTTGTTCGACTTGAGGAAGTCGAGCACGGCGGCCGTATTCGCCATGTGGCGCTCCATGCGGATGCCGAGCGTCTCCGCGCCCTGCAGCAGCTGAAACGCGTTGATCGGGGACATGCAGGCGCCGAAGTCGCGCAGGCCTTCGGTTCTGGCGCGCATGATGAAAGCCGCGGGGCCGAACTGCTCGTCGAAGACGATGCCATGATAGCCCGCATAGGGCTCGGTCAGCACCGGAAATTTCCCGGAGGCGCGCCAGTCGAACCGGCCGCCGTCGATCACGGCGCCGCCGATCGCGATGCCATGGCCGCCGATCCATTTCGTGGTCGAATGCATCACGATGTCGGCGCCGAGATCGATCGGCTTGCTCAGAAACGGGGTTGCGAAGGTGTTGTCGATCAGGAGCGGAATCTTCGCCTCATGCGCGATCGCCGCGACATCAGGGATATCGAGCACCTCAAGGCCCGGATTGCCGATAGTCTCGCCGATGATGAGTTGGGTGTTCGGCCTGATCGCGGCGCGAAAATCGTCGAGCGCGCGCGGCTTCACGAAGGTCGTGGTGATGCCGAAGCGCGGCAGCGTGTGCGCGAGCAGATTGATGGTGCCGCCATAGAGCGAGGAGGAGGCGACGATATGGTCGCCGGCATTGAGCAGGGTGGCGATCGCCAGGTGCATCGCAGCCATGCCGCTCGCCGTGCAGACCGCGCCGACGCCGCCTTCCAGCGCCGCAAGCCGCTCCTCCAGCACCGCGATGGTTGGGTTTGAGATGCGGGTATAGATGTGGCCCGCGCGCTCGAGATTGAACAGCGCGGCCGCATGGTCGGAATCCTGGAAGACGTAGGAGGTCGTCTGGTAGATCGGGACCGCGCGCGCCCCGGTCGCGGGATCGGGACGCTGCCCCGCGTGGAGGCTGAGGGTTTCGAAGCCGGGCGGAAGAGGTGCGGGCATCTTTGACTCTGGTCAGTTGTCGGACAGGGACGAGCGCAAGCTGTTCTGCCACACTTCGCCATCGCCCGTCAGCCCCTCCCATTCATTCCTTCTCCTGTGTCGGTTCGCCATAGAAGGTCGTTATCGTTTCGTCGCCAGCAAGGAAATTCTCTGAAGATTGCGCCGGCCTCTAGCCCTGTGACGCAATCAAGCTGCTGCTCAATTTTTATTAAGGGCCGGCGATGCCCTCTCGAGCAGAAAAAAATTGCGCCGCGCGTGATCGCGATCACGCGACAAACGCCTCGCCATTTCCATCTGCGACAGCATCGGCATTGCTATTTTTGCGCGACCCTCGACAGGTCGAATGCACCGCGCCATCATTTTCTTCGGTCATTTGTGATCGCTTTGGGAGATTGATGATGCGGCGTCGGGAATTTCTGAAACTGTCGGCCGGCACGGCGGTGGCCGCGCTAAGCTTGCCAGCGCGCGCGGACGCGCAATCGAAGGTGATCCGCATCGGCACGCAAAAGGGCGGCTTCTTTCCAGCAGTGAAAGCACGCCACACGGTGGAAGATGCGTTCAAGCCGCTCGGCATCGACATCCAGTGGGTCGATTTCCAGTTCGGTCCGCCGCTCTTGGAAGCGATCAATGTCGGCAGCGTTGATTTCGGCTATGTCGGAGACACTCCACCGATCTTCGCGCAGGTCGCGAATGCGCGGATTCGCTATGCCGCAGCGGTGAAGCAGGATGGCACCACACAGGCGATCATCGTGCCGAAGGACTCTGGCATCAGAACGCTTGCCGATCTCAGGGGCAAGCGCGTCGCCTTCGGCAAGGGCTCGAGCGCGCATAATCTGCTGGTGGCCGCGCTGGAGAAAGCGGGTCTCGGCTGGAGCGACATCACGCCGACGCCGCTCGCGCCGGCAGATGCGACCGCTGCCTTTGCGAAGGGCTCGATCGACGCCTGGTCGATTTGGGATCCCTATCTGGCGTTGGCCGAGCTCAGGGAAAATGCACGCGTCATCGCCTTCAACAAGGACATTCACAACCCGTACTCGTTCTACATCGTGGCTGCGGATTTCGTCGAAAGATACCCAGCTCTGGTGGCGCACCTGAACACGGTATTCGCGGCCGAAGGCGCGTGGGCCAATGCGCATCACGAGGAGGTTGCAAAAGCGCAAGCGGAGGCGACCGGCGTCGATCCCGAAGCGATCAGCCGCTTTGTCGACCGCTCCAATTACCGGGTCATTCCGATTGACGACGAGGTGATCAGGAGCCAGCAGGCCGTTGCCGATCGCTTCGCGCGTCTCGGTCTGATCCCGAAGCCAGTGAAGGTTTCCGACATCGTCTGGAAATGGACGCCGGGCTCGTGATGCGCACATTCCATCCGGCGTGAAAAGCTTTTCGAATCTAATTGGAAGACCGCCGCAGCAATTCATGCAAATCGTCGCGCAATAGCGGGATTTGCAAAGTGTGAGGGATTTGAGATGAGACATCTGGTGGGAAGTTGGATCGTACGCGCGATCCTCTCGGTGAGCCTTGTCGCTGCCACGGTCGGCGCCTCCTATGGCGAGGACAAGGTCGTTCGTATCGGCTACCAGAAATATGGCAAGCTGGTGCTGCTCAAGGGGCGCGGCACTCTGGAAGAAAAGCTCAGGCCGTTCGGATACACGGTGTCGTGGACCGAGTTTCCTTCGGGGCCGCCGCTGCTCGAGGCGCTTAATGTCGGTTCGATCGATTTCGGTGTCGCGGGCGAGACGCCGCCGATCTTTGCCCAAGCTGCCGGCGCGCCGCTGGTCTATCTCGCCTATGATCCGCCGGCCCCGCAGGGTGAAGCGATCCTGGTGCCGAAGGATAGTCCGCTCAAATCGGTTGCCGACCTCAAAGGCAAGAAAGTCGCGCTGAACAAGGGCTCCAACGTTCACTATCTGCTGGTCAGGGCGTTGGAAAAGGCCGGACTGAAATACACCGATATCCAGCCCGTGTTCCTGGCGCCGGCCGATGCGCTGGCTGCGTTCACGCGGGGAGCGGTCGACGCCTGGGTGATCTGGGACCCCTATGAAGCGGCCGCGGAAGCCTCGGCCGGCGCGCGCATCCTCGCCGACGGTACTGGCCTCGTCGCCAACCATCAGTTCTATTTTTCCTCGAAGAAATTCCTGACGGAGAATGGGAAGGCGGTCGATGTCGTGCTCGAAGCGCTCAATGAGGCCGATGACTGGACCAAGAACAACATTCAGGCCGTCGCCGAGCAATTGAGTCCATTCATTGGACTGCCCGCTCCGGTGCTCGCGGTATCGCTCAAGCGCGAATCCTACGGGATTCTGCCGATCAACGACGAGGTGATCGCAAGCCAGCAACGCATCGCCGACACCTTTGTGGCGCTCGGGCTGGTGCCGAAAGCCATCACCGTTTCCGACCTTCAACGCAAGTCCGGTTTGTGATCATGACGCAACATAGAACTTCTAACACCAACATCCTCTGGTTCCTGCCGACGCATGGTGATGGCCGCTATCTCGGCACCTCGACCGGCGGACGCGAAGTCAATTTCAACTATCTGCGGCAGATCGCGCAGGCCGCCGACCAGCTCGGCTATTTCGGGGTGCTGCTGCCGACCGGGCGAAGCTGCGAGGATTCCTGGATCGTTGCTTCGGCGGTCGCGCCCTTCACCGAGCGGCTGCGCTATCTCGTTGCGGTGCGGCCTGGTCTGCAATCGCCGGGCGTCGCGGCGCGCATGACGGCGACGCTCGACCGTGTGACCAACGGCCGGCTCCTGATCAATGTCGTCACCGGCGGCGACCCGGTCGAAAACAAGGGCGACGGCATTTTCCTCGATCACGATGCGCGCTACACCGTCACGCGGGAGTTTCTCGCCATCTATAACGATCTCCTGGCCGGCAAGACCGTGAACTTCAAGGGCGAGCATATCCGCATCGAGGATGGTCGCCTCTTGTTCCGGCCGGTGCAGTCGCCGCGCCCGCCGCTCTATTTCGGGGGATCGTCGGATGCCGGGATCGACGTCGCCGTCGACAGCGTCGACAAATATCTGACCTGGGGTGAGCCGCCGGCGCAGGTCGCCGAGAAGGTCAACCGCGTGAAGGCTGCCGCGAGTAAGCGTGGCCGCAACCTTTCCTTCGGAATCCGCCTGCATGTCATCGTGCGCGAAACCAACACCGAAGCCTGGGCCGCGGCCGATGACCTGATCAAGCATGTCACCGATGAGACGGTTGCTTCCGCGCAGAAAATCTTCTCGCGCATGGACTCGGTCGGGCAACAGCGCATGGCGCAGCTCCATGGCGGCCGCCGCGACAAGCTCGAGATCAGCCCCAATCTCTGGGCCGGCGTCGGTCTGGTGCGTGGAGGGGCGGGAACTGCGCTGGTCGGCGATCCCGCAGCCATTGCCGCGCGCATCCGCGAATATCAGGAGATCGGCATCGATACCTTCATCCTGTCCGGTTATCCGCACCTTGAGGAAGCCTATCGTTTCGCCGAGCTGGTGTTCCCGCTCCTGGAGCTGGAGCGTCCCAGCAATGTCACGCCGCTTCGCGTCAATACTGGACCGTTCGGCGAGACCATCGCCAACGAGCATCGTCCGCTGCAGAAGGTTGCGGAATCATGAGCGTCATCGAGAGTGTGCCGCGCGGCCGCGCCTGGCGCTGGCCGGGCGCCGACGGCCTGATCCAGTGGATCGTGCCGCTCATGATCATCCTGATCTGGCAGGTGGCCTCTTCGACCGGGCTGGTGTCGGAGCGAGTGCTGCCGGCGCCGAGCGAGGTTGTGCGCTCGGGCTGGAAGCTGCTGCTGTCTGGTGAGCTTGAGCGCAACATCTGGGTGAGTTTCTGGCGCGCCAGCATCGGCTTTCTGATCGGCGGCGGCATCGGCTTCGCGTTCGGACTCGCCAACGGACTGTCGGAGCTTTCCGGCAAGCTTACCGACACCACGCTGCAGATGGTGCGGAACGTGCCGCACCTGGCGCTGATCCCGCTGGTGATCCTGTGGTTCGGCATCGATGAGACCGCCAAATTGTTTCTGGTGGCGCTCGGCGTGTTCTTTCCCATTTACCTCAACACCCTCCATGGCATCCGTTCGGTGGACCCGCAATTGATCGAGATGGGCCGCATTTATGGCATGCGCGACGGCGAATTGTTCCGCCGGGTGATCTTTCCGGGCGCGCTGCCGTCGATTTTTGTCGGCGTGAGGTTCGCGCTCGGCATCATGTGGCTTACCCTGATCGTCGCCGAGACGATCGCGGCTTCTTCGGGCCTCGGCTACATGGCAATGCAGGCGCGCGAGTTCATGCAGATCGACGTCGTGGTGCTCTCGATCCTGATCTACGCCCTGCTGGGCAAGCTTGCCGACAGCGCCTCGCGCGCACTGGAGTGGCTGACGCTCGCCTGGCACCCCGCCTTCCGCAAACCCTGAGAGCCAAGATGCAGCAAGTCCTCCGATTTGATCATTCCCCCGCGGCGCCGCTGGAGCGGACCGACTTCGTCGAACGGGCGCGTGTCGCGCGCCGCCATTCGGAAATTGGAGCCCGCGGCCTTACGCTGACCCTTTGCGGCTTGTGCAAGTCGTTCGGCGACCATGCGGTGCTGCGCGGTATCGACCTGCATATTCCGGCGGGCCAATTTGTCGCGATCGTCGGCCGCAGCGGCTGCGGCAAGAGCACGCTGCTCCGTCTTATCGCGGGCCTCGAGCATGCCGATGCCGGCTCCATCAGCTTGGGCGAGGAGGCGCAGGCGGAAGATGTCAGGGTCATGTTCCAGGAGCCACGGCTTTTGCCGTGGGCGCGGGTGCTCGCCAACGTCGGAGTTGGGCTCGGCCGCGACCGCAAATCCGCCGACGCGCAGGCGCGCGCCGAACAAGCGCTGATCGAGGTCGGTCTCGACAGCAAGCGCGGGGAATGGCCCGCATCACTTTCCGGCGGGCAGAAGCAGCGCGTGGCGCTTGCTCGCGCGCTGGTCAGCCATCCTCGCGTGCTGGCGTTCGACGAGCCGCTCGGCGCCCTTGATGCGCTGACGCGGATTTCGATGCAGCGCCTGCTGGAGCGCGTTTGGCTCGATCAAGGCTTCACCGCCATCCTCGTCACCCACGATGTCGCCGAGGCGGTCGCGCTCGCCGATCGCGTGCTGATTATCGAAGACGGCCGCATCGCCCATGATTTCGGCGTTAACCTCGACCGTCCGCGTGAGCGCGGCTCGGCCGAACTCGCGACGCTGGAGGGAAGCATCCTGCGCGAATTGCTGCGTACCGGGGACGAACTGCCAACTTCGTGAGGACACCATGAATCCCACTGTTCGCCTTGCTCAGTTCGATGGCGAAACGTCTTCAGCCGATTTTCGCGTCGCGATGCGCCGGCTGGCCGGCGGGGTCAGCGTGATCACGGCCGGCCTCGGCAGCGACATTTCGGGAATGACCGTGACGTCGGTATCGTCGCTGTCGGTCGATCCGCCGTCGCTGATTGTCAGTGTCAATCGCTCGTCGTCGTCCTGGTCGCTCCTGAAGCGGTATCGCTATTTCGGCGTCAATATCCTCAATGGCGAACAGCAGGAGGTCGCCAAACGATTTACCGGCAAGGGTGGGCTGAAGGGCGCCGAGCGGTTTGCCGGCGCGGCATGGACCAAGCGTGCCTCGGGTGCGCGGCTCCTGGTCGGCGCGCTGGCGGCGATCGAATGCGAGGCGGAGGAGATCATTAAGCGGCATTCCCACGCGATCATCATCGGCCGCGTGCTGCATGTCGAGCTTTCGCCACATCCCGTCGCGCTGGCTTATTGGCAAGGCGACTATGTAGCGATTGATCGCGAGGAGGACATGGCGAAGCTCGCGGATGTGAGTCTCCCGGCCGGCCACGTCCACGACGCTCCGGGGGTTTCCCATCTGGTCAAGCGGTAATCGGAAAGTTCGCACTCCGTACGCGGAAGCAGTGGCCGCAGAGAGCGCGCCATGGCATGCTCTGCGGATGAAACGGATCGGAACAGCGTTATTCTACGTGGTCGGCGTGCTCGCGATGCTCTATCTCGCGCTCTATGCCTATGCGCTCTTCCGCGGCCGCGATTTCACGCCCGGCGACCCCATCCATATTTTCCGGAACCCGGACGCGCCGAGTTATTCGTAAAGCGGACGTGTCCTACCACGTCATTGCGAGCGAGGCGAAGCAATCCATCTCTCGGCAAGCGGAGGCGTGGATTGCTTCCGCCTTCGCTCGTTGAGCTACGGCGGACAGGTCGTCGCTTGCGCTCCTCGCAATGACGGGGTTAGCCCGCCGTCGCCAGCCGCTGCCCATATTCACCGGTGCCGGGCGGCGGGATCGACACTCCGCCATCGGCATATTCGTTGAGCTTGTTGCGCAGGGTGCGGATGGAGATGCCGAGGATGTTGGCGGCGTGGGTGCGATTGCCGAGGCAATGCTTCAGCGTCTCCAGGATCAGGTCGCGCTCGACATCGGCGACGGTGCGGCCGACCAGCGCGCGTGTGACCTGCTCGGCGGCCAGCGTTGCGTGTGCCACTGCCGGCTGGGTTTTTGCGATGTCGAGCCGGTCTCCATCAGGAGTGATAATCGCTTCGGGGCCGATCTCGTCGCCCTGTGCCATCAGCACGGCGCGATGGATGGTATTTTCCAGCTCGCGGACGTTGCCCGGCCAGCGGTTGGTGGTGAGCACGCGCCGCGCTTCCGACGAGATCGGGCGCAGCGCAACGCCGTTGGCTTCGGCGTATTTCTTCGCGAAGTGCTGCGCCAGCTCGAGGATGTCGGCCGGACGCCCGCGCAGCGGCGGAATCTTCAGGTTCACGACATTGAGCCGGAACAGCAGGTCCTCGCGGAAGGTGCCTTCGCGTACGGCTTCAGACAGGTTGCGGTTGGAGGTTGCGATGATGCGGATGTCGACCGGAACCGGCCGCGTGCCGCCGACGCGATCGATCACGCGCTCCTGGATCGCGCGCAGGAGCTTCGACTGCAGCCGCACGTCCATTTCGGAGATTTCGTCGAGCAGCAGCGTGCCGCCCGTCGCCTCCTCGAACTTGCCGATGCGGCGCGCCACGGCGCCCGTGAATGCACCTTTCTCGTGGCCGAACAGCTCGGACTCCAGAAGGTGTTCGGGGATCGCCGCGCAGTTGATGGAGATGAAGGGACGCTTGGCGCGGGCCGAGCGGGTATGCACGTAGCGCGCCAGCACTTCCTTGCCGGTGCCGGACTCGCCGGTGATCATCACGGATGCGTCGGAGCCGGCGATCTGCTGCGCGAGCTTGATCACCTTCGCCATGGCCTCGTCGCGATAGACGAGGTCGCGCGAGTCGTTGGCGACGGCGGCGAGCACGGCGGCGATCAGTTCGGGATCCGGCGGCAGCGGGATGTATTCCTTGGCGCCGGCATGGATTGAGGCGACCGCCGCACGGGCATCAGAGGAGATGCCGCAGGCGACGATCGGCACATGAATGTGCTCGGCTTCCAGCCGCATCACGAGATTGCGGATGTCGAGGCCGACATCGACCAGCAAGAGATCCGCCCCCTTGCCGCCGCGCAGCACCGCCATCGCCTGGTCATTGCCCTCGGCGTGGGTCACGGTCGCGCCGTTGTCCATCGCGATCTTGGTGGCTGCGGTGAGCTGGCCCTTCAGGGTACCAACGATGAGAAGCCGCATTTCAATCTCCTTGTCGTCTGAGCGCGTGATTCACGCGCGATATTGTTCAGGTCCGTTCGGCCTTGAGAATTTCAGTCATGGTCACTCCCAGCTTGTCTTCCACCAGCACCACTTCGCCGCGCGCGACGAGGCGGTTATTGACATAAATGTCGATGGCTTCGCCGACGCGGCGGTCGAGCTCGAGCACCGTGCCGGGCCCGAGCTTCAAGAGCTCGCCGACATCCATCTTCGAGCGGCCGAGCACGGCCGAGACCTGCACCGGCACGTCGAACACCGCCTCGAGATCGGCGGCAATGCGGGCGGCCTGTTCGTCCTCGTTGTAGCCGACGTCATTGACCGCCCCCGTCTCGGCCGGGTTGTTGAGATCGGGTAGCGGAACCTGGGTGTCGGTGTCGCTCATGATTTACATCCCCATCGCCGCAGGTGCGGCCTCGTTCCTGGACGCAACATAGCGCCCGACTAGTTCATTGATCTTGGCCTCGATCGCCGCCCGCTCCAGCACGACGCCGCCGTCGGCCCATTCGATCCGGCAGTCGCCGGTGGCGATTTCGGGTTCGGCGAGAATGACGAGGCGTCCTTCGAAGCCGGACTGCTTGGCGAGCCGCTCGATCTGATCGCGCGCCACCTCATAGAGCGCGGCGTTGATGCGGACCACGAGATGCGGCGTCGACACCAGGTGCGAAAAACACTCCTTCACCAGGCCGACGATCTCGCCGAGCGGCTCGGCGGCAATCAATTCACCGCACAGCTTGCGCGCGACGGCAATTGCGACGTCGACGGCTTCGGTTTCCATTCGCGTCTCGATGCCGGCAAATCGCGCCACGATCCCCTGCATGCTGATCTTGATCTCTTCCAGCGCCAGCGCCGCGCGACGATCGCTTTCGGCTTTGGCCTCGCGCTGGCCGGCGTCAAAACCGTCGCGATAGGCGCGCTGCTCGGCGGCCGCGACCTTCTGCGCGACCTCGGCCGCGGTCGGCCGCTCGCGCGACTTGTCGGGGGAGCCGAAGTCAGTGTCGAACAGGAATTTTGCGGGCGCGGCCATCAGTATACCAGCTCGTCGTCGGCGCGGTTCTTGGTGAGGGTGATTTCGCCCTTGGCGGCGAGATCTTTCGCGAGGTTGACGAGCAGCGCCTGCGCCTCGTCGACGTCGCGAAGCCGGACCGGGCCCATCGCCGCCATGTCGTCCAGCAGCATCTTGCCGGCGCGCGAGGACATGTTGCCGAGGAAGAAGCCTTTGACCTCCTCATTGGCGCTCTTGAGCGCGACGCCGAGCTTGTCCTTGTCGACATTGCGCATCAAGGTCTGGGCCGAACCCGAATCGAGCTTGATCAGGTCGTCGAAGGTGAACATCAGCGCCTTGATGCGCTCGGCCGACTCGCGGTTTTCCTCTTCCAGTGAGGTGATGAAGCGCGTCTCGGTCTGGCGGTCGAAATTGTTGAAGATTTCGGCCATCACCTCATGAGCATCGCGGCGGCGGGTCTGGGACAGGTTCGACATGAACTCGGTGCGCAGCGTCCGCTCGACGCTTTCGATCACCTCTTTCTGCACAGCTTCCATCTTCAACATGCGGCCGATGACGTCGAGTGCCATGTCCTCGGGCAGGATCGCGAGCACGCGCGCGGCATGTTCGGGCTTCAGCTTCGACAGCACCACCGCGATCGTCTGGGGGTATTCGTTCTTCAGGTAGTTGGCGAGTACCTCTTCCTGCACGTTGGAAAGTTTTTCCCACATGTTGCGGCCGGCCGGGCCGCGGATTTCGTCCATGATGCCGTTGACGCGCTCCGCCGGCAGATATTGTTGCAGCAAGCGCTCGGTGGCGTCGAAATTGCCCATCAGCGCGCCGGAGGCGGACATGCGCGAGACGAATTCGAGCAGCATGTCCTCGACCACGTCGGCCTCGACGGTGCCGAGCGTGGACATCTCCATCGACAGCTCGCGGACTTCCTCGTCATCGAGGAGCTGCCAGATCTTGCCGCCATACTGCTCGCCCAGCGCCAGCATCAGGATGGCCGCGCGCTTGGGACCTGGAATATCGGACTTCTCCTTGCCGGCCTGGCGCGCCGCGAGGCTGGCAATGACGCTGGTGATATCGCTGGAATTCTGGGTTTGCTGCGGCAGGGACATGTCGAATCACGTTGCGGGTTCGGGCTCAGCGAGCCATTGACGGATGATGGCGACGGTTTCGTTGGGGTTGCGTTCGGCGAGTTCACCGACGCGATGCACCGATTGGGCGTGGACCTGGCCCTGCACCTGCGCCACGTCCATCATTTGGGCGGCATTGTTGCTTGAGCCGGCGAGCAGCGGGGTGGAGGCGGGCGCTGCCGGGGGGCGTTCCTCCGGCGGCGGTGCCGTCACGGCGCTGGTCAGCGCAGCGAGCTCCTCGGAGGCCAGGATCTTCTTGACGAGCGGGCGCACCACCATGAACAGCACGACGAGGCCGAGCAGCATTATGACGCCGAGCTCGATGACATACATGATGTCATCCTTGGTGAACTGCATCATGCCGAAGAAGCCGGTCGGCTCGGCGATCGGAGCGACCTGCGGGCCTTCTGCGAATTTCAGATTGACGACCTCGACCTGGTCGCCGCGCTTCTGGTCGAAGCCGATCGCCGAGCGCACCAGGGTTGCGATACGGTCGAGTTCCTCCTTCGGCCGCTCGGTATAGACCAGCTCGCCCTTCTCGTTCTTGCCGTAGCTGCCGTCGACCAGCACGGCGACGGAAATGCGGTTGACGCGGCCGGCCTCCGTCACTTCCGTTTTGGTCGTGCGTGAAATCTCGTAATTGTTGGTTTCCTCGGTCTTCTTGCTCTGGTCGCGGGTCGGCGGCGTGTTGTTGTTATTGTTATTGTTGTTGTTCTGCTGGCTGCCGGGCAGTTCGTTACCAACGGAGACCTGGCCATTGTCGGCGCCGGTGGCCGCGGATTCCTCGCGGGTCTGGCTCGAGCGAAGCACGCGGCCTTCGGGATCGTACTTGTCGGAGGTCTGCGTGATCTTGTTGTAGTCGAAGTCAGCCGAGAGCTGGACGCGGGCGCGGCCCTGGCCGACAATCGAGGAGACGATGTCCTCGACCTGCTTGCGCATCCGCTTCTCGAAGGCGTTGCGGCGCTCGTCGCCAACGGCCTGGTCGATGTCGCTGGCGGCGCCGTCCGCGAGCAGCTGGCCCGATTCGTCGACGATCGACACCCGCTGCGGCTTCAGTCCGTTGACGGAAGAGGCGACCAGATGGCGGATGGCGCGAATCTGCTGCGGCTCCAGGCTACCGCGTACCCGCACCACGATCGAGGCCGACGGCTCCGGGGCCTCGCGCGAGAACAGCGGCCGTTCCGGCAGCACCAGGTGCACCCGAGCCGCCTGGATGCGGTCGATGCCACGGATGGTCCGGGCGAGCTCACCTTCCAGCGCGCGCAAATGGTTGATGTTCTGGACGAAGCTGGTGGTGCCGAGCGCGTCCGACTTGTCGAAGATCTCATAGCCGACGCCGCCGCCCTTGGGCAGGCCGCCCTCGGCAAGCTTCATGCGCAACCGCGTGACCTTGTCCTTGGGGACCAGGATGACGCTGCCCTCGTTGCGGATTTCGTAAGGAATGCCTTGGCGCTCCAGGTCCTTGATGATGCTCGAGGAGTCCTCGAGGCTGAGATCAGTGAATAAAGTGGTCATCTGCGGCGTGGTGACACGCATGATGACGAAAGCGAAAAAGCCGATTAGCGCGGCCGTAACCGCGATCATCGCCATTAAACGCGCAGCCCCTAGGCCCTTCAGGAAGTCAACGAGACCTTGCAAAACCAACAGCCCCCAGATTCGGCACCAAACCGCCGAGTAGGCAATTATTGCCTATGGGATGGTTTCGATATGGTTAACGACGGTTAAGAGCTCGGTCGATTTTACGAATATGAAAAAAATCGGCCTCGCTGGGCGAGGCCGATTTTTTTCAAAATTGGCAGGTTCCGGGGTGATCGCTTACTGGCGATATTGCTGAATGCGGGTGGTGCGCAGGCCGGCGAGGCCGTGCTGGTCGATCGAGAACTGCCAGGAAAGGAATTCGTCGACGGTCAGCGTGTAGCGGCTGCAGGCCTCCTCAAGGGAAAGGAGACCACCACGGACCGCGGCAACGACTTCGGCCTTACGGCGAATAACCCACCGCTTGGTGCCGGGTGCGGGCAGGTCTGCAATCGTAAGTGGGCTGCCGTCAGGCCCGATGACGTATTTCACCCTCGGGCGATGGGGTTCTGTCATGGCGTACTCACAAACTCTTAACCACTGAACTCACAGTACCAACTTACGCTCTGCGGCTTAAAATTTGCCTAAGCACAACCGTTCAATATGATTTTCCTTGTAAATGATGACAGTACGTCGAGCCCGGCGCGCTGGGAACGCCGGGCTGTGGGGATCGAAAAGCCGGATCCTTAACGATTTCTTAATTGTCGGGCCCCGCGGCCTCGCCAAAGCGCGATGATTTGAGCATGAAACGTCATCGCGCTTTAGCTTCCTGTGTGCGCATGATCTCCGCGCGAACGCGTTCTGCGTTTGTCGCGAGGGAGAACCGCTACACGCTTTGCGCTAATGCGGCCCTTCGGGTCCGGATCATGCGTCAGGAGCCGATGGCCTTGACCTGGCTGATGGTATAGCTCTGTCCGTTGATCGAAAGTAGCGGCGGCGTCTGGGTGAGGTCGACCGCGTTGACCGTGCCGCCGACCTGCGTCGAGAGTGCGACCGAGTTGCCGGTGCTGTCTTGCGCGGTCGCGGTCATCGTGTAGAGGCCATCCGGCCATTGCGTGCCGTCGTTGCCCTGGCCGTTCCAGACGAAGGGCTGGTTGTCGCCGGCGTTCGCCGAGAAGTTGCCGCTATATACCGTCTGGCCAGCGCTGTTGGCGACCGAGATGCTGATGGTGGAAGTCGTCGGCACGTTGAGCTCCCAGGTCGCCGACGAGTTGGTGAGCGCGGTGGTGTTGCCGGCCACCACTGCGGTCTTGCCGACGAATTCCAGCGCCTGCGTCGCTTGCGCGGTCTGCTGCATCGAGACCAGCGTGCTTAGCGAGTCGTTGGTCTTGAGTTGCTGCTCGACACCGGCGAACTGGACGAGTTGCTGGGTGAACTGATTTGTATCCAGGGGATCAAGCGGATTCTGGTTCTGCAACTGCGTGGTCAGCAACGTCAGGAAAGTCTGGAAATTGCCCGCGATGCTCTGGTCGGTGGTCGAGCCCAGCGTCGATCCGCCGGTCGAATTGGACGACGTCGGCGGCGGCGTTGTGCCGGAAACGATGGGACTGGCGTTAGTTGCACCTGTATTTGCCATGTCGCTCTCCTTAAACTCTTATGTCCACGCCGCCGTTTGCGCCTAGCACGCGGCCGTAGGAGCGTCCCGCGACCGCCGCGGGCACCGCATCCTCTTCCTTGATCACGAGCCGCTGCGCCTGGCCGCCGCTCTGGTTGGGGTTGTTCTGGCCGGACGACGACTGATCGCGCAGGCTGAACTGCAAGCCGCCGCTGCCGGTCTTCAGGCCGGCATCATTCAGCGCCTGCTGCAATTGCGGCGCGTCCTGCTTCAGCATCGACAGCGTTTCCGGTTTTTCGACCGTCAGATGCGACGTCACCTGGCCGTTGCGGTCGACGTCGATGCGCACGTCGATGCGGCCGAGATCGGCGGGATCGAGTCGCACCTCGAAACGGGTCTTGCCGCTCTGCACGGTGGCGGCGATCTGCACTGCAAGCCCGCTGATCGGGACGGGTGCGCCGGTCGCCTGGGTCACGGTGAATTTGTCGGTCGCGTTCACTGCCGTTGCGGGAGAGAGCTGCTGCGGTAGCACCGCAAGCGGCACATTGGCGTCGACCTGCGGTGCCAGCGCCTGGCCACTGCCGACGACTGCGGAATGATCATGGGTCGTCGACGGCGGCGACGCGCCGTTGCCGCCCGGCTTGAGGGCGTCGGCCAGCGTGGCGTTGGCGTTCGGCTTGCCGTCCGTGGTCGGCTGCGGTGCAGCGTTGTTCTGGGCTGCATCGGTGGTCATCGTGGTCGCGGACGGATCTGACGTTCCCTTCGCGTTCGAAGTGGATGCCGTCGAAGTCTTGGTCTGGCCGGTGGCTACCGGCTTGAAGCCGGTGGTATTTGCCTTCGCTGCGCCGGGCGTGCCGGCCACGGCCGTCATTGCCGCGTCGGCTGCGGCCGTGACGTCCGGATCGGTTGCGACCGGTTGCGCTGCAGCCGCACCGGTCGCGGGGGCTTGCGCAGGGGTCTTTTCAGTCGTGGCGGTGGCCGAGGCCTTCGTGCCAGCAAGGCTCGCATCGGCCTTCACGTCGGTGGGGGCCAGCGATGCCGTGGTCGATGACGTCGCGGCGATCGCGGCCGCAGCGATCGCAAGTGGCGCGTTGGCATCGACTGCAGTCTGCGGCGTGTTGGTGGGGCCGTTCGCGACGGGAATCAGCGCGGCGATCGGATTTTGCGTCACGGTCTGCGTGTCGGCCGGCTCAGTGGGAGCGTCGGTGCCGTTGCCGTGGGTGGCGTCGGTGGAGGTCTTGTCGGCCGACTTGCCGTCAGTCGTCTTCGAACCATCGGACTTTCCGCTTCGCGACGGCGCATCGGTATCGCCGCTGTTCTTTGTGTGGGCTGACGCGGGCGGCGGATTCGAATCGGAATTATCCGCCTGGCTGGGCGTATTTTGATCGGCCGCGGCCTGGCTGTTGCGGGACGGATTGTTGTCGGGAGGCGGAGTGTCGTTCGCCTGGTGAGGCGGGTTCGCCGGGGCCGGTTCCGGCGTGGGCGGCAACGTGCTTGCGGGGTCGACCGGCAGGCTGCTGTCGATCAGCGATGCAAAGCTGCTTGTGAGCTGCGAGGGGTCCGGCAGGGCAGGTTTCGGCGGCGCGCCCTGATAGGTCGCGCTTGCACTGACATCTGATGTGACGCTTACCACCTGGCGGCCCTCACGGTGAACTTTCGTACCAGGAGTAGCAAGGAGTGGGCCAGTCCGTGATGTAACAAAAACTCTATATTTTCCAATATCTTATGTGGATTGTCGGAGAATCGCGGAGCCCCGCCGGCGGCCTCTTTTTCTGCCGCCCGGCAAGTTTTGCCGTTTGCGTCGCAAAAGCCCCGCGCGCGATTGCTTCACGCCGATACGGACTATATTAGATACGGACTATATTAAGAGTGCACCTCTTTAGGCCTATTCTGATTGAGCCGAGATCGGAACCGCGCCAAAAGTCGGCTAAACTGCGAAGCGGGCTCGCAAAACGGCTTCCTGATCTCTTAGGATTTCTGGAGGCGGTCGATGTGGCCCGCGATCGCCTCGATTGACCACACCCATGCTCAACAGTCTCGATCTCACAGGCCGTCCGCAGGATACCAGGGTCGTTGTCGCCATGTCCGGTGGCGTCGACTCCTCGACCACGGCTGCGCTGTTGAAGTCGCAGGGCTATGACGTCGTCGGCATCACGCTGCAGCTCTACGATCATGGCGCCGCGACCCATCGCAAGGGGGCCTGCTGCGCGGGCCAGGACATCCATGACGCGCGCAATGTCGCCGAGCGCATCGGCATTCCGCACTACGTGCTCGATTATGAAGACCGCTTCCGTGAATCGGTGATCGATACTTTTGCCGAGAGCTACGCACTCGGCGAGACGCCGGTGCCCTGCATCGAGTGCAACCGTTCGGTCAAGTTCCGCGATCTCATGAATACTGCGCGCGAACTTGGCGCGCACGCGCTCGCGACCGGTCACTATGTCGCCTCGCGCCGCCTGGCCGACGGTTCGCGCGCGCTGATCTGCGCTGCCGACGCCGATCGCGACCAGAGCTACTTCCTGTTTGCGACCACGCGCGAGCAGCTCGACTTTCTGCGCTTTCCGCTGGGCGACATGACCAAGCCCGAGGTGCGCGACCATGCGCGGCGCTTCGGGCTCGAGGTGGCCGACAAGCATGACAGCCAGGACATCTGCTTCGTGCCGACCGGCCGCTACACCGATATCATCAGCCGGCTGAAGCCGAACGCGATGGAGCCGGGCGACATTGTCGATCTCGACGGTCGCGTGCTTGGCACCCATTCGGGCATCGCGCATTTCACCGTTGGCCAGCGCAAGGGTCTCGGCATCGCCTCAGGCAGCCCGCTTTATGTCTTGCGGCTCGATGCCGCCGCGCGCCGCGTCATGGTCGGACCGCGCGAGGCGCTCAGGATGGACCGCATTGCGCTGCGCGACGTCAACTGGATCGGCGACGGTGCGCTCGATCGCGCAATCGGCACGGGCCTCGAGATTTTCGTGCGGGTGCGATCGACCCGTGCGCCGCAGCCCGCCTGGCTGCGCGGCGCCGGCGGGCAATATGAGGTCGAGCTCGTCGCGGGCGAGGAGGGCGTCTCGCCCGGACAGGCCTGCGTGTTCTATGACGCGCCGTCGGGACAGGCGCGCGTGCTGGGCGGCGGCTTCATTCAGAGCGCGACGGCAAAGCGCGCCACAGGCATGACGCGGCCGTTTGCCGAGGCGATGCGCGGATAAGCATTTCGAGCCGCAGGGGGACATAGTGGGGGATATCGACCGCGAAGGGGTCGAAAAGGCCTATGAGCGCTGGGCGCCGGTCTACGATCTCGTCTTCGGCAAGGTATTCGATCAGGGACGCCAATCCACCATTGCGGAAGCCGACCGCATTGGCGGGCGCATCCTCGATGTCGGCGTCGGCACTGGCTTGTCGCTGTCGGACTATTCGCGCGACGTCAAAATCTGCGGCGTCGATATTTCCGAGCCGATGCTGCGCAAGGCGCAGAGCCGCGTGCGCGCGCTCAAGCTCACCAATGTCGAGACGCTGGCGGTGATGGACGCCAGGAATCTCGCTTTCAAGGATGCCTCGTTCGATGCGGTGGTGGCGCAATATGTCATCACCGCAGTGCCGGATCCGGAAGCGACGCTGGATGACTTTGTTCGCGTGCTGAAACCCGGCGGCGAACTCATCCTTGTCAATCACATCGGCGCCGAAGACGGCCCGCGCCGCATCTTCGAACTTGCCTTTGCGCCGGTGGCGCGCCGGCTCGGCTGGCGGCCGGAATTTCCCTGGGCGCGGCTCGTCAATTGGGCCGAGAAACATGGCGGCGTCAGTCTCGCGGAACGACGGCCGATGCCACCGATGGGCCATTTCTCGCTGATCCGTTACCGAAAATCCTGAACGAGAATTTTCGGAACTTCCGTGTTGGCAGGCCGTTTTCCGGGCATGCGGACACAATCTCTCATTCTGACTTCATGTCTCCTGATGCTGGCCGGCGCTGCGAATGCGCAGGCCCCGGCATCGCCCGCGACCCCGCCGGCGCAGACTGCGCCGCCCGAAGCCAAGCCGCCGACCAATTGCGCGCCGATGCCGCCGCACAGCGGCAGCACGACGCCGAACGATCAGACCGTCGGGCAGGCCAATGAGCCCTTGGGCGACCGGCTCGCGAAATCGGACGGCACGCTGTGCCCACCGTCGGGCGTTGATCCGGAAATCCGTGCGCCGACGCCGGAAACCGGCCAAATGCCTGTGATTCCGCCGCCCGGCAGCCCCGGCGGCGACCAGTCGGTGCGGCCGAAATGAGACCGGCCCGAAGCTTGCTTGACAGGCCCAACCGCGATTCCCTATACCCCGCCCATTCGCAGTCTGCGGCCTGCAAGGTCCGCGGGCGCATGCCGTGGCGGGGTAGCTCAGCTGGTTAGAGCACGGGAATCATAATCCTGGGGTCGGGGGTTCGAGTCCCTCCCCCGCTACCATCGATCCCCCCCGACCCTGTTCGCTTCACCAAAGGCCCCGGCATCATCAG
>Ga0153954_1000794_pt1 | contig 21582 bp, 23 predicted proteins | sample TSFL038MetaG_FD_102277 | JGI IMG/M metagenome (GOLD analysis project Ga0153954, IMG submission 102277) | Attine ant fungus gardens microbial communities from Florida, USA - TSFL038 MetaG | ecosystem: Host-associated > Fungi > Mycelium > Unclassified | place: USA: Florida, Wekiwa Springs State... | reverse complement strand
ATTGCCTCCGCCATGGACACCGTCACCGAGGCGCGGATGGCGATCGCCATGGCGCAGGCCGGCGGGGTCGGCGTCATTCACCGCAATTTCGAGCCGGACGCGCAGGCCGCCCAGGTGCGGCAGGTGAAGAAGTATGAATCCGGCATGGTGGTCAATCCGCTGACCATCGGTCCCGACGCGATGCTCTCCGACGCGCTGGCGCTGATGAAGGATCACGGCTTCTCCGGCATTCCCGTGGTCACCGGCGGCGGCAATGGCCAGCCTGGAAAGCTGGTCGGCATCCTGACCAACCGCGACGTACGCTTTGCGACCGACCCGCGCCAGAAGGTGTCGGAGCTGATGACACACAAGAATCTCGTCACGGTGCGCGAAGGCGTAAGCCAGGACGAGGCCAAGCGGATGCTGCACCAGCATCGTATCGAAAAACTGCTGGTGGTCGACGATCAATATCGCTGCGTCGGGCTGATCACCGTGAAAGACATGGAGAAGGCGGTTACTCATCCGCTCGCCTGCAAGGATGCGCGGGGGCGTCTTCGCGTGGCCGCGGCCACGACGGTCGGCGAGGGCGGTTATGAGCGCACCGAACGGCTGATCGATGCCGGTGTCGATCTCATCGTCGTCGACACCGCCCATGGCCATTCCTCGCGCGTGCTGGATGCGGTCAACCGCATCAAGCGGCTCTCCAACGAGGTGCAGGTCATCGCGGGCAATATCGCGACCCAGGAGGGCGCGCAGGCGCTGATCGATTCGGGCGCCGATGCCATCAAGGTCGGTATCGGACCGGGTTCGATCTGCACCACGCGCATCGTGGCCGGTGTCGGCGTGCCGCAGCTCACGGCCATCATGGATGCGGTGCAAGCGGCGAAGAAATCGAACGTGCCCGTGATCGCCGACGGCGGCATCAAGTTTTCCGGAGATCTGGCCAAGGCACTCGCCGCCGGCGCCGATATTGCGATGGTGGGCTCGCTGCTCGCCGGCACCGACGAGACGCCGGGCGAAGTGTTTCTCTGGCAGGGCCGCTCCTACAAGGCCTATCGCGGCATGGGCTCGGTCGGCGCGATGGCGCGCGGCTCGGCGGATCGCTACTTCCAGCAGGACATCAAGGACGCGCTCAAGCTCGTACCTGAAGGCATCGAGGGGCAGGTGCCCTACAAGGGCCCGGTCGCCAATGTCATGCACCAGCTTGCCGGCGGCCTGCGCGCGGCGATGGGATATGTCGGCGCCAAGGACATCGCCGAATTCCACGAGAAAGCACAATTCGTGCGCATCACCGGTGCGGGCCTGCGCGAAAGCCACGTTCACGACGTGACGATCACGCGCGAGGCGCCGAACTATCCGGGCGGGATGTAACCGACCTCGAGATTCCGGGTCCACGCTGCGCGTGTCCCGGAATGACGGTGCCCTTTCGCTCTGGCGGCTTCCTCGCTACATGTCGGTCATCAGACAAAAGCGAGAGGAAACATCATGGCCCAGGCCAAGCGTATCGTTCTGGCATCCCGTCCCGTCGGCGAGCCCAAGCCGTCCGATTTCCGCATGGAGGAAGTGCCGGTGCCGACGCCCGGCGACGGCCAAGTGCTGCTGCGCACGATCTGGCTCTCGCTCGATCCCTATATGCGCGGGCGCATGAGCGACGGTCCGTCCTATGCGACGCCGGTGCCGATCGGCGGCGTCATGGAAGCCGGCACCGTCAACGAGGTGATCGCCTCGAACAATCCGAACTTCGCCAAGGGCGACATCGTGCTGGCGCGCGCCGGCTGGCAGACGCACGCGCTCTCCGACGGCAGGGGGCTTGCCAAGATCGATCCGACCATCGCGCCGATCTCGACCGCTATCGGTGTGCTCGGCATGCCCGGCATGACGGCCTATACGGGCCTGCTCGATATTGGCAAGCCGCAGCCGGGCGAGACCATCGTGGTCGCCGCAGCCTCGGGCGCGGTGGGATCCGCGGTCGGCCAGATCGCAAGGATCAAGGGCGCGCGAGCGGTCGGGATCGCCGGCGGCAAGGACAAATGCGATTTCGTGAAGAAGGAGCTCGGCTTCGACGAGTGCCTGGATCACCGCGATCCCGCTCTTGCCGCAAAGCTGAAGGAGGCCTGCCCGAAGGGCATCGACGTCTATTTCGAGAATGTCGGCGGCGCGGTGTTCGAGGCGGTGTTTCCGCTGCTCAACAATTTTGCGCGCGTGCCGGTCTGCGGCCTGATCGCGCATTACAACGACACCGAGGCCAAGCCGCCGAAATGGGCTGCTGCCATGATGCGCGCGGTCCTGACCAAGCGGCTGACATTCCGCGGCTTCATTGTCAGCGATTTCGCCGCGCGCCACGCCGATTTCCTGCGCGACATGTCGGGATGGGTGCGCGAGGGCAAGGTCAAGTACAAGGAGTTCGTCACCGAAGGGCTCGACAGCGCGCCGGCCGCGTTCATGGGGCTCCTGAAGGGCGCCAATTTCGGCAAGCAGCTGGTGCGAGTGGGGCCGGACAAGGCCTAGGCTGGTCGGCTGGGCGTAACCCTACGGCAACAGTGGTGCGGAAATGACACGATTGGAGCCCGTTCGTCGCTTGACGGATGGGCCAAGGCATTGAAATATTGCACCAATTTCTGGTGCTGTGATGTTTGAGTTCGGTGTTTTCTGCGTCATTCTGCTTGCGATGGGGTATTGGACGACCCTGTTCATCATGGGCCGCCGCGAGGACGTATTGCATGGGCAGTTCGTCGAGGCGGAGGCCGGTTCAGAGCCGATGCCGGTTCCTGTCAGCCCAGTGCCGAGACGGCCTCGGGTGTCACAGCCGGTCGCTCCCGTCGCGAGCGAGCCGCCCGCGCAGGCTCCGGTGTTTGTGACGGCTCCCGCGCACCAGCCTGCCTCGCCCCCGGTGGCAGCATCGAAGCCTTCAGGAAACCCGGAAGCGCTGCAATTGCTGTTGGCGTCGCTCAAGCAGGAATTGAAGAACGCCGCGCAGATCTAGGCGCCGCCAGCGTCTACATCGTGGCTGGCGCCTTCGCCGGCAAGGGCGCTGGCGTCGGCTCTTTGAACAGCTCGTCGAGATCGACGTCGAGCTGACCCGCCGCCCGGAGGTGCCGCACCTCAAAGCTGTCCGGCCGGAAGCGGTATTCCACGAGCCCGACCTCCTTGAGGCCGATCCGCTCCTGCCTTGCATCCGAGATGACGAAGCCCGCCGACGGCGACCAGACATGCCTGACGTGGCCGAAGGTAAAATCGCGGCGCTGATGCACATGGCCGCTGGCAATGAGCCTGATATCGACACCCCTGAGCATCTCGACCAGCCGCCGCCGCGCCGGCATCGGCACATAGCGGATCGCGGTCGACTCCAGTTCGGGATCCTCAGGTGCGTTGAGGAACACCGGCTTGTGCAGGAACAGCGCGACCGGCCTGCCGCCCGTGCATGCGAGCTCGCCGGCGAGCCAGTCGAACTGTTCGGCCTCGCTGACGAGGCCCGAATTCATCACCAGTGAATTGAGGCCGATGAAGCTCCAGCCAGCGGCGTCGAAACGCCAGCGGTCGTCGCCGAACAGGGCAATGTAGGCCTGCCGGCCTTTCTCGCTCACCAGATGCGTCGGTGTCGGCCCAACCTGGGTCGGATTGTCACCGACGTCGTGATTGCCGGGCAAATAGCGGCAGGGAACCGGCAGCGCGTCGTGCAGCGACCTCGCGAATTCGAGGTCGTCCGGATTTGTCGGGGCATCAAAACCGATATCGCCGCTGTTGAGGACGAGATCGGGACGGGTGGCATCGACGTGTTCCGCGACCCTGTCAAAATTCTGGGCGAGCTTGGTGAAGCGCGGGGCGAGGTGCGTGTCGGAGATTTGCGTGAGGCGAAATTCGGTCATGCGATGATCCTTCCGATCCGGATCGTAATACGAGCCGGCTGCGGAATCATGACGACTGCTTCACATCTGGCGGGATCGTTCAGCGCACGGGATAGCGGATCGCAAGGCGTCATGTGCGCCAGCGTCGGCGGGTCCGAGATCGACCCGGTCGGCGAGGTGCCTCGGCCCGAACCGCCCGGATCGGCTCGGTTCCGCCGCGACCCGCGTAAGCTGCTGGCTCCGGGACGCTGCCGGCTTTGTTGTCACGGCGGGAGGCTGCCGCTATTAGCGCTGAAGATGCTGCGCCTGATCTGATGCGCCCAACCGAAAGACCCTGATGACGCCTGCTGCCCGGCTCTCCGCCGCCATCGAACTGATCGACACCATCGAAGCGCAACGCGCGCCCGCCGCCAAGGCGCTGAAGGAGTGGGGTACGTCGCACCGTTTTGCCGGTTCCGGCGATCGTGCGGCGATCGCGGGGCTGGTGTGGGACGTGCTGCGGCGGCGCGCCTCCAGTGCCTGGGTGATGGACGACGACACGCCGCGTTCGCGCGTGCTCGGGATGCTGAAGGTCGAGCGCGGCATGGATGCCGACGCGATCAGCGCTTTGTGCGATGGCAGCCGTTTCGCGCCGCAGCCCCTGACGAGTGCCGAGCGGGACGCGCTGGCCTCGCGCTCGCCGGACGACGCGCCGGCGCCGATTGCGGGCGACTATCCGGAATGGCTCGATCCGTATCTGGCGAAAGTCTTCGGCGACGACCGCGCGGCGGAGGCGGCGGCGATGGCGAGCCGCGCGCCGCTTGATCTGCGCGTCAACACACTGAAGGCCAAGCGGGAAAAGGTCATGGCCTCGCTGAAGCATCTCGGCGCGACGGAAACGCCGTGGTCGCCGATCGGCTTGCGCATCGAGCTCGGCGCCGATGCCCGCAACCCCGGCGTTCATGCCGAAGAGGACTTCATCAAGGGTTTCGTTGAAGTGCAGGATGAAGGCTCGCAGCTCGCGGCGTTGTTTTCGGCGGCGAAACCGGGCGAGCAGGTGATCGACCTCTGCGCCGGCGCCGGCGGCAAGACGCTGGCGCTTGCGGCGATGATGCAGGGCAAGGGCCGGCTGATCGCGACCGATCACGACAAGCGCCAGCTCGCGCCGATCCACGAACGGCTGTCGCGCGCGGGCGTGCACAACGCCGAGGTCCGCGCGCCGAAGGGCCCCGGTGAGCCGCTTTCCGACATCAAGGCTTCGGCCGACCTCGTGCTGATCGATGCGCCCTGTTCGGGCACCGGCACCTGGCGCCGCAACCCGGACGCCAAATGGCGGATGCGGCCGGGCGCGCTCGAGATCCGCTTGAAGGACCAGGTCGAAGTGCTTGATCGCGCAAGCGCGATGGTCAAACCGGGCGGGCGGATCGCCTATATCACCTGCTCGGTGCTGTCGGAGGAGAACGGCGAGCAGGTCCGCAGCTTCATCGCGCGCCATCCGGAGTTTGCGGTGGTGCCGCCGGAGCAGACGGCCGGCGTGCTCTGGGACAAGGCCGACGCCTTCGCCGCGGCAGCGCTGAAGTCCGCCGAGGGCTGGCTGATGACCCCGCGCCGGACCGGCACGGACGGGTTTTTCGTGTCGATCCTGCACCGGCATAATTGACGCAGTCATTCCGGGGCGGTCCGTAAGGACCGAACCCGGAATCTCGAGATTCTCAGGTGCGCAATTGCGCACCATAGCTCGATGCTTCGCATCGCCCCGGAATGACGGCACTGGCGGCGGTACGACGGTCATACCCCGAAACACGTGGAAGCCTCGCCGCGACAGCCCTCCAAGGGTTGCGGCTTCGTTCCCCGCAGCGTATCTGCTGTCCATGACAGCCGCACAGAAAGCACAGCCCTCGTCGACGCCCCCGGTGGCCTCGGCGCATGACAAGATTCTGATTGTCGATTTCGGCAGTCAGGTGACCCAGCTGATCGCCCGCCGCGTCCGCGAGGAGGGCGTCTACTCGGAGATCGTGCCGTTCCAGAAGGCCGAAGCCGCCTTCAAGGAGATGAAGCCGAAGGCCGTGATCCTCTCGGGCGGACCTGAATCGGTGCACGAAGCGGGCTCACCCCGCGCGCCGCAGCTCATCTTCGAGTCCGGCGTGCCGGTGCTCGGCATCTGCTACGGCCAGATGACCATGGCGGCCCAGCTCGGCGGCGCGGTCGAGGGCGGCCATCATCGCGAATTCGGCCGTGCCGATGTTGAGGTGAAGGCGAGCAGCGCGCTGTTCGACAACGCCTGGTCCACCGGCGAACGGCATCCGGTGTGGATGAGCCATGGCGACCGCATCACCAAAATGCCGCCGGGCTTTGTGGTCGCCGGCGTCTCGACCAATGCGCCGTTCGCGGTGATCCAGGACGAGAAGCGCAAATATTACGGCCTGATGTTCCACCCCGAGGTGGTGCACACGCCCGATGGCGCAAAACTGATCCGCAATTTCGTCCGCAACGTCGCAGGGCTCACCGGCGACTGGACCATGCGCGCCTTCCGCGAGGAGGCGATCGAGAAGATCCGCAAGCAGGTCGGCAAGGCAAAAGTGATCTGCGGCCTCTCCGGCGGCGTCGATTCCGCGGTCGCCGCGGTGCTGATCCACGAGGCGATCGGCGACCAGCTCACCTGCGTGTTCGTCGATCACGGCCTCTTGCGGCTCAACGAAGCCGAGACGGTGGTCGACCTGTTCCGGCATCACTACAACATCCCGCTGATGCATGTGGATGCCTCGAAGCAGTTCCTAGCCGAGCTCGAGGGCGTCACCGATCCAGAGGTGAAGCGCAAGACCATCGGAAAGCTCTTCATCGACGTGTTCGACGCCGAGGCGAAGAAGATCGGCGGCGCTGAATTCCTCGCGCAGGGCACGCTCTATCCGGACGTGATCGAGAGCGTGTCGTTCACGGGTGGCCCGTCGGTGACCATCAAGAGCCACCACAATGTCGGCGGGCTTCCAGCGCGCATGAACATGAAGCTGGTCGAGCCCCTGCGCGAGCTGTTCAAGGACGAAGTGCGCGCGCTGGGTCGCGAGCTCGGCTTGCCCGAGATTTTCGTCGGCCGGCATCCGTTCCCGGGCCCGGGCCTCGCGATCCGCTGCCCCGGTGACATCAGCAGGGAAAAGCTCGACATCCTCCGCAATGCCGACGCTGTCTATATCGATGCGATCCGCAAGGCCGGCCTCTACGACGAGATCTGGCAGGCCTTTGCCGTGCTCTTGCCGGTGAAGACCGTCGGCGTGATGGGCGACGGCCGCACCTACGAATACGTCGTCGGCCTGCGCGCGGTGACCTCCACCGACGGCATGACCGCGGACTTCTATTCCTTCGACATGAAGTTCCTCGGCAACGTCGCGACCCGCATCATCAACGAGGTCAAGGGTGTCAATCGCGTGGTGTATGACGTGACGTCGAAGCCGCCGGGGACGATTGAATGGGAGTGATCGGGCGTCTGGCATCGACTGGCATCAAAAGGCACGAAACACCGCTAAAGCCCACGTAAATGCGGGCTTTTTTGCATCTTTCCCTAGCATGGTCTGGCAACCCGTAGCACCCCCAAGCACCGTTTTCTTATGGCATGGCCAATGGTATGCTTCGCTCGTGATGCATGCTGGACGCTTGATACCATGACGATCCTTTGAGGGAGTGCGTGGTATGGAAATTACGCAAGCCATTGATTTAATAGATATTAATGGCAGAAATTTCGATCGTTTCCAGCATGGTATTTTGGGCCGGAGAACGACGACTATCATGCTGACCGATACCAAGCTGCGCAACCTCAAGCCGAAGGACAAGCTTTACAAGGTGAACGATCGCGACGGCCTCTATGTGGCTGTCACGGCCGCCGGGTCGATCTCGTTCCGCTACAACTACGCGATCAACGGCCGGCAGGAGACCATCACCTTCGGGCGCTACGGCGTCGGCGGCATCACCTTGGCGGAAGCCCGCGAGCGCCTGGGCGAGGCCAAGAAGATGATTGCGGGCGGGAAGTCGCCGGCCAAGGAGAAGGCACGGGACAAGGCCCGCACCAAGGATGCGGAGACGTTCGGCGCTTGGGCGGAAAAGTGGCTGCGCGGCTATCAGATGGCCGATTCCACCCGCGACATGCGCCGCTCGGTGTACGAGCGCGAGTTAAAGCCGAAATTCGGCAATCAGAAACTGGTCGAGATTACCCACGAGGATTTGCGCGCGCTGACCGATGCGATCGTGGAGCGCGGCGCGCCGGCAACGGCGGTACATGCCCGCGAGGTCGTGTTGCAGGTCTATCGCTGGGCCATCGAGCGCGGCCAGAAGGTCGAGAACCCGGCCGAGCTGGTGCGGCCGACCAGTATCGCCAGATTCGAGCCGCGCGACCGCGCTCTAACGCCCGACGAAATCGCTTTGATGTACCGATATATGGAGCGCATCGGCACAGCGCCATCCGTCCGGGCAGCGGCCAAGCTGCTGTTGCTCACAATGGTACGCAAGAGCGAACTAACCAACGCGACCTGGAGCGAGATCAATTTCAGCGAGGCGCTTTGGACGATTCCGAAGGAGCGGATGAAGCGGCGGAATCCGCACCTGGTGTTTCTATCCCGGCAGGCGCTGGATATTTTCATCGCCCTGAAAACCTTCGCGGGCGGGTCGGACTATGTGCTGCCGTCCCGTTACGACTCCGACTTGCCCATGAGCAGCGCCACGCTCAATCAAGTCCTGACTCTGACATGGCGGCTCGCGCAGAAGGAGGGCAAGCCTCTGACGAAGTTCGGCCCACACGACTTGCGGCGCACGGCCAGCACACTGCTACACGAAGCTGGCTACAACACCGATTGGATCGAGAAGTGCCTTGCACACGAGCAGCGAGGCGTCAGGGCCGTCTACAACAAGGCTGAATACCGCGAACAGCGTACGGCGATGCTACAGGACTGGGCGGACATGATTGATGAATGGGCGCTCAAGAAATCGAGGCTGAATGAGTGATTTTATAAAATCGCTGTTTCGCGTCCCGAAGCGTTTTTATGAAAACACTATCACGCGCTAAGAGGTGATTTTATGAAAACGCTTGAGCGTGCGACGGTCGTTCAGGCGCTGTCGATTACTACGACGCGCGCGCGGAAGGCTCTTAGCGGCGCGATATGAGGCAGTAAGCGGCACCAATTGGCGGACGATATTCGGCGGATATTGGGGTGGTAGCCGACGTGATCCGGCAGCAGCCTGTATGGGCCGCGATAGTCTGCGTCATCGTCGATCCTTCATCAGAAGGAGCCTTCGACGGGGCGCAAGCCGCCATTGTAGAATCTTGACGGGCGATCGTCGCCGGCCTTACTCTCATCATTGGAAAACGAATTGTCGGTCGGCGGCCAGCCAACCTCATCCGAAAAAGCCTCCGCGCCAACGGGGGCTTTTTCATTTTCAGGCTCGGGTTACGTCACTCGGGCAAATTTCTTTTCAACAAACCTCAAAAACATCCGCGATAGTTTTCAATAAACCTCAGAAACATCGCGCGGTGCGATTTAAAATGCCAATAAATACAATGAAATACCAACCGCTCCGACCAACATAAAACCTCAAATACTTGATTTCATTAGATTTTTTCTAGCAGTTTCCGGCATTTACGGGCAATAATGGATACCTCGACGTATGGTGAAAACGAGGTGTTTGACGTGCAGAAAGGGTCGGCAGGAGGGAATAGAACACTCATCAATCGCAAAAAACTCCATGCGATGATCCCGCTGTGCGAGCGCACAATCTTCAACATGGAGCAGCGGGGGGAGTTTCCCCGCCGGATCGCGCTCACCAGCCGAAACGTCGCGTGGGATTTGGCCGAGATCGAGGAATGGATTGAGGCTCGAAAGTCGTCCGGCATCCAACCTACGCGCCCTGGAATGGCGGCTTGAGCTGTGGCGATTGATCTACGGGCGGCGTTTGAGAATGAACCGCCTGTGCTGGACTTCATATGGCCCGGTTTTCTTGCGGGCACTGTCGGAGCACTTGTTGCTCCCGGAGCTACCGGCAAGAGTTTTTGGGCGCTGGAAGCCGCGATGTCCATCGCATGTAGCGTTGCCGGCGGCGACCTTGTGGGCCTTGCCCCTGCACACACCGGCCGCGTGGTGTATCTGGCCGGAGAGGACCCGCCGCCCGCGCTTGTGTGCCGGGTTCACGCGATCGGCCAGCACTTGAACCAACAGGCCCGCGAAGCCGTCGCGGAAAATCTGATTCTTGAGCCGATCGTGGGCAAGCGCCCGAACGTAATGGATGATCGGCACCTTGCCCGCATTATCGAGTTCTGCGCCGGGGCGCGGCTAATCGTGCTGGACACCTTGAGTCGCATCCACACTCTCGATGAGAACAGCAACGGTGACATGGCACGGCTTGTCGCCACGCTGGAACACGTCGCAGCGAATACCGGAGCGTCCGTGCTGTATCTGCACCACGTCAGCAAGGGCAGCGCTCGCGAGGGTCAGACCGACCAGCAGCAGGCAGCGCGGGGAGCATCCGCGCTGATCGACAATGCCCGTTGGTGCGGCTTCGTTGCCAGGATGAACGAGGACGAGGCGATGCGCCTGAGTGACCGCGGCTATGACCGGGAAGCCATCGGCAATGACCGGCGCGGCTACTTTGTGCGTTTCGGCGTCTCCAAGCAGAACTACGACTGCACGCCGATCGATCGCTGGTATGCGCGGCATAGCGGCGGCGTGTTGTTGCCCGTCGAACTGGTGGAGACAAAGCCCGAGAAGGGGAACCAGAGCGGGGGCAAGTGCTATGGCGCTGCCACGTATTAGGCCGGCTTACTCCAAATTCGACCCTGCCCATGTGTTCGATGGACTTTTCGTGCCCACCAAGGGCAAAAGGCGTGGACGCCTGCTTGTAGAGCCACGCCGGTTCAGCAAATTGGAGATCGGGTTTCAGGGCTTTGAGCAGCTTGGAGCTGATGACCAGTCCATTTTGTTAGCCCTGACGGCCCAGCTTGGTATCGATGGACTCGTGATTGCTGCTACCCCGGCAGGACCGATGAGCAGGCAGTTACGTCTGGCGCTGGATTTTGACCAAGATGATGGCGCTCCGCTAGCCAGCAAGCGCACCAGCCTACGTAGTTTGCTGATCGATGCCGGATATAAAGACCCGGAGAGCGGCGCGGCATTAGCGAGAGCGAAAGAGTGCCTTAATCGGTTACGCGCAACGCAGATTCGGGAGATCGACCGGGAAACCGGCTGGGACAGAGCGTGCAACCTGATTTCGGTCAGCTTCAATCACAGTACCGGAGAAATCTACGTCGCGGCCAATCCCCGCCTTACAGGTGCGGTTTTCCGGGGCCAGCACATCAAAGTCTCGCTGTTCGAGCGTAACGAACTGGAAAGCGAGGTCGCCAAGCTGCTGCATTGCTGGCTCTGCTCGAATATCCGACTTGGCCGGGCGCTGGGCAATGGCAACGGCGCGCACCTGGACACTCTCGCGCCCCATGTGTGGGGCCGGGCCGAGTGGGAGGGCTTTTCCAAGCAGAGCCGCAGTCAGAAGCGCGGTCAGTTACGGAGCGCATTGGACGAGATCGCAGACCGCACGCGCGGCTTGCAAGGTGGCATAGGCTGGGCCATCGACCAGACTAGCACCGGACTTGTGCAGGTGAGCCGGCCCAAGGAACTGCCTTTCCTTGAGGGGCGACATGATATGAGGCCGAGCGAGTCCGGTAAAGCTATGCCGCTTGAACCTGGGTGGTTGGATTGGAAAAATTGGACATCGGATCGGCGGGATACCCCGTCGCAGCTACGATCAGCGGCAGGCGCCAATGAACTGGTGTAAGAGAAAATCCGCTCGGTCCCTGACCGGCACTTTCGGTAGCATCACGATTTCATAGCCCAACGTCGGCAAGAGCGACACCAGCCGGTCATACTCGGCAACCGCAGCGTCAAAGCCATGTCGCCGCTCTAGATCAGGCACATAGATTTCGGGCCACGGCGCGGTGAGAAAAACCCGCTTATGGTAGCGGTTGGCCTGAAGTAGCTCGCCCTGGATTGGTTCACCTGTCGCATGATGATGGGCCGCCACCGCGTCAATTAGCCCGCGATCGAAGAACGTCCAATCCGATCGCGACAAAGCCGCTACGCTATCTGCTATCGCTACCTCGATCGCGCGGCGCGCAAAGGCCGCCAAGTCGCTCCACGGTAAGGCATCGCCCCCGGTCTCCAGCTCATGCTTGACGATCCGGCGTCCGGGTTCTTCCACGGTCGAAAAACCACGCGAAGCCAACTCCGCGAGAAGTGATGACTTTCCGCCACCCGAACACCCCGAAATCAATACACGTTTGTTCACGAGAATCTCCGATACCGTGCCCATATCCCGTTTTGTAGTGCTGAACATATGATGTGTATATCGACGCTTCGCCGTCCAATATCCGCCGAGTATCGCCCATCGGTTAACGTCGCGAATTGGTGGAGGGCGAACCGATAAGAGCTTTGTGCGCCGTATGTCGTGCTCGATTATACGACGTTGAATATATCTCGCGCTCCGAAGCGTTTTTGTAAAATCGCCTTTGGCGTGCAAGTCAGTGCTTTCATAAAAGCACCTCGGCATGGGTGACGGCGTTTTTATAAAATCGCCCATCGGGTCCAGTTCGGTGCGCCGCGATCCGCATCGCCTGTTGTTCACCTCGATCGGAGGCCGATGGCCCCCGGCCCAACCCTTTACCATCCCCGGCGCAACCCTTTACTCCCCCCGGCCTAACCTTTGACCGGCCGGCTCCGAAAAATGAGCGCAAACCCTTGCATTGGCTGGCTTTCGGTCTTCCATCAAAATTCCGGTCTAAGAAGTTCTAAGGAACTTCTACCATGCGCGCGAAGCGCCGCGCCTTAAGGGCGCGGCCCATCGCTCGCGATCCGTCCTGGGGCGATCTCAGAGGGGCAGGAGGAAAGAAGGGGCTTGCACCGTGCAAGACCTCATCATCCACCACCTGCGCTCTCGCGTGATCGGATTCCAACAATACCCGCCGTCAATAGCTGTAAAGGCGGCCTGTATATCTATTTACAAGCCTTTGATTATAAAAGCATTTTATTGAAATTTTGCTCATCGGCGAGCATAATGGCAGCTACTGATTAGCTATCGCCGGGCATCGCATGACTACTGAGAAAACCGTCATCCGAACTGTGATCGACGCGCAGTTGAAGGCGGAATTTGAGGCCGCCGCAAAGGGCAACGACCGGGTTTTAAGTCAGGTGCTGCGCGACCTGATCCGCGAATACGTATGGCGATTTTCCAAGGGCGAGGCGTGGGAGCCTGGGCAGGAAACAAAACGCCGGCAGACTGTGAAATAGGAGGCGGAATGTTTGAACGTATCGAGCAAATCAAGGCTCACGGCCATCGCATCAGTCGGGCCTTGCAAGAGGTTCTGGCGGGCCTCATCCTGTTTATGGGAGCGCTGCTTTTGGTCGCGCTCGCCCTACTATTTCCGGCCATGTTGAAGGGCGTGTTTTCTGGTAACCCGGCTGCGCCAAAAGCATTCGTGCTGAACGTGGCCGTAATCGGACTTTGCTGGTTTCAGTGGCGCTATCGCCATGTCGTTTATCCGCATTTGCGCGAACTTCCGCCGGGGGCTGGCGAGGCTCGCACGGCGTCGGTGTCGGAAAAGGTGCATGGGGGCTGACATGCAAAAGTCTTGCACCGTGCAAGCCCTGGCGGCCGTTTTCTCCCTCCTACCCATGCTCGCCGTCTCCACGGCGACGGCGGGACAGGAGACACCGCGAAGGACGGCCAAGACCGTCTCTTGGTATGCGGACCACCAGCAGGAGCGCGCGCAAATGCAGCTCGCGTGCATGGACAATCCAGGTCAGCTCGCGAACGCACCGGATTGTGTCAACGCGCAAGAGGCGAGCGTTGAGGTTGCCTTGCGCGCGGCACGGATGCGGACGGGCACGACAAATCCGAACGATCCGGCCTTCTGGTCCGCAGACCCAAACACCCGCGCGGCAAAACTCTCGATGTGCCGCCTTAATCCCCAACTCGATTATTGCGACGTAGCAAAGCGCTCGCTGCTGATCGAGGCCGGGAAAGCCAAGAGGTAAGCCAGCATGGGCAATGATATCCAGTGGCAGGTCTTTGCCTACATCGTCTCCCAGGTCGAGACGCCGCTCATCAGCGCGGTCGCACAGGTCGTCACCGCCTTCCTGATGTTTGTAGGTCCGCCGCTCAAGGTAGCCCTTGTCCTGTATATCGCGCTGACGGGCGTGCTCATCATTCGGGGGCAGACGGATGAAGCGGGCTCGGCGCTGCTCGGCCGCTTCCTGAAAATGGCGCTCGTCGTGTGGGTGCTGACCGGCTCGGGCGTGTATCAGCAATACGTTTATGATTTTTTCTTCACGACGCTGCCGCAGGGGCTCGCCAACGCGCTGACTTCGGGGGGAGTGACGAAGATCGACGCCAATACCTTCGATTTGGTGTGGATCAAGGCATGGCGGGCCGGGCTGGAAGTCTGGCGCACCCTGTCGTGGCACGACATAGCCGAGAAAGCCGTCATCATCCTTTTTTGGGGAGCGGGGATCATTTCCACCGTGGTCGCCTTCGCGATCTGGCTGATCTCCCGCGTCGTTCTCGCTCTCTACATCGCCCTTGGCCCGCTGCTGGTTGGCTTGGCGCTATTTCCAGCAACGCGTTCGATTTTTGAACGCTGGATCGGCTCGCTGATCTCTTGCGTGATCTTGCAGATCACGACCCTCGTTCTGCTCTACATCGTCCTTGCGGTGGAACAACAGGTTGTTGGGCAGGTCGCCGCAATGGGCTCCGTCGATACGATGGCGATGATTCAAGTCCTGTTCGCGGGCGTCATCTTCTTTGCTGTGGCAGCCTTCGTCGCCTTCCAGCTCCCCGCCGTGGCGTCCTCTCTCTCCGGTGGCCTGCATTTCCACACCGGCGCGATCGCGCGCGGCGTTCAAAACATGCTCGGTTCCCCCGGTCAGAAGCAAATCGGCGGTGATGGCAGTACGTATCGGACTGGCCGGAGCGGTATCGTCGGCTTGGGCCATTTCGCAGGTTCGGCGGCTGCGCGCGGGACGGGGGCTATGGGCCGCGCCGTCTATCAGCGCGTTCGGCCGACAACCGGCGGCTCGCTTTCAGATAGCTAATCGACCCCGATCGCTCAAGTCTTGCACGGTGCAAGACTAGCCCGAGCGCTCTCCGGGGCTTGCACCGTGCAAGACTGAGCGTGCCGAGCCCGTTCTTTTTCTCTTGCCCAAAGGACCAAAGACGAAGGCTTTGGGACTAGGGCAGGATATGTTTGATGTTAGCAGGTATAAAACGGAGGTGCAGCCTATGCCGGCCTTGCCCGGTCACAAGATGGTCGGAACCTATGTTCCCGCCGAGCTTGCCGAGCGGTTCGAGGCTTGGGCGCGGCCGGATGGTGGTAAGGCGGCAGCGCTCCGGCGCTTGATCGCGGAGGCCGTGGACGGCGGGGTTGGGGGCTTGCACGGTGCAAGACCTGATCGTCTCGCCGCTCTCCTCATCGCCGTCCTTTAGCTTGATTGTAATGAAAAAATCAATTACAATTCGCATGTTCGATGATGGAGATTCCTATGGCCTCGCTGGCGGTAACGATGAAAGGGCAAGTCACGCTCAAGCGGGATTTGCTGCAACACCTCGGTATCAAACCGGGGGAGCGGATTGAGTTCGACAAGCTTCCCGGTGGCGAACTTCGGGTGAAGGCGGCTCGGCCAACCGGCACGATCGAAAACTTCATTGGGCGACACGCGGGCAAGCTCAAGAAGCCGCTCACGATTGAGGAAATGAACGAGATGGCCGCCGCTGGCTGGGCGGGTGAGCTGGACAAGAAATGAAAATCACCGTCGATACCAATGTGCTGGCTCGCGCCGTTTTGCAGGACGATCCAGGGCAAGGCCGCGCGGCCAGCAAGCTGCTAAAAGAGGCTTCGCTGATAGCTATTTCTCTGCCCTGCCTTTGCGAACTGGTCTGGATATTGCGCCGGGGTGCGAAGCTGCCGAAGGAAGATGTGGCGGTCACGATCCGCGATCTGCTCGACGCCGGGAATGTCGTCATGAACCGGCCCGCCGTGGAAGCAGGGCTTGCGGTGCTGGAATCTGGCGGCGATTTCGCTGACGGCATCATGGCCTATGAAGGCAATTGGCTTGGTGGCGAAACCTTCGTGTCCTTCGATAAGCAGGCGGTTTCGCTCCTGACAGAACAAGGGCAGGCGGCCCGGTTGCTGTCCTGACGCCTTCGTGGAGTGGGCCGCGCGATCTGTGGATGACGGCATGTGACATGATTAGGTCTTGCACGGTGCAAGACTTCCGCCGGGACGGCCGCGCGGTTCGCGGATGGTGAGGCGCAATAATGGCTATTGGGGTTTTCGATTCCGGAAGCGGCGGGCTGACGGTCATGCGTGCCCTCGACGAAGCGTTTTCCGACAGGAATCTTATCTACTTGGGCGACCACGCGAACGCGCCCTATGGGAATAGATCGCCAGAAGATATTTACACCCTGACTTTGCAGAACCTGGAGAGGCTATTCCTCAAGGATTGCTCTCTTGTAGTCATTGCGTGCAACACGGCGGCTGCGCGGGGTCTGCGGCGGCTGCAAAGGGAATGGCTTCCCTTTACACATCCGGACCGTCGCGTGTTGGGGGTGATTGTTCCGGTCGTGGAGGACGTGACGGGAATGCGGTGGATCGCAGATCAATCGCCCGTCGCCCGCATCGACCACGCGCCGGAAATGACCGTAGCTGTCTTCGCGACCCACCACACGGTTGAGAGTGGAGCTTTCGCAGGCGAGATTCATAAGCGTTCGCCCCATATTGAGGTCTGGCAGCAGGCATGTTCCTGCCTTGTCCCGCTGATTGAAGAAGACGCGCCAGAGCCGATTCTTAGAGCGAGCGTCGAAGACTATGTTTCGCTCTTGAAAGCTCGCATGTCCGGTAAAGCGCCGGACGTTTGTATCCTCGGCTGTACGCATTACCCGCTGATTGAACCGCTATTTCGGCAGGCGCTCCCCGATAATACGCGGATTCTGTCACAGCCATCTGTGACAGCCCGGAGCCTCGCCGCGTACTTGGAGGCGCATCGGGAATTTGCGGCCTCTGGCACTTGTTCGCGTATGTTTTTGACAACCGGGGAGCCTGCCTTGGCTTCTCGGATTGCTTCGCGGTTTTATGGTCGTGAGGTCACTTTTCAGGCTGCGGACAGTGGCGGCGATAAGGAGCTGGCACGGGCCGAGGGATCGGGCCGGGTCTTGCATCGTGCAAGACTGTCTGTCCGGTTTGTGGACGATAGCGAATGAAAGATACCGCCATGCCCAACGAACGATTTATGCGCCGGGCGATAGCCCTCTCACAGACGGCAATTTCAACCGCATCTGGTCCGCCGTTCGGCGCTGTCATTGTTCGGGACGGTGAAGTTATCGCAGAGGGCTTCAATCACGTTCACGCCGACAACGATCCAACCGCCCATGCGGAGATTGTCGCCATCAGAGAGGCGTGCAGGGCTTCGGCAAGTCCGTTTTTAGACGGCTGCACGATCTATTCGAGTTCCGAACCGTGTCCCATGTGCATGTCGGCAATCTACTGGTCGCGGCTTTCGGCCGTCTATTTCGCAACCGATCGGGAAGATGCGGCGCGGGCTGGATTTGACGACCGGGTGCTATACGCCGAACTGCAACGGCCGCTTGAACAGCGCAGTATTCCTACGATCAAAATGCTGGCGGCCGAGGGGCAAGCCACATTCGATCTTTGGAAGGCCGAGGCGCATAGCGCGGTGCAAACCCGACTTAGCGGGGAGGCGACGACTATGCCAGCCGTCCCGCTTGGTGATCGAGAGGCGCGGGAATGAAGGTTTTAATCATCGGCGGCACACGCTTTATCGGCGCGCATGTTGTACGGCGTCTGCATGATGCCGGCGCAGAGATCACAGTCTTTCACAGGGGAACGAGCGCCAACCCTATCGTGCCGACTGCCGTAAAGCACATCATAGGGCCGAGTGCCGAATATCCGATCGCGGCATTTCCGGCCGAGTTGCTGCACGATTGGGATGTGCTCGTGCATATGGTAGCGATGGGTGAGGCCGACGCGGACGCCGCCGTTCACGCCTTTGACGGGCGCGCAGGGCGCTTCGTTCTCATATCGAGCTGCGATGTTTACCGGGCTTATGGCCGATTGACGAAGGCCGAACCCGGTCCGTTGGACGCTGCGCCCTTGCGTGAGGATTCGCCGCTGCGTTCGGTGCTTTATCCCTATCGTGGCATGGAGGCGCAGCTTGGCGCCTACGCGCACGACTATGACAAGATTCTGGCCGAGCGTGCCGTGCAGAACGCGCCGGGGTTGGACTGGACGATTTTGCGGCTTCCCAAGGTCTATGGTCCGGAGGACAACGGCGACCTTGCAACGGTCTATGGCTTCGCGGCCGTTCCCGAATGGCGCTGGACGCACGGCCATGTCGAGAACGTAGCGGCCGCGATCACGACGGCTGCGGTTCACCCGAGGGCCTGCAAAGCGATTTTCAACGTCGGGGAGGAAGTCACCCCGACGATGGGAGAGCGGCTTGCATTGCTGGCGGCGCGGCGCGGTGATCCGCCAGTGTCGCCGCCGTTCGACTACAGCCAGGATTTCGTCACAGACACCAGGAAAATCCGGGCACAACTCAATCATGCCGATGTTGTCGATGAGCGACGGGCGATGATGGAGCTTTCCGCCGCGCATAGATCGGCGGGGTCATGAGCATGGCCGAGCCGATCATCATCGTGCCTTATGATCCAGCGTGGCCGGGTATCTTCGTCCGGCTCAGAGACGGGATCATTGCCGCCCTGGGCGCAACGGCGCTGCGCGTCGAGCATGTCGGCAGCACATCGGTTCCCGGCTTAGCCGCAAAGCCGATCATCGACATAGATGCGGTGATCCTGACGGAAACGGACCTTCCCGAAGCAATCCGAAAGCTCGCGGGGGCGGGATATAGGCATGAGGGAGAGCGAGGGATTGCCGGGCGGCACGCCTTCGCACAACCGGATGGATTACCGGCGCATCATCTCTATGTGTGCGATGACGGCAATCCCGAACTCCGGCGTCATCTTGCGTTCCGGGATTACCTTCGGGCAAACCCAGCCGAGGCCGCGCGCTACGGCGCTTTGAAGGAGCGCCTTGCCGCGCAGTTCGGGAGCGACCGCGACGGCTATACCGACGCCAAATCAGCTTTCATTACCAAGGCTCTGGCCGAGCCGTGATGACCCGACGAGGGATACGGAGGCTTGCACCGTGCAAGACCTGAAACTCTCGCCAGCTTGTCTATTCGCGGGTTTCATTTCGGTGCGGTAGGGTCGGGTATGATGACAAGAGCACGGGTTTGGGGATTTCGAGACTATGCCGGAACTGAGCGACACACCCTCTGGGACACTCTCGCGTCCCGAAACCAACACAGAGCGCCGCCGTTCCTTGATTGCGGCTTGCGGCGCTCATGCCATCCACGACGGCCTGACAGACGTGATCTATGTGCTGTTGCCGCTCTGGCAGGCTCAGTTTGATATCAGCTTCGCAGCCGTCGGGCTGTTGCGCGGCGCATATTCAGGAATGATGGCCACTTGCCAATTGGCCGTCAGCCGCGTGGCCAAGCGCTGGGGCCGAAAGCAACTGCTCGTGGCTGGGACGGCCTTGGTAGGGGTCGCGTATCTGCTGGCGGGTGCGGCCGGCGGCCTTGCTGCATTGCTGTTCGCGCTGTTGCTCGGCGGCTTGGGAGCCAGCACGCAACACCCTCTCGCTTCCGCATTGATCGCGGATGCCTATCCCGAAGGCCGATCCGTCAAGGAGGCACTTTCGCAATATAACTTTGCCGGCGACGTGGGGAAAACCCTGATCCCGGCGCTGGTCGGGCTGTCGCTGACTGTCGCGAGCTGGCAGACGAACGCTTGGTTGATGGGCGCATTTGCGCTATGCGCGGCGGGCCTCATGTGGTGGCTCATTCCCGAACAGCGCCGGCAGATCGCCGCGAAGAAGGAGAAAGCCGCATCGGCTCCCGGCAAAGCCGAAGCCGGGGGATTGCGCGCGCTGCTGCTGACGGGCGTGTTGGACAGCGCCGCGCGCATGGGCTTCCTGACGTTTCTCCCGTTTTTGTTGCAGGACAAGGGCGCGGGATCGGCAGGCATCGGCGTCGCCCTGTCGATGCTCTTTGTCGGCGGCGCGTTCGGAAAGCTGGCCTGCGGCTATCTCGGGGCGCGCATCGGCATGATGAAAACGGTGTGGCTGTCCGAGTCCGCGACGGCGCTGTTGATCGTGGCCGTCCTGTGGCTTCCGCTGCTGGGCATGATGGCGGTGCTGCCCTTCCTGGGCCTTGCCCTCAACGGCACGTCATCGGTTTTGTATGGTGCGGTTCCTGAACTGGCGGGGGCGGAGAAGCGCGATCACGCATTCGCCCTGTTCTATACCGGCACCATCGGAGCCGGCGCATTGGCCCCGGTCCTGTTCGGCCGCTTGGGCGATCTTGAAGGGATTCCCACAGCGGTCATGACGTTGGCAGCGACGTTGCTGTTGACGTTGCCCTTGGCGTGGCGCGTCCAGAAAGCATTGACGGACTAATCAGAGCCCATCTGCGGCAGCGAGCCGAGGCTGTCCTGTGTGAAATGAAGCCCGCCGCTATTTGAAGCGTCGAGGAGTTTCGAGACGATCGGATCGACGGACAGCCATCCGAGGCGCTTGCTATCGCCGTTGAGCATGTCGTCAGTGGAGGCCATCATGTCAGGAGTCCAACGGAGCGCCGAACGAACATCGTCTGACATTTGGCTATAAAGCGCCTTGATCCCCATCATCATCGCTCGGCGGTCGCCGCTTTGAACTGCGGGTCCGTAGGATTCAAGGGAATGCGCCGCTCGGCCGGCGAGAGCGCCGCCCGCTAGATTCAATTCATCCTGGGAGAACTCCCCGTTTTTGTTCAACTCGATTTGAGCAAGCTCATCATCGGTAAACGAGGAAAGGTCGAGCCATTGCCCCCCTTTCGACGAGTCGAAGGATATGAATGTGCCGTTGTTTTGCGCGGCCTGGTATTGCGCGTTCAGCCGATCACGCAGCGAGCCGCTGGCATTCGATGAGCTGCCGCTGGACAGCGCGGCGATGGCGGCCTGTGCTCGATCAGAGATGGTAACAACAACAGCGTCGTCCCCCGTCGTGGTCGCGGCGGACGATTTCGGTGCGGACGCGGACGCCGTGGTGCTGGCCGTGGCGTCGGAGGAAGCTGGTCCTGTATAGAGATACTTCGGATAGTTTCCGCTGGCGATTGCACCTACCGACATCATGCCTCCCGTCTTTACTGAAATCACCCGTCAAAATCGCTCATGATGGCGGCAGCAATTGCCGGGCCACACGGCAAATCTTACCCTTGTTCCATGGTCCGCGAGGCGGATTGGAGCATTTGCAGCGTGGCCGTGTCATTGCGCGTCAGCGCGGCCTCGATGCCGGCGCGGACCTTCTGCGTGAAGTCGTAACGCACGTTGTCGCTGTCGGCCGGAAGCTCGTCATTTCCCCCTACCGGAATTTTCATGGTCATCGCCATGAAGGGCCGGCTGTCATCGAGCGACATTTGCCCGCTGCGTATCTGGTTGTTGACCCAACCGCGCATGTCCTGACGGGTCATGTTGGTGAAATCAGGCGCCGTTTGATCGAGGCGGCCGAGCATCGCATTGACCCGAGCAGGCGTCATAACCGAATCGGGTTCGCGATTGACAAGGCCGGCAATGCCCTTGGCGCGATTACCCATAATGTAGTCCGTCGTCATGGGGCCGCTGAGGACACCCTGATTGCGGTCTT
>Ga0153954_1000793_pt1 | contig 21583 bp, 17 predicted proteins | sample TSFL038MetaG_FD_102277 | JGI IMG/M metagenome (GOLD analysis project Ga0153954, IMG submission 102277) | Attine ant fungus gardens microbial communities from Florida, USA - TSFL038 MetaG | ecosystem: Host-associated > Fungi > Mycelium > Unclassified | place: USA: Florida, Wekiwa Springs State... | reverse complement strand
CTCATCCGCCAAGTGGCTTTCCCGTAGGGTGGGCACTGCCCACCAATCTCGTGGCTTCGACCAGGGTTTAATCCCTGGTGGGCGATGCCCACCCTACAAGAAGGAGACTTGCCGGATGATCCATTTGTAGGGCAGGCCTTGGCCTGCCGAGGCTCAAGCGAACAGCCCAGGCAGGCCAAGGCCTGCCCTACGAGAAGACATTTTTTGATGGATGGTTCCCACTCTACGCGAAGGGGACTTGCCGGATACTCCACTAAGACAGGCCTTGGCCTGCCGGAGCCGCACGTAGGAGAATCAGCAGGCCAAGGCTGGCGATACAGAAACGAATCGCGATGTGTGACTCCGATGGGATGATACTCGTCGTCGAGCTCAGGTCAAAAGAGCCTTGTGGATCTGCGCCTTGCCTTCGACACCGATCAAGCGCTGGTCGAGGCCCTGGTAGCTGTATGTGAGTTTCCACGGATCCAGGCCAAGCAGATGGAGGATCGTGGCCTGGAGGTCGCGGACGTCGACCGGGTTCTCGGTGATGTAGTAGCCGATGTCGTCGGTCGCACCATAGGTCTGGCCCCCTTTGATGCCCCCGCCGGCGAGGAGCATTGTGAAGGCGAACGGGTGATGGTCGCGACCGATGAACGGTTGATCGGGGTGGTTGTTCTGCTGCATGGGCGTCCGACCGAACTCACCGCCCCAGACGATCAGGGTCGAGTCGAGTAGTCCGCGTTGCTTGAGGTCGAGCACCAAGGCGGTGAGGGCGCGGTCGATCTGCTGGACCTTGATGGGCAGGATGGTCGGGATGTGCTCGCCGGGGCTGACGCCGTGATGATCCCAGCCCCAGTCGTAGAGCTGCACGAAACGGACGCCGGCCTCGACGAGGCGGCGGGCCAGCAGGCAATTGTTGGCGAGCGAGGCGTCGGTCCCCTTGTAGGCGACGCGAGGATCGTCGGCCGACTCCGAGTCGGGCACGAAGCCCGGCTTTGCCCCATACATCTCGAGGATGTGCTTGGGCTCCTTGCTGATATCCATGACCTCGGGCGCGGCGATCTGCATGCGGTAGGCGAGTTCGTACTGCGCAATCCGTGTGAGAGTCTCAGGGTCGCCGATCGACTCGGCTTCCCACGCGTTCAACATCTTGAGCGTGTCGAGGGTCTCTCTGCGCCCGATGCGGTCCATCCCCTTCGGGTCTGCGAGGAAGAGGACCGGGTCTCCCGGTGATCGGCATTGGACCCCCTGATACACCGACGGCAGGTAGCCGCTGCCCCAAACACTTTTGCCGGCGTCCGGGGTCTTGCCGCCGCTCGTGAGGACGACGAAACCGGGCAGGTCCTGGTTCTCGGACCCGAGTCCGTAGGTCGCCCAGGATCCGAGCGAGGCCCCGCCGAACAGCGACGTCCCAGTGTGCAGATAGAGTTGCGCCGGGGCGTGGTTGAACTGGTCGGTGTGGACCGACTTCACCACCGCGAACTCGTCGATCACCCGCGGCAGGTGCTGCCAGACTTCGCTCAACAAGGCCCCTGACTGACCATGTCGCGCGAACGAGAACGGGGTGCCGAGCATGTTGGGCACCCCCTTGATAAAGGCGAAGCGCTTGCCCTTGAGATACTCATCGGGGCAAGGTTTGCCGTTGAACTTCCGCAGCGCCGGTTTTTCGTCAAAGAGGTCGAGCTGGCTCGGCGAGCCGGCCATGTGCAGGTAGATGACGCTCTTCGCCTTCGCCGGCAGCTTCGGCACGCGAGGAGCGAGCGGATTCTTCGACGCCTCGACCTTCGCTTCGCAGCGTCCCTCTTTCTCGAGCAGGTGCGCCAGGGCAATCGCCCCGAGCCCGACCCCGTAAGAGCCGAAGAAATGACGCCGCGTTACCGACTTGAGGATCTCGTGCTCGAGGTTCATTGGGAAAGCTCCTTCAAGGTCGGTGTCAGCCACGAGTGAGGAACTCGTCGAGGTTGAGGATCACGTTGCAAACGGAGGTCAACGCGGCCAGGTCGGCCGCATCCATCCCGGACGGCAGGGGACCCAGCGGCTCCGTGGCGAGCGTCTTCGCCTCGGTCGGATGATCCCGATAGTAAGTGAGTCGCTGTTGATAGAGTGCGACCAAGGCCTCGACTTCCCTGGGCTGTGGGGTCCTCATCAACGCCAGTCGAAGCGCCCGGGCGATGCGGTCCGAGGGCTTGGCTCCCACCTCGACCGTGGAGCGCCTGGCCAGGGCCTGGGCCGCCTCGACATACACGTCGTCGTTGAGCGTCACGAGGGCCTGGAGCGGGGTGTTGGTACTGATCCGTCGGATTGTGCACGCCTCTCGGCTCGGAGCATCGAAGACGAGCATGGCCGGATAAGGAGATGTTCGCTTGATGAAGGTATAAAGACCTCGGCGATGACGTCCCTCCCCCTCACTGGTCACCCAATTATCGCGACTGTAAGTGGACTTCCAAATCCCTTCGGGCTGATAGGGCATGACCGAGGGACCGAACATATTCCCGCTCAGCAAACCGGAGACGGCCAGGGCCTCGTCGCGGATCATCTCTGCCTCCATCCGAAAGCGAGGCCCGCGCGAGAAGAGACGATCCTCCGGATCTTTCGCAAGTCGATCGGGCGTTGTACGCGACACCTGACGATAGGTTGCCGAGGTCACGATCGTTCGGCAGAGCCGCTTGAACGACCAGTCTCCTTCACGGAACTCAACGGCCAGCCAGTCGAGTAGGTCGGGGTGGCTCGGTGGAATCCCCTGCGAGCCGAAGTCCTCCTGAGACTCGACGAGTCCTCGCCCGAAGAACTGGGCCCAGTGGCGATTGACTGCGACACGAGCCGTTAGCGGATTGTCCGGATCCATGAGCCAACGCGCCAAGCCGAGTCGATTGCGCGGAACGTCATTGGGGAAGGGGTGGAAGCTTGCGGGAGTCGCCGCATCGACCGGCTCGACCGGATCGAGGAAATTTCCTCGGTTGTGGATCCGAGTCACGCGTCGGCGATCGGTAGGAAGGTCCCGGAGGATCGGGGTACGAACCGACTGGAGGATCTCCTCTCGATCCGACTTGAGGCGGGCGATCTCGTCCCGCGATGGCTTGAGATCGGGCGAGCGGGCGACGTAATCGCGAAGCAACGCCTGCCGTTGCTCGGGCGTCCAGCGGTCCGGTGTGAGCGAGGCAATCGCGACGATGTTCTCAGGGTCAGGTGATCCAAGCTTGGCCCCCGGATCATCGCCGGCCGAGAGACGGAATCGCCCCAGGCTGAAGCCGGGATACGAGAACTCGAACCGGTGGTCGAGGACGACGACAAGGTGATCTCCCTCGTTGACCGGCAAGGCCTGCGCGAGTCGAAACACAGCCTGGTGCGGCTTGGCCTGCTGGGGAGAAATCGCCCAGCCATGGTGCTTGGGATCAGGGTTCTTGAGCGCGTGTGCAACCGGATAGTTGTCTTGCGAGAAGTCGGCCTCAGCCCCCGAGAAGGCGAGTGGTCGGGAGTGACCATCGCGACCTCGCAGCTCGGCCGTAAAGCCGGTGAGCACGAAGTTGCCGTCGCCCCGAGCGCGCCCGACTCCTCCGTTGGGCATCGTCCGATCGGGAAGCGCTTCGAGCTGGATGGACCCGAGCCGGCTCGCCGCCGCCATCGGGATGTTCAGAGTGTACGTCTCCTGTGCGGGTCCCTTTGCTTCCACGAGTACCGAGCCATCGGCCTGCAGCTTCAAGGCCGAACCGCTCGACGCCGCCATCTGCTCAGGGCGGAGAGTCACCCAGCGCGTTCGGGATCGAATCAACGAGGCCCACGGTTCGAGTGCAGCGACGCGTCCAGGGGTCATCGCCTCGAGATCCGCCTGGAGACGCTGGGCTTTCGCCTCCAAGGCGGCGATCCGTTCCCGATGCAACAAGCCCGGCATCGGCAGAGTAGGGGACTCGTCCCCCTTGTCGCTGTCCTCGGTCTGATCGAAGAAGGCGTAGGCCTGGTAATACTCTTTATGCGAGATCGGGTCATATTTATGGCTATGACACTTGGCGCAGCCGATCGTCAACCCCATCCAAACTTGTCCCGTGGTGTCGATCCGGTCTTTCACGGCGGCGATGCGGAACTCCTCGTCGTCCGTTCCCCCTTCCTCATTGACGAGCGTGTTCCGATGGAAGGCGGTTGCGAGGAACTGCTCGGGGGTCGGGTTCGGCAAAAGATCTCCGGCCAACTGCTCGATCGTGAACTGGTCGTAGGGTTTATCCCTATTGAATGCTTCGATCACCCAGTCACGGTAGCGCCAAATGCTGCGGCGGAGATCCTTCTCGTAGCCCTTGGTATCGGCGAACCGAGCCAGATCGAGCCAAAGGCGGGCCCAGCGTTCCCCGTAGGCCGGGGAGGACAGGAGGCGATCCACCAGGCGCTCGTAAGCCAACGGGGACGAATCGTTCAAAAAGCGGTCGACCATCTCGGGAGTCGGCGGCAACCCCGTCAGGTCGAGACAGACACGACGAATCAGGGTTGCGCGATCGGCTTCAGGCGAGGGGGCCAGCCCTTCTCGCTCCAGCCGAGCCAACACATACTGATCGATCGCGTTCCTGGGCCAGGAGACGTCCTTCACCACGGGAAGTGAGGACCGAACCGGCTTCTGAAAAGCCCAATGCTGTTCCCACTCCGCTCCTTGCTGAACCCAACGCCGAAGCAAATCGATCTGCTCGGGTGCAAGCCTCTTCTCGGCTCCTCCCGGAGGCATACGCTCTTCGGGATCGTCGGAACTGATCCGGCGGAGGACCTCGCTATCATCGATCGAACCCGAGACGAAAGGCCGGCCCCCGCTGTGCTCAGCAAAGGCCTCCTCCTTCAAATCGAGCCGAAGCTTCCCCTTGCGCTGACCTTCATCCGGGCCATGGCATGCATAGCATTGCCTCGCGAGAATCGGCCGGATGTCACGCACAAAACTGACAGGTGCCGACGCGTTCTCAGCCGCATGCGAACGAACTTGGATGAGCCCAAAGTCAAGGCCATGCAGGATCAGGGCCAACGGAATAAGTCCAGTGCGGAAACTCAGCATGCGGACAACTCCTGCGAACATTCCCCTTCTTGAGTCTCAGAGCCCCGGAATCGGGCTTCGACGCTCTTCGTTTCCGGTCCCTGAAATCTCTTCGGCAAAAGTTCAGACGTCCCAGGGTAGCTTATCGGCCCGAAGATTACACGTGACTTCAACGAGGAAATCATCCGGACAAAACCCGAAAAACCTTCTTGCAGGTGATCACCACATTCCCCATATTATATTAGAGAATCCAATCACGCTTGCTTCATCTCAATATAACGGGAACATGTAGTCACCCGAGGTCGAAGCCGTCCGGAGCGAGATGGTCAGGGAGTCCTCTCATGGTTAAGCGCATTCTCATTGGGCTGGTTTGGTTTGTCGCGATTTACTTCGGTACCTGTATGATGACCGGAGCTGTGGTCGGTGGGATCGCCGGTAGTAACGACCCCCAGAATGCGGCCGTAGCCGGAGCTGCTGCGAGAATCGTTGGTGCGTTGCGGAATTATTTCCTCATCGGGGCGATTCTCATCACAGGCATCGGCACCTGGGCAGGCGTGCTGCCGGGACGTGCCTGACGATCCTGCGCTCTAAGCCATTTCGTTGTGATTCATCAGCCCATTGCTGTCAGGTCGTCTCACCCAACACTTTACCGGCCCCACGCTCCTGGGAAAGTTTCGGTCCTAGTTTTCCAATCGAGGCGTGGAGGTACCCCACGGACACTTGAGGACACCTATCCGTGTCACCCATGACTTGTCCGTCCTGGCTTTCCGGTTGAGTTGGAACGATTCAGCAGAACGGCCGGAGCGCTTGTCGCATCGCGGCGGCGGTGGGATAACGGTCGTTCGGATCTCGGGCGAGGCATTTCTGCAAAACGGCGGCTAGTCCCGTCGGGACATCGGGCCGGCGCTTTTGGATGGGAACAGGGGATTCTTCCAGGAGCATTCGGATCAGGTCGCCACCATCGGCGACCTGGTCGTAGATGAACTGGCCGCTCATAAGAAAGTACAAGGTGGCCGCTGTGGCGTAGAGGTCGCCCGAGGGGAGTACGGCCTTGAAGTCGAGCATCTGCTCGGGCGGCATGAAGGGAACGGTCCCTCGCATTTCCCCGGAGAAGGTCAGCCCGGAGAGGCCGAGGCCTCGAAAACTCTTCGCCAGGCCGAAGTCGGAGATCTTGGCGATCAACGTGTTGCGATGGCGGCCGATGAGAATATTCTCCGGCTTGATGTCGCGATGGACGAACCCAAGGCTGTGCGCTTGCTCAAGCCCTTTGAGGACCTGGCTGGCCATGCGGCAGGCCTGCTGAATCGGGTAGTGGCCGGGGTCGGCGTTGGCCAAGGCCTCAAGGTTTGAGCCCGCGACGTACTCCATCGCGAACCAGAATTGGCCACGAGTCATCCCTTGCTCGAGCCATTCGACGATATGTGGGTGCTTCAACTGACTGATCACCGACATTTCGCGCAGGAAGCGATCGACGGCCGAACGTGCGGCGGCCGACTCAGGAACGATCAGCTTGAGGGCAACGAGTCTGCCGGTCTGGTTGTGGCGAGCTTGATATACGACCCCCATCGCCCCACGCCCCAGCTCGCGAAGCGTGGTGTAATGCGGCACCGGCTGAGGCAGTGCGGAGACCTCAGCGCGACAGAGTTCGCACAGCCACTCCACGGGACCACCGGCGTCATGGCTCGTGCCGCTGGCGACGACGTCAATCCCGAGAGGAGCCGGCGTCCCACAGCCCGCGCATTGGATCGGCCCCACGAAGGATTCGATGCTCATGGTCGCCGTCTGGGCTCCCGTCACCGTGGGAACGGCCCCTCCAGACAGAAATGAGGATTCGACGCGCACACGGAAGATACTCTGCCCCGCCGCAATCCGATCCCCTGAATTCAAGCGAGCTCGCTCCACGCGGCATTCATTGACGAACGTGCCATTGGTGCTGCCCAAATCGCGGAGCTCACAGCGGGGTGGACTGATCTCGATCAGAAAGTGATCGCGCGATAGCGCTGAGTCCTCGGGCATTGGACAATGCACGAAACGCGACCGCCCCACGATGAAGGTGTCGTGACGGTCGAAGACGAACGATCGGCCCTGGCGAGGGCCTTGAAGAACATCCAAGATAACTCGCATTGTCTCGATACGAGATCCCACAAAGTCGGGTCCGCGCCCATTATACTCTTTTTACGTACGACATTCGGAATCAATTGTGCCGCAATTCCTCGTAAAAAGCCGACCTGCCGACGTCAATTGAGGACAAGGCCGGCCATCAAAGCGTGCATGACATCGCATCGAATCAAAGCCTCGACGCTTAAAGAAGGAAGAAAGGTCGACTTGATGGCAAGCCTACATGAGATCACGACTGAGGAAGTCCGTTCCGAGCTGGCACGCGGTGGCGCAGTGGTTGCCCTGGAATCGACGCTGGTCGCGCAAGGGTTACCCTGGCCGGAGAACCTCGAGACCGCTCGTGAGGCTGAGGAGGCCGTGCGGAGCAGGGGGGGCGTGCCGGCAACGATCGCCGTTCTCGAGGGCCGGATTCGGATCGGCTTATCTCTCCAGGAGCTCGAACGACTGGCCCGCGCGGGGACCTTCCTCAAGGCGGGGCGACGTGATCTGGCTTCGGCCCTGGCGCAAAGACGTGACGCGGCGACGACGGTGTCGGCCACCCTCTGGATTGCTCGCAAGCACGGAATCGGCGTGATGGCGACCGGTGGACTCGGAGGCGTTCATCGTGAGGCCGCCACGACCTTCGACATCTCCAATGACCTTGACGAACTCGCCCAAGCCGACGGGACACTTGTGGTTTGTTCGGGGGTCAAGTCGATCCTTGACGTGCCGGCCACCCTCGACGCCCTCGAAACCCGAGGTGTGTGTGTGGCCGGCTACCGAACCGATGAGCTCCCCGGGTTTCTTACGCGATCAAGTGGCTTACCATTGGAGGTTCGCGTCGAATCGCCGGAGGAAGCCGCCGCTTTAGTCCGGGCACACCGCACGTTGGGACTCCCGGGAGCGATCGTCCTGACCCAACCGGTCCCCGAGTCCGCCGCGCTCGACCAGCAGGCGATGGAATCGGCCCTTCAAAGTGCCCTAGCAGAAGCCCACACCCAGCGCGTTGCCGGCAAGGCGGTCACCCCATTCCTCCTCAGCCGGATCCGCCAAGCCACCGAAGGGCGCGGCCTCGTCGCGAATCGTGCCCTGATCGTCGCCAACGCACAGCTCGCGGGGGAAGCGGCCGCCGCGCTCGCCGGTCGTTCCCTCTGATCGCACCGTCGGCAGGCCAACGCTCGCCCGACGTGAAATCAAGGATCGGTGGGCGTCCCAGCCGTACCGGAGAAAGAATTTGCCAGACGGATCAATAAATGGAACATCCGGCAAGTTTTTTGTAGGGCAGGCCTTGGTCTGCCGAGGCTCAAGCGAACAGCCCTGGAAGGCCAAGGTCTGCCCTTCGAGAAGCAATCCTGGATGGATGGTCCCCACCCTACGGATCCGCAAAGATGAGTGACCGGGAAAAAGCTCGCGAGGCCCCCGACCACCCCAATTATGCACTCATCCTTCGATGATTCCGTTTCCGAGTAGCCTCTAACGCGAAGTCGACGGTCCAAGCCGGAACGTTTTGAGTACCGCCTCAACCTGCTTGCGGAAGGGAGCAGGTGGATCTTGGACGGTCGTCGATCTCAGAATGAGGCTCTCATCACGTCCGAACTGAACGACGTACTCATCGAAATGAACGCGAGCGTCGCGCTTTGCGGCGCCGATGCTGGGACGGAGCGCTGCGTTGATGCGATAAACCTTCATCTTGTACGGAGCCCAGTCCGCATCAGGCATCCACCCCGTCGGGCCTCGGAGGATATCCTGTTTCTGCTGGCGCCAGGACTCGTTGAGAAGCTTGACATGAAAGTCGGGGGAACGATTGTTGCGATCGGCCTCAGCGTCACCCGTCTTGTGCTGGATGAGGAACTCCATCCGGTCGGGGGCCGCGGGCGACCCTCGCAGCAGTTCGACCGAATCGCCAGGGTTGGTCAACGCACCGAGGTGGAAATCCTGGGGATGCCGGAAGTGGAAAAGCCCCTCGGGATCGTCGTACAGAAGCCACGAATTTTCCTCATTGGCCATCGGCAGCGACTCGGGGATCGATAACGGGCCCTCCGGGGACGTGAATTGGCGGGCCAGAGTCAACTGCTGAGTCGTGATCCTCCGAAGCCGGCTATTGGTGCTTGACAAAGGAGCCATTGTTACCGTCGTCATTCGAACCTCGGTCATCGCGCCCCTTGCCTGCACAATCGCATGCTCGATCGGCTTGACCTCCGCTTGAGGGTCAGGCGGTGGAGGAGCGGGAAAGCGAAAACGGAGCCTGGCGTTGACCGTCGTTTCGCCTCGAGGTAACGCGATCCGCCCGTTGATGATGAAGACCGCTTCCCACTCCGTCTCCCCAGCCCCTCGCTGAACCACTTCCAGTTGGCCAAGCAGCGGAGCGCCTCGGCCGGGCGTCTCTCCCAAGAGTGCCCATGTTCCGGTCTTCGAGATGCTCCAACGATCACCGATTCGGCTCGGCTGCACCGGCAGGAGCGCCACCAGGTTCGGGGTAAAAATTTCCTGGCCGATTGCCATATATTCGAGCTCACGCAACCCTCGTCCCTCGGTAAGGCTAAGCACCAAGGGGCTGCTGCCGGATCGAGGTTGGTACCAGAGGGTCATCCCCTCCAGAGGGCGAGGCGTCGAGGGCTTGGAAGCAGGATTCGGCGTTTGGCGATAGGCGTCGTATCGGCGCACGGTCGCCTGCACGACGCCGATGTCGCTCACACGTGCCGGTCGCTCGGTGATAATCGCCTGAACGGCTCCATCACTCCGTGCCGGAGCGCCTTGAGGCCGTTCCTCGACGATCTTGATCGTCTCGCGGATGCCAACCCGGTATTGGCCGACGGCCTGCTCAGGCTTCGCCATGTCGTCGAGCCCGTAGCGCTCCAAAAACTGGAACCGGGTGCCCATGTCCGCGACCGGCTGGCCTTCAACCGACTTCGAATCAGCGGGTTCTTGCTGTGCCCGGACCGTGGCGCCGCCGGACACGAGGATGACCGTAAGCAAGCCCCAGGAGAGTCTGCGGTTCCGTCTCATGTCATCCCCCTTGGATTTCCGCGACTCATCGCAAGCCCTCTCGATCGGCAGGCACCCGGGATAGCCACGGCTCATTTCTTGCCGCCGTTCGCGTCGGTCTTGGGTGTCGTTTCTTTGGTGGTCTCATTCCAGGTGAGCGAGCCGATCATCTGAACATCTTGCTCACCAAACGTGTTGGCATCCTTCTCAGCCAGGGTGAACGTACCCAACAATTGTTCTCCCTCGGGGCTGGCCACAAGGTAGTAATACCAGATGACCCCGAGTTCTCCCTCTCGTCCCCGGGCTCCGACTTTATAACGGAATCCTCCCGCCGGATCTCCTGCCACTTCACCTTCACCCAGGATTTCGACGAATCGAGGGCCGAGGGCGCGGCGAAGATCACCTCGGAATTGTTCCAGGTCCTGGTGTTGCCCTTTCCCGGCTTTAGGCCCGAGGGCCAAGTTGCATTGGGCAACGACCACACCATGGTCGAGTCGCTTGAGGACCGTCTGCCGGGGATCATCCCAATAAACATGCCAGCTTCGATCGTGCTTCAGGCTGTACTTGCTTCCCGGAGGAGCGAGCAAAATTTGTTCTTGCAAGGAATTGGGATCGGTCGAAACGGTCGCGAGCACCGGATCGCTGAGGGCCTTGGGCATTGGGATCGGCCGCCGGGTTACGTTGAGCGTGCTCTTCAGATCCAAGCCGGCCTCGACGGGACCAGCCTTGCGCACTTCAGACCGTTTTAAGGTAAGGGCGGCGATCCGTTCCGCCTTCCGGTCGAAGGTGAACGACCCTTCGCAATGGATGGTCCCCTCGCCGCCGAGCACCGAGCCTTTGACCTCGCCGCTCAAGCGGACTCGAGCCGATTCGTCGTCGAGCGACTCGAGGGTCGCCCGCAAGGTGTTCACGGACAGGGTATCGTAACCACTAAGAGATCTCGCAGCCTCGTCGGCCACCTGCCAGTGGTCTCCCTTGGCGACCGGCTTGGGGGAAAGCAGCCGCGCTAGGAGCAGCGGGTCCGCCGGCCCTTGCACCACCTCAAGCTCCGCCCGGGTCAACGGCCCCCCTGGACTGAAAACGTCCACCCTGCCGTCCCTGGATTCAGCCACCAAGAGCGCCACTTCATGCCGTAACGCCGAGGCCGATGGTCGGATCTGACCATTGATAGCCGAAGCGGCCTGCACCACCCGCCGTACCGCGCGCTGCGCCAGACCGTCGGCATTCACCTTGATGACTCGTTCGCCAAAATCCAGGCGAGTCTCAACCCGAAGCGCCAACGGTTTGGCCGCCTCGGCCTTCGAGGCCCCCGGTGGCGGCCCGGGCAAGTACAAGCCTTCGGCCTTCAAGGCCACAAGAACGCGCGTGGACTCGTTCAGTCGCGCCGCTTCGCGAAGCATGACCCGCGCATCAGCCCCGGCGGCCAATCCACCAGCTCCGAGGAGCACCAACCCAAACACGCTATTTCCCAAGAGGTTGGCCATCCCTAGCTCCTTGTGCCTTGTGCCTCGACCGTAGACTCTAGTGACTCCGCGATAAACCTGTCAATTCCGCAGCTTATCGACAGCAGACCGCGCAGTCCTCGTCGAAAAACGCATCAGACCGTGCTGAAACACGCCTCTTCCTGCTGAAATTTTCTTCATCCTAACAACCGGCTTGAGCAATCCCTCGAATCTTCTTGAAAACAAACATACGTAAGGGAACCGAGGACAAAGCCCACCATGAAATCGTTGTCATCCCATTGTCACAAATTTGTCTCAAAATTTTATCAAATTGAGGAATGATCGTAGACTTACTCTCATTTTCCATGCAATCACGAGTGACTCCCTCCCACATTGCCGAACTTTCCTTTCGGATTCTGCCGAATTTACAGGTAACACCAGGAGATTCTTGACGCCGATTTTAAACGCACGTTTGAAACGCCCGTTTTAAATCGTCAGCGAAATGGATTCCGCAACGAAATGTCCAAGTTTGCACAACCAAAAGGCACTGCGTTTGCGTAGAAACGGAGACGGGCATTGTCAATCCCTTGATGCTCCAAAAAAACAGAGCAAGGTGAGGATTGGCAAGTGGCTAAAGACTGTCCCAACGTATTCCTTGACACGTAATAGTGAGTAACCGGGAGCCAGTGTTCGGTCTGGCGAACACTTTTGTCGTCTTGCGAGTCGGGATACGAGGGAAGGAATTGAAGCGGTCTCGACATCATATGGCGGTTCGGGTCGAGGGGGAGTTCCGAGGATGGGAAGTAGTTACTGCCATCCTGCGTTGAAGCAGTTGAAGGAACAGCAAGCCCGGTTCGCTCCGAAAGAGGAACGGTTGGAGCAAATCGAGCGTGCCGAGACGTTGTTGGCGGAGATTCAGTCGGACAAAAATTATCCGTATGAATATCTCTGGTATCGAATCAAGGGCTACCGCCCGGAGACCGCCCCCGAGCTCCTCTTGGATGGGAGCGGTATTCGCCACGACTTGCGTCTGTTCATCGAGGACCTCTCCGGGACTGTGGGCCAGACGGCCGAACAGGCGGCGGAGCCGGTCCTGACGGTCGATGCAGTGAGCCGTCGCTTCAACGTCTCGACCCGCACGGTTACACGTTGGCGGCGGCAGGGGTTGGTGGCTCGCCGGTTTGTGATCGATGGGCGCACCAAAGTCGGATTTCTCGAGTCGAGTGTGGCACGGTTCGTGGCCTCGCATCGCGAACAGGTCGATCGAGGAACCCGATTTCGGCAACTGACCGAGGCGGAACGCGACGAGATCATTCGCCGCGCCCGTCGCATGGCGCAGGTCGCCCAGGGGGGTCTGGTCGAGATTGCGCGGAGGATCGCTCGAAAAATGGAACGCTCTACCGAAACCATCCGCTCTACGCTCCGTTCCTACGACCTCGAACACCCCGACCGGGCCATCTTTCCACCGTCGGTGGGGCCGCTCGATGATGAGGCGAAAGGTCAGATCTACCGACTCTACCGTCGGGGACTCTCGGTCGAAGTCCTCGCGGGGCAGTTCGGACGAACGCGCTCCAGCATCTATCGCGTCATCAACGAAATGCGGGCCTTGCGGATCCTGAGCGTAAAACTTGAATGCATGCCGCACCCCAGCTTTGACGACCTCAACGCCCGCGACGCGATCCTCGGGCCGATGCCCGAACCAAGCGACGGTAAACCCCCGCGCCGCACCAAAGCGCCGAAAGGATTACCACCCTATCTTTCGAGCCTCTACGAGGTGCCGCTCTTGGGCCGGGAACAGGAAGCCCACCTGTTCCGCAAGATGAACTATCTGAAGTTCCTCGCTAACCAACTCCGGGACCAGGTCGATCCGACCCGCGCCCGGACCTCCGACCTCGATGAAATCGAACGGCTCCAAGAAGAAGCCTTAGCCGTTAAAAACCAGATCATCCGCGCTAACTTGAGGCTCGTCGTCTCAATCGCCAAGCGTCACGTCGGCCCGTCGAACAACTTCTTCGAACTCGTCAGCGACGGCAATATGTCACTCATCCGTGCCGTAGAGAAGTTCGACTACGCCCGAGGCAACAAATTCAGCACATATGCCAGTTGGGCGATCATGAAGAACTTCGCGCGTACGATTCCGGAAGAGAACTATCGCCGCGACCGCTTCGTCACCGGCCATGAAGAGATGTTCGAGGCCGCCGCCGATACTCGCATCGATGAACACGAATACGAGACAGCCCAGAAACGGAACCAAGAAGCCGTGAAAGGGATGCTCGGCCGCCTAGACGATCGCGAGCGTCGGATCATCGTCAGCCGCTACGGAATCAATGGGGTCAGCGAGCAAACCCTGGAACAACTCGGGCGCGAGCTCGGGATCACCAAGGAACGAGTCCGCCAGATCGAGTCGCGGGCGCAGGAAAAACTGCGCAGGATCGCGATCGAAGAAAAGCTCGAGATCCCGATGCTCTAAAAGAGTATCCGGATAGGGGCTGGTCACGTGAAATCAGGCAGGATGGGTGGCTGGGGAGGAGCGCAGCGACGCCCCCGGGAACGGCCTCGGCTGATCCCCGGGGCCTCAAAGACTCGTCCCCGGCCACCCAAATAACGTATCCCCACATCCCTGTTCACTTCCCGGACACTCTCTAAACCTGATTTCCAGTCAGGCGTGCTGCGCCCATGCGATCAGGGTTTGGGACAGCTTGCCTCATCCACGTTCCCTTCGGTCCAAGGCCCTGGATGCGGCTCCTGCGCGAGTGAGGAAGGGCAAGACGGGTAGCACCCTCCTGCGCCACCCATCAACCCATCCACATCGTCCTGTCTCACAACGTGGACGAAAGGCGATTTGGTCGGTTGCTTCATAGATTCGGTCCGGGATCGCACCGCATTCCCGAACCCCCGTTCATCAAGCATTCTCATTCATCAATAAGAATATGCCTCACTCCTTATTCTCCCCTCTCTCTGTCAGCGACGGCTCCTTCTTGAATAACCACTTCAGCACCTATTGACGGGAGAGAAGAGGTTGTAGACGTCACCCTGGCTCTGCCTGTTCCGGACCTTGAAGCAATGACCGTGTCGGACCAAGTCCAATCATCTCAAGGCCGCAGGGAAGGGGGGGGCGCATCGAATTTTAAGAAATCCGTCAGAATTCATCGGAATTTCGCCACGTCCCTCTTGCCGAGGACGGCATGAGGTCGTTAGGATAGGCACCATAGCGCTCCTGGAGCGTCCGTACTAACGTCGACCGCGTCCAACCGGCGGTTTTTTGAAGTAAACCGTTGGCCGAACGCGGTCTTGTTTGTCGGCGAACCTTGGTGCGTAATGAACCGTCCGCCGATTCGGTGTGTCAGTTCTGTTGTGGTGAAATGTCGGGGTTTTTTCCCGATGCGGTGAAAAAGCCCTTGCGTTCCTTGCCTGCCTCGGTATAGTTAGGATTTTCACGGCTCTTGGTCGCTGGCGTAGCTCAACTGGCAGAGCACCGGTTTTGTAAACCGACGGTTGTGAGTTCGACTCTCACCGCCAGCTCTGTTCTGCCGTACCAAGAGCCAAGCCTCGAACTGGACCGAGAGATCAAGGCAACAACGGAATCACGCCGGTCCCGAGGACGTTTGTCCAAACCGTCTCGGGTGGATACCCAAGCGGCCAAAGGGGCCAGACTGTAAATCTGGTGGCTCTGCCTTCGCAGGTTCGAATCCTGCTCCACCCATTGTAGTGTTCCGTTAAGCTAAGCGTCGTGAACAACATCAAGACATCGTTGATCAGGAGAATGCCGGCTTCGAGGATCGATCGCGAAAGCGAGTCACGAGTTGTAGACCCGAAAGTCTTCTCAACAGGCCGCTGACTCAAAGTCAAGCCAACGGCTCAACGTGGCCCTTCGCGGGTGTAACTCAATGGTAGAGTACCTGCCTTCCAAGCAGGCAACGTGGGTTCGATTCCCATCACCCGCTCTCGGGTCTGGCGGACGGAAAGCGAAGACGTAAGGGACGAGTCGTGAGAAAGGAATCAGGAGAGCAGCCCCTCATCATTCTCAGAAAACAATCGGCGCGGGCGTAATTGTTCGTTCCGGTTTTCATGCTGCCGTGGCTCAGTCGGTAGAGCGCGTCCTTGGTAAGGACGAGGTCCTGGGTTCAAATCCCAGCGGCAGCTTTTGGGCGTCGCCCAAATTCGGGTGGTGCGGTTGGACCCAGAGGTCGGCCCCAGGCCGCTGGGAGCCCCGCTCGAAGCAGTCCATGTTGACGTGTGGGGCGGTTGGGCGGGCCCCCGCCGAACGAACCCAAGGATGCCGTAAGGCGTTGAGCAAAGCAAAGCAGAGCACAGCACATGGCTAAGGAAACGTTCACCAGAACAAAACCACACGTCAACGTGGGCACGATTGGACACATCGACCACGGCAAGACGACGCTGACGGCTGCCCTGCTCTCGGTCCTGGCCGCACAGGGCCACGCCAAGAAAAAGGATTACGCCGATATCGCCAAGGGTGGTACCGTCCGCGACGCCAACAAGACGGTCACCATCGCTGTCTCGCACGTCGAATACGAGAGCGAGAAGCGGCACTATGCCCACATCGACTGCCCGGGACACGCTGACTATATCAAGAACATGATCACGGGTGCCGCTCAGATGGACGGGGCAATCCTCGTCGTCTCCGCTGCGGACGGCCCGATGCCCCAGACCCGGGAACACATCCTCCTCGCCCGTCAGGTCGGTGTGCCCGCTCTGGTCGTCTTCCTCAACAAGATCGACCTGGTCGACGACGAGGAACTGTTGGAGCTGGTCGAGCTCGAGCTTCGCGAGCTCTTGACCCACTACAAGTTCCCCGGCGACGAGATCCCGATCGTCCGTGGTTGCAGCCGCCCGGCCTACGAGAACCCGACCGATCCGGCTGCCGCCAAGCCGATCCTCGACCTCGTCAAGGCGATGGACGAATACATTCCCGACCCCGTGCGTGACATCGACAAGCCGTTCCTGATGCCGATCGAAGACGTCTTCTCGATCAAAGGCCGCGGTACCGTGGGTACCGGCAAGATCGAGCGCGGTAAGGTCAAGGTCGGCGACGCGGTCGAGATCGTTGGTTTCGGTGCCAAGATGGCCTCCACCATCACCGGTGTCGAAGCGTTCCAGAAAACGCTCGACGAAGGTCAAGCCGGCGACAACGTCGGTGTTCTCCTCCGTGGTGTGGAAAAGAACCAGCTCGAGCGCGGCCAGGTCATCTGCAAGCCGAACTCGATCACCCCGCACACGAAGTTCGAGGCCGAGGTCTACGTCCTCTCCAAGGATGAAGGTGGTCGGCACACCCCGTTCTTCAAGGGGTACCGTCCTCAGTTCTATTTCCGGACGACCGACGTGACCGGCTCGGTGCTCAACCTGCTGTCGGAAGACAACAGCGAAGCCGAGATGTGCATGCCGGGCGACAACATCAAGATGACCGTGGAATTGCATACGCCGATCGCCATGGAGGAAAACCTCCGCTTCGCGATTCGTGAAGGCGGTAAGACGGTCGGTGCCGGCGTCGTGACCAAGATTCTTCTGTGACACCTTCGGGGCCACCGGTCAACCCGGCTGGTCCCGATCGCGAAGCGTTTCCTCTTTTTCGGGTGCGGCCCTTCTACCAGTCCCGATGTCGGGCAGGAGGGTCGCGCTTCGGACGTTATAGGAGCCTTCGCGAGCAACGACTCCGGCGTGGGAGTGGCCGATGCGTGAATATGTCTGGCTGGAATGCACCTCGTGCGGGGACCGGAACTACCGGACCCAGAAAGAAACTCGGGGTGCCGATCGCCTCGAATTGAAGAAATACTGCCGGCGCGAGCGGAAACATACGCCGCACAAAGAATCGCGCAAGAAGTAAGTGAATTCAGAAAGATGATGCAGCCGGCCCCGGTCGGTGGCGAATTTACTGCACCGGGCCGTCCTTTTAGGTTGGAGAGCATCTGCGGCCAGTCGAGAGGTTGATCCCTGAAGGGTGGACGAAGACTTCGGGGTCGCTTGACTAGCTACGAGCGTAGCTCAATTGGTAGAGCACCGGTCTCCAAAACCGGCGGTTGGGGGTTCGATTCCCTCCGCTCGTGCTCCTTTTGCCGTTACGGGCCATCCGGTCCAGGAACCACAACGGCTGGTTCCTCGTCGCCTTGGCTTCGACCACTCGTCAAACTGAGCGGCAAGCTAAGATCTCGGGTCCTCCACCGATAGTCGCAGTCACTGTCGAACCACGACGCATCGTTTGGATGTTGCATTGCGAGAAAGAGGCCATGGGCAAAGTCAAAGATGGAGCGCCGGCGTCGAAGGCCCCAAAACCCTCGAAGGGGGGGGCGGCCGGAGGTTCAAAGCGCCGTAAGGATTTTGTCCTCTTCCTGGCAAATCTCTTCAGCGCCAACCTCTATAAGCCGATGCAGGGGCGCTATGCCCGAATCTATACGGCGGTTGGCCTCGCCCTGATCGTGGGCCTCGGGCTTTGGCGGTTCTACGACACCCTGCTTGCCTACGCACCGCTGACCCGTTTCGGCATTCCCGCCGTGATCGGTTTCGTGTTGGGCTGGTTTATATTCCGCCTACTTCAGTTTCCTCCTTTCGTCGAGTTCCTGATCGCCACCGAAGCTGAGATGAACAAGGTCTCGTGGACGAGCCGCGACGACCTCTATCGCGCAACCACGGTGGTCCTCACCACGGTGGTTCTGATGTCGATTTTCCTCTTTGGCGTCGATTCGGTTTGGTCGAACCTGCTCCAACTCCTGGGTGTTCTGAAGTTCGGCGGCGGCGGACTTGGTTCACAGGCCGGGTAAGCCGGCCGGTAAGTCATTTAGCCGAGTTTGAGCAGGGGATCGGTCTTTACCATCCCCGCCGGGAACGCTGGGATGGCGTCCCGGTGCTGCTTTCGTCTTTTCTTTGGGTTGGTCTCCTACCTCCGCGTGGCGTCGCATGAGTCATCCGACCGACGAGATCCCCGATCCGGCATCTTCCCCTCACGACGCCTCGGGCCCACACGATCCGACCCCTTTGGGCGAGAACGATGGGTCCTCGGCATTCGAGGTTGAGGAACAGACTCCCGACGGCGGCCGGACCGTCAAACCGTTCAGTCCCGAGGCCGCCGCTCCGGCGAAGGCCGAGAGCGCTCCGGCACCCAGTCGTCCGGCTTCAGACGATGATGAGCCGGCTCCGCAACTCGTTTGGTATGTCCTCAAGGTGCAGAGCTCGCGCGAGGATACGATTCGCGATGCTCTGGAGCGCCGGGTCAAGATTCAAGGGCTTCAGAGATACTTCGGCCGGATCGTGGTTCCCACCGAGAACTTCACCGAAATCCGCAACAACAAGCGGAAGACGGTCAAGCGGAAAACGTATCCCGGCTACATCATGGTGGAGATGGAGCTCAACGAAAAGACCTGGTTCACCGTGAGGGAAACTCCCGGCGTCGGTGACTTCGTCGGAGCCCACGGCACTCCCACCAAGATGACCCCGACCGAGGTCGAGCAGATGCTCGGCAGCGGTGAGGAAACGGCCCCCCCCAACAAGGTTCGGATCTACGTGGAACGGGGCGATCGCGTCAAGATCAAGGATGGACCGTTCGAGAACTTCGAAGGAACCGTCGAGGAAGTGATCGAGGCCCGAGGCCTCGTCAAGGTCATGCTGATTATCTTCAACCGGCCGACGCCGGTCGACCTCGAATACTGGCAGGTGGAACGACTTTAGTAGCACGTGCGGAATCCGGACGGCGGAACCCGGGATGGACGCCCCGTATCCCCAGCTTCCGCTCCGTGGCTCATTGGTACAAGGTCCGGCAGAATCCCCGTCGCGTGAATTCTGCATTCCGCTTTTCGCATTCCGCATGGGAGAGTGACGATGGCCAAGGTGATGACGGCGAAGGTAAAACTCCAGTGTCCCGGTGGTCAGGCAACCCCTGCCCCCCCCGTGGGACCGGCCCTTGGCCAGCACGGAGTGAACATCGGTCAGTTCGTGATGCAGTTCAACGAACGGACCAAGGAGATGAAGGGGACCACCATCCCCGTCGAAATCACGATCTACTCGGATCGTTCCTTCGAATTCATCACCAAAAGCCCTCCGGCCGCGGTTCTCTTGAAGCAGACGGCCGGTGTCGCCTCGGGTTCGGCCCAGCCTCACAAAGTCAAGGTGGCCACGGTCACCCCCGAACAGGTCCGGAAAATCGCCGAGACCAAGTTCCAGGACTTGAACGCTCGCGACCTCGACCACGCCTGCCGGATCATCGCCGGCACCGCGCGAAGCATGGGGATCGAGATCAAGAGCTAACGTTAAGAAAATAGAGGTGGCCTCGAGAGTTGGGAGTGGGACTCCCGTTCGGAACCGAGCGATTCGGCGTTGTTTCGAATTCCTCTCCGGGCCGCTTTCGATCAGGTTGTCCCAGGCGCGACCGCCCGCCTCGGGATGAAACTCGGTTCGTCGCGAAGCGAAGTTCCGGGTGTACTTTGGCGGCAGCCTCCGGAAAGGAGCGCGACCTTTGGCGTATCAATCGAAACGATTTCGCGCGTTGCGCGAGAAGGTGACCACCGAAGAGCCAATTGCCTTGGCCGAGGCGGTCCGCCTGCTGAAGACATTCAGCACCACGAAATTCAACCAGACGGTTGAAGTTTCGACCAACCTGGGGATTGATCCCCGTCAGAGCGACCAGAACGTCCGCGGCTCGGTCGCGCTGCCGCACGGAATCGGCAAGACGGTGCGGGTGGCGGTCTTCGCCCAAGGCGAAAATGCCGAGAAGGCCACGGCGGCCGGAGCCGACATCGTCGGCGGCGATGACTTGGCGACCAAGATCAAGGGGGGGTTCCTCGACTTCGACGTCGCCCTGGCCACCCCGGATATGATGGGAGTTGTCGGTCCGCTCGGCCGTTTGCTCGGTCCTCGAGGGTTGATGCCGTCTCCCCGCTCGGGCACGGTGACCACCGACATCACCGCCGGCGTGAAGGAGTTCAAGGCGGGCAAGATCGAGTTTCGCAACGACAAGGGGGGGAATGTCGCCGCCCCGGTCGGCAAGCTGAACTTCAGCGAGGCCCAGCTCGTCGAGAACATCATCGCCTTCTTGAACCACCTGCGGACCGTGAAGCCGGCCGCCTCCAAGGGGGCGTACCTCCGGTCGGTTACCATCTCGGCCACCATGAGCCCGGGCATCCGGGTCTTGGCGTGAGCCCCAGCCGCCCGTCGAGGCACCGGATGCAATCATGAGCAAATACGTAAAAGAAATGATGATGGACCAGCTTCGGTCCGACCTGGACGGGAGCCGGTCGGTCTTGATCCTGGACCTGAAAGGGCTGGACGCGATCTCCGAGCACAAGCTGCGAAGCGATCTGCGTAAGAAGTCGATCAAGCTCCGGACGCTCAAGAACACGCTGGCTCGTCGCATCTTTACCGAGATGGGGATGGACGGGTTGTCGCAGTACCTCGCCGGCCCGTCCGTGGCCGTCTGGGGAGGCGACGGAGTGGCGGAGCTCGCCAAAGAGGTCTCGGATCAGGTCAAGAGCCTGAAGAAGCCCGAGATCAAAGGCGGGGCCGTCGACGGTGTGGTGATTGGCCCGACCCAGGTCGAGGACATCACCAAGCTCCCCAGCCGCGAGGCCTTGATCGCTCGCGTCGTCAGCTTGGCCCTGGCCCCCGCCCAGCGGGTCGTGTCCCTGGCCAATGCTCCTGTGGGTGGCCTGATGAGCCAACTGAAAACCCTGTCCGAGGGCGCGCCGGAAGGCGACGCCGCCGCCGAGGCCCCCGCCGAAGGGGCCTGACCCGTGGTGAACCTGTAGCGCCCACCCCCGTCAGGGTCCTCAATGTTGTAGGAAAAGCCCACCGGCGAGATGCCGGGGGCGGTGGCGCGAGACCCCGAGAAGACTTTCGCCAGAATTCAAAGAATCCCACACAATCGGAGCTGCTGAACTTCGATCGAGCGCTCCGGAAGATTTACCGTATCACTAGGAAAGGATCGGACCTGCCATGGCCACCGCCGAGACCACGAGCTTCGCCGACAACATCAAAACGCTGGGTGACTCGATCGTTAAGCTGACCGTCCTCGAGGCCAAGGCCCTGGGCGACTACCTCGAAGTCGTGCACGGCATCAAGCCGGCCGCTGCCGCTG
>Ga0153954_1000792_pt1 | contig 21601 bp, 27 predicted proteins | sample TSFL038MetaG_FD_102277 | JGI IMG/M metagenome (GOLD analysis project Ga0153954, IMG submission 102277) | Attine ant fungus gardens microbial communities from Florida, USA - TSFL038 MetaG | ecosystem: Host-associated > Fungi > Mycelium > Unclassified | place: USA: Florida, Wekiwa Springs State... | reverse complement strand
CGAGGCGATCCACGAATTCGCTGTCGCGCTCCTCGCGGTTGCGATCGCGGCCGCGGCCGCCTTCTCCTTCACGAGCCATTCGGTTCATCCATCAGTCAAATCATCGCGGCGCGTTGCAGCGGCACCGCACGGGGTCCATCAAAAATCCAAGCCGCCTTCGCGCGCGCCATCCGCCAGCGCCTTGACGCGCCCGTGGTACATGTAGCCGCCGCGGTCGAACACAACCTTGTCGACGCCGGCCTTCTTCGCCCGTTCGGCGAGTTCCTTGCCGACGCGCCGCGCCGCGTCGATGTTGGCGCCGGTCTTGAGCGACTCGCGCATCGCCTTTTCGAGTGAGGAGGCGGCGGCGAGGGTGCGGCCGTGCTCGTCGTCGATCACCTGCGCATAAATCTGCTTCGAGGAGCGGAAAACACTCAATCGCGGGCGCCCGCCTGAGTGGGCGATAACCGCCCGCCGAACACGCGCCTTGCGCCGATCCGCAGTCAAGTTGGAGTGAGCCATGGCCGTGCCCTTACTTCTTCTTGCCTTCCTTGCGGAAGATGAACTCGTCAGCATATTTCACGCCCTTGCCCTTGTAGGGCTCGGGGCCGCGGAACGCCCGGATCTCGGCGGCGATCTGTCCAACCTGGCGCCGGTCGATGCCGGCGACGGTGATTTCCGTCGGCTTGGGCGTGGTGATCGTCACCCCGGCGGGGATGGGATAGAGGATGTCGTGGCTATAGCCGAGCGAGAGCTGCAGATTCTTGCCCGCGACCGCCGCCTTGTATCCGACGCCGTTAATCTCGAGCTTCTTTTCGAAACCGCTGGTGACGCCGCCGACCAGGTTCTGAACCTGGGCGCGCGCCGTGCCCCACATCGCGCGGGAGCGCTTGTCCTCGCCATGCGGCGTAACATGCACGGCCCCGCCCTCGACCGTGATCGCAACCTCGTTGGGCGCAGTGAATTTCAATTCGCCCTTGGCGCCTTTGACAGCGATCGTCTGGCCGTCGAGCTTGGCGGTGACGCCGGACGGGATGACGATGGGCTTTTTGCCGATACGGGACATTGGCTCTAATCCGTTTGCTCACACTCCACGCCGCCTAGAAGACAGTGCAGAGAACCTCGCCGCCGACATTGTTCTCGCGCGCGGAATGGTCGGCCATGACGCCCTTCGGCGTCGACACGATCGACACGCCGAGCCCATTGGCGACGCGCGGCATGGCATCGACGGTCACGTAGACCCGGCGTCCAGGCTTAGACACGCGCTCGATCTTGCGAATGACCGGCTGGTCGTCGAAATATTTCAGCTCGATCTCGAACTCGCTGCGGCCGTTGCCGTAGTCCGTGGTCGAATAACCGCGGATATAGCCTTCCGCCTCCAGAACGTCGAGCACCTTCTGGCGAAGCGACGAGCCGGGCGTCGAGACCTTTCCGCGCTTGCGCATCTGCGCATTGCGGATGCGGGTCAGCATGTCTCCGAGGGGATCATTCACAGCCATGGGTCCGCCTCCTCACCAGCTCGACTTGACTAGGCCAGGGATCAGGCCTTGATTGCCAAGCTCCCTCAGCGCGATGCGCGACATCTTCATCTTGCGGTAGTAACCCCGCGGCCTGCCGGTCACCTCGCAACGATTGCGCACGCGAATGATCGCGCCGTTGCGCGGCAGCGCGGCGAGCCGAATGCGCGCCTCGAAGCGCTCCTCCATCGGACGCGCCTGGTCATTGGCGACGTCGAGCAGCCTTTGGCGGCGTGCGGCGAACTTTTTCGCCAACCGCTGCTTGCGCAGGTTATTCTCGATCGCACTCTTCTTTGCCATTCATCGGCTCCATTTTCCGCGTCTGAGCGCTAAGTTTAGGCTCACTGCCGGAAGGGGAAGTTGAACGCGCGCAGCAAGGCCCGCGCTTCCGCGTCGGTCTTGGCTGTCGTGCACACCACAATGTCAAGACCCAGCTGGGCCTCGGCCTTGTCGTAATCGATCTCGGGGAAAACGATGTGCTCCTTGACCCCGAGCGCGTAATTGCCGCGCCCGTCGAACGACTTCGGATCAAGCCCGCGGAAATCGCGCACGCGCGGCAGCGCGACGGTCACCAGACGATCGAGGAACTCGTACATGCGGGTCCGGCGCAGCGTCACCTTGGCGCCGATCGGCATGTTTTCGCGCACCTTAAAGGTCGAGATGGCCTTGCGCGCCCTCGTGACGACCGGCTTCTGCCCGGCGATCAACGCAAGGTCCGCCGCGGCGGATGTCACCTTCTTGGTGTCGTTGACCGCCTCGCCAACCCCCATATTGAGCACGATCTTGTCGAGCTTCGGCACTTCGAGCGCGTTCTTGTACCCGAACTCCTGAGTGAGCTTGGGCACGATCTCGTCCTGATACAGCTTCTTCAGGCGCGCGACATAATCCTTCGGCGCCGCCTTGACGGCGCCGGCTACGGAGGTTTCCGCGCTACCTTCCTTGCGCGCCTGCGGCTTGCCCTTGGCTTCCTTGGCGCCTGGGGCGGCGGCCGGCTTGTCGGTCTTCCCGGGCTTTGCGCCCTTCTGGGGCTTCTCGCCCTTCGTCTCAGCCATCGATCAGATCTCCGGAGCCTTTGGCGACTCGCACCTTCCGGCCGTCGTCGAGAGTCTTGAAGCCGACGCGCGTCGGCTTGCCCGTTTTCGGATCAACGATCGCCAGATTGGACAGATGAATCGTCGATTCCTTGGTGATAATGCCGCCCTCGGTCTGCGGCGTCTGTCGCGTATGGCGGCGCACCAGATTGACGCCTGCGACGATCGCGCGTCTCTCTTCCGGCATCACCTGCCGCACTTCGCCCCGTTTGCCCTTGTCGCGGCCGGCGGTGACAATCACCCGGTCGCCCTTCTTAATCTTGGCAGCCATCACAGCACCTCAGGGGCGAGCGAGATGATTTTCACGTGATTCTTCGCTCTCAGTTCGCGCGGCACCGGTCCAAAGATACGGGTGCCGACCGGCTCGGACTGATTGTTGATGAGCACCGCCGCATTCGAATCGAAGCGGATCACCGACCCGTCGGCGCGGCGGATGTCCTTGGCCGTCCGCACCACCACCGCCTTCATCACGTCGCCCTTCTTCACGCGGCCGCGCGGAATCGCTTCCTTGACCGAAACGACAATGATGTCGCCGATCGAGGCGTACCGGCGCTTCGATCCACCGAGCACCTTGATGCACATCACGCGCCGCGCGCCCGAATTGTCGGCGACGTCGAGATTGGTTTGCATCTGAATCATGGCTTGAGCCGCCTCTTAAAAATTACGCCTTGGGCGCCGTCTCGCCGACAACGATCCAGCGTTTGAGTCTGGAGATCGGCCGCGTCTCCTCGATCGAGACGGTGTCGCCGACCTTCTGGGTCTTGTTCTCGACATGCGCGTGGTAGTTCTTCGACCGGCGCACGGTCTTCTTCAGAAGCGGGTGGGTGAACCGGCGCTCAACTTTCACGACAAGCGTCTTCTCCTGCTTGTCGCTGACGACCACGCCCTGCAAGATTCTCTTTGGCATTGTCTTCTCAGTCCTTGGCCTTGGCGGCGGCTCGCTTCTGCGCGGCGATGCTCAGGACGCGCGCGATATCGCGCCGCACGACGCGCACCCGCGCCGTGTCCTGCAACTGCCCGCTCGCCTTTTGAAAGCGCAGATTGAACTGCTCCTTCTTGAGCTTGAGCGCCTCGTCGTTGAGCTGATCTTCGGTCATGACGCGAAGGTCAGAAAGACGGCTGGTCGACTTCATCTCCGCGCTCCCTATTCCGCAATGCGCTGAATGAAGCGCGTCTTGATCGGCAACTTCGCCGCCGCGAGCGCGAATGCCTCGCGCGCCAGCGTCTCCGGCACGCCGTCGACCTCGAACATGATGCGCCCTGGCGCCACGCGCGCGACCCAGTATTCCGGCGCGCCCTTGCCCTTGCCCATGCGCACTTCGATCGGCTTCTTCGACACCGGCACGTCCGGGAAGACGCGGATCCAGACGCGCCCGGCGCGCTTCATGTGGCGGGTCAACGCCCGGCGGGCAGCCTCGATCTGGCGGGCCGTGACGCGCTCAGGCTCCATCGCCTTCAGCCCAAACTCGCCGAAGTTGAGCGCGGATCCGCCCTTCGCATTGCCGTGAATGCGGCCTTTGAAGGCTTTGCGGAATTTGGTTCTCTTAGGCTGCATCATGATGGCGTACTCTTAAGCTCGCGCGCCCGTTAGACGGCTTCGCGCTCGCGCTCGCGAGGCTCGCGGCGCGGACGATGCGTGGAGGAATGGTCGGCCTCGGCCATGCGCTTGTCCTGCGCCATGGGATCGTGCTCGAGGATCTCGCCCTTGAAGATCCAGACCTTGATGCCGCACGTGCCGTAGGCGGTATGAGCGGTGGCGACGCCGTAGTCGACGTCGGCGCGCAACGTGTGCAGCGGCACGCGGCCCTCGCGATACCACTCGAGGCGCGCGATTTCCGCGCCCCCCAACCGGCCGGAGCAATTGATGCGGATGCCCTCGGCGCCGAGCCGCATCGCGGACTGAACCGCGCGCTTCATGGCGCGCCGGAACGCCACGCGGCGCTCGAGTTGCTGAGCGATGGACTCTGCAACCAGCGTCGCATCGACCTCCGGCTTACGGACTTCCACGATGTTGATCGCAACTTCCGAATTCGTCAGCTTGGCGGCCTGCTTGCGCAGCTTCTCGATGTCGGCGCCCTTCTTGCCGATGACCACGCCGGGACGGGCGGAGTGAATGTTGATGCGGGCCTTCTTGTGCGGGCGCTCGATGACGATCTTCGAGATCGCCGCCTGCTTCAGGCCCTTGGCCAGCGTCTCGCGGATCTTCATGTCCTCGTGCAAGAGCTTGCCGTATTCGGCCTTGCTCGAGAACCAACGCGAGTCCCAGGTGCGGTTGACGCCGAGGCGCAGCCCGATCGGATTGATTTTCTGTCCCATCTCGAGTGTTCTCTCTAAGCGGCCTTGGCCTCGGCGGCGACTTCGCGCACGACGATGGTGATGTTGGCGAACGGCTTTTCGACCCGCCCTGCCCGGCCGCGTGCGCGAGGGCTGAAGCGCTTCATGACGATGTCCTTGCCGACCCAGGCTTGGGCGACGATGAGATCGTCGACGTCGAGCTCGTGGTTGTTCTCGGCGTTGGCGATCGCAGATTCGAGCGTCTTCTTCACCTCGACCGAAATCCTCTTGTTCGAGAACTCGAGATCGGCGAGCGCGGTCGAGACCTTCTTGCCCCGGATCAATTGGGCGAGAAGATTGAGCTTCTGGGGGCTGACGCGCAGCATGCGCGTCGTGGCCTTGGCCTCGTTCTCCGCCTGACGGCGCGGGTTGGCTGACTTCGACATTGGCGGTTACGCCCTCTTGGCCTTCTTGTCGGCCGAATGGCCATGAAAGGTGCGCGTCGGAGCGAATTCGCCGAACTTGTGGCCAATCATCTCCTCCGACACGAGCACCGGAATGTGCTTGTGCCCGTTGTAGACGCCGAAGGTCAGGCCCACGAACTGCGGCAGAATCGTCGAGCGCCGGCTCCAAATCTTGATGATATCGGAGCGTCCGGACGCACGGGCGGCGTCAGCCTTCTTGAGCATAAACCCGTCGACGAACGGACCCTTCCAGATCGATCGCGTCATGGCTCAGCCTCTCTTCTTGCGCACATGGCGCGATGCGACGATGAACTTGTCGGTCGCCTTGTTTGAACGGGTCTTCTTGCCCTTCGTCGGCTTACCCCACGGGCTCACCGGATGGCGACCGCCCGACGATTTACCCTCGCCGCCGCCATGCGGATGGTCGACCGGGTTCATCACGACGCCGCGATTGTGCGGGCGATGCCCGAACCAGCGCATGCGGCCCGCCTTACCGATCGACGCGTTCATGTGGTCGGGATTCGAGACCGCGCCGACGGAAGCGAAGCACTGACCGTGGATGAGGCGCTGTTCGCCGGAATTGAGGCGCAGCGAGACATAGCCCTGATCACGGCCGACGATCTGGGCGTATGTGCCGGCCGAGCGGGCGATCGCGCCGCCCTTGCCAATCTTCATCTCGATATTGTGGACAATCGTGCCCACGGGAATGTTAGCCAGCGGCATCGCGTTCCCGGGCTTCACGTCCACCTGGACGCCGGCGACCACTTCGTCTCCTACCGAAAGACGCTGGGGAGCGATGATGTAGGCCTGTTCGCCGTCAGCATATTTGACGAGAGCGATGAAGGCCGAGCGGTTCGGGTCGTACTCGAGCCGCTCAACCTTGCCTGCAACGTCGAGCTTGCGGCGTTTGAAGTCGATGATCCGATATGATTGCTTATGACCGCCGCCACGGAAGCGAACGGTGATCCGGCCTGCGTTGTTGCGCCCGCCCTTCTCTGGCTTGCCGACAGTCAACGCCTTGACCGGCTTGCCCTTGTGGAGCTCGCTGCGGTCGACAATCGCGAGCTGGCGAAGGCCCGGCGAGGTCGGCTTATAGGTTTTGAGAGCCATCAATCTCGTCCTTAAAGGCCCGTGGTCATGTCGATACGATCGCCGTCAGCAAGCGTAACGATCGCCTTCTTCATGTCCTGCTGGCGTCCACGCACGCCGCGAAACACCTTCTTTTTGCCCTTGCGCAGAAGGGTGTTCACCGCCGTCACCTTGACGTCGAACAATTGTTCGATCGCAGCCTTGATCTGCGGCTTGGTGGCGTTCCGCGCGACCTTGAACACAAACTGGTTGCTCTCGGAGGCGAGCGTCGCCTTCTCCGTGATGATGGGCGAGACGATTGCGTCGTAGTGGCGTACGTCCTTGATCATTTGAACCGCGCCTCCAGCGCTTCGACCGCCGCCTTGGTCAGGACGAGCTTCTCGCGCCGCATGATGTCGTACACATTGACGCCCTGGATGGGCAGCACGTCGATCTCCGGCAAATTGCGGGCGGCGACTGCGAACTTCGTCTTCGGCTCGGAACCGTCGATGATCAGCGCATTCTTGAGCGCCGCCTTTTCGAACGACGCGCGCAGCGACTTTGTCTTCGCCTCCTCAACGTCGGCGCTTTCCCACACGACGAGCCCGCCGGCTCGCACCTTGGCCGAGAGCGCATGCTTGAGCGCGAGTGCCCGCACCTTCTTCGGCAAGTCATGCGCATGGCTACGCACGACGGGACCCATGGCGCGTCCACCGCCGCGGAACTGCGGCACGCGGCCCGAGCCGTGACGGGCGCCGCCAGTGCCCTTCTGCTTGTACATCTTTTTGCCGGTGCGATGGATATCAGCGCGCCCGAGAGTCTGGTGCGTTCCAGCCTGACGCTTGGCGAGCTGCCAGCGCACCATGCGCGCAATCAGATCGACCCGCGGCTCGAGGCCAAAGATCGCGTCGTTGAGCTCGAGCGAACCTGCAGCCGAACCGTCGATCGACGTAACGTCGAACTTCATGGCCTTATTCTCCCTTCGCCGCTTCGGCCGCGGGAGCAGCGGCCCCATCCGAATGAACGCGGAACTTGCCTGGCAGCGGCGCGTCCTTCGGCAAGGGCTTCTTCACCGCGTCGCGGACCGCGATCCACCCGCCGGCGTGGCCCGGCACCGCGCCCTCGACCAGGATCAGGCCGCGCTCAGGGTCGGTGCGTACAACCCGAAGGTTCTGCGTCGTCACCTTGTCCGTTCCCATATGGCCGGCCATTTTCTTGTTCTTCCAGGTCTTGCCTGGATCCTGTCGGCCGCCCGTCGATCCATGCGACCGATGCGAGATCGACACGCCGTGCGTGGCGCGCAAGCCGCCGAAGTTCCAGCGCTTCATCGGACCCGCGAAACCCTTGCCGATCGTCACGCCAGTGACATCAACATATTGTCCAACGGCGAAGTGGTCGGCGGTGATCTCGGCGCCGACTGGGATCATCTTGTCCTCTTCGACGCGGAACTCGGCGAGACGCATCTTCGGCTCGACATGGGCGACGGCGAAGCGGCCGCGCTCGGCCTTGGATACGTTCTTCACCTTGGCCTTGCCGACGCCGAGCTGGAGCGCCGTATAGCCGTTCTTCTCCTGGGTGCGATGCGCGACCACCTGGCAGCCTTCGACCTGCAAGACCGTCACCGGCACGTGGTCGCCGGCGTCCGTGAAGACGCGGGACATGCCCAGCTTCTTTGCTATGATGCCTGAACGCATTGGCGTTGATCCTTCGTGAGCGTCTTTGAGGAGAACCCAGAGACGCTCTGCAAACCCCCTACAACTTGATCTCGACGTCGACGCCGGCGGCCAGATCGAGCTTCATCAGCGCGTCGACCGTTTGCGGCGTCGGGTCTACGATGTCGAGCACACGCTTGTGCGTGCGAATTTCGAACTGCTCGCGCGACTTCTTGTCGACGTGCGGCGAGCGGTTGACGGTGAATTTCTCGATCCGAGTCGGCAGGGGGATGGGCCCGCGAACCCGAGCGCCGGTGCGCTTGGCCGTGGACACGATTTCCTTCGTCGAGGCATCGAGCACACGGTGATCGAACGCCTTGAGACGGATGCGGATGTTTTGCGTGTTCATCTATCAAATCCCTGCCGGCCTGAGCGGCCGGGCGCTCCTGAGCGCCCGGTTCACGAGCCGCAACGCTTCATTCGGTGATCGAAACGACGACGCCCGAGCCAACCGTGCGACCGCCCTCGCGGATGGCGAAGCGCAGCTTCTCCTCCATCGCGATCGGGACGATCAGCGAGACGTCGATCGTCACATTGTCGCCCGGCATCACCATCTCGGTGCCTTGCGGCAGCTCAACGATGCCGGTCACATCGGTCGTGCGGAAATAGAACTGCGGCCGATAATTGGTGAAGAACGGCGTATGGCGCCCGCCTTCCTCCTTGGTGAGGATGTAGGCCTCGGCCTTGAACTTGGTGTGCGGCTTGACGGAGCCCGGCTTGCACAAAACCTGACCACGCTCGACCTCTTCGCGCTTGGTGCCGCGCAGCAGGCAACCGACGTTGTCGCCAGCCTCGCCCTGGTCAAGCAGCTTGCGGAACATCTCGACGCCGGTGACGGTCGTCTTCGTCGTGGGCTTGAGGCCGACGATCTCGACTTCCTCGCCGACCTTGATGACGCCGCGCTCGATACGGCCGGTGACGACCGTGCCGCGACCGGAGATCGAGAACACGTCTTCGACCGGCATCAGGAACGGCTGATCCTTCGGGCGCTCCGGCTGCGGGATGTAGTCATCGACCGCCTGCATGAGCTTCAGGATCGAATCGTGGCCCTGCTCGGGCGACTTGTTCTCAAGCGCCATCAGCGCCGAGCCCTTGATGATCGGAATATCGTCGCCAGGGAATTCGTAGCGGGAGAGCAGCTCGCGGACCTCGAGTTCGACGAGTTCGAGCAGCTCCGGATCGTCGACCATGTCGACCTTGTTCAGGTAGACAACGAGCGCCGGGACGCCAACCTGGCGGGCGAGCAGGATATGCTCGCGGGTCTGCGGCATCGGGCCGTCGGCGGCCGAGACGACGAGAATCGCGCCGTCCATCTGCGCGGCGCCGGTGATCATGTTCTTCACGTAGTCGGCGTGGCCAGGGCAATCGACATGCGCGTAATGGCGGTTCTTTGTCTCGTACTCGACATGCGCCGTCGAGATGGTGATGCCGCGGGCCTTCTCTTCCGGCGCCTTGTCGATCTGGTCGTAGGCGGTGAAGGTCGCGCCGCCCGTCTCGGCCAGAACCTTGGTGATCGCAGCCGTCAAGGACGTCTTGCCATGGTCGACATGGCCGATCGTGCCAATGTTGCAATGCGGCTTGTTACGCGCAAACTTTTCCTTGGCCATAGCCGGACTCCTTCTCGTGGCCCTTCGTTTCTCAACGCGTTTTTAAGCGCGCGTCACTTGAACTTCTCGACGATCTCGGTTGCGATGCTCGCCGGGACCTGCTCGTAGTGATCGAACTGCATCGTGAAATTGGCTCGGCCCTGCGTGCCCGAGCGCAACTGATTGACGTAGCCGAACATATTTGAGAGCGGCACCATGGCGTTGATGACCACGGCGTTCGCGCGCATATCCTGACCCTGCACCTGGCCGCGCCGCGACAGGAGATCGCCCATCACGTAGCCGGTGTGCTCCTCAGGCGTGACCACTTCCACTTTCATGATCGGCTCAAGCAGGACAGAGCCGCCCTTCTGCAGGCCTTCGCGGAACGCCGCCCGCGCCGCGATCTCGAACGCGAGCGCCGATGAGTCGACGTCATGATACGAGCCGTCGATCAGCGTCGCTTTCACGTCGACCACCGGGAAGCCCGCGAGGATGCCCGAGGTGAGCACGCTCTCGACGCCCTTCTCGACGCCGGGAATGTACTCCTTCGGCACCGCGCCGCCGACGATCTTCGATTCGAACGACGAACCTCCGCCGACGCCAGCCGGCTCGAAGGTCATGACGACGCGAGCGAACTGGCCCGAACCGCCGGACTGCTTCTTATGGGTATAGTTGATCTCGCTCTTCTTGCTCAGCGTCTCGCGATACGCGACCTGAGGCGCGCCGATATTGGCGTCGACCTTGTAGGTGCGCTTCAGAATATCGACCTTAATATCGAGATGGAGCTCGCCCATTCCCTTGAGAATGGTCTGGCCGGACTCGGGGTCGGTCGAGACGCGGAATGACGGATCTTCGGCCGCAAGCTTCGACAGCGCGACGCCGAGTTTCTCCTGATCGGCCTTCGATTTCGGCTCGATCGCGATCTCGATCACCGGATCCGGAAACTCCATCTTCTCCAGAATCACGGGCTTCTGCGGATCGCACAGCGTGTCGCCGGTGCGCGTATCCTTCAATCCCGCAAGCGCCACAATGTCGCCCGCGTAGGCTTCCTTGATGTCCTCACGATTGTTGGCGTGCATGAGCAGCATGCGGCCAACGCGCTCGCGCTTGTCCTTGGTCGAGTTGATGACCGTCGAGCCGGATTCGATCTTGCCCGAATAGACGCGGCAGAACGTGATCGTCCCGACAAACGGGTCGTCCATGATCTTGAAGCCCAGCATCGAGAAGGGCTCGGAATCGCTCGGCATCCGAACGATTTCCTTGCCGGTGTTGACATCGACGCCGTTGATGCCGCCACGATCAACCGGCGAGGGGAGATAGTCGACGACCGCATCAAGGAGCGGCTGTACGCCTTTGTTCTTGAACGCCGACCCGCACAGGACCGGCACGAACGTAATCTGTTTCACCGCCTTGCGGATGAGCCGTTTCAGCGTATCGACGTCCGGCTCCTGCCCATCAAGGTAGGCGCTCATCACGTCGTCATCGAGTTCGACCGCCGCCTCGATCAGCGTATGGCGATACTCTTCCGCCTGAGTCTTGAGCTCGGCCGGAATCTCCTCGTCGTGATATTTCGCACCGAGACCTTCGTCCTCCCAGACGACCGCCTTCATGCGAAGAAGATCGATCACGCCCTTGAAGCTCGATTCGGAACCGATCGGCAGTTGGATGCAGACCGGACGGCCGCCGACCTTGGTCTTGATCTCGTCGACGCAACGGAAGAAATCGGCGCCGATCTTGTCCATCTTGTTGACGAACACGATCCGCGGGACATTGTATTTGTCGGCCTGACGCCAGACGGTTTCGGTCTGCGGCTCGACGCCCTGATTGCCATCGAGCACGCATACGGCGCCGTCGAGCACGCGCAACGACCGCTCGACCTCGATGGTAAAGTCGACGTGACCGGGCGTATCGATGATGTTGAGCCGCTTGTCCTGCCAGAACGTAGTCGTCGCGGCGGACGTGATTGTGATGCCGCGCTCCTGCTCCTGCTCCATCCAGTCCATCGTCGCGGCGCCGTCGTGGACTTCGCCGATCTTATGGGACTTGCCGGAGTAGTACAGGATGCGCTCAGTGGTCGTCGTCTTTCCGGCATCAATGTGAGCCATGATGCCGAAATTACGATAGTCCTCGATAGCGTGGCTGCGCGCCATGATGCTTAATCCCGATTGCCTTGGCCAGACCGCCGCTTACCAGCGATAGTGGGCGAAGGCGCGGTTGGCTTCCGCCATCCTGTGCGTGTCCTCGCGTTTCTTGACCGCCGCGCCGCGATTGTTCGAGGCGTCCAGCAGCTCGGCCGACAGCCTGTCGACCATGGTCTTGTCGTTACGATCGCGCGCCGCGCTGATGATCCAGCGGATCGCCAGCGCCTGACGGCGATCGGTGCGCACTTCGACCGGCACTTGGTACGTGGCGCCGCCGACGCGGCGCGACCGAACCTCGACTGAGGGCGCGACATTCTCGAGCGCCTGCTTGAAGACAGCGAGCGGATCGCTCTTGGCTTTGGCCTCGACGCTGTCGAGTGCGCCATAGACGATCGACTCGGCGACCGACTTCTTGCCCTCGTACATGATCGTGTTCATGAACTTGGCCACCACCACGTCGCCGTATTTGGCGTCCGGGATGATCTCTCGTTTCTCAGCGCTGTGACGACGCGACATCGCCTAACTCTCTCTTCGTCAAAACCGGCGGACCGGCCGTGAAATCATTTCCTCTGGAACCCGGATGTCGCTCTCGCTCGCCCGGGGATGACCTTCGCTTCGCTCAGATCACTTGGGCCGCTTGGCGCCGTACTTCGAACGGCGCTGCTTGCGGTCCTTGACGCCCTGGGTGTCAAGCACGCCGCGCAGGATGTGGTAGCGCACGCCCGGCAGGTCCTTGACGCGCCCGCCGCGGATCATGACCACCGAGTGCTCTTGAAGATTGTGCCCCTCGCCCGGGATATAGCCGATGACCTCGAAGCCGTTGGTCAGCCGCACCTTGGCGACTTTGCGCAACGCCGAATTCGGCTTCTTCGGTGTCGTCGTATAGACGCGCGTGCAAACGCCGCGCTTCTGCGGGCTCGCCTGAAGATGGCGGGCCTTCTCGCGGTAGGTCTTCGGTTGCCGCGGCTTGCGGATCAACTGGCTGATCGTCGGCATGTCGCCTCTAAACCTCAGTTCCCTCTGCGTCCGGCCATGCGGCCGAACAGAAAATCAAACCCAGCCCATGAAGCCTCGCGCAAGAGCCGAGAGGCCATGCGCGAAACTAACAGCGCCCAAGAAACCCGCATGGGTTTGGGCGCCGCCGAGAGCAGAGGATCACGGAAGAAACCCGCGATCGTGCGAAACAGAACCGACCCCGCAGGGTCGGCGTGGCTCGTCATCGGTAGGATCGCCAGCGTTTAGAGCTGTTAGGTACCCGACGTGGCGCCGGATACAGCGAAGCTCTACGGCCTGCCGAAAGCGCGCGGAACATATTCAAGGGGTTCCTGCGCGTCAACCCCTTTCCACTGTCATAATCAGCGGAGCCGGGAAATTTTATCCGGGCCCCTGCCTGCTCAGCGTCCCGACGCGCGAAACGCGCCATGAAAACGTCGGAGATCACCATAGATGGGCCGGGATTCGACGGTACCGGGACCCAGGACCAATCGCGCTGCGGGCCTGGCTCCGCGGCTTTAGCGCCGGAGCTTGTCACACGCCAATGAAAGCCACACGCAGAGAGATCCTGGCTCTTGCGGCGATGGGCGCGCTCGGCGCGTGGCCCGTGGGAGCCGAGACCGCAAGCCAGCCCGACGAGGCGCCCGCCGGTTCGAACCAAGCGGATTTCGATCAGGTGTGGGAGCTCGTTCGCGACCGATTCTACGATCCCCGCCTCAATGGCCTCGACTGGCAAGCCGAACGCGCTCGCTTCCGACCTCAGGCGGCGTCCGCAGACTCCCGAGAGGAGGCCGCCGCGGTGATCAACGCGATGCTCGCCAAGCTCGGCGCCTCACACACCCAATATTACACACCGGAAGATCCGGCCTATTACCAGCTCGCCGATATTTTTGCCGGCGGGCTCCGGCATCGCGGCCTCGATCGGATCTTCCCGAATGGCGAGGTGTCCTATCCGGGCATCGGCGTGTTCACCGAGACCGATAATCAGGGCCGCACGTTCATCACCGGGGTGATCGAAGGCGCGCCTGCGCATGAAGCCGGCGTTCTGCTCGGCGACGAGATCATATCTGCGGATGATCGCCCATTTCGCCCGGTCGACTCCTTCCGCGGCAAGGTCGACGCCTCCGTCTCGCTCAGCGTCCGCCGCATATCTGATGCGGCGCCGATTGCGATCAGCGTATCGCCGGCCGACCTGCGCCCAACCGAAATGTTCCTGCGCGGGCTTAAAGACAGCGCGCGCGTCATCGTCTCGGACAAGGCGCGCATAGGCTACGTGCATGTCTGGTCCTATGCGAGCCGCCGCATTCAGTCGGCGCTCGAGGACCTGATGGCCGAAGGCCCGCTCAAGGACGCAGACGCCCTAGTCTGGGACCTTCGGGGCGGATGGGGCGGCGCACAGCCGCAATATCTCGATCTATTCAATCCGCGCGCGCCCACAATGGAGGTCAAGGACCGCAACGGCGAGACGAGCTTCGTCGACGTCAAATGGCGCAAGCCAGTCGCCATGTTGATCAACGAAGGCACGCGCAGCGGCAAAGAGGTGCTCGCCTACGGGTTCAAGCAGTACCGTCTCGGCGAGCTCGTCGGCCGTCGGACTGAGGGCGCGGTCCTTGCCGCCACGGCGTTTCTGATCGGCGACGACGGACTGCTCCTGCTTGCGGTCGAGGACGTGCTGGTGGACGGCCAACGCCTCGAAGGGGTGGGCGTCACACCGACGATCGAGGTCCCGTTCGACTGGCGCTACGCCGCGGGCGGCGACCCCCAGCTCGACCGCGCCGTGCAGGTGCTCGCTCGCAGTTAGGGCGCGGCGGTCGGCCGACCAGGCTCAAGCCGGACGATACCTTTCCATCCACGGAAAGGCGAGCGCCAGAGAGCCCCGCGCGGCGCGCTGGCCAAACGCCCAAGAAGTCGGATAGGCAGCGCGAGGTGGAAGAATCGCCCCGGAGGAAGCATGCAGGCGAGTATCGAGCTTCAGCACCCTCGCCCGGCGTCCGATAGTTTCATCCTTGCGGTTGTCGCCGCCTACGCCGCCGCTTTTGTCCTGTTCGGCTTCCTCGTCCAGTCGCCAGCCGGCGTTCTGCGAGGCCTGGGCGCGATCCTGACCACCCGCGACGCTCTGCTCACCGACTATTTCGGCGTCGGCGGCATAGGCGGGGGTTGTGTGAGCGCAGGCCTGCTTACCCTTGCCGCGGCGCTCGTCTACTGGTGGGCCGGAGCGAAGATAACGGGCGCGTCCGTCGCAGCTCTCTTTCTCGTGCTGGGCTTCGGTCTCTTCGGCAAGAACCTTCTCAACGTCTGGCCGATCGTCGTGGGCGTGGCGATCTACGCGTGGTTTCGAGGCGAGCCGTTCCACGCCCATCTCAATACGGCTTTTTTCGGCGGCGCGCTCGCGCCGATTTTTTCCGAGATCTTGTTCTCCACCGACCTCATGCCGATGGTCAGCGTCCCTCTCGCGCTTGTGACGGGCGTCGCGGTTGGCTTCATTCTTCCGCCCGCAGCCGCGCACTTGTCGCGGGCGCATATGGGCTTCAGTCTCTACAATATGGGGTTCACCGCGGGCATCGTCGGCACGATCATCGTCGCGATGTACAAGGCGTTCGGCTACGTGCCCGATCCTGTCTTCATCTGGACCAACGGCGCGAACGGGCGTCTCGGCGCATTTGTGGCTCTCGTCTTCGCCTCGATGGTCGCCGTGGGCTGGGCCTTCGACCGGGGCGCGCTCGAGCGGCTGCCTGTCATTCTCAAGACGTCGGGCCGGTCACCAACGGATTTCATCGCGCTTGCCGGCTTTGGCGCGACGCTCGCCAATATGGGGTTGGCCGGCGCCGTCGGCGTTGCCTACGTGCTAGCGGCGGGCGGGGATCTCAACGGGCCATCGATCGGGGCGATCCTGACGATCGTCGGCTTCGCCGCGTTCGGCAAGCACCCGCGCAATATCGCGCCCATCATGATCGGAGTTTTCATCGGCGCGCTGTCCCGCTCGGCAAGCCCAGCCGATCCGTCGTTGACGCTTGCGGCGCTGTTCGGGACGACTCTTGCGCCGATCGGCGGTCGCTTCGGGTTCGGCTGGGGAATCGTCGCGGGCTTTGTCCATTCGACCGCGGCGCTGACGGTCGGGCCGCTGCACGCAGGGCTCAATCTTTACAACAATGGCTTCGCGGCTGGCATCGTCGCCTCCCTTCTCGTGCCGGTGATCGTGGCGCTGAGGGCCGGCTTCGGCTATCACGACGACCTCGACGCCGAGGCCGCCAGCAAGACGTAACGCCTCCGCTCACTCCGATTTTGAGCGATTCGCCGGCTCCTCGCCGGGAGCCAAGAACATCCAGGAGACAAGAACGAATGGCGCCGTCAACGCCGGCAGCGCAAAGGGACGCAGAGCGACGTTCAGCGCTGCCTGCGCGACGACTGTGAACACGACTCCGAGCGCGGCGTACAAAGTCGTCCTCAGGCCCGGCCGCCGGAACGTCACGCCAAGCGCGACCGCCGTCAGCACCGGACTAAAACCCAGGAGTCCCTGGGTCACAAGGTCGCTTTCCGCGCCGAAGGCGTGAGCCACGGCGACAGCGAGCATCGAGCCGCCGAGCGCGAAGAGCGCAGCGGGAACAGAACTGACTGCGAGGCCGGCGAGAAAGAGGATGGCCGAGACGACGCTTGCCTTGAGAAACACCTGCGAAATCGAGAGGAAAGTTCCCGTAAGATAGTCCCCGAGATCAAGCGAGACCGGCGCTGCAGGCTCAAAGGGCGCCACCACGCCTCCGGCCGGCAGCGCGACGCCCGAGAGCCCAGCGAAGCCGTAAGTCGCGAGCAGCATGATCCATGTGACCGCCACAAACGGAGCGGTCAGCGCAGGCGTTTTGATGGGCTTAAGCGCGCTCGCGGCGCCCAGGGTCGCCACGGTTGAGACCGCGGCGCCCAGCGCGACATAGACCCAGAGCGCGGCCCCTGGCGCAAGGAAGGTCGCAAGCGCGAGCCCGACCAGCACGCCGTTGTAGCCGTACAGTCCCGCGCCCAGCGCCGTCCTGTCGGCCCCAAGCCAGATCGCAGTTAGCGTCGCAGCGACGACGCCAAGAACGCCAGCGAACAACACATGCGGGACGCCCGCAACGACCGAGCCCCAAGCGATCGCCGCGAGAAAGAGGAGGCCGGTCAGCGCATGGTCCTGGAACATGACCTGGCCGAAACCGCGCAGAGCTATGTCGACAAAGCGCAGGCCCGGCGAGCCCGCGCAAAGGGCCTCCCATTGTGCGAGCAGCGATTGCACGCCCTAATCTCCTCCCAGCGACGAAGCTCTCTGATCGCCCGTCGCTCCGGCGCAAAGAATAAGCAGCACTTCGCTCCTGGGGCAAGGCGAAGGCGGCGTTAGCGCTCACGGCAAAAAGAAGCGGCCCGAAGGGCGCCTCAGACTGGAGTCACTTTTCCACGCCGGATCACAATCGGGTTATCGTCACAGACGGGAACGTGGAAAGCTTCAGGTCTTCGGCCTATGCGCCGTTGATGAGAGATGCGCCGGCAGCAGCCAGGAGTATCCGGAACGTCGCCGCATCCTTCTCTCGTCTCTCGATCGCGATCGACTGTAAACGCCCGTCCGGCAGAAGTTTTACGCCTCTCGCCCTCGTCACTCAGGTTGATCGGCGGGATCGGCTGGGTCAGCCCCATGCGACAGCCCATGGCCGGGGCGCACGATTCGGTCGTCGTGTTCGGGCGCAGGCGCAGGCGACCAGGGCCGGTTCTCGAGCGGGCTCCGGTCGCTCGCGAGAGCGAAGCCCTTCTCGCTCCACGTCAAGCCGACTGCTCCGAGGCGGGCCAGCGCCTGTTCGTCGAACAGGAGCTTCGCCTTGCAATCGCCGGGGGCGCTGAGCGCGCTCACCACGACCTCCGCTCGCGCGCAATCCTCGTCGAAGGCGAGACGATCGAGGACGATCGACAACGACTCGCCTTCCGGCAAGGCTGCGACGCAGCCAAGCCGATCGCACGGCGCATCGTAGGCGCGCGCAGAAGCCGGATCGCGCCCATCCCCATCGGCGGTCAGCCATTGCTCGGCGGCGAAGGCGTTGAAGCGTTTCCCGACAATCTCGAGCGCCCCGTCGGCGTCCCGCACCGCCGCCAGATCCCCCGATGGCGCGACGATGACATCGTAGCGCGGGCCCTGCGTCGCGCCGACAATCCCGATCAGCGCGAGCGGAATGGCGCTCGCGCGGAACGTCCAGGTCCGCCAGATGGTCGCGCACATGACGGCGAGCGCCAGAAACGGCAGCGCATAGGGGGCGAACGCCCTCAGGTGCACCGTCGAACCCGGGGCCTGTGCAATGAAGCGCGCGACCCACAGGATGAGCTTGATGCCCGCGCCGACATAGATCCACACCGGCCCGTCGAGCCCCAAGGGATAGAGCGCGGCGCCGACGAGAGCGCCCGGCACGGCGAACACCTCGATGACGGTCAGGGTCAACGGGTTGCCGATCAGCACATAGGGGCTGAGATCGTGAAAATGATAGGCCATGAACGAGGCGGTGGCCGAGGTCGCGAATGCGGTCGCCGCGAGAAGCGCGAGCGGCTTCTCGATGAGATGCGCCGCGAAGAACCCGGGCTTGGTCGCCGCGCCGCGTTTGGGCAGGAATGGATCCGGATCGACGTCAAGGGCCGCCATCCGCGATTCCATGACGGCGACGAGCGCGGCGACGGCGGCGAACGACAGCTGGAAGCTGACGCCGAGGATCGCCTCCGGCTCGAGGGCGACGACCGCAAGGACCGCGAAAGCAAGGTTGCGCATGGTCAGCGCTCGCCGGTCCATGATCACGGCCGAGAGCACGATCAGCGTCATGAAGAGGGCGCGCTCGGTGCCGACGCGCGAGCCGGTCGCCAAGTCGTAGAGGATCGATCCTCCCATGGCGACCGCCGCCGCCCATTTCTTGATCGGATAGCGAAGCGCGAGCCTTGGCGAGAGCGCCAAAAGCCGCCGAGTGACGACAAAGAAGATGCCCGCGACCAGCGTCATTTGCACGCCGGAAATCGTGATGATGTGAAAGATGCCGGCTTCGCGAATGAGGTCCCTGGCGTCGTTCGAGAGAAAGTCGCGCTTTCCCGTCACCATGGCCGCTGCGATCGCGCCTTCGTCGCCGCCGATGATCGCGTTCACCCTGAGCGCCAGGCGATTGCGCGCGTGGTCGATGGCGGCGTTGAACCGCTGGCCCCAACTGGCGTCGCCTGGCGACGGCAGATGCTCAATCGGGCCCAGCGTCGAGCCGACCGCGCCGACGCCGGCGAAGAACGCATCGCGGGCGAAGTCATAGCCGCCTGGCAGCGCTGGGCGCGAGGGCGGCAGCAGGCGCGCCTTGAGCGAGACGAAGTCGCCTGCGACGACGTCCGGCGTGTTGCGGGTCGTCACCCTGACGCGGCGCGGAACCTTTTCCTTTGGCATGCCGTCGGCGCTGACGACGCCGATCACCATGCGCGCGCCGACAGCCCTCAGGTCCACTTCCTCGACATAGCCTTGCAGCTCGGCGATGCGGATCCGGTCGAGCACCGGGGCGGCCACCCGCGCCGTGCGCAGCGACATCGACAGGAACCCGGCGAACAGCGCGGCGACCGCAAGCGAGAGCCCAAGCGCGAGAGGCCGGGCGCGGCAGACCCATGCAAGCGCGCCGAACACGGCGATCATCAGCGCCGGCAGCCACAGGACCGGCTCGCGGTCGGCGGCGAGGTTGAGCGCCACCCCGCCGATCGCCGCGACCGGGATCCACAGGAAGAAGCGCCGCTCCTCGACCTCGCGCGCCAGCGCCAGCGCAAATGCGCCGCGCCAGTCCGGCGCCCACGCGGCGACGCGCGTGAAGCCGGCCGCCGCGGCGAGAGCGCCAGTGCGGGCAGGGGTGGCCATCTCGATCGCAGACTAACGCCAGCTTGACCTTGGGGAAAGGCGACCGATTTGGCTAGGCGGACCTAAGACGCTCTTCGGGTCGACTTGGGTTTTCTTGAAACCGACCGTTTAGCGGTTAAAACCCAAATTTTTGACTATTGGATTCTCTTGGATTTCCTTGGATTCTCTCGTCCGAATCGAGACTTTTCAATGCGTTACGCGAGACTTTCGCGGGACGGCTTTTTCCCGCGCCTGGGGCCTGGCGTCCGCGGAGCCACGACGGCGGGTCTCGCTCTCGGCATGCGGAAAGACGTGGTTGCTCATGGGCTAAAGCTTACCGTAATTTCTGATTTTCTGCAAGAGAATGTCGTCCGGCCATCCCGCTTCGGAACACACTCGCGGTGCTATCGGGAATGCCGCCGTCGCAACGCGCGGCGCAGCCGGGCGCTGATGAGATATCGATGCGGGTTATTCCCGTCAGCCATTGCGCGCCAAGCGGCTAGATGCGGCCTGGCCCCCCATGCCGCGTTCGCGCCGCGCCGCTGGAACATGGATCCATCCGTATGTGAGGATGGAGAAAAAGTCCGGCCGGGCGGCCGCGATACGGAAGGCCAAGACATGAAAGCCTTGTTTCTGCAGGCGATCGGAAACCTGTCTCTATCGGAGGCGGTGAAGCCCCCGCCCCGCCCGGACGAGCTTCTCGTTCGCATCGAGGCGTGCGGAATCTGCGGCACGGACAGACATCTCTTTCAAGGCGAATTCCCGTGCCGGCCACCGGTGACGCTCGGCCACGAATTCGCTGGGATCGTCGAGGCCGTTGGAAGCGAGGTCAGGGATTTCACGCCCGGCATGCGCGTCACGGGAGACCCGAACATCTTCTGCGGCCGTTGCCCCGAATGCCACCGCGGCCGCGTCCATCTTTGCCGGCACCTGACCGCGATCGGCATCCATCGCAATGGCGGATTCGCCCAATATGTCGCGCTCCCGGAAAAGCAGGCCGTCGAATTGCCCTTGACGCTCGATCCCTTGTGGGGCGCGTTTTGCGAGCCCCTCGCCTGCTGCCTGCATGGCGTGGATCTCGCCGACATCAAGCCCGGCTCCTCGGCGATCGTGATCGGCGGCGGCGTGATCGGCATGCTCGTGGTCCAGTTGGCGCGCCTCGCGGGCGCGAGCTGCGTCATCCTCGTCACCCGCAGCGCGGCCAAACGCAAACTCGCTGAAAGCCTGGGCGCGACCGCCACGCTCGATCCGTCGCAAGGCGACGTCATTCGCCGCATCAAGGCGGCGAACGGCCTTCTGCCGGGCGGGGCGGACGTCGTCTTCGAATGCGCCGGCTTGAAGGAAACCGTCGAGCAGGCGCTGCATCTCGCCGCCCCCGGCGGCACAGTCATGATTCTGGGCGTCCTGCCAAAGGCGAGACAGTCGAGATCGAGCCTTTCGATCTCCTGTTTCACGAGATCAGGGTTCTCACGTCGTTCATAAATCCGTTCACGCACCGGCGCGCCGCCGAACTGATCGCGTCCGGAACGGTCGCCGTCGCGCCGCTGATCAGCCGCACGGTCGGGCTCGATGAGGCGATTGACGTGATTTCGCACCCTGCCCCCAGCGGTGAAATCCGCGCTCTGGTGACGCCCAACAGCTAGAGCGAACTGCGTTCGGATGGAATCGTCATCGCGAGGAGCCATAGGGCGTCGAAAGACGCCCGTCTTTTCGACGGGCCAAAGGGCGTCCGGAAGGACGCCCGTCTTTCGACGGGCTAAAGGGCGTTCGGAAGAACGCCCGTCTTTCGACGGGCCAAAGGGCGTTCGGAAGAACGCCCGTCTTTCGACGGGCTATGGGCCGACGCGGCGATCCAGGAGCCGCAGGGCGCCCTACGTCCCCCTGGATTGCTTCCCCCCGGACTTGATCCGGGGGTCGCAATGACGG
>Ga0153954_1000791_pt1 | contig 21601 bp, 20 predicted proteins | sample TSFL038MetaG_FD_102277 | JGI IMG/M metagenome (GOLD analysis project Ga0153954, IMG submission 102277) | Attine ant fungus gardens microbial communities from Florida, USA - TSFL038 MetaG | ecosystem: Host-associated > Fungi > Mycelium > Unclassified | place: USA: Florida, Wekiwa Springs State... | reverse complement strand
GAACGCCTGGCCAACCTCATGCGCATGTCGGCGAAACAGAACCGCCGTAAAAAACCTAGTACATTTGAACTGATCAACGACCCGTCGTTGTTGGAGTATGACTTAACTTGATGCCTATGGGGATGAGCGCAGCGACGCCCCGGGAACGGCCTCGGCTGATCCCCGGGGCCTCGAAAACTCGTCCCCGGCCACCCAAATAACGTAGCTTCGTATCAGTGTCCACTTTCCGGACAGTCTCTAAATTGAAAGCAACGTGGGCTTCCGACAGCCCCGGACGGTTTGTGATTGACGACTCACCTTTCGCGAAGACGGTCCATTTGATAGCTTCTCGATCGCTTGGGAAGGACCCAGGCCTTGATCAACAACAGGGACGTGAGCTCGATTCGATGCGGATCTTCATCTCGACGGGCGAGCCTAGCGGTGACCTCCACGCAGCCAATCTGATCGAGGCTCTCAGAAAGCGCCGACCCGACACCGAGTTTGTAGGATTCGGCGGTCCCCATATGGAAAAAGCCGGGGCGACCGTGCTCTTTCCTCTGGTCGATCTGGCGATCATGTGGTTTGGCCGGGTCCTGCTCAACATCCATAAATTCTTTCGCCTGCTCGATCAAGCCGACCAGTACTTCGCCAAGGAAAAACCGGACGCCGTCGTGGTCATCGACTATCCCGGTTTTCATTGGTGGCTGGCCAAAAAGGCGAAAGCGCGAAACATCCCGGTCTTCTATTTCGTTCCTCCGCAGATTTGGGCGTGGGGCGGCTGGCGTGTGAACAAGGTCCGCAAGTACGTGGACCATGTCCTTTGCAGCCTCCCCTTCGAACCCGCCTGGTATCATGCGCGAGGCGTTCCCGAGGCGGTTTACATCGGCCATCCCTACTTCGACGAACTCGCTGACCGGATCCTTGATGAGTCGTTTCTGGCGGCCGAACGCGCGAAGGGAGGACCGATCGTTGCCTTGCTCCCAGGTTCGCGAACGCAGGAAGTGACCAAGAACCTGCCGATGATGCTTCGGGCGGCCGAGAAGCTCTCCGGCGAGCGCCCTGACGTTCGGTTCATCGTCGCTTGCCTGCATGAGAAGCACCGGACCCTGGCGCAGCAGATCCTCAAGGAATCGGGGCTTGAACTGCGGCTAGAGATCCAGGCGGCACGGACCCCGGAGCTGATCCGCCTCGCGGATCTCGCCTGGGCCGTCTCGGGTTCCGTGGGGCTTGAACTGATGGTCGAAGCTCTTCCTTCGGTCGTCGTTTACAAGATCCGCCATTTCGATCTCTTCGTGGCGCGACGGTTCATTCGAAGCAAGTACATCAGCCTCGTGAACCTCTTGGCAGACGACGAACTGATGCCCGAATACTTGACCCCGGTCGACGTTTCGACAGCGATGGCGGATTGGGCCGCGAAATGGCTGAACGACCCATCGAGCCGAGAGCACGCTTCGAAAGCCCTGGCCGACCTCCGCGACCGAGTCGCCGTTCCCGGAGCCTCGGAACGGGCCGCGGAGCGGATCATCGAGGTGGTGGCCGCGGCCTGAAATCCTCAGCATCCCGCTTTTTTCGCTCGCTGGGGAGGCCGCCGGGTGCGAGGAGAAGGATCGAGCCTGCGCTGAAGATCGCGTATGATGAGACTCGACTGAGAACGGAAGTCACGAGACTTTGCCTCTTCCCCTCTCGCCGAGTCCCCACCCATGAGCGACCCGCATACTGACCGTCCCGCGAACCGACTCGCCGGGGAATCGAGCCCTTACCTGCTCCAGCATGCACACAACCCAGTGGATTGGTATCCCTGGGGCCCCGAGGCCCTTGCGAAGGCCAAGGCCGAGGATAAGCCCATCTTCCTCTCGGTGGGCTACTCCGCATGCCACTGGTGCCACGTGATGGAGCGCGAGAGCTTCGAAAATCCGCAGATTGCAGCATTGATGAATGATCACTTCATCAACGTCAAAGTCGATCGCGAGGAGCGCCCGGACCTCGACCAGATCTACATGGCCGCGGTCCAGGCCATGACCGAGCACGGCGGTTGGCCGATGTCCGTGTTCCTGACCCCTGACCTCAAGCCCTTTTACGGCGGGACCTATTTTCCCCCCGGCGATTCAAGGGGTATGCCCGGCTTTCCCCGCGTTCTCTCGAGTGTTCAGCGTGCCTGGAGTGAACGTCGCGACGAAATCGTGCGGGCCGCAGGCGAGCTGACCGAGCGGATCGAACTGATGGGAACCATCCCGGCCGCGCAAGGGGGATTGGAGATTGGTCTCGTCGAGCAAGGGGTCCGAGGTCTCGCCCGTGCCTTCGACTCGACCCATGGAGGGTTCGGCTCCGCTCCGAAATTTCCGCACCCCATGGACCTTCGCCTCCTGCTTCGCCACCACGCAAGGACCGGTGACTCTCAATCCCTGCACATGGCGCAGCACACGCTCGAGAAGATGGCGCGAGGCGGTATCTACGACCATCTGGGAGGCGGATTTGCGCGGTACTCGACCGACGAGCGTTGGCTTGTTCCGCATTTCGAGAAGATGCTCTACGACAACGCCCTCCTTTCCTCGGTTTATCTCGAGGCCTTTCAAATCACGGTTGACCCGCAATTCGCTCGGGTCGCCCGGGAAACGATGGACTATGTCCTGGGGCGGATGACGGGACCCGACGGGGAGATCTATTCGACCGAAGACGCCGACAGCGAGGGAGAAGAAGGGAAGTTCTACGTCTGGACTCTCGCGGAAGTCCGGCAAATCCTCGGTTCCGAACGTGCCGAGGGTTTCGCGTATGTTTATGACGTGACCGAAGGGGGGAATTGGGAACACAAGAATATCCTCAACCTCCTGAAGAGCCTGTCCCAGGCCGCGAAGGTCCTCGGACGAGACGAGGAGGAGTTGCGATCCGCACTCGAGAACGACCGTCGGCAATTGCTCGAAGCGCGCGACCGAAGAATCGCGCCGGGCAAAGACACCAAGGTGCTCGCATCCTGGAATGGTCTGATGATCGCCCCACTCGCCGAGGGGGCGAGGATTCTGAAGGATGAACGCTATCTGGTCGCCGCGAGGCGAGCGGCGGCCTTCCTGCTTGAGAAGATGACCACGGCGGAAGGGTTCCTCCTCCACGCTTACAAGGACGGCCGTGCTCGCTTCAATGCCTACCTCGATGATTATGCGAATGTCATCGACGGTCTCACCAGGCTCTACGAAGTCTCGGGAGAACCGCGCTGGATCGAGGCTGCGTTGAAGTTTGTCGACGTGATCCTCGACCAGTTCCTCGATCACGAGGCGGGCGGATTTTTCTACACGGGGCGCGACCACGAGACGCTCATCGTGCGCCAGAAGGACTTTCAAGACAACGCAACTCCGTCCGGCAATTCCATGGCTGCCACGGCCTTGCTGCGCCTGGCGGCTTTGACGGGGCGAGCCGATCTTGAAGCAACCGGTCGCCGTGTGCTTGAAACCGTGCAGCTCTATCTGGAGAAGGCCCCCATGGCGATGGGGCAGAGCCTGGTCGCACTCGATTTTCTGCTCCAGCCTTCACGGGAGATCGCCGTGTTCGCCGGTTCGGATCCGGGCGAATATCGCGAAGCGCTGGAGGCCGTCTTCGCGCCGTTCGTGCCCAACAAAGTTGTCGCCCCTGTGCTTCCGGATACGGCAAACGACCTATTGCAGTCACTGCCGCTCTTGAAGGATCGCACCGCTCAAGACGGGCGGGTGACGACCTACATCTGCGAGAATTTTGCCTGCCAGGTACCGATCATCGGCTCCGAAGGGATCTCCTCGTCACTCCGCCCGTGACCCGTTCCATCACGGGAGCAGCAGGGTGAAACTCCACCACTGCGACGTCACTCGCAGTGGTGGAATCTTGATGCGACGGTGCTTCATGCCGAAGCGAGTGTCAGACGACGCATGATCCTGCGCGTTGTCAGCTTGCGTCGCCGTTTGCCAATCGACTAGAGTAGGGTCAACATGATCCGGCGCGGGCGCCTCTTCTGACAAACAGGAGTTGTCATCCATTTCGTTCGCAGCCGAGAACGCAAAGCCCTAAGGAGGGCCGAGAGACATGTCTCGCCGCAACGTATTCGCGTTCGCCATGGCCGGCGCAGTCGCCTTGCTCTGCTGGTCGCCGATCCATGGGGCCGAACCCAAGCCTGGGGCCGAACCCAAGCGTGAGGCAAAACCGAAAGACGAAATGATGGAGCTTTACGGTGTCTTCGTCGACGCCGTGGAGCAGGTGGAATCGAATTACGTCCGGCCGGTCAACCGCCGTGAGCTCCTGGAGAGCGCTCTGAAAGGGATGCTCACGAACCTCGATCCCCACTCCTCCTACATTAACACCTCGGAGTGGAAGCAGTTCAAGCGGCAAATCGAAGGCAAGTTCGGCGGGATCGGCATCCAAGTTGGTATGGACGAGGAAACCAACCGTCTCAAGGTGATCGCCCCCATGGTGGGAACCCCCGCCTATGAGGCAGGGGTGCTCTCCGGCGATATCATCATGGAGATCGATGCGCAGTCCACCGAGGGGATGACGGCCGACAAAGCCGTGGAGATCCTCACAGGACGTCCGGGAACCCCGGTGAAGCTTCTGGTTCTTCACGAGGGGGACGAAAAGACCGACACCCTCTACATGTCCCGTGCGATCATCGACGTTCCGAGCGTCCTCGGCGACAAGCGGAAGCCGAACGACCAGTGGGACTTCATGTACGACAACGATAAGAAGATCGGCTATATCCGCATCAGCAGCTTTATTCAGAACACGACCGAGGAACTGAAGAAGGCGCTCGCCGAACTCAAGGAGAACGGTGTCAAGGGCCTGATTCTCGACCTTCGCGATAACCCCGGCGGACTGCTGGGTGCGGCCGTTGAGGTTTCCGATCTCTTCGTCGACGAGGGTATGATCGTCAGCACCAAGGGCCGGAACACCGTCGGCAAGTCCTACGAGGCGCAGAAGGAAGGCACCTATGACGATTTCCCCATGGTTGTCCTGGTCAACCGGAACTCAGCTTCGGCTGCGGAAATCGTCTCGGCCTGCCTTCAGGATCATAAGCGAGCCCTCGTGGTGGGTGAGCGCTCGTACGGGAAAGGCTCCGTACAGAACATCATCGACCTTGAAGACGGGAACAGCGTTCTCAAGCTGACGGTGGCGACGTACCAACGTCCTTCCGGTAAGAATATCCATCGGTTCAAGAACGCCAAGCCTTCGGACGAGTGGGGAGTTTCTCCCTCGCCTGGTCTGGGGCTGGAACTCTCCCCCGCCCAGTACAGGGACTGGTTCCTGGCTCGTCGCGACCGCGACCAGGTAACGCTGGGCAAGAGAAAACCGAAGCCGTCCGCTGAGGAGCACAAGTCCGAGGCGAAGGACCAAGCCAAACCTGAGGCGGAGAAGCCCAAAGCCGATGGCGAGAAGGCGGAGAAGCCCAAGGCCGACGGCGAGAAGGCGGAGAAGGACCGAGAAGCCAAGAAATCCAAGGACAAGCCGTTCGTCGACAAGCAGCTCGAGGTCGCCCTCCGAGTGATCAAAGAGAAGCTCGAAGCCCCCGTGGCGAAGAAGTAAGGCTTGCTTCCGGATGGATGATTTCCCTCGACCGCCTCGGCTCTTCGACGATCCGGGCGGTCACTCTTTTTTTGTAGAGTCCCATGTCTGAGAGCCGTCTCGTTTTACTGGCGATCGAGACCACGTGCGACGAGACGGGAGCGGCCGTCCTGGAGGGGCCCGAGCCTCCCGCGCAGGGCGTTCCCAAGATTCTCTCGAGCAAGGTTGCTTCTCAGATCGATCTCCACGAACGCTACGGCGGCGTGGTTCCAGAGATCGCTTCACGAGCCCATGTGCGGCACCTGCTTCCCGTGATCGACGAAGCACTCCGTGCTTCGGGCGTGTCAATCGCCGACGTTGGTGCCGTGGCGGTGGCGACGCGTCCGGGCTTGGTCGGCTCGCTGGTTGTCGGACTCACGGCGGCAAAGGCACTCGCCTTTGCTCTCGGCGTGCCGCTCGTCGCGGTTGATCACCTCGAGGCTCACTTATACGCCTGTCAGCTTGCGCATCCTGAAGAATCGGTCTACCCTTGCATTGGGCTGGTCGTTTCCGGAGGGCACACAAGCCTCTTCGTGTGTCACGGACCCACGCGTGCCGAACTGCTCGGCGGAACGATCGACGACGCCGCCGGAGAAGCGTTCGACAAGGTCTCAAGTCTTCTCGGACTGGGGTATCCTGGTGGGCCTGAGATCGAGCGCGTCGCACGCGATGGAAATCGACGTGCCCATGCGTTCCCGCGTTCGTTTCTCCACGATGACCGCATCCAGTTCAGTTTCTCGGGCCTGAAGACGGCCGTCTTGTATGCGCTCCGCGGGCAAGACGCCCGTGACAGCCGTGAAAATACCTCCCCGCAAATGGTCGCGGACATTGCCGCCAGCTTTCAGGAAGCGGTCGTCGACGTCTTGGTTGCGAAGAGTCGCCTGGCGATCCGAAGGACGGGGCTGCGACGATTGGGCATCGGCGGAGGAGTCGCGGCCAACGCCCGCTTTCGTGAGCGAATCCAGGAGATGGCTCACGAAGAGAAGGTCACGCTTTTCATCCCCCCGCTTTCACTCTGTACGGACAACGCCGCCATGGGAGGGATCGCGTTCGCCAAGCTTGCCGAAGGGCAGGTGGCCGACCTAGACATCGACGTCACCGCCGGCTTGATTCGACCAGGCCGCTAAGCTACGAAGGCAAGCCCCAGCCTCGACTCGGACAGAGGCCGAGACTTGCCAAAAACGCCTTAGGCGATTCGTCCACGGCCTGAGGTCTCAACTCTCAAGATGGAGGGTGCCGGCGAGCCGGGGTCGGGAAGTGGGGGCCGCTTTGAAACGTGCGCTGTTGCTGCTCGAGAGTATGACGGCGTTGAAGCGCCCGCGATTGAGCATCCGGAATGGTCGGTGCGGGGATCGATCGACCATGCGAAGGAGGCCGTAGCCTGATCTCGCTCATGGGAGGTACCTCAAGAGTCAGTCGCATCATGCGGAGGAGCTGAGGTTCCATTCCTCTTGCGTTCGTAAGGCCCACGATGCCGGTCAGGTGTGTGACTCGAACCGTCGGTTTCTGGGCTTGGTCTTTTTCGGAAAGAAGTCGCGCGAGGTCCTCAACCCTCGCGTCCAGGTGGGGAAACCAACGGCTGATGATGGAACAAGCGGCAAATAGAGGCATCTCTGGTATCGTCTTCGACGCGGTCGGAACCTTAATCGATGCGTCGACGCCCGTGGCGGAAGTCTATGCTCTCGCCGCGATGCGGCAGGGAATCGGCCTCGATTCGACGGTTGTCCGCTCGCGGTTTCGCCAATTCTTTGGTCAGGACGAGGTCGTGAACGCCCGGGGACCGCTCGCGACTGATGAGCCGACCGAGCGGCGACGGTGGCAGAATATCGTGGCAAACGTTCTCAACGAGGTACCGGAACCTGATCGGGCTTTCGAAGAGCTCTGGGAACACTTCGCGACCTCAGCGGCCTGGCGCTGCTTTGACGATGTCGGGCCTACGCTCTCCGAGCTCAAACGCCGAGGAATTCCGATCTGGATCGCATCGAACTTCGACTCTCGGCTTCGGTCCGTCCTCAGCGGCCTCAGCGAACTTTCGTCGTTGACGGACTCGGTCGTGATTTCGTCGGAAGTGGGTTACCGGAAGCCGCATCCCTTGTTCTTTGAAGCCGTGATCGACAGGAGCAATCTCACCGCCGGAGAGCTGGTCTGTGTCGGGGATGATGTTGAGAACGACGTGGTGGGGGCCATGAGGGCAGGCTTGCGTGGTGTCTGGATTGATCGGGAGGGAAAAGGGGCGGGGGAGAACCCTCCTCGCGTCGCCGATCTTCAGGCACTACTCGCTTTGTTCGACGGTTAAGGTGATTTGTGAAATCTTGGAGTACGGAAAGCCCCCTCGAGGCGCCGATAAGAGAAGGGGAAACGACTCGACTTGCCGACCGCGGAGGTTTGGATTACGATCCGCCCCCGATTGCCAAGCCGATCGCAAGTCGATCCGTTGGTTCGCCGGATGTGGGTAGCATCCCGAGCAATCCGGTTCCCGTCCGTTCCTTTCAAGGAAGAAAGGAAGTCGCACGTGGTCGCAACGGTGGAACAGCTCGCGGCCCTAGTTCGGGGCCGCCTCGTGGGCGACGGCAGCATCTCGATTCACTCGGCTCGGCCGGTCGCCGAAGCTGGCCCAGGCGACATCACGTTCATCGAGAATGAGCGGTATGCAAAAATGCTCCGCTCGTCTCCGGCGTCAGCCGCCATCGTGGGCCCGCATTTCAAGCGGAATCCGACGACTCCGAGCTTGCCCGTGATCGAGGTCGAGGATCCGATCCTCGCGTTTTTGGCTGTCCGTAGTCATCTGAAAGGTGCAGATAAACCGCGTTGGACAGGAGTTCACCCAATGGCTTGGGTTGCTCCATCCGCGCGCATCGGGGCTGACGTCGCGATCTACCCCTTCGTTTACGTAGGGGAAGACGCCGTCATCGGAGACGGAACCACGCTCCACCCCGGTGTCGTGGTCGGAGACCGGTGTACGATTGGACGAGACACCATCATCCATCCGAACGCCGTTCTCTATCGTGATGTGAGCCTGGGCGACCGAGTCGAGGTCCATGCAGGGACCGTTCTCGGTGGCGACGGCTTCGGATACCGTCAGGTCGATGGGAACCACGTCAAGGTGCCCCAGACCGGCCGGGTCGAGGTGGGGGACGACGTCGAGATCGGCGCGAATTGTACCGTCGATCGCGCGACCTTCGAAGCCACGCGAATCGGCCAGGGGACAAAGATCGATAACCTGGTCATGATCGGTCATAACAACCAGATCGGCCGGCACAACCTCTTGTGCGGGCAAGTTGGCATCGCCGGAAGCTGCAAAACCGGCGACTACGTGATCATGGCCGGCCAGGCGGGGATCAAGGATAACACCGAAATCGGCGACCACGTGGTCATCGGAGCCCAGGCGGGCGTTCACCGTAACGTTCCCACCGGGCAGCAGATTCTCGGCTCTCCGGCGATTCCGATCCGAGAACAGCGCCGCATTTTCCAGATGATCGCCCGGCTTCCCGAAATGCATCGTCAGCTCCGTGAGCTTTCGGCCCAGGTCGAAATGCTCTCGTCGATTCTTCCGCCTCATGAAGAGACCGAAGACGACCCGACGGGGTTTTGAAGAGAAACCCCGAAGGGCGAGCCATTCGACTCGATGTTCGAGTGCTCAGGTCTTTGACTGAGCACTTGTCGTCTTTGCTGCTGTCATCATGAATCTCATCTCACTGAGAGTTAGAAAAGAACGTCCTCATCCCGCGCGTGCTTCTTGTTCTTCATTGGTCCCAGTCAGGCAGGCCTTGGCCTGCCAAGACTTTCGCGAACGGTCCCGGCACGCCGAGACCTGCCCCACAAGTTACACGATGCGTGGGCACTTCTCTTTTAGCTTTCAATCCGAGGGACTTGGGTCCGATGCCTGTTCTCACCCCCATAGGAGCTCGGCTTGCGCCGAGGCGGGACGCAGCCTCGTCGTCGACCCCGATCGGCCTGCTCGCCGGGAGTGGACGATTCCCGATTCTGTTTGCCGAGGCCGCCAAGCGACAGGGGTTGCACGTAGCTTGCGTGGGTATTCGGTACGAGGCTCCCGAGGAACTGCGCGACCTTTGCACGAGTTTTGAGCCCGTCGGGGTTACCAAGCTCGGCCGGATGATCCAGGTCCTCAAGCGGCAGGGGGTCAAAGAGGTCGTCATGGCGGGCAAGGTCACGAAAAACGTGATGTACACGCCCTGGCGCATCGTTCAACTCTGCCCCGACTATCGGATGTTCCGCATGTGGTATTACACATGTCGCGCCGATAAGCGGGACGACTCGATCTTGTTGTCGGTCATTGAAGAGTTCAGGCGTGATGGGATGACGTTCACGTCGGCCCTCGACTACTGCCCGGAGCTACTCGTGAAGGAAGGCACACTGACCCGCCGGCCGCCGACTTCGGCGGAACAGAAGGACATCGACTTCGGTTGGCACCTGGCCAAAGAGATGGGGCGACTTGACGTGGGGCAGTCCGTGGCCATCAAGGAGCGTGCGGCCCTGGCGATTGAAGCGATCGAAGGCACCGACCGTTGCATCGAGCGGGCCGGAGACCTTTGCCGAGCGGGGGGATGGACGCTCGTGAAAGTGGCGAAGCCTCAGCAAGACATGAGGTTCGACGTTCCCACGGTCGGAACCGCTACCATCGAAAATTTGCACAAGGCGGGTGCTCGGGTGCTGGCGATCGAAGCCGACAAAACCATCGTCATCGACCAGCCGGAAGTCGTTGCCTTGGCGGATCGCTACGGCATCACGATCGTCGCGCTTCGCAACGAAAAGGAGTCTGTTTGACTCCGCTCTCTCCTCGAAACGAAGATGAGGAGTGTTTTGCCTCGAGCACACGCCGCGATGGGAGAGTCACCGGGAGGTGATATCAAGCCTGAGCGAAATGGCTACAAAACCTCGAGGAACGGGCGGTTCCTGAAGACATTTCAGGATTCGGCGGAATGATTCGATGCCGCTTCGCATCGTTCCGGTGGTTGCCCGCCGGTAAGGGCTCCGACCACGTCAAGGTCATCTAACGTCGCGATGCATCGTTGGTTGGAGCTTCTCTGTCTTCTTCCTCACCGGTTGCACTCTTGGATGATCTCCAAGAGGTTCGTGGACAATCAAGGCACAGCCGTTGCGAAACCTTCCATTTTTCTGAAGATGGCCACGTCTGTTATTCCGGCGAGCAGAAACCGCCCGGGTACGAAATTAGTCACATGGCAGTTTCAGAGTGACTTCCACTTCACCCGAATGATCGATATCGAACTCCTCGATCTCCAGCAGAAGTTCAGGGAGTCGGACCGATGCCGTCAACTCTTGAATGAGCTCCTTCTCGCGCTCCTTGAGAGCCTCATGCTCGGGGGCAGGAGGGGCCGCTTGTGCGAGCTCCCGCGAGAGTCGGGTGACCTCATCGAAGAGGTGTTGCCCCGCGGAAAAGCCGGGACCAGGCTGAAAAATGCCGAAAAAACGGGTCGGATACGGCTCGTCCACAAAAATCCGCCCGATCGGTCTGCCCCGAAATTCAACCGTCAACATGTCAGCGAACTTCAGCATCGGAACCAGGCTCCGCATTGCGGGAAAACGATGAGTCGAGGCCAAACCAAACGTCGGGGATGATGGCAATCACCTCGCCCGTATGCCTCCTCGAGGGGCCACGACGCCCGACGATCTCCTCATGCTCACGAGTATTGCGCATTTCGTGCCAATCTCGCGCATTTCGTAATGCTGTAGAGATGCACGTTCGCCCTTCTCACTGAAGCATGAGAAGGGGAGTCGTTTCGTGAACAGAGAGAGAGGGCTGGCGAAGGTCGACTTTGGGAGGATCAGGGAGTCAACTGGCCACACCGGACGAGGGACGGTCGGACGCCGTTTCCGTGGTCGGCAGGCCTGCCTTGACCGCGCAGCAAATCACTTCGGCGGCGATCTCCAGGCCGAGGCTGTTGGAGTCGAGGACCATGTCGTAGTTGTGCGGATCCGTTGAGTTCGCTCGGTGCATGGTCCGGTCAAACTGCAAGCGACGTCGATCGAGGTCGCGCGCGGCGCGTTTGGCGGTGCGGACTGAGACGCCCATCCGCTCCGAGAGTCGAAATGCTCGTGCCTTCAACGGAGCCATGATCCGAACCGAGAGGATCTGCTCTCGCGGCAGGAGGTAGTTCGCGCCTCGACCTACGATGACGGCGTTCCCTGCACGGCCGATGGCCTGGACGAGTTTGGCCAGGTGGTCGAGGTAGGCCTCTTGAGGAGCATAGTGCTCCTCACGGAGCGGCAGGATCCAATCCTGGACGACGCTGGGGGCGAGCTCGTCGTAGGTCCGAACCTCGTCGGTCGTGAGCTCCATCCGCTTGGCGATCGTCTCCAGGATCTCGTGGTCGTAAACATCCCAACCCAACGTGCGTCCCACGATTCTACCGATCGTTCCGCCCCCAGCGCCGGCCTCGCGACTGATGCAGACGTTGCGGAACCGAGCGATCGCCGGCTCCGACTGTGAGGGCTCAACACGGTCAGGATGGCGTCCGAACAACCAACGCGCCAGCGCCCCGGGCCAGGCTCGGAGCCCTTCTGAATCGTCCCCTTCGTGGATCGAAAATGTTTCGGGCGGCATGTTGCGGTCCTTTTGCTCGCTCCGACCATACAGACCCCAGTCTAGCGCCTTATTTGTGGAAAGGAAAGGCTCGCCTGACTTCGGTCGTGTTCCAATGTAAGCCTTACAATCATCGCGACAGGAAACACGGTGGAAAAAATTCCAAAAATTTCCTCAAGTCCTCAATGGAAGGCACGTTTCGAGAGTTGGTGTTCGATCGTGGGAGTGGCTGGCACATCCTTTGCCTTAACACTTGGGCAACAACACCTGATCGCCGTGAGGAGCGATTCTTGCGGACGTCCCTTTCAGGTGTTGTTCTTCCTCGAATTAAGGGAACTCCACGAGATGGGAAATCGGCGAAACACACTGCTCTGGATGAAAGACTTGATCGAGCACATGAACCAGTGCCACGAGCAACTGCAATGGGCCGGCGATGGACCAACCGAAAGTTTCCTGACGGAATCGTTGCTTGTTGACCTGGCCCAGTGCCAGCGGTTGTGCGAAGAACTTCGTGAACGTCCTCGAAAGTCGCGGATGCTCGCCGTAACGAGTTGAGTGAGCGGGGGAAGGGGCGAGGTCGTCGGTCGACCGTAGTCGATCCTCCGCTTCGAGGATAGGCTGGAGAATTCCGGCACGAATGAATCGCCCCTTGAACGAGACCCCTGGCAATGAGCCTCACTGAACCGCGACCAATCACCCAGTTTTCCATCGACCAGTTAAAGGTCGTCGTCCACGAGGACCGGGCTCAAGCAGGACGGGCCGCCGCATTGGATCTGGCTCGAAGCATCACCGATCGTCAAGCGGCGGCAGCGGAAGCAACGACCCGGATGGTGTTCGCAGCCGCACCAAGCCAGAATGAATTCCTCGCGAACCTCATCGCCTATTCGGGGATCAACTGGTCGAGGATCGTCGCCTTCCACATGGACGAATACCTCGGCCTCGGTCCCGATCATCCCGCCTCCTTTCGGCGCTACCTCCAAGAGCATCTGTTTCGCCTCGTCGATCTCCCCTCGGATCGACTCCACCTCATTCCCGGCGAGCAGACATCGCGTCCGCTTCAAACATGCCTCGACTACGAGGAGAAACTCCGCGCCCTCCCCATCGACGTCGTGTGTGCGGGGATCGGTGAAAATGGACATCTCGCCTTCAACGATCCTCCCGTCGCCGACTTCCTCGACCCCGTTCTGATCAAAGTCGTTCGTCTCGATTCCGCCTGCCGCATCCAGCAAGTCCACGACGGCTGCTTCGAGCGACTGGAAGACGTGCCGACTCATGCCTACACCTTGACCATCCCCGCGCTGCTTTCGGCCGCCAAGCTCACGGTGATCGTGCCAGGTCCTCGAAAGGCGGAAGCCGTCCTCGCCACACTCCGCGGTCCGATCAGCGAATTGTGCCCGGCATCGGCTCTCCGAAATCATCCCGACGCGACCTTGTACCTCGACCGCGAGTCGGCAAGACTTGTGATCTGAACACCGCTGCTGGCATTCCCTCCCATCAATCATTTCCCCTCGCTTGCGGAGGATCAAGTCCGCAAGCGCGGTCAACACCTCCCGCTGCATGCTGTCTGTGTTTGAAGGAATAATCACGCGAAAGATGTGTAAGATATGGCGGTGAACGTGAGATCGTAATCTACGAGGAGGAGGCAGCGCCGATGAACCGTTGCTTGTCGATGCTCACTCTGGTTGCATTATGTCTTCTGACGCGAGGATTCGGTCAGCTTGACCCTTCGTAGTTTCCCAAACTCCCGATCGAAAAGTCGATCATCCGCCCGTTTCCTTCGGCGGTCGGCATATCGATGACGACATGCAATCACAAGTTCCGAGCTACCAGCATCACTGCCTATCTGGAAAACGGCGGCACCATCGAAATGCTTATTGACAGTCAGGCAAGTAATGTCAGTCTCCCTGGGCAAGAGTCGATCTACCAATCCAGTGGCAAAGGCTACTGCCCCGTGGGGTAGGTCCCGAGGACTGACATTACTTTCCTGACAAGCCATAGCAGATCGCTAACCACGAATCGCCGATGACGATCGAGTTTTACGATGAGATCACGCTCGATGAGGTTGGGCGGATCGCAGTTTGATGACCCATCGGATGTCGTTGAGAGGCGTCGGGCTTAAGAGGGTGTCTGTGAATTAAGAATTTTCTCGGGCGAGCCTTCGGAGCATCACATGAGTCATGACGATATAGATCATGGCCTCACTCGATGCCGTATTACGCTCATAGTCCTTGCTGTGCCGACGATACCGGCCTCAACCGAAGGTTCGTTCCACGATCCAACGCTTGGGCAGCACCACAAAGCCCTTCACATTCGCGGGACGAAGTACCGTTTGCAACAACCAACCGAACGCCTCTTTCACATTCTGCGGCAAATCATTTCGACCATAGGCGCTGTCGGCAAAGATTACTTTGAGCCGGTGAAACCGCCGACGCAATCGCCCTAGGAGGCCGAGAACCTGAACGGCCCCATCGTAATCCTGGATGTTCGCCGGATGCACCATGACGGCCAGGATCAGTCCCAACGTATCGACGACAATGTGACGCTTGCGGCCGTTGACTTTCTTGCTCGCATCGTAGCCTCGCTCGCCGCCAACCTCAGTGGTTTTCACCGATTGGCTGTCGATGATCGCCGCACTGGGCGACGTTTCTCGACCCTCTTGCCGCCGAAGTTGGTTACGAAGAGTATCGTGAATCTTCCGCCTGGTTCCCTCGTTGCGCCACTTGAGGAAAATGCCGTAAACCGTCTTCCACTTGGGGAATTCGTGGGGCAAGAGACGCCAGGCACAACTGCTGCGCAGAACGTAAAAAATCGCGTTGATGACGTAGCGAGGCGACACTTTTCGAGGAGCGCCTCGGTGGCAAGGTTTTGGCAGCAGCTTGCTGAGGATCTGCCCTTGTTTGTCGGTCAAGCCCGTGGGATAGTTCGTTGGTCCTGTGTGGGACACCGGTACGACTCCTTTCGTTCCTTGGCGGGATTCGAGAGTGAGTCGTACCGTTTTTCATGGGTTTAAGGAATTCCAAGACACGCGCTAAGCAAATAAGATATACAATTCACAATAGTTTTTTGATTTTATACAAATACATGATACCAACTGCGAGACAACCCAGTACGAGCACTGTCGATCCAATTACTAGAGGAAAGGCGGATCGATCATCAGCCGTTAAAAACTTATCATCAGCATGATCCGGATTTGGGACCTTGATTGCTGCCACTGTAGATTTAATTTTTGCATCGGGCCTTCCTGGTTCTCTCGTGACGACATGACGCGACCTGTCGTTGATAATGACGCCCGGCTGAGCATTCGGTCTAAATGTGCTAATTGCATATATTCGATCTAACTTAAAGTCGGATACTGTATGCTTCGTCTCAAAACGAATCACGTGAGGGTGAGAAACAGGCGACACATCATAACATTCGCGACTGGACACCACAGGGATGTCCAGTCCCTGCAATTTCATGACCTTGAGAGGCTTCCATGTCCACGAAGGCAGGTCGGCTTTAAAGGCATCAACGCGTACGATCCGGCCAGAGTCGACGGCGAAATAATAGGTCACTGTCTGCCCTATGAAGCCTGAGTCGACTTCAGCAAAGGTAAACGCAAAACACGCGACATTCTCGGAAACAGCGCGCCCCACGAATTTGGCCTTCGAGAGTGCCTCGTATAATGGCACACCCTTGACAAACAGCAAGTTAAAGGGAGCCGGCCAACTAAATCTCTCAGACATTACTCCCAGGCTCGACAGTTTGCCTGTCTCGATTTTTCTCTGCTTTGAAGCGTTTTGTGGCGAGAACCCGACAACAGCGTAATTCACACCGTCGGAGTAGTGTTCAGCCCCTGAAACATGACCTCCGTTTGTATGGCTTGCGAATACTTTTTTAATCTTGCCATCTTGAGTTGCAATAAAATGTTCACTAGTATGGTCATACAATTTGTTTGGATCAACTGCATTCTTTGCTCCCGCTCCCATGTTGCCAAATTTAAATGTAGTTGTGACCTCAAATTCGATCGACTTCCAAGAATCCATGAACCAACGAAGCTGCTCAGTAACAAAATCGTGAGGGGACACTTCAGGAGAGGCAATGGAAACCGAGCACAACGTCACCAAGTTGATTATCGTCAAGCGAATCATTTGATCTCCTTTGTATTCCAAGAATTGCAAACAATGAAGTCCATCCGCTGGTCAAGTATGAATCCTATAGGGGTCTTACCTCTATAACCTATACTTTACCGGACAATTAGTGACTGTTTTCCAGGGCTGGAGCGACCCTGGAAAACAGGTTGTGGAAGCAAGACAACTAAGTCCGCTATGAAGGCGAACATCTTTGCTCGACCGCTCTCGCTCACTCTTTCCGACACCCATACATAAGACATTCTCCGATATTTGTTGCACTCCTGCAATCAAACAGGAATTCGCATGTTGTTAAGTATTCGCAATTCCCATTTCCGCCGCCACAGTTGCCCGGGAATTCGTCAACGAAAATCTTCTCACAGTAGTAGAAATTGCCACTATCAACGCACGTTGGGCAATCTCCAGCAGGGTAGCACAGTGAAAATGTCTGTGCCACAGCCTGGCGGTCTATAAAGCGTTGTGCGGCGATGGTCGCGATCACCGCGAACGCAGCCAAACCCAAGGAGACCCTGATGACGCGAAGTGCTGACATAGTTTATCTCCCTTTGTTCACCGTTGTGAATTGACCAGCCGAATGGAGGAAGGGCAATCCAACCCTATGTTACTCGTTTGTATCTCCGCCGTGGCTCGTTCCGAGTGACTTCCACACGGCCGTAGATATTGTATTACCGATCCATCGGACCGATCCATCGGCAATTGTTGCATTAACCCCCCCCGTGTGATTGCTCCGGGCACCAAACACCCCAAGTCCATTGAAGACCCGGGAGCCACAATCAGGAATCGGACTGTTAGGGGGCACAGAAACGAAGAAGCTCGAATAGATTCCACCTCCGATCAGCCATGTGCTTCCAGCGTCGAACCGAGCATCACGTAACATTCCGGGGCTAAGTCGCGAGCAGATCTGTACCCATTTTTCAGAAGTCACTGAATTGACTTGATCCATCTCAATTTCGATCCAATCTCGCCGGGCCTGATATAACCCCCTCGGATATCCCCCCATCAGTTTCTCCGAATAAGCCATGGTATTGGACAATCCGTCAGTCATTAAGGCGAGGCTGCCTGGCCGTCCCCATATAAAGGCCCCTTGGTTCCGTTCGCCACAGCCATCACACAGGCCAGAGTTTGCACGATAGTTCAATTTCGCTGGTGAGGTGGAAGATCCAGAGTTATCAGCGGGGCACACGAACGCTGATACGGCTGTAAACGAAACCGTTGCATTGCCAGCATCGATTGTATCGACAGAAATACCTGGTAATGAAAAATTCATGCAATTATAGATAACAGAATCAATGTATGGCATCATCATTGTATGCGACGAATAGGCATTGCCCCATCGGGATACGGTTTGGGAGCGACCCCATGACGTATTCGGCGGGAACGCGTTCCAGTCTTGGACGTAATTATGGAGGGCAAGTCCCAACTGTCGCAGATTATTTGAACATTGCACGCGTCGTCCGGCATCCCTTGCTGCCGTTATCGCTGGAAGCAACGTTGCCATCAAAATTCCTATGATAAAGATAGCTACAAGCATCTCTATCAAGGTCATACCATTGCGAAATAGTCTATATGTTTGATTTGCACGCATTTGCTTATTTGATCCGGATCGAAACCGGTACCTCCATGAGTACGACTCCTGATACCGCGTTTCTGACGTGGATTACTCGATTACCAATCACCTCTTCACTGTTAGCCTTGAGTCGTACCGTGCAGGTCACTCTGTCGGAAACTTGGGTTCGTTGGATCTGGACGTCTAACCCGTCGCCTTCAGCCCTGAGATCTGCCCTAATTTTTCTTTCAGCCCCCCTATACAAAATATGAAATGTACTGGTGGCGCCATTGTCGCTGTAGGAATTGACGTTATGAATAATTCTAGATGGGATTGCTTGAAACTCCGGTTTTTTTGTGGCTCTCACCACAACCGTTTTTTGGTACTCAAGATCCCATGGATCTACAACCGCAATCTCGCCAGACGCATATCTGTCAAATGAATTATTTGAGATGGATATAGTGTAGGTGTAAGTTTTGTAGCAAATGTCGTCAATGGCATATGGGGCAATTCGTGTGTCTTTCAGCTCGATTCGCAATCCATTCAGATGGGTTTGAAGCAAAGGCTCCTTGTCCTCAGTTTTTTTTTGGACTGTAACGACTTCCAATTCCTTGGAGGAATTCTCGCTCGTAGGATCCAACTCAAAGTACAGATCACTTGAAGTTTTTAACAAGAATGGCGGCTTTCTTCCTCCTAGCATCGTGATCGTTAACGATATTCGAGGCGTACGCAATGAATCTGTATTAATGACAATCCCAACGGTCTTTTCACCAACGAAAAAAGGAGTTGCTTGAACTTTAACCTTACAACGTTTGCCCGGTTGGACTATGGATGGTTTGACGCTGGGCACTGTGCAACCGCACCCGCTCTCCGTCGATAGTACGTGGACAGGGGTGCCCCCGATATTCACCAATTCAAACACCGCGTCGGTCACCTCTGCTGTGTGCTTATTTGCTGAATGCCCCTCTAATGCTGGACTTTGCCAGCGAATGCTTGGGCGATTACAGATAAGCTGTCCAGGTTTGAGATTCCATGATTTTATAATGCCAGCAATCATAACGAACGTGACAAGCACAAAAATTACAGAAATCAGTGAAATTATTCGCGTTCTCATGATGAATAATCCTGTGGCGCCCGCACTTGATAATAGAATGGTTAGCCGTGATATCAAATTGCCGATTGACTGTCCTTTAAAACTAGAATCGCACAAAAATCAATGTCTGTTTTCATGTTAATAGTATTGGATTGCTGATTTTTGTTTGTTATTTGTATATTGTGATGCAAGCAAGGGCAGAGAGCAGAGCTCAGGACGGCAGAATCAATAGATCGGGATGCTAGTGGCTAAGTAGACTTTTTGCAAGGAAAATTTTTAGCATTCTTTCTATGGCATTGATACCGATGGCTGTTATCTATCGCGAAATCTATTGTAGGCAAAGAGTTATGACTACTTCGCCCTCGAACAACGTGAGTGGCTGAATCGGCATTACACCGTTATGGGCTATTTCCAGGGAAGTGTATGCCGCCAGCGATTGCTCCGCTAGTAGCCGTTTGGAGGCAAAGCCCTGCTTTAGGAGTAGAATTTGAGTGGAGCATCTGGCAAGTCCCCTTCTGTTGCGTGAGCGCCCCATCCAAAGATGCCTTGTCGTAGGGCAGGCCAAGGCCTGGTTCGTGTTTAGCGGGGGGAGGGAATAGGTACGACGGGGGCATTCATGGGAAGGCAGGCGGCCAGCCAGGAGACGAAGTCCTGAGCACGCTGCTGACAAGTCACCGCCAGGCTGGTCAACACTTCCCACGCCGCCTTGCCTCGTTCGGTCTTGTTACCGCACGACACCTTCCGCGCGATCACCCCCGGATCACGCAACGAACGCTCGGCACGGTTGTTCGTCGGTTCCGCCGCCGGGTCGAACAGGCATCCCAGCACGTACTCACGACGCTTGCCGATCCGTTGCTGGATGGCGACGTCCCCCGCCTGCGTCCGCTCCTCCGCCAGCAACTGATCCAGCCAGGCCTCGAGATGAGTCCGCTGCCGCAGGAATTCGTGCTCACCCAGAGTCACGCGGTAACGCCACAGCATCGTGACCATCGTGAAGAACAGCTTCCACTGGTGAAGATAGCTGGGGTCGGTCGTGTCCGGCCGGTCCCGCGCCCGGGCAATCGCCTTCTGATGATGGGCAATGCACTTGTGGGTCCGGTACGGCAAGTCGTCGTAGACCGCCAAACAATCACTCACCACGATCCCGGCGAACGATTCGCCCAGCATCTCCAGCACCACCGGCCGGCCCCGCGTGGGGTCGACGTGGTACACCGTGGTCTCGGCCGTGGTGAAGGTCCAGAGCCAAGACCCGGGCGCCCCCACGTACCAGCTCGTTTCGTCGACGAACACCGCGGCGGCGGCCCGGATCTCCAGGACCAGGCTGTCGAAGCCGGCCTGGACCTTCTGGGCGCTGCGCTGAACCGCCTGGGCCAGCCCGCCAGGACTGAGGGTGAGGCCGGCCATCTGCTGAAGCACGCGGCAGGTCTTGCGCGTCGTCAGGCCGTATTGCTTGTTGAGGCTGACGGCCAAGGCCTGGGCGCGGGGGCCGAGTTGAACCTGGGCAGCGCCGGTGGCCGGCGACATCTGCTGGGGATGTTGGCTGCGGACCTCGCCGCAGTGGGGCAGAGGCCCTTGTAGGTAATCAGGTGGGTGACGTGAGGCCGGATCGGGGGAATCTCCTCGAGGAACTGCTCAACCGGTTCGAGCCGGGTCACCGGGCCACCACAGCCGGGGCAGGCCCGTAAGGGAACCTCGACGTGCTCGTCGACGTGATCGGGCCGAGCTCGGTACACCCCCGGGTGTCCCGGCTTTCGCCCGGGCCGCTTCTTCTGGGCTTCAGGAATCTTCCGCGACGGCGGGCGTCGGAAAGGAGCGGCCTGGCGTGCGGCGGTCCGCCGCGCCTCATCGAGTTGGTCTTGGAGGAGGCGTTTCTCCTGCTCCAGTTGCTCGATCCGGATGCGCAAGGCCGCGTTTTGCGCCTCCAATTCGGTGACCTGTTCGCGAAGTCCCAGGAGCTGTTCTTGGAGTCCGAGGATGTCCACGGCTGCCTCCGGAGACGGGGCTGCTGTTGAGACGTTTGGCCTCGACCCGTTGCGGGTGACGATTCCACCGATCAACGGCCTGAACATTCTGTACCTGCAATCTGTAATACGGGAGGTGGACGCCGAATTGACGGCTGGCATCCCCGGTGGGCGACTCGCCGCTGGGTCACTGGCCAACCTCTTGGCCGTCCGTCTGATACGCTACCGCCGTTGCTCGACGCCGAATGGAGCGAAGGCGAGGCGGCGTGCGCCCACAAGGGCGGTTCCGCGCCATCGTCGAGTACATCGCAACTTCAAGCGTCTCGTCGGCGTCACACCAGGGCAGTTCCAGCGTCGCTAATCTCGGCAAGCTGGGTGCGACGGTGATGGACCGTTTGGCGATGCCCATGCCGACGCATCACGTGGGCGGCCCCGATTGCTCTGGTTCGCATACCACCCATCATGTGCGTCCCACCCTCCGGTTTCATACGATGGTTAGCGTGAGCCCACGACCATCACTCTTCGGCGATGATCCGTCCGACCGCTCCGAGCAAGCTGCCCAACTGGCGCCCAAGCTCCGCGCACTGGCGGAGCACGGGATCCACTTTGGCACGTCATAGCGGAAATACGAGGGCTGGTTGGGCTCGATCTATGCCCGGATTATTCATTAATTCATTAGGTGGTCGACGTAAGTTCGCTACCTTGGGTCGTTTGTAAGCGATCTTACCCAAACAGCGACCCAGTTTACGCTCGACCGAACCCAAAGCATTGTAAGGT
>Ga0153954_1000790_pt1 | contig 21604 bp, 26 predicted proteins | sample TSFL038MetaG_FD_102277 | JGI IMG/M metagenome (GOLD analysis project Ga0153954, IMG submission 102277) | Attine ant fungus gardens microbial communities from Florida, USA - TSFL038 MetaG | ecosystem: Host-associated > Fungi > Mycelium > Unclassified | place: USA: Florida, Wekiwa Springs State... | reverse complement strand
TCGCTCGCGAGAACCGAATTGCGAACCGAGAAGCAGATTTGGCTCGGGCGGTCGCTGAGTCCGCTGCGAAATTGGCGGAAGCAAAAAAGATAAAATCGGCGAGCGACCAAGCGAGCCGAGAGAGTTACGAGCGGCACGCCGCGAGCATTACGGGTCTATGTGTCCTGGTCGAAGCCATTATGCGCGGGGAAATTGAGCGGTTCGACGACAAACCCTTGCTCGTATCGGCGAAAGTCGATCCCCACCGGGGCGCTCAGATATTGCATGCCGCCAAGACTGCGTCGGCATATCTCCCCGTTTTAAGGGAGGCGATCTGGCCGATAAGAAAAGTCGCAAATTCCGCGCTACTGCAGCATTTCGCGGCTGAAAGGCAAAAGGCCCATCCACAAGGCAGCACCATTGACAACGGCCGCTGAAAGACCGGATCAGGAAGCCTCACGCTGGCCATGTGTGTCGACGATTGACTCGATAACACGAAAAAGCCTGGGAGCATCAGCGCGATGTCGAAAGAGGTAGAGTTCGTCGGCTTGGGAAAGGCGAACAGAATCCCCGTAGCCGTAGGGTGTATAACGCTCAGCTAGAGCCCGATCAATGCCGATGGTCTTCAGGTGATGGCGTCCCTGGTCCGATTTCAGCCAGGTGGCAAGGGAGATAGGAGCAAGAGCCTCCCGAAAATGGCCTTCAAAATGCTCAGGTGTTAAGCCGCTTGGCAAGTTGATCCGCAAGGCGCGGGACTCAATCCAGATTGGACTGTCATCAACTCTCGGAATATCATAATCGAAAGTCATGAACCTCCAATCATCGAAGCCGGGGTCGCTTATGACTTTCTTTCGAAGTCGATGGCTCGCGGCATAGCGGTCAACATTCAAATCTGTGAGCCGACGCGTAAGGTTGCTACTGCAGGTCCCGATCTTAAACAACGGAATCTGAAGTTGGGCAGACAGAGCTTTCAAACCGGCGCAGCCGGCGATATAGACACGCGTCGTATTGGGCGAGTTACCGGGACAGATTGCGAAACCCGTTGCAGGCGTTGTGAATTTCGTCGCGTCGGCGACTGCGCGATCCAAATTCGAACTCATTGAGATTAGAGCAGAGACAGGCTCGGCGCGCTCATCTGGTACACGTTGCAATAGTTCTAAGAGCTGCTCTCCGGAAGCAAGGAAAGTGCGGAGAGCCTTTGTCACCGATGTGACCGAAACTGAACCGTTTTCGTTTAGCATCACGGAATCTTTCTTGGGGCTTTACGGGGGTAATCTTGCCTTTTTTCAATTTGATTCCGTTTCAGATCGTCTAACAAAGACATTCACCTGTAATTGGCGCCTCCATCTGTGCGGGGCGAACATGGCGACATTCGTTGCGGCATCGACCTTGAGTCTCCGTCGCCAACGATTGCGATCCGGGTTGCAAGAAAGATCTCCAAAGCGCGGGAGCGATCGCATTTTCCCGGACCGGCAATCCCCAGGCGCGTGAGTTCGCGGACGGCGTTGTGTCGCGAGCCCTTGGTGAGACGGTGTCACTCGATGAAATCGTCGATACACGCAGTGTCGGGTCCAACGCGCGATTGCGCTCTAGGTCCCACATTGTGCACGTGACGGCGCGGTTACTTGGTTCCGTATATCGCTTTTACCCGCGGGAGAATTTCTTCAAGTTCGATCCTGCCTTGTATGTAGTCCTCAATAATTCCGAGCATTTCGGGGCTAGGTTGGAGGCCTTCGAGGCGAAGGTGGGCATCGGCCCGCTCGATGACGCGTCGCCTACGTTCAAGCTCCTCCAGAAGGCGAGTCACTTTGCCCGTATCTGCGCCGCGGTGCGCGTAACTCCGTTTGGAGTCGTCGGCTTGACCAGACAGCTCGTCGGAGAACGCTTTGTCCGCTTTCAGACCACTTCGGGGATACGCATTTAATTTCTCAAGGAAAGGTGCAATTCGTTGTTCAAGAGGCTGCTTCTTAGCCATTCGTTACCTCTATGCCCTGTGCAGCGGTTCGGTTAGTCGGCAGGCACCTGCTGACCGCGATTATACAACATAAAAGGACCGTATTCGGGGGAAGCGCGCGGCACTTTGTTGAGAATGGCGCCGTTGCACTGAGAATGGACAATCTTGGGCGTCTTCCTTTTAGAAAGAGCAGAACCATAAATCTACGATAGAAGGTTCACTCATGATCGACTAAACGGCTCCGCCGTATGCTGCGCGCCCGATAATATTGATGACAAGGTCTACGCCGGTATCAGACTCTGCCGCGACTTCAATCGGCGTCTTGTTGCCGAGCATCATATGAGGTCGCTCTAGAAATTCTCTGGCTTTGTCATCGCCACCGAAGACCGCCACGCTCATCTCAAATACACTGGCGATGCGGGACTGAATCGTGCTCTCGTGCGGAGTAGCCGCGTCGTCATTCCATTCCGAAATAGAATCGACGAATGCCTGATCTTCCTTAGCGTGAGGACTGGCCGCGACAGCCGCCGACTGCCGCCGGCCTTCTCCGCTCAATGCGTTGTTGCCGACAGGCGAACCATCGCGGCGATCCTTGGTCGTCATGAAATCAATACTCGAGTTGGTGATCAGGGCGGAGACGTCCGCGCGTTCTCCGTAATGCATACACTACTGGATCTGGCTGGGCGAGCAATGCGAGCGCGAGAAGGCATAGGTCCGTTGTTGACTTTATGCCTGTCTGCCGCTTAGCGGCCGCTATCAGCGCCGGAGGAGTGCGGAAGCCGACATGTTCGCTCTTTGGGCCATCGAATAAGCCGGAGGCGCGTGCCCACTGAATGGCTGCAGCGTAATTGTCCATCATGGCGCAACCTTAAATAAGCGGCAAATGCCATTTCCAGATGTCCATCAGCCTGTGGGGGTAGCCTTATAAAATCACCGTTCGTCACGACTCTTGCGGAGCAGCACCTCGGATGCCGTGGGCTGCCTATCACTGGGAGTCATTGCGCGGATCTTGGCAGCGAGTTCGTTGAAGGCACAGCGCGCGACGTCGGTATGGATCCGATTAGTGATGTCTCGACGCTTGGTTAACTCCGACAGTGTGTCTTCGGCTGTCTCCTTGACAAGTCGTCTTCTCGACTTATTGGGCTCCCGATTTTCCATGTGGCAGACTCTATCACGGAACATTCGCGCAACAAAGCTTCCGATGGGTCGCAAATGCCGGAGTTAAAATATCAGGAGGGAAAAGTGCGCTGATGTCTCACGTGGGGCCGGGAACGGAATGACGGCTTTCTGGCGTTGGATAGGAGCAAGCCGACGTCACACGGGGCAGCTGTCTACCAGACTTCAACACCGCAGCTCTTCGGTCTACGAACATTTGCGCCGCGAACGTTATCTATCGAGCAATACAGAATCAGGATCTGTTGGCGAGCTCGATGGTCACATGCGCGAGCGAGCGGAAGCGGGCAAGCTTGGCACGATAGAAATCCGCGTCGCGGCTCTGCGTCGTAATGATCGAAAGAATAGCGCCTAGATGGCCGGGCCCCAAACGCCACAAATGGAAGTCGACCAACTCGTCACCTTCGCTCTCAATGGCTGCCTGTAACTGACGCGCCAAAGAACTGTCGGGGATCATGTCGAGCAGGATCGCGCCTGTATCGCAGATGAGGCCATAGGACCAAGTTGCGATCACAATCGCGCCTACGATGCCGGCGAGCGGATCAAGCCACATCCAGCCAAATATACGGGCGAGGACCAGGCCAGCTATCACCAGAACGGAAACCACAGCGTCGGCCATAACATGGATGATCGCGGCCCGCATGTTGTTGTCGCGATCCTTGGCATGATCGCCGCGCACGTGTTCTTCGAAAACAAGCGCATGTTCCTGCACCGAGGATCCAATGTTTTCGACACGCACGACTGCCTGAAATTCATGCGGCTCTGGGACTTTGTCCAGCGATTCAAAATAAGAGCCCTGTTTTGCCATATCAAACAGTTGGGATCTGCCATCGGATCGCCGCGTCTGAATCGTCAGCTTGCTCAAGGGCGCACCTTCGACACGCGCCCGAAAGCGCGGCGGCACACCATCCTCGAAGATGCCGACGATCAGCTTCCGCTCGCCAGACTCGATAACATGTTCCCGGTCATGGCTATGACCGTACCCATGACGGTGATCGTGGCCTCCGCTCAGTAGCAGAACGCTCGCGACGTTGACGAAAAGGCCAAGAACAGCAATTGGGATGGCTTCGGAGAAGTGGATCGGGACGGGCGCGAAGAATCGTCCGACAGCTTCATATCCGATCAGCAGCGCGATCACGGCGAGAACGATAGCACTCGTGAAGCCGGCGAGATCGCCTAGCTTCCCCGTGCCGAAGGTAAAGCGGGTATCCGTCGCGTGGCGGCTGGCGAAGGTATAGGCGAGCGCTGCCAAAAGCAGCGCTCCCGCATGCGTCGACATATGCAATCCGTCTGCGACGAGCGCGATCGACCCAAAGAGTACGCCACCGCCGATTTCGGCGACCATCATCAGTCCACACAGCGCGATGACCCACCAGCTCCGCCTTTTATTGGCATCGTGGGCCTCGCCAAGAATTGCAGAACTATGGAGCGAGCACGCCGAATACGCACGCATAGTCAAACTCACTTGAGGTAAGTCCGCACGACGTCGATCAGTTCGGCCGCTCCTTTCGCGCGTTCGGCATTCGGCTCATGCGCCGGGTCCACGACATGATTGCGGATATGATCTTCCATGAGTTCGGCCGTTAGGCCGTTGACGGCGCCGCGCACCGAGGCGACGAGCATCAGAACGTCCGAGCAGCCGAGCTCCACCTCCAGGGCCCGTTCAACTGCTTCGATTTGTCCCCGGATACGGCGTACGCGGCCGAGAAGCTTCGTCTTACTCTTGATGGTATGGGACATTCTCGATAATATAGGGGGGTAGGCTATCAAAGACAAGGCTGTTCTTCGGTCACCCGACCAGTTTGGTTAGCTGTTGCGTATGATCAAATCGGGGATGAGGCGCGTTGATCACCGGCGGTTACGGCGGCGTGGGTCGCGCGCCTGCCCTACTGTTTGCGAAAGAGGGTGCGACAGTGTTCATCGCCGGCCGCAATTAGGAGCGCGGCAACGCCTTGGTCGCGGAGGTCAATGAAACCGGCGGTAAGGCCCACTTTGTGAAACTCGACGTCGTAAACCAGGGTCAGTGGAATGCGGCCATCATACATGTCAAAGAGCAAGCTGGCGCTTTGCAAGTTCTCATGAACATCGTTGCCAGCATAAACTGAATGATGATGAGCGCCGCCACTGAAATGTTGAGATTACTTGCGGCACGGCGCAACGATTCCTCAAGCCTGAAGGGTTAAATCAGGCGTCGTTAGTGGTAGTTGTCGAAGTTCTGAATTCGCTTGCCGCACGATCTGCCAGCCGCCTGTGATGCCGAGCGCGGCCATGATCGTGGCGACGATCAGGTCTGGCCACGCGCTTCCCGTGCCGAAGACGCCTAATGCGGCTGCGAGTACGGCAAGATTGCCGATTGCATCGTTGCGCGAACAAATCCATACTGAGCGGATGTTCGCTTCGCTGGTACGGAAGCGATAAAGCATCAGCGCGACACTGCCATTGGCGAGAAGCGCCAAGACACCGATCACGCCCATCGGCTCTGCTTTGGGCAGGGTGCCGGCATAGGCATGCCATGCCGTCGAGAGCAGTACGGCTGCGCCTAGAAAGCCAAGCGACCAACCTTTCAGTAGGGCGGCCCGTGCGCGCCAGCTCAACGCCATGCCGGCGACGCCGAGACTAATCGCGTAATTGGTGGCGTCTCCCAGGAAGTCGATCGAATCTGCCTGCAGAGACGCTGAGCCCGCTGCGACACCGACGACAACCTCGGCGAGGAACATGGCCGTGTTGATTGCCAGCGCGATCCAAAGGGCCTGGCGCCATTGCCGGCTATGGGGCAGCTTCTCGGAATGGCAATGATCGTCGTGGCAGCAAGCGGCCATGGGCACCCTCGTAGAATGCGATACTCACCCCATATGCACCCTGTAGTCACTACAGGGTCAAGGGACATGGCACGGCTGACAATTGGCGATCTTGCGAAGCGGACGACGACGAAGGTTGAGACCATCCGGTACTACGAGCGGATTGGCCTTCTCCCGGTACCGGCGCGTACCGAAGGCAATTACCGCTCCTATGCCGAAACCCACCTCGCCCGCCTGAGCTTCATCCGCAGGGCCCGGGATCTAGGCTTTTCCCTCGATCAGGTGCGTGACCTGCTCGGCCTCGCTGACGAGCGGGATCGCTCCTGCGAGGCCGTCGATCTCATTGCGCGCCAACATCTCGCAGAAGTCGAGCGAAAGATCGCAGATCTCGTCTCGCTTCGGGACGAACTCACTGATCTCATCAGCCGGTGTCATCGCGGCACAATCGCCGAGTGCCGCATTATCGAAACTCTCGCGCCGAACTCAGCGTGAGCATGAACAAGTGGCTCAATACAATCGCTCAACACGATTGAGCATATCCCGTCGTTCATTGGAGATGGCTTCGGCCCAAACTGAATTATCTGCTAGACAATGATATATTATATCATTACGTTTTCTTGGGCATCGGGGTCGTCACTTTCTCGCGACCCGCATCAGTTTTCGACTCCAACTTTCGAGTGGGAACTAACGTGAAGAAACTTTCTATTTCGGTCGTTTTTGCAGCAATGCTTGCCCTCGGTCCCGTCACGACCGCATTTGCCACACAATCGGCGCAGATCAATGCAATCGGTGTCGAAAATGAATACGCTGACGTGATTTCGCAAATCGGCGGACAATACGTACGCGTTCAGGCCGTCGAGACAGATCCAAACACAGACCCTCACACTTTCGAAGCCAGTCCGAAGATCGCAAGGGAGATCGCTGCAGCTCAGCTGATCGTGGAAAACGGCGTCGGTTATGATGCGTGGGCGGACAAGATCATGTCCGCTTCGGCAAGACCCAACCGCAAAGTGATCAACGTTCAAACGTTGCTGGGATTGCCAGATAACACCCCGAACCCGCATCTTTGGTATGATCCCAAGACGATGCCCGCTGTCGCCAACGTGATTGCCGCGGACCTCTCTGCCTTGCAGCCAGCCCAGGCGACCTATTTCCACGTCAATGCGGATAAATTTATCGCGTCGCTCGAACCGTGGGATGCAGCGATCGCGGCCTTCAAGTCAAAATACGGCAAGACCCCGATCGCCGTGACTGAACCGGTGGCCGATTATATGCTGGAGGCCATGGGTTTTGACATCCGGACGCCCTTCAGCCTACAGAAGGCCATCATGGATGGCACGGATCCCGCTCCGCAGGATGTCACGACACAGAACGATCTATTCACCAGCAACAAGGTAAAGGTCTTCGCCTATAATCAGCAGGTGACGGATACGTTGACCAAATCCTTCCTCGATGCGTCGCGGAAAGCGGGTATTCCGGTGGGTCGGTGTCTACGAAACCATGCCAACGCCGGGTTACACCTATCAGTCGTGGATGCTGGCTGAAGTCGCCGCACTTGAGACGGCCCTCGCGAACAACGTCTCGACTGAGACGCTGCAAAAGTGACGCTGAGTGCCGTGTTGGCAAGGGGCGAGGTTCTCGCGGTTCGTCAGGCGAGTGTCTCGCTCTCTGGCCGTTCCATCCTCGAGAATATCAACTTCACGCTGGAGGCGGGCGAGCTTTGCGGCCTGATCGGCGCCAACGGGTCGGGCAAAACGACCTTGCTGCGAACCATACTCGGCTTCCTCGCACCCAACGTCGGTGACGTCAGCATCGAAGGCGGAGGACACGCCTCGGTCGGCTACGTGCCGCAAAAGTTCATGCTCGATCCCTTCATGCCGATGCGTGCGCGAGATCTCGTGGCACTCGGTCTCGATGGTAACAGGTGGGGCGTACCGTTTCCGTCGAAGGAGCGCCGTCGGAAGGTCGACGAGATGCTCGAAGCCTTGGAGGCGACGCCATTTGCCGATCAACGGATCGGCAGCCTTTCCGGTGGCCAGCAGCAGCGGATTCTGATCGCGCATGCCATGATCCGGCGTCCACGCCTTCTACTGCTCGACGAACCACTCGCCAATCTGGACATGCGCAGCGTGGCTGGGATCGTTGCCCTGCTGCGCCGCGTATCGCGGGAGTTCCAGACCGCGGTGCTGCTGTCGGCCCATGATATGAACCCGTTATTGTCTGTCATGGACCGCATCGTCTATCTCGCACATGGCCGTGCGGTGACAGGCAGCACCGACGCGGTCGTGCGCACCGAGGTGCTGAGCCAACTCTACGGCTATCATATCGACGTCGTCCGCGTGCATGGCCGTGTCATTGTGGTCGCGGCAGAGGCCGAGGATGACGCTCGGGTCGCCGTCGCGCACGATCCCGTTCACGTGGCCCAGGTTCCATGACCGGGATGCCGACCTTGTTCTCCATCCTTGTCGAGCCGGGATTCTTCACCAGTCAGCCGGTGCTCATTGCGGCGGCGATCGGCGCTGCCGCCGCAATTGTCTCCGGCGTCGTAGGCGTATTCACCGTCATCCGCGGACAGTCCTTCGCCGGTCATTCTTTGGCGGATGTCAGCAGTGCTGGCGGTTCTGCCGCCTTCCTGTTCGGGATCAACCCGCTGCTTGGATTCCTTGGCATGGGTGCGCTCGCGGCGACGAGTATGGAAATGGTGCGCGCCGATCATGCGAGCGAGCGTGACCTGGCGACCGGCGTCGTCACCGGCGCAGGGCTCGGCGTTGCTGCGCTTTTTCTCTATCTGGACACGACCAGCAGCACTACGGGAGCCGCGGTCACGATCATGTTCGGGTCGATATTCGCCATTCCGGCCTCCATCGTTCCACTTGCCCTGGTGGTAGGCATCAGCGCCCTTCTTGCGATCGGCTTGCTCTATCGGCCGTTGTTACTCTCCTCGATCGATCCGGACCTCGCGGCGGTGGCTGGGGTGCCAGTGCGTCTCATGGGGCTATTGCACCTGATCGTGGTGGCAATGGCCGTTGCGCTCTCAGCCATAACAGTGGGCGCCATCCTATCCACAGGGCTGCTTATCGGCCCCGCGGCAATCGCGCTACACCTCGCCAAACGGCCCGGACTGGCGATCCTGTTGGCCGCTGCAATCGGCATTGCCACGACCTGGGGCGGAATTCTCGTCGCCTACGACAGTTACGAATGGACAGGCGGTCATGGCTGGCCTGTCAGCTTCTGCATCGTGGCTCTGATCTTCCTTGCTTATGTCATCGTCGCGCAGCCAGGGCTCCCTTATTGGCGCCCGCTGCCGCGCCTCTCCTCGACTCGCACGAAGCGCACCGAGTGAGGGCAGACGATGTTCGATGATTTTATGGTGAACACCTGGATCGCCGCCACCCTCGTCGCGGGCGTCGCCGGCGTCGTCGGGTTCTTTGTTGTCATCCGGGGTACGTCCTTCGCAGCTCATGCCTTACCCCTCAGTGCGTTCCCCGGTGCCGCCGCGGCCAATCTGCTCGGCATTAACCCACTCATTGGTTTGCTCGCATTTTCCGGACTCGGGGTGGCCGGCATCAGCCAGCTTGCCCGACGTGGCCCCCGCGATGTCGCAACGGCGCTGTCGCTTGTGATGCTGCTGGGGCTTGGCGCGTTGTTCCTGAGCCGGACGACCGAGTATTTCCAGGCTGTCTACGCGCTGCTATTTGGCGAGGTGCTCGGCGTAGGTTCTGCCGACCTCGGGCCGATCGTCGCACTCAGCGCGGTCTCTGTCGCCCTCATCGCAGTATTATTCCGGCCGCTGCTCCTGAACTCGGTCTCGTCTGAATTGGGTCAAGCGAGAGGCGTATCGGCTCGCGCGATGGAGGCCATGTTCCTGGCGGTTGTGGCGCTGGCCACGGCGATGGCCTTGCCAGTTGTCGGCGCGTTGCTGGTATTCAGTCTGATGGTGGGGCCTGCCTCCGCTGCTCGCACACTGACGGATCAGCCGCCGACAGCGATGCTGCTTTCGGCTGCTTTATCAGTCGCGACGGTTTGGATGTCGATTGCTCTTTCCTTCGCTTCGGATTGGCCGATAGGATTCTTCGTCGGTGGCCTGAGCGCACTCGCCTACATCGGCGGGCGGACATGGACACGGGTGAAGCGATCACGGCATTGAATATCAAAATGGCACGTGCAGCGTCGCATCAAGATATCGTTCAAGAACAATCGTTGATGTTGCATCCCGGTGAACTTTCCACTGATACCCGCGGCTTCTGATATCCTTCAAGCTTGCGGCGGATGAACTCCTCCACCTCGCGCAACGAGGCTATCTTTTCGCGGATCACGGCAAGACGTGCTTCGAGAAACTCGATCGCTTGCTCTTTTGACGGCGGACCCTCCGCAAAGGTCTTTAGAGGGCCGATCTCTCTCAGAGAGAAGCCCACCGCTGTGCCCCACGAATCTTTTCGACCGTGTCGAGAACTGAAGCATCGTACTCACGATAAGTTCGACTGCCTGCTTGGCGCGGCGTCGACGTGATGAGGCCCATCTCCTCATAATGACGAATGCCGTCCTTGGAGAGGCCGGCGATTTTCGCAATCTCGCTGATCAGCACCTCGGTCGTCAAACCACGTACTATCTCACCTCGAAGCAAAATCGTTCCCGCCCCAAGAAAGCCGATTCCGGAAACGACCTGCGCAGCGACGCGGGAAGGATCAAGAATGACGCGCTGGCCCAGAACGCTGCTGAAACTAGGCAGAAACGATCATGATGAGGCAGGCGCCGACGCCTACCAGCATATGGGTACGTAGACCGGCGGCCCAAGCCAAACGCTCGCGTTCAATGCCAATGAAGCTACCGAGAACTGCGGCCGGCAATAGGCGCGCCTCTGGCGCCCTGATCGAATTCTGAATGTCCCATGATCTTCCTCCTCTAGGCCGGGTAATCGGCCTAGAAGGAGGTTACGCAAGCTGAGAGCGACCGGGCCGTTTGCGGTCCGGCAGATTTCGAGACGAAAGGCGCGAAAGGTCCCCATATCCACTGCGACTCTGTTTAAGATTTATAGCCAATCCTGGCGAGCCGGCATCCTGCGGGCCGCCTGGTCCTCGTACGCGGCGAAGGCGCCACTCAACGCGTTCGCCACGCTTAAAGCCATTCAAAACGCCTACCGCTCGCGTCCTAGTGGCCGGACTATCGTGTAAGCCAGCGGTCTTGTCCATCCATCTCTCGTTCTGGCGGGAGCGGGCTGCGCACGCGCCCATCATTTCGCGACGTCCGGATGAGGAATCGTATCGACTGTTAGGGCTGCGGATGATGACACACGCACGTCCGTGCGCGGCACGTGGTAGGCGGCGAGGATGGCGTCGATCTGAGGTTTCTCGCGCTCGAGAATTTCGTCGATCTTCTCTTTGAAATCGGACCGGTGCCGGAGCATTCCCATGGAAATGTCGAATTGCATCGGCCATTGCGCGCCATCGACCGGGGGCGTGACCGGCGTCAAAGTGAGTGGATTTGCAGCTTTGCGGGCGAAAAAGCCCGCAAGCGGGCCCCATACGACAGCGACATCGACGTCGCCATTGGCGACTGCGTCTATGATCGCGGCTGGCGGATTGGGCTTTTGATAATCGCCATACAGCATGTATCCGCGCACATTGTTAATGATGCCGCGTCGTGCCAACGCGTGCGTCGGCGGCGTGTTCATCGCATCATTGCCGACCATCTGGACGCCGATCTTCAGTATATGAAGCTGCGGATCGTCGAACGACGTGATCTTGAGATGCCGGTCGGCCCGAGTGACGAAAACGTAGCTTGATCGATAATAGGGGCGCGAGGTCGCCAGCATATCGACCGCGCTGGCGACGCCCGGCCAGAGATCGCAGAGGCCCGACTTCAGCGTATTGCGGACATAGCCGCGCCGTTGCGCCCACCATGTGTAAGTGAGCTTCGCATTCATGTCCTTCGCGATCAGCGCAACGATCTTGTTCTCGAAGCCTTCACCCTTTTCATTCGAAAAGGGCAGGTTGTTGGGATCGGCGCAGACGCGCAACTCCGTTGCCCGTGCCGCCGTGATCGCGCCCAAGGTCAGCCCGAGAACGACGAGCGCGGCGTTGAGCTTCTTCACGGTGAAGGCGCGCCTTCCTGCGGATTGGTCTCGAGCGAAGCGGGCCCCGGCGCCGCCGGCACCGGCTTGGTGGGGATCGCCACTTTGGCCGCATTTGTCTCCAACGACTTCACATAAGCCGCAAGCTGCCAGATCGCTTCCGACGGCAGGATGTTGCCCCACATCGGCATGCCGTTCGGCCGGCCTTGATAGATCGAGGCGTAGATTTGATCGATGCGGCCGCCATAAAGCCAGACCGAATCGTCGAAGGCCGGTCCAATGCCGCCGGCGCCGTGGAAATGGCAGCCCGAGCAATTGTACCAATCAAAGAGCTTCGAGCCTACGGCGATCGCCTGTGGATTGCCCTCGAATTGTTTACCGAGCGGATCGGGCGGCGGTTCCTTTTGCCCATTCGGAAAAAGCCCCGACACCGGCACGTTGAGCACGCTACCTTGCGGTTGTGCCTGCGCCGCGGGCCCGTTGGGGGCGGCTTTCGCGCGATTGCAGTGAGCGATCACGAGCGCCGCGCCAAGCAGCACGGCCAGGAGTATCATGCCCTCAAGATGGCGGTAGTGCGAAGACATAGAGCATTCCTCCTGCTGCGGTTCTCTGCTTCAGGTCGGCCATAGCGCCAACAAAGCCCAGCGCGCCGGTCGGGTCGCGCGGGTCGAGATTTCCGGGCACGATGCCGCCTGCCCAACCTCCGACGCCGGAGAGGATAGCGACATATTCGCGCCCGTCCGGTCCACGATAAGCGATCGGCTGACCGATGATTCCCGATCCGGTCTTAAACTTCCATTTGAGCGCGCCGGTCTTGGCGTCGACGGCTTTGAACCAACCGTCCATCGTTCCGTAGAAGACAAGGTCGCCAGCGGTTGCGAGCGTGCCGCTCCAAGCGGGCAGATCTTCTGGAATCTGCCAGGCCGGTTTTCCTGTCTCGACATTCCAGGCGCTGACTTCGCCACGGAAACCGCCGGGGCCTGGCTTCATCACCACATTGGCGCCGACATAAGGCGTGCCGGCGATATAATTCGCCTGCACGTTTTCCCAGTCCATGCAGAGATTTTCGTGCGGGATGTAGAGATAGCCGGTCTGTGGCGAAAACGACGACGGCTCCCAATCCTTCGCGCCCGAAGCCGTCGGACAGATGTTATGTACGACCGTGCCGAGCTTGGTGTTTTTCTCCGGATTGACGACCGGCCGTCCGGTCTTCATGTCGATCGACTTGATCGAATTGACATAGCCGTAGGGATGGGCGGAGACGATCTCGCCCGTCGCGCGGTCGAGCATATAGAGATAGCCGTTGCGATCCGGGTGCATCAGCACCTTGCGAATTTTGTCGTCGATCGGCACATCGAGCAGGATGATCTCGTTGATGCCGTCGTAATCGTGCTCGTCGTGCGGATTATATTGATAATACCATTTCGCCGCGCCGGTATCCGGATCGCGCGCGAAAATGCCATCGGTCCATTTGTTGTCGCCGGGGCGTTGCTCCTGGTTCCATGGACCAGGGTTGGCGGCTTCCTCGTAGAGCAGATTGAGATCCGGATCGTAGGCCATCCAGCCCCAATTCGATCCGCCGCCGATTTTCCATGCATCTGGCGGCCAGGTGGAAACGCCGAGGTCCTTGCCGCGATCCGAGGCATAGAACGGATGGAAATCCTTTCCGATCAGCACGTCCTTGTCGGGGCCGGTGTGGAACGCCTTCCAGACGATCTTGCCGGAATTGGCATCCAGCGCCGTTGTCCAGCCGCGCACGCCGAACTCGCCGCCCGAGACACCGACCATCACCTTGTCCTTCACCAGGAAGGGCGCCATGGTGATGCTCTCGCCTTTGCTGATGTCGCCGAGTTGCGTGATCCAGACGGGCTTGCCGGTGTTCACGTCGAGAGCGATGGTGCGGCCGTCGAGCGTGTTGAAGTAGAATTTGTTGTGCCAGAAGACCCCGCCGCGATTGACCGTGTCGCAGCAGGCGACGCCCTGCGCGGCTGCGATCGGCGGCGGCTCATACTTCCACTTGATCGGCGCGCCGGGCTTGGTCAGATCGAGCGCATAGACCCAATTCGGGTAGGGCGTGACGAGATACATCGTATTGTTGGCAACGATCGGCGCGGCCTCCTCGCCGTGCAACGTGCCGGTCGAGAAGGTGAACTCGACACGCAGGTTTTTGACATTGTCGGAATTGATCTGGTTGAGCGTCGTATAGCGGGTCGCCGCGTAATTCTTCGTCGGCATGGTCCATTGGCCGTCGTCGGGCGGCGCGGCCGAAGCGGGGGCTTTTGGCAGGTCGCCGGCCGAGGGTGCAGGATTTTGCGCAAGCGCCAAGCCCGAAAAGCTCAAGAGAGCCGCAACGCCGAGCAGTGCACTCAGGCTGCAACGCGCCACGCGCTCAGCGCAGCGTATAGAGATAGGCGGTGATGTTTTTGGCCTCATCGTCCTTCAACTCCATATTCGGCATTGCGTTGCCCGGCACCACGGCCTGCGGGTTCTTGATCCAGGTGCGCATATTGTCTGGCGTATTCGGCAGAAAGCCCGCGATCATGGTACGCAGGGCCATGTGATCGAGCGGCGGCCCGACATGACCGTCCGCGCCCGATATGCCGGGAATTTCGTGACACGTTCCGCAGCCGGATTTGGCGATCAATTGCGCGCCTTGACTGGCGTCGCCGAAAGGCACGGGCGCGGCCGCGCTTTGCCAAAGGTTACAACCGCCGAGGCAGAGCGCCGCCGGCGCCAGGATTATGACAGCTCTCAACCAGCGCATTGCGGCACCATGAACAGCGCGAGTGTGTTGAAGAGAATGGCGACGAAAAAGCCAAGGCCGGTCATCACACCCCAAAGCGCGAGAAAACGCGTGCGGCCTTCGCCGGCTTCGATGGCATGACTTGCATCACCCGGATGCTCTTCGTGCGTCGCCCGCCAATGCTGATAGGAGAGCACGGCGCCGGCGAGCGAGAGAATGGCTGCCAGGATGTTGAGCAGGAGAATAATTGCCCAGGTCGAATGCGAGGCAGGCGCCGTCAGCGGCGCGCCGTCTGGATAACAGGCGTGCGAGGCCAGCGCGAAATTGGCAACGAGCTGAAGTCCCCAGACGACCGGCCCCGCGAAGAGGCCGGTAAAGAGCACGGAGACCCCGACATTGTCGCGATGCGGAGCCGGGTGCGTGAGGGTCAAAGGCGGGTCGCTATCTTGCATTGCGCTCACCTTAGATACGGAGAGACGTAGAACGTCAGGAAGATCGCGAGCCAGACGACGGTCACAAAGTGCCAATAGGCCGCCATAATGATGGTTGGCGCGTCGCGTCGCGCATCGACATAGCCAAGCAGCGACCAGGCGAACACCGCGGCAACACCGATGATAGCGACTGCCAAATGGACGAGATCGATGCCGGTGATGGTGAAATAGAGCGAGCTGTAGAGGCCATCCGTCAGCCCGAAAGGCTTGCTCTTCCATTCGAGAAGCTCGATGGCGATGAAAACGAGGCCGAGCACGATGCCAACGGCAAGACCGGCGCGATGCTGCAGCTCAACGCGCCGGTAGAGGCCTTGCTGCGCAACCCAGAGCGCGCTGCTGCTGAGCAGCATCACGATCGTGGCCGGCAGCGCGAAAGCGAAACTGGGGTGCGGCTCGGGGCTCCAGGATGGCGAAAGCTGCACCGCGTTATAGAAGTAGGCGAACAGCAGATAACCGAACAACGCGCCTTCTGTCACGATAAAGCAAAGCATCCCGTACCAACCGGAGGCACGATGATCGACGCTGCCGACAGGCAATGCGCCTTCCGGAGCCGTTATCTCGCTCATCGGACGGGCTCCACGGTTTGGCCAAGGACGGGCTCCGGCCAAAGCCAGATGAGGATTGCGGCAATGGCGACGATGCAGCCGACGACGGCCAGCGGCCACAGATGCGACGGGATTAAGAGGCCCGCGAAGATCGCCGACACACCCAGCGTGAGAACGAACGGCGCCGGACTGTCGAACGGCATTTTAAGGATGACATCCGGCTCGCTATCGAGCACGGTCGTACCGATCGTCTCGCGCTGGTGGTCGAGGATGAACCCTTGCTCGATCGAGGAGGCGCCATGGGCTTCGCCGAGCCGCTGTTCCCAGAGCGGATGCCGGCTTGCGACAGTAGGCAGAACCGCGAAATTATACGGCGGCGGCGGCGAAGGTACCGACCATTCGAGTGTCGGCGCATCCCATGGATTGGGCCCGGCGATCGCGCCGCGACGCAAGCTCGCCAGCACATTGACGAAAGTCAGCAGCACGCCAGAGGCGAAGACGAAGGCGCCGATGCTGGTGATCATGTTGAGCGTGTCCCAGCCCATATGCGCCTGATAGGTGTAGACGCGGCGTGGCATGCCGAGCAAGCCGGTCAAATGCATCGGCAGGAAGGCGACATTGAAGCCGATGAACGCCGTCCAGAAGCTCGCCATGCCGAGCTTCTCATTAAGCAGCCGGCCCGTGAACTTCGGGAACCAGAAATAGAGGCCGCCCAGCACTGGGAAGAGGTTGATGCCGATCAGCACGTAATGGATGTGTGCGACGACGAAATAAGTGTCGGTCAATTGCCAATCGACGGGCACCGAGCCGGTCATGAAGCCGCTGACGCCGCCGATCACAAAGAGCACGATCATACTGGAGAAGAAGAGAAACGCCGTGGTAATGACCGGCCGCCCAAGCCAGATCGTTAAAGTCCAGGCAAAGACCGCGACGGCGCTCGGGATGGCGATGATGATCGAGACGCCGCTGAAGAACGAAAGTGCCAGCGTCGGCAGGCCTGTCGCGAACATATGGTGCACCCAGACACCAAAGCCGAGCGTCATCGTCGCCAAGGTCGAGAGCACGACAGCCGTATAACCGACGAGTGGCCGACGGCAGAAAACCGGAAGCGCATCCGACACCATGCCCATAGCCGGCAGGACGATCGCATAGACCCATGGATGCGCGAACATCCAGAAAAGATGCTGCCAAAGCAGCGGCTGGCCACCCTTCGACACGTCGAAGAAATGCGTGCCGAAATTGCGGTCGAGCCAGAGTAGGAAGAAGGCGAGGCTGACGCTCGGGACGACGAGGATGTTCGCCGCCGAAGCGGTGAGCGTGCCCCAGATCATGACCGGCACCCGGTTGATCGACATGCCCGGCGCGCGCAGACGCAAGAACGTCACGACGAAATTGACCGCGCCGACCGTTGTCGAAATGCCGAGGAAGATCATCCCCAGGGCATAGAAGTCCATGTTGAGGCCGGGATTATATTCCTTGTTTGCGTAGGGAACGTAATTGAACCAGCCGTCGTTCGGTCCCGCGCCGATGGCGAAACCGGTGTACATGAAGACGCCGGCTGCAACGTAAAGCCAGTAGGAAAGTGCGTTGACGCGTGGAAACGCCATGTCGCGCGCGCCGAGCAGAAGCGGCCACAAATAATTCGAGAAACCGGACAGGATGGGCATGGCATAAAGGAAGATCATCGTCATGCCATGCGTCGAGAAGAGCTGATCGTATTGCTCGGGAGTCAGCAGCGTCTGGTTCGGCCGCGCGAGCTGCAAGCGCATGATCAGCGCCTCGATGCCGCCGAGCGCGAGGAAGATGAAGGCCGTCACGATGTAGCGGATGCCGATCTCTTTATGGTCGACGCTCGAGATCCAGCCGAGCAGGCCGGGCCTGGTTTCCCAAATTCTTGCAAGTCTTTCGCGAAAATCCGGCGAGGCGGTGCCGGTGACGGGGACGCGTTCAAAGGTCATGGCGGCGGCCTCATTTCAGCGTCTCAAGGTAGGTGGTAATGGCGGTGAGTTCTGGCCCCGACAGGTAAAGGTCGGGCATGTTCGTGCCGGGCTTCTGCGCTTGCGGATCGGCGATCCAGCCGGCGAGTGAGCCGGGCGTGTTCGGCAACGTGCCGGCGGCCAAAGTCGTGCGGCTCATGAGATGGGTGAGATCGGGCGCAACCGAGCCGCCGGCCATGCTGCCGCGCACGGTGTGGCATTCGCCGCAATGCTGGACGAAAACATGCTGATCCTGCACGAGTGCGGGCGACGCCGGGGCGGGCGCAGCCTTCAACTGGTCTTGCAGCCACTTCTCGAATGCGGCCCGCGGTTCGGCAATGACGAAGAGCGCCATATGGGCATGCTGCTGGCCGCAATATTCGGTGCATTGGCCGCGGTAGCGTCCAGGCTTGTCGGCTTCAAGCCAGGTGACATTGGTCTGCCCCGGGATTGTTTCCGTCTTGCCGGTGAGCGCCGGCACCCAGAACGAGTGGATGACGTCTGCGCCGACCAGCTTTACGCGGACCGGCCGCCCGACTGGAATGTGGAATTCGTCGGCGGTGGTGAGAATCTTGCTCGGATCCGCGTTCAGGTAGCGCGCTTTCCACCACCATTGCTGGCCGGTGACTTCGATCGTCAATGGCTTTGAGTCAGCCGGCGGCGCACTCACTTTGGCGAGAACCGCCATCGTCCAGACAACGGAGATCAGGAGCAAGACGGCCGAAATACCAACCCCAAGGCCAAGCCAGCCGAGGCCCGAGCCGCGACGCTCGACCGCGACATCGCCGATGGTCTGTTCGAGCGGCAGCCGCCGCGCTAGGACGCCCCATAAGACCAGTGTCGAGATGATGACAACGACAGAAATGGAGATAATCAGCAGGCCCCATGTCAGGGCGGTCACCGGATAAGCTTTGATGCCAAAGCCGCTGAGATAGGACAGCGGCGTCACCGCGACACCGCCTTTGCGGGCGTCGCAGCAAGCTCGGCCCGGACAATGTCATTCCAGAGGATCAGCATTGAGATGACGAAGAAGACGATGCATCCCGGCACCCACATGATAGCGCCGCCGAGCTGCTGATCCTGCAGTGGCGTCAGACCCCAGGCGACAGTCGTCAGAAGATGCGGCGTATAAAGCGGCCGCGGCGCGAAGGTGATGAGCGCACCGAGGAAGCCCATTTGGACGGTCGAGATCAGGCCAGCGACAATGACGCGCGGCGCGCCCGCCGGCGGTGCGTCGATGAGGCTCGTCCATAGCCAGAGCGCAGCACCGAAAACCGTAACGTGCATCGACCAATAGACAAAGGTGCTGCGGAAGGTCTCGACATAAGGCGCCGGTGCGTGCCAGAACCAGATCAGCGCCGCGAACATGGTGCTTGCGCAAAGCGGCGCGATCGCGGTCTGCCGCGCAATCGGCCGATGCCATAGCAAACCCGCGAGCGCGAAGGGCCGCCCCGCCGCAACGAGTGGCGCCGCGATCAGCGCAAGGATCATGTGCTGGCCGACGCGGGCCGCGAACAGCGATACGGAAAGCGGGCAAAGCGGCGAGATCAGTGCCGCCGCAGCGATTGTCCAGCCGATGTAGAAGGTTGTTTGGCGCCAGCGCGGTATGCGTTGACCGGTACGCGCCGCTTTGACGTTGCCAAAGACATAGGCCGCCGCGCAGACGATCAAACAAGCGATCAGGATAGGATCGAGATTCCATCGCGACCAAAGCGTGTCGGGTGCCGGGGGAAGACCACAATAGGAAATTGGCACATCCGCAGAAGCCATCGCCTCGTCTCCGCGTCCGCGCATCAACTGGTTGGTCCGCCGTGCGTCCAACTCTCGCATGTGCGGAAAGTTTCACCGAACCGATTGCCGCTGTTCCGTTCGCGTGAATTATTCGAACCGGGATTCGCTGCCGCAGGTTTAAATGGGCGGTCACGGCAGATGAAGCGGTAGGCAAACGAAAACTGCCCGAACGGCCGAGACAAAGCCGCGGTTGTCAAAAGCGAGACGTGTTCGCTTTGAAGCCCAAAATCAAGACGCCTTACGAGACGGAACTTTTTTTCCTTTGGCGCGGGCTTCGCTCAGCCCGATAGCGATAGCCTGCTTCTTGCTTTTGACGGTCTTGCCGCTGCGGCCGCTCTTCAGCGTGCCAGCTTTGCGCCGATGCATGGCATTCTTGACGTCCTTGCTCGCCGACTTTGATTCTCGGGCCATCTCGACCTCCCATCAACTGAAGCTAATGCGCGGCTTTCTTCCCGTCGCGAGAATGAACATCGGGCAAAGTAGGTTCCCGACGTCCGGTCTCCGGGAAGCCTCACGAGGGCAGGAGCCCAGATCGATCGCCTCGAACCCAGAGCGGATGTCGCGGGCCAGGTAGCGGTTCAGTAGGCGTAAGCGGCGCCCAAGTCTCGCTGCGAGGCTGAACATTCTTGCGCCCGGCGGGCTAATGCGTCGTCGTGGCTTTTATGCAGGAATCCGGCAGACCAGATCATGGCGCCGGGCTCCCTCGGGCGGCTGAGGCCAGCAAGCGCTGCCTCAGCCCGCCGAAGGTCGAGCGTTGCGACTTCGCAGGCGTCCTTCGCGACCTTGCCGGTGATGGGCGCCCATTGCGTGCAGGCCACGTCGTGAACGTCAGAGAGTGAGTCGCACGCAAATGCGTTGGACATTGTCAACGTCAACGGAAACATGAGGACCGTCGCAAATCGGATTTCGGTTCGCGCCAACATACGTCCGCCGAGGAACAGAGAACGCCCGCACCGCCACTGCCAACCCGCACTGCATCTCAAGGTTCCGGAACACGAGGGCGGTGAAAGCGTTTCACCCGAGAAGTGCAGCTTCTCGCCGGATCACAAGCTTGCCTCCGAGGCGGCACGCAAAGGCGGCCATAAGTCCGGCGGTAACCTTGAGCGTGCCGCGGAAGCCGAGCAGAAGGACGGCCACGCTTCCCATGGCCGTCGCTGAGGATAAGCGTTGATCAGCGAGGGACGGCGGTCCGAAGACGGGCCGCTGTCTCAGTGGGGCAAATGAGCTGAGCGATGAGTAAAGGCGTCAGGAGTTTGTCCAGCCTCCCCGCGTTCGACAAGGCGGGCGATCTTTGGGTGATTATCGAAACGCCAAAGGGTAGCAGCCATAAGTATGACTACGACCCCGACACCGATGTCTTTGATTTGGCAAAGACGCTGCCCGAAGGAATGACTTTCCCGTATGACTTCGGATTCGTCCCTTCCACCCTGGCCGACGACGGCGATCCTCTTGATGTTCTGGTGCTGATCGATCAGCCCGCGGTCACCGGATGTAGGCTGAAGACACGTTTGATCGGCGGCATCCTTGCGGAGCAGCGTAAGGACGGCGAGGATTGGTTGCGGAACGATCGTTTGCTCGCTGTTGTGACGCACAGCCATAAGCATCAAGCCGTGCACAAGCTTCGCGATCTACGTCCTGGGCTTTTGGACGAAATCGTCGAGTTTTTCGCGGAATATAACAAACAGGAAGGGCGGACGTTCAAAGCGCTCGGGAAGTGCAATGAGGACGATGCGATGGCGCTCGTCGAAAAAGGCATTAGGCGTTTCAAGAAACATACAAGTGCGTCTTAGGGGCCCGCGGGCTCGGACCGCAAAATGCCCCATAGAAGCGCTGGCTTACGCGGCTTTGCGATTGACCGAGTGGACGGCGATTTTCGTAAGCAATTCGTCCGTCTTCTTTTCTTCCTGAAGCGTCGCCTCAAGCAGCGGCACGGCATCATTCAATCCAAGTTCAGATGCCCATGTCTTCAGTGTCCCGTAGCGGCTGATCTCGTAATGCTCGACCGCCTGTGCGGCCGCGAGGAGCCCTGGGTCGAGGGCGTCTGACTCGCCGAAGTCCTCGATGACTTCCTTTCCCTCTTCGAT
>Ga0153954_1000789_pt1 | contig 21606 bp, 20 predicted proteins | sample TSFL038MetaG_FD_102277 | JGI IMG/M metagenome (GOLD analysis project Ga0153954, IMG submission 102277) | Attine ant fungus gardens microbial communities from Florida, USA - TSFL038 MetaG | ecosystem: Host-associated > Fungi > Mycelium > Unclassified | place: USA: Florida, Wekiwa Springs State... | reverse complement strand
TTCTTGATCGCCTCGACGCGGTCGAGATGCTCGTGGATCTGCAGCTCGCGGGCAAATTCCACCATCAGAATGCCGTGCTTGCTGATGAGGCCGATGAGCGTGACGAGGCCGACCTGCGTATAGATGTTGATCGTCGCGACGCCGAAGAAGAGCGGCACCAGCGCGCCGCTGATCGCCATCGGCACGCTGACCATGATGACAAGCGGATCACGTAGACTCTCGAACTGCGCCGCAAGCACCAGGAAGATGATGATCAGCGCGAAGAAGAAGGTGACGGCGAGCTGATTTCCTTCCTGAACGAACTGGCGTGAATCGGCGAGATAATCATGGGTGAAGCCGGTCGGCAGATTCTTCGCCTGCTTTTCGAGGAAATCGACCGCGGTGCCCATCGTCACGCCGGGCATTCCGACCGCCTGGAAGGTCGCGGAATTAAGCTGGTTGTAATGCGTCAGCGCATTGGGGTCGGTGTCGGTCTTAATCGAGACGACGGTCGACAGCGGGATCTGCGCCCCGGTCAACGATGGCACGTAATAGGTCGACAAAAGCTTCGGCGTCAGCCGGAACGTCCGCGGCACCTCGGGGATCACTTCGTAGGAGCGGCCCTGGAGGTTGAACCAATTGACGTAATTGCCGCCCAGCATCAGAGCCAGCGTATTGCCGATCTGCTCCATGGTGAGGCCGAGGTCGCTCGCTTTGCTGCGATCGATCTTGAGGCGCACCACCGGCTGATTGAATTGCAGATCGCTGTCGGTGACGATGAAGAGGCCGCTCTTGCGCGCCGCCGCTTTGATCTTCTCCATCTCGGTATAGACGCTGGCGAAGCTGCCAGTCGAATTGATGACCATCTGGATCGGCAGGCCGCCCGGACCGCCCGGCAGCGCCGGCAGGTTGAAGGCGAAGGCGTTGACGCCGGGGATCTGCGAGAGCTTCGCCTGGACCAGCGGCTTCAGCGCCATCGCCGAGCGCTTACGCTCGTTCCAGGGCTTCAGCAGCATGCCGGAAATGCCCTGGTTCGGCGACGGCGTGCCGTTCAGAACGAAGCGTAGATCGGTCTCGGGGAACGTGGCAAAGGCTTTGTCGAGCTCGGCGCCGTAATAATCGGCATAATCGATATTGCCGTATTGCGGCGTCTTGGTCAGCGCAAAGACGATGCCTTGATCTTCCTCCGGCGCGAGCTCAGAGCTCGAATGCATATAGAGGAAGCCGACAAGGCCGAGGATCGTCAGAGCAAACAGGCCGGTCGCAGCGCGATAATTGAGCGAGCGGTCGAGCCGGCGGCCGTACCAATTGGTAACGGCACTGAAGACCCGATCGACAATCCGCGCGAAGCGGCTGGGCTGGCCGCCCTGCTTGAGCAGCACCGAGCACATCATCGGCGACAAAGTGAGCGCGATGAGACCTGAGATGACGACGGAGCCGGCGAGCGTGAAGGCGAATTCGCGGAACAGGATGCCCGTCAGGCCGCCGAGGAAGCCGATCGGCGCATAGACGGCGGCGAGCGTGATCGTCATGGCGATGACCGGCCCGACGATTTCGCGGGCCCCAATCAGTGCCGCCTGAACCGGCGTTTTGCCCTCTTCGACGTGGCGGTAGATGTTCTCGACGACGACGATGGCGTCGTCGACAACGAGGCCGATGGCGAGCACCATGGCGAGCAGCGTCAGCAGATTGAGGCTGAAGCCCATGATCAGCATCGCCGCGCAGGCGCCGATCAGCGACAGCGGGATGGTCACGACCGGGATCAGCACGGAGCGGAACGAACCGAGGAACAGGAAGATCACGACAACGACGATCAGCACCGCCTCAATCAGCGTATGCTCCACTTCGTCGATCGACGATTGGATGAATTTCGTCGAATCATAGGCAACCTTCATCTGCAGCGACGGCGGCAGATTGCGCTCGATTGTGGGGAACAGCGCCCGCACACCCTTGACGATCGACAGGGGATTGCCTTCCGGCGTCGCCTGCACGCCGATGAAGATGGCATGTTCGCCGTTGAACGCGACGCTCGAATCCTCGCTCTGGGCGCCGAGGTCGACCTTGGCAATGTCCTCGATGCGGACGAGGCCGCCGTCCTTCGCCTTCACGATCATCCGCTTGAACTGATCGATATCGGTCAGATCTGAATTGGTCGTGACATTCGAGACGGTGTAATAGCCTTTGGCCTGACCGGCGGCGGCCTGGTAATTATTGGCTTGAATCGCCGCGACGACATCGGCGGCGGAGACACCGCGCCCGGCCATGCGGACGGGGTCGAGCCAGAGGCGCATCGCAAAAGTCTGGCCGCCAAGAATATCAGCCGAGGCGACGCCATCGACGGTCGACATCAGCGGCTGGACGACGCGGGTCAGATAATCGGAGATCGCCGAGCCCGAAAGCTCGTTGCTCGAAAAGCCGATATACATGACCGCGGTGGTCTGGCCGGTCGATTTGATGATGACCGGGTCGTTGGCGGCCTTCGGGATTTCATATTTGACCTGATTGACCTTCGCCATCACGTCGGTCAACGCCTGGTTCGGATCGGCGTTGAGCTTCATGTAGACGGAGATCGTGCTCGTCCCCTGCACCGACTGCGAGGTCATGTAGTCGATGCCCTCGGCCGAGGCGACCGCCTGCTCGATCGGCGTCGTGATGAAGCCCTGCATCAAGTCGGGCGACGCGCCGGGATAGCTCGTCGTCACGGTGATCACCGTGTTCGACAATTTCGGATATTGGCGCACCGGTAAGTGCAAGCCGGAATCGAGACCGATCAGCAGAATAAGCAGACTGACGACGAGCGACAGGATCGGCCGTTTGATGAAAATATCAGTGAAGGCCATTAGAGGCTCCGCCGCTCAATAGGGGCTGGGTTCGGCCGGGACGGCGGGCGGCGGATCGTGCGAGACCGCCACTTCCATGCCGGATTGCAGTTTGATCTGGCCAGCGGCGACGACCTGATCGCCGGGCTTGAGGTCCTTGCTGTTGACCACCACGCGGCCGTCGATGCGCTCGCCCGTCCGCACGAAGGTGCGCACCGCAGTCGTCGTCTCCTTACCGTCTGCGCCCGGCGCTTTCTTGATGAGGAAGACGGAATCGCCATAGAGCGAATAATCCGCCGCCGTCTCCGGCACGGTCATCACGGGTGCGTTCGGCGGCAGCACGACGGTTGCCGTGGCGAACATGCCGGGCTTCAAGGCGTGATCGGCGTTGTCGAAGGTCGCCTGCACCGAGACGTTGCGCGTATCGGTGCTGATCTGCGGCTCGATCGTGGTGATCTTGCCGGAGAAAACGCGGCCCGGATAAGCATCGACGCTGACACGCACGGTCTCACCGAGCTTCACCTGCGAACTGTCCTTCTCGGTCAAGGTGAAATTCACCCAGACGACCGAGAGGTCGGTGAGCGTGACGATCTGATTGCCGGCGTTGAGAAACTGGCCGACCTCGATATGGCGCAAGCCGAGCTCGCCATCGAAGGGCGCGAGGATCAGCTTCTGCGAGATGATCGCTTTGGTCTTGGCGATATTCGCCATCGCCTGATCATAGGTTGCCTGCGCATCGTCGACCGTCGCCTGCGGGCCGAACTGGCGTAGCGCGAGCGCCTTGGCGCGATCGAGCGACAGCTTCGCGCCGCGCGCCTGCGCCTCGAAGCTCGCGAGATCGCCCAGGTCGGGATCGTCGAACAATTGCACGAGCGGCTGGCCTTTGACGACATGCGCGCCCGGCTCGAACATGATCTTCACCACGCGGCCGGAGACATCGGTCGTCACATTGACCTGATGCACCGCGACGACATCGCCAATGCCGGTCAGGAGATTAGGCAGCACCTCGGTTTTGACCGGCGCCACGGTGACCACGGCCGGCGGCATTTTCATATGCGCGAAGAATTGCGCGATCATGTGGTTGCGGAACTCGTTGAAGCCCCAGAAAGCACCGACGAGCAGCGCCAATAGGAGCGCCATGATCGAGAACCAGAGCTTGGTGCGCACCGGGCGCTCGGTCTTCGGCTTACGGTAAGCCGTTCTGGTCGCGACTTCGGTTTCGGCTGAGAGCGTCATTTGGCAAATTCCAAAACAGAGGATTCGAAACTTTCAAAGGGGATATCGAGCGCGGCATGCGCCGTAATCGCGGCGTCGGTGAGGCCGACGCCACGCAGGATGTAGTTGCAGACTTCACGCTCAAGTCTCGCCAATGGCGGGTAATCGAGCGACGGCAACGACGGAAGTTGTGTCGCCGCCAAGGTGCAAACCGTGTGATGGGCGAACCAGAAAAGGTCGCGCGGGCCGGCAAGGCCGGGCAGCGCATCGCCGACCTCGATCGCATGCTTCAAGGAATCGATGAAGATCGGCGCGATGATCTGCTCGACCTTGTCGAACAGCACTTTGGCAAATTCGCCATCCTCGATGAAACTTCCGAGTGTCAGCCGCAGCTTCTGATTGCCTTCGGCTTCGGAACCATCGGCGGCGGTCATGAAATAATGCGCCATGCCGCGGACGATCAGCGCCAGGGTCCGCGTCGACGGCGGCTCGGCCCGCAGCCGCTCCAGGCCCGGATCGGCGCTGCAGATGTCGGCCAGGATCGCCGCGTAAATCGCGGACTTCGTGGGAAAATGCTTGAACAAAAGGGCTTCGGAAATGCCCGCCGCATCGGCAAGCCGGCGTGTCGTCGTGCCGGCAAACCCGTGCCGGGCGAAGAGCGGCAGCGCGCATTCGAGAATCTGCTGGCGACGGTGGTCGCGCGAAAGCCGGGTTGGTTGCATGGTGTGTGAGTAAACACTCACTTACCAATCTGTCAAGCTTGGCCGTGGATTTTTCGACGCCCGGCGCCGCGCCCGCGCCCGCGCTGGCGACGAAAGCCCAAACCGGCCAAGGAGATGGCTTTGGCGGCCGGGCCCAATAACGGCAGTGCATAGTGCGCCGCACATCTTTCTTTCATAAGGAGCGCCTGCTATCCCGCCGCGCATGACCAAGCTTGAAAATATCCGCAATTTCTCGATCGTCGCGCATATCGATCATGGCAAATCGACCCTCGCCGACCGCCTGATCCAGACGACGGGCGGCCTGTCCGCGCGCGAAATGGTGGAACAGGTGCTCGATTCGATGGACATCGAGCGCGAGCGCGGGATCACCATCAAGGCGCAGACCGTCCGGCTCGAATACAAGGCCAAGGACGGCGAGACCTATGTCCTCAATCTGATGGACACGCCCGGCCACGTCGACTTCGCCTATGAGGTCTCGCGTTCGCTCGCCGCCTGCGAAGGCTCGCTCCTCGTCGTCGATGCGAGCCAGGGCGTCGAAGCCCAGACGCTCGCCAATGTCTATCACGCGCTCGATGCCGGCCATGAAATCGTGCCCGTGCTCAACAAGATCGATCTGCCGGCGGCGGAGCCCGAGCGCATCAAGCAGCAGATCGAGGATGTGATCGGCCTCGATGCCTCCGATGCGGTTCTCATCTCGGCCAAGACCGGCCTTGGCATCGAGGATGTACTCGAAGCAATCGTCCATCGCCTGCCAGCGCCGAAGGGCGATCGAAGCGCGCCCCTGAAGGCTCTGCTGGTTGATTCCTGGTATGACGCCTATCTCGGCGTCGTCGTCCTGGTGCGCATCTTCGACGGGGTGATGAAGAAGCACCAGAAGATCACCATGATGGGCACCAACGCCCACTATGTGATCGATCGCATCGGCGTCTTCCGGCCGAAGATGCAGGATGTCGAGGAGCTCGGCCCCGGCGAGATCGGCTTCATCACCGCGCAGATCAAACAGGTCGCCGACACGCGCGTCGGCGACACGATCACCGACGAGCGTCATCCCGTGGCGGACGCCCTGCCCGGCTTCAAACCGGCGCAGCCCGTGGTCTTCTGCGGCCTCTTCCCGGTCGATGCCGCCGATTTCGAGGATCTGCGCGCCGCGATGGGCAAGCTGCGGCTCAACGATGCGAGCTTTTCTTACGAGATGGAGACCTCGGCGGCGCTCGGCTTCGGCTTCCGCTGCGGCTTCCTCGGCCTGCTGCACCTCGAAATCATCCAGGAGCGGCTCGAGCGCGAATTCAACCTCGACCTGATCGCAACCGCGCCCTCCGTCGTCTACCAGATCGTGCTGCGTTCGGGCGAGACCATCTCGCTGCATAACCCGGCCGACATGCCCGATCCGACGCGGATCGAGCGGATCGAGGAGCCCTGGATTCGCGCGACGATCCTGACGCCGGACGATTATCTCGGCTCGGTGCTGAAACTCTGCCAGGAGCGGCGCGGCGTTCAGGTCGATCTGAACTATGTGGGTTCGCGTGCCATGGCGGTCTATGACCTGCCGCTCAACGAAGTGGTCTTCGATTTCTACGACCGGCTGAAATCGATCTCAAAAGGCTATGCCAGCTTCGACTACAACATCACCGACTATCGCGAGGGTGATCTCGTCAAAATGTCGATCCTCGTCAATGCCGAGCCGGTCGATGCGCTCTCCATGCTCGTGCATCGCGATCGCGCCGAGCTGCGCGGCCGTGCCATGGTCGAGAAGCTGAAGGAGCTGATCCCGCCGCATATGTTCCAGATTCCGATCCAGGCGGCGATCGGCGGCAAGATCATCGCCCGCGAGACGGTGCGCGCTCTGCGCAAGGACGTGACGGCCAAATGCTATGGCGGTGACGCCACCCGCAAACGCAAGCTTCTCGAAAAGCAGAAGGCCGGCAAGAAGAAGATGCGCCAATTCGGCAAAGTCGAAATTCCGCAGGAAGCCTTCATCGCCGCGCTGAAAATGGATTCGTGAGGCTCATGCCTTGTTTCTGTGCGCGAGCTCCAGAGTGACGAGACGCGCAAGCAGCGTCGCCGGATAGAGCTGGCCGATGATCGCCTCGATGTTGGCGAGCGCGCGGGCAATCGGATGCACGGGCGTGATGTCGCCATAGCCGACCGACGTCAGGGTCACGAAGCTGAAATAGACGACATTCGTTCCAACGGACAGATTATCATGCATCGCCGGCAGGCCGGCAAAAGCATGATGTGCCGTCAGCGCGGCGAAGCCGTAGAGTGCCGCGAAAATCAGCCCGACGTCGAGATAAAGCAGGATGGCGCCGATGACACGGTGGAAGGTGATCCGCCCTGGCGCGAAAACCGCGCGGGCGACGACGATGATCAATGTCACGCCGGCGATCAGCCAGCTCGCAGCCTCGAGATAAACGTCGATGATCGACGGATGGTGCGCCCGCAGCGTGCTGGTGACGATCGAAAGCACGAGCGCGATCGCCGTCGCGGCCACCGCCAGTGGACTGCCGGACACGAAGAAGACCGCAGCAACCAGCACGACACTGAAGAGGATGCCGAAGAAATGCGCAACGGTCACACCGCTCGCCTGCAGCGGCGCGACGACAAAGAGAAGCAACGCCATCATGACCGTGAGCGCGGTCAGAAGCGGGTCGCTGAAGCGTTCTTGCAGACGGCGGAAGCTTTCTTTGGTCATCGGTCCCGCGCCGAAAAGATTCGGCCGGGATTTTAATCGACTGCCCGGCATTCGCCAGCCCGCCGGCAGGACCTAAAATCGCGCCGTGACAAAAGCCGGGAGCGCGCTAAACTGGTGAGATTAGATGTGCTGCGGATCGAGGCCCATGTATATCATCGCCCGCAACATCAAAGGCCCGGCCAAGAGCCGCAACCTGCGCTGTGAGGCGCTGATGGTGGACAAGGCGAGCTTCACGCCCTGGCCGCCGTCGACCGAGGATGGCTGGCGCCGCGCCTATAAATTCCGCGACAAGCTGATGGCCGAGGTCGTCCGGCTGGAGCTCGACCCGATGGGCGAGAAATTGCAGGTGATCGAGGCGGTCTATATTCCGTGATCAGCACGACGGCCGGGACGAGCCCGGCCGCGGTGCGTTGCTTTATTCCGGATTGCTTTAATCCGCCTGGAAATTCATCGCCACGCCATTGATGCAATAGCGCTGATGCGTCGGCGGCGGCCCGTCCGGGAACACATGGCCGAGGTGGCTGCCGCAGCGGCTGCAATGCACCTCAACCCGGCGCATGCCATAGCTGTTGTCCTCCGAGGTCTCGACCGAGCCCGGCACCGGATCATTGAAGCTCGGCCAACCGGTGCCGCTTTCGAACTTCGTCTTCGAGACGAAAAGGGTCTGGCCGCAGCCGGCGCAGGTGAAGCTCCCAGAGCGCTTCTCATAGTTCAGCGCGCAGGAGCCGGGCCGCTCGGTGCCATGTCCGCGCATGATGTCGTATTGCTCCGGCGTCAGCAGCTTGCGCCACTCGGCGTCGGTGTGGGTCACGGGGAATTGCTTGGCATCCATGGCTTTCACTCCCTTGCGCGGCTTGCGGCCCCGCGCTTCTTCCAGGCATTATTACGTTATTGCGCGGATTTTGTTACATGCCCGTTGCGGGCCAGGCCAGACGAATATTCATGCCCGCGCGCGACACTTGCAAGAAATGCGGACGAACCGAGACCGCACGTTAAATCTTCCGCCCTAGTCTCCGAGGCGGCTTTATAGGATGCGGTTTGCGGGCATGGTAGGCAGTATCGAAGATATTCCGCCGTCAGCGCCGGTTGACCTTGGCGCCATTGATGAAGCCATCGCATCGAGACACTGGCTGCTGCGCTTTCCCGACGCGCTCGAGGCGAGGTTTGAGCGCGACACCGGCCGGCAAAGGTGCCGCGAACTCATCATTCGCGCCTATATCGGCATTGTCGTCTACGATCTTTTCGCGATTGCCGATTGGTGGGCGACGCCGAGCCTGTTCTGGACGGCGCTCTGGGTGCGCGTCGCCTTCTTCACCCCCGTAGCGCTCATCCTGACGGGGGTGCTCTATACGACGCCGCCCGTCTTCATCCGCGAAAGCATTATGTGCCTCGGCGGTGGTGCCGTCGCCATCGGAACGGTCATCTATCTCATGGCCGTCAGCGGGCCCGCGCTGCAAGGCACGCTGCATGAATCGATGACCCTGATCGTCCTTTTCCTGACCGTGGTGCAGCGGACGCGGTTTCTCTATCTCGTGCCGACCTGCCTCGCCGCCTTGGCCGCGCATATCTGGGCCGTGGGGCATTTCTATCATTACACGTTCGGGCAGCAGGTCGCGATCAACATGGTCTTCGGCGCCACGGTGGTTTTCGCGCTCGTCGCCTCCTATACGATGGAGCGCGATCTGCGCCTGCACTATCTGCTCTCATTGCGCGGCCGGGCGCAGAATCGCGAGCTCGACATGATGAGCCGCCGCGATGCGCTGACCGGCCTCGGCAACCGCCGCTCGCTCGAAGATACGCTTGCCGCCTGCGAGCCGGCGATCGCCGCGGGCGAGCTCGCCATCGTGCTGCTCGACATCGACCATTTCAAACTGTTCAACGACACCGCCGGCCACCAGGCGGGCGATCTCTGCCTCAAGCGCGTCGCCGGCATCATTCAGGCCGAGTTGCGCGGCCAGGCCGACCATGCCTTCCGCTTCGGCGGCGAGGAATTCATGATCGTGCTTCAGAAAACGGCTTTGGCAAAGGCGGTCCGGGTCGCCGAGCGGATGCGCCGGGCGATCGAGCATGCCGCCATTCCCCATCCGGCGCTCGGCGCGGACGCCGTCGTGACGGCGAGCTTCGGTGCCGCCTGCTCGCAACCGGGCCATGCCCTCAAGGTCGCGGAGATCGTCGCCAGCGCCGATGCGGCGCTTTACGCGGCAAAACGCAACGGCCGCAATCAAGTCTGGCCGCGGCGGCTGGCCTCCGGCGCGGAGATCATCTCGATGTCCGACCGGTCGTCGCTGAAGGCTTGAACGGCTGATCCTTCAGCCGATCGGAACGTAATCGCAGACGAACACAAACGGGCGCGCGTCGGCCGCTTTGGTGAGCCTGAGCGAATGGCCGCCCTTCGCGACCGACGCCGTGATGTCTACGGCTTTCTCGACTTCGAAAATCTTGTCCTTGTGCGGCAGAACCCAGCCCTGGACTTGCGCCAGCGCCTTGGCTTTCGCGTTCGGCGCATCGGTGGCGACAAGCAGCAGGTTCTTGTGAAGCTCGCCGAATTCGGCGGGATCATAGCCGCCGAGATTGACGAAAAATAATTTGTCGGCGGTTTCCGCGGCCGGCGCGTCCGCAACAATCGCGACATCATAGCCGTCGGCCTGCTCGACCGCGCCCCAGCTATCGAGATGCAGGCTTTGAGGATCGCCCCACCATTGCCGGCGCAGGTCTGCGTAGCAATCCTCAGGCGTGTCGCCCACCGCGAAGCGGACATCGTGCAATTCGACATTCGACGCGCCGCAATTGCCGCCGACGTAAAACATGAACAGCTTCATGATGCGAGGTTTCTGAAGAACGACGTCTTCGTCAATGGCAGGACCGAACGCGCACTTCAACGAAACCGTAGCCGTTCCATTGTTGTGCCGGCTCGATCCAACAACGCGTGCCATAGGGGCCACGGCCTGCATAACCGAAATAACCCGATCTGAAGGGCGTTGGCGGCGCCGGAGGCCCGGCGTCCATCGTTCGCGTTGCCGCGGCGATGCCTGCTGTCGTGCCGGCGATGACACCACCGGGGAAAACGAAACTATCGGCGCGGCTCGCAGAGGTCGCGCAAACCAACGCACAGGCCGCAAGCGCAAGGCTGAACTTCATCGAGATCCTCATGAAACGTCTTCGGAGGAAGTCTAGCGAAGTTTACCCGCGATGGCGCGCCTAAATATCATTTTAGCGATGCGGCTCCGATCGGCGACCGGTTCACCATTCGCTTGCCCTTATTCGCCCCGAGCTGACGATGCGCCTTACTGGGCGCAACCGGCCTGCACCTCGGCCTGCGTCGCCGCATCGGCGGCCTTTTGATAGACCTGCACATCCGGCGCGAATTTGAGTTTTTCCGTGGCCTCCGAGCGGGCGGTCTCGAGCTTCGAACATTGGAGCGCACGCGCCCAGGGGCTGTCGTCATCGTTGATGATCACGAAATTCTGCGGCGAGCGCTGCAGATAGCGGACGTTAAATCTGTCGCCTTCGGCCGGGTAAATCGTTTCGTTGTGCGGCGGATAGACGTTGAAATCATCGTCCTCGAACCGGGTTTCGATTACATCGCCTCGGCTCGTCTTGACGAGCACGTCATAGGCAACGACGTTATGGTTGTTGTAGATCGTGTCCGTGGGATGCGATCCGGTGATGATCGCCCGGCCTTCGGCGCCAAAATTATAGATGAGCCGCGTGCTGAGATCGGTTCCGAAAATCATATTGAGAACGGCCACGATGATGCATAGCGGAACGAGACCGATGAGGGCGCAGCCCGCGCGCTTCGGCGGCTCAGGCTCATAGCCGATGACAGCCGGTTTCGACTCGCCGGGCAGCGCCAGAACGCCGCCGACAATGCCAAAGAGGATCGAGCCGCCGATCAACACCGGCATCATCATGAAGCGGTGCCGCGCCATGAAGACGAGAAGATAAATGATCGGGTCCAACAATGCAGAGTGCGAGGGCGGCGCATGGCTGCTCACCGGCCAGTCGAAGGTCGCTTGCGCAGATGAAGATGAAGACGAAGGCGAAGGTGAAAGCAAAGCCGTCGGTGGCGCGGCATGCGGGATGACGGGATCCGGCTTCGCGTCGGCCGCTGCGACGATCGTCGCGCCGGCGGCTTCCAGGGCGGTGCGTTGCACACGAGTGGCCCAGCTCGGATCGGCGCGGGCCGCGTCGGTGACATCGTCGAGGTTCAAGGTAACGATATAGGGCCCGTGGACCGCCTCGACCTCTTCCGGATGTTCGGGTGTGGCGACTACGCGGTCGGTCGGGTCATTTGTGTGGACGAGCGTACTCGCGGGATCGAACGGACGGTCGTCGTGCAGCCGCGCAAGCGCCGCGGCATTATTGCCGAGATCCTCGCGGACAAACTGGGCGCTGCCGTGATTTGTCGTCCAGCCGTCGATTTCACCGGAGGCATCCTTGACGTCAAAGGAGCAGCGATGGCCGTCGTCATCAGGATTGTCGGTCGCATCAAGCGTTGACGGCGACAAAGTCAGCAAGGCCAGCACGTGGTCGGGCACGACCAGCTTGCACAGCGATGCTGCCGCACGCGCGTCGGCCGGCCCCTGCACATGGCTGCCGGCGGCGGCGAAAGCCATGGCCTCCAGCCTATAGGCCCAGCCGGCGCGTTGCTGGGCCAGCTCGCTCGTCTCGCTCGCATCGACAACGACAATGTCGCTGCCGTGTCGCGTCACGACTATGTCCGCATCGGTCCGTAAGACTTGGTCGCTTGGGTCCTCGGTGCGCACGAGGCTTGGCGGCTGTGCCGTCTCGGCAAGGCGCTTCATCTGACCCGCAGCGCGGGCCACATTCGCCAGATGATAGAAAGCGAGCGTCAGCCGCCCCTCGGCGGGCGCGTCATTGGTCAGCCCCTTTTGGAAGGCCGACCAGATGCAGGTCGCTTCGCCGGTCGCGGGATGTGCCGACTGGTTGCGGATGTCGACATCGTTCTGCGGTGTGATCAAGGCGCCGATGTCGCGCGACGACGCCAATTTGCACGCGTCCGGAAAGGGCTCGTCGGCTAGGGCCGTTCCAGCCGTCAACGCCGAGATCGCCCCAACGGCAACGATCAAGCTCACGCAATGTTTGATCCGCAAATCCGACGCCCCCCGCGTTTCCGATTTTGCTTATGCGATAATTGGCGCGTCATCCGCATTCGGCAACATGATTGCGACGGCGTTCGCCAACGGGAGGAAATTTGAGCCGATGCGTGTCTTTGACGACGATGACGAGGATCCGGTCAAACCAAGTTTGATCGAGCACAGAATTGAGAATGTGTATGGCGGCGCGGACGGCAAACAGCTCGAACAATCGTATAATTTTCTCGATTATCACTTCGAATTGAACGGCGCCTATCTGCGGGCGCGCGCCTATCTCGACGAGATGCAAAACGTCACTTTGTTTGGGCCGTTTGAAGGGCGCGGCAATCTCCGCAAGATCAGCGCACCGGAAGTCGAGACCGCCGTTATCGCCTATCTCGCGCGCCGGTATTCGAAAGTTGGCAGGAATTGAGCGCGGGCCAAAGGGTCAGCGCGATCTTCGCGCCTTTGCGCCGCCGCGCGGGACATTGGCGCCGCGGTATTTGACGTGCTCGATGAACGCGCGCAGCTTGGGCAAGACCTGACGCCGGTCCGGATAATAAAGAAAAACGCCTGGCATCGTCAGAACGAAGGGTGTCAAGACGGCGCGCAATCGGCCGTCGGCGATCGGGGCGCGCGCGAGCGGACCGGGCACTTGTGCAAGTCCCACGCCCTGGATCGCAGCTTCGAGAAGCGTCGGATAATCATGTGCGATGAGCGGCCCGGCGACGATCGCCTCGACCGGCTTATTACCGTCGATGAAGGGCCAGGGCGCGATCGACCCGTTCGAACGGCGCAGGCGCAGGCAGGCATGACGGCGCAGATCGTCGATGCGCTCCGGCGGCTTGCGGCGGGATAAATAATCCGGACTGCCGACGACCACCAATGGAAACGGTGGCGTCAGCCGCACCGCGACCATGTCCGCATCAATGAATTGACCGAGCCGGATTCCCGCATCGAATCCCTCGGCGGCAACGTCGATCAGCTCTTCGTTCGCCGCGATCTCGAGCTCAATGTCGGGATAGGTCTGGCAGAAGGACGCAATCAGCGGCTCGAGCAATACCGGGACGACCGCGCGCGGCACCGAGATGCGCAACAATCCAGCCGGCCGTTGTCCGAGATCACGCGCGAGCTCGCCTGCCGCAACGAGTTCCTCGAAAGCCGGCCTCGCGCGCGACAAAAATCGTTCGCCGGCTTCGGTCAGGCCGACACTGCGTGTCGTGCGGATGAACAAGGCTGCGCCGACGCGCGCCTCAAGCGCGCGGACCGCTTGGCTGATCGCCGATGGCGTCACCCCAAGCTCCGCTGCCGCCCGGCGGAAGCTGCGGTGCTGCGCAACGCTCAGGAACGCCTCGACGCCATCGAGCGCACCCTGCCTGACTGTGAAGTTCTGCTTCATAGCCTGTCGATATTATCGCGGATAGTCGCTCGGTGGAAGCAGTCGTACAACGGCCCGGCAAATCGGGGCCGAAAGGCCGCAACGGACACGAGAGGATTCTCAAATGTCGCCCGCAACCATCTTCCAGCTCCAGCTCGTCTTGGGATATGTCCCCTGGCTGCTTTGCTTTGGCACTTATGTTTGGCCGAGGCTAAAAGCGATGGACCCCGTCGCGGCGCAACGCGCCATCGCGACTTTGCACAGCTTCCGTTTCTTGGGCCTCTTCTTCATCCTTCCCGGCGTCGTCGGCGCCCATCTGCCCGCGGGCTTTGCAGGACCCGCCGCTTACGGCGACTTGGCAACGGGATTGCTCGCCATGCTGGCGCTTCTGACCGTGAGGATACGCCCGCTCTTCTGGCTATTTATCGTCGCATTCAATGTCGTGGGCAGTGCCGACATCCTCATCGACTATTATCACGGCTTAAAGCTCGGCCTTGGGCCATTGGCAGGTGAATTGGGCGCGACCTATGCGATCCCGATCATCTACGTGCCGCTGCTCATGATCACGCATGCCGCCGCATTCTATCTGCTGGCACGCCGTCAGCCCCAGGCCGCGCGGACCCTCGCCGCCAAGGCAGTCGCATCCTAAGTTAGCCGGACTTGCGCCGGGACCGGCGGACGGCTCTGACTTTCCCACTGCGTCCGCCGCCACAAAAGAACTGATCGCCGCCATCGGACTCGAGCCCCGACACGCCCGAACCCGATGGCATTTCGATCCGCTCCAGAACCTCCCCGGTGCGTGGATCGACCCGCCTCACATCGCTCTCGTCGCCTTCCCAAGTACCGTGCCAAAGCTCGCCGTCGATCCAAGTGACCCCGGTCACGACGCGGTTGGACTCGATCGTGCGGAGAATTGCGCCGGTCTGCGGATCGATCTGAAGGATTTTCCGGCCACGATGCTGCCCGACCCAGAGCGTCCCTTCCGCCCATGCGAGCCCTGAATCGCCACCGCCGCCGGGCGCCGGGATCGTCGAGAGCACGCGGCCCGTCGCCGGATCGATCTTCTGGATGCGATCCTCGGCGATTTGATAGAGGTGCTTGCCGTCGAAGGCCGTCCCCGCATGCGCGGCGACTTCGATCGTGCGTACAGTCTTCCCGCTCGCGGGATCGAGCGCGTTGAGCTTGTCGCCGGACGCGAACCAAACATGCTCGCCGTCATAGGTGACCCCATGGACGGCTTCAACGCCCGGAAAGGGCCCGTACTCTCGAAGGATTTCGGCGGCAGATCGTTTCATGCTGCAGTCCTAGTCGCTCGGCAGTGGGCCGGGGAGTAACAAAGTTGTCGTGAATCCCAATACCGGGGCGCTCATCCAGCGGCGTGCGCGTCCGTCACCATAGGACTGCGCCTTGCCGGTCATCGCAAGCTGTTCGAGCGCCCGCTGGATAGTGCGCGGGCTTGCGCCGAGCGCCAACGCCAGAGCCGAGCTTGACCATGCCTCACCATCGGCAAGGAAAGCGATCACCGCTGCATGCTGGTCTTCGACCGGCGGCGCCAGCGCGATAACATCGCCTTGATGCGGCGTGAGCGAAAATCCCTGCGCCGTCGCGCTTACATTTGCGAGCGGACGAAGCGCGGTGCGAAGCCGCCCCATTTCCACGCGCAAGCGGGCGCGATGCGATTCATCTGCATGTTTCGCACGGAAAGCGCGGCGCAGAAGCGCTTCTCTCGACACATCCGCGGGCCAGGATTCGCCCAGCGCGCGGACGAGCGCGAACAACACCGGACGCCGGGCCAGCGAAACGATTGTGTCCTTGCTGCGCACCACATGCCGGCACGCATCGACGACGAGCGTTTCGGATTCGAGCAGCGTCTCAACCTCTTCGAGCTGGATGAGCTGCGCCTCGTCCTTCGAAATTCGACGCGCTGCTGGCTTATTGAGGATAACGAATGCGCCTTCGACCTCCGCCATCAGCGCGGGGATGCCGGCGCGGTTTGCGGCATGGGCCGCACGCGCGAGCGCCGCACGCGCCGCTTGGGCCCGGACGCGGCGCATGGCAATGCCCGCAACGACAAGTTCGTAAGCCGCTTTCGATGCGGGCGGGAATGATGCGGGATCGAGCGCGGCGAGCGCCCGTTCGGCCTCGTCCAAGCGTCCGAGCAGCAGAAGGCGGCGAACTTCGAGGTGGCGCGCATGCGCGGCATTCACCCAGTCACCATTTTTTTCGAGCGCCGCCCGCGCCGCCGCCAGCGTCTTCGGCGGCCAGCCCAGGTCCCGCGACACCAGTGCGATCTCGGCTTCAGCGACGACGCACCGCGCCCGCGCGACCGCCTCTCGCGGGCCGAAGGCTCGCGCCGCATTTTGTAGGAGAACCTTGGCGCGGCCGAAGTCGCCGAGTTGCGCCAGCGCGATGCCGCGAAGCGCGAGCGCCGGCGGATCATCGCGCAAGCCGACGCGTTTCAAGACGCCAAGCAGGTCACCTGTCGCGAGCGCCCGCGCCGCGGCCGTGATCAGCGAGTCCATCGGAATCCCGTCACATTTGTCACTCCCGCCGTTTCAAAGCCCGGCGCTAAGTGTTTCTCGTGATCGACAGTCTCAAGACGCCCCACGATCGCCGAAGCAAGGAACCAAAGCGATGAGAACAGCCATAGCCGATACTGCCGAGAGCCCCCTGGAAAACACCGAAAACCATCGCATCGTATCCAGGGACGAATGGATTGCCCAGCGCAAGCTACTCCTGGCGCAGGAAAAGGAATTGACGCGCTTACGCGATAGAATTGCGCACGAGCGCCGCGCCCTGCCCTGGGTGCGGATCAGCAAGACCTATGTCTTCGAGACGCCCGAGGGGCGGCGCACGCTTGTCGACCTGTTCGACGGTCGCCAGCAATTGCTCGTCCAGCACTTCATGCTTGGGCCGGGCTGGGAGCAAGGCTGCCCGAGTTGCTCGTTCATGGCCGACCACAGCGACGGCATGAACATTCATCTCGCGCATCGCGACGTCACGCTGGTGGCCGTCTCGCGCGCACCGCTCGACGAGATCGAGCGCTTTCGCCGCCGCATGGGCTGGCAATTCAAATGGGTGTCGTCGCATGGCGGCGACTTCAACTACGATTTCGGCGTCAGCTTCACGCCGGAAGAGGTGGCGAGAGGCGAGATCAATTACAATTTTGGCCGGTGGCCCTTCGCCTACGAGGAATGGCCCGGCGTCAGCGTCTTCTTCAAGAATGATGCGAACGAGGTCTTCCACACCTATTCGACCTATGGCCGTGGCGTCGAGGTGATGATGGGCACTTACAACTTGCTCGACCTTACGCCCAAGGGCCGCGACGAGCGGAACGTAGAATACAAGATGGAGTGGATCCGTCACCACGACCGCTACGCGCCGGCAAAGGCGGCGGAGGCACCATCGGCGGGCGGCTCCGTCGAGGGCCTCTTCGACACCTTCAGGCAAAAATGATGCGATTGACGCTTGGCCGCAGGAGACCTGAGATGAGCGAGGCCTATTCCAGCCCGTGCGATGGCAACGCAATCCGTTCGAAAGACGCGCCTCGCGACCGTCTGAGCACATTCGACTGGCTCGGTCTCGCAGCCGCGCCAACCTTCGCAATCATGGCGCTTGTGACCGGCGCCCTCGGTGCCGGCCAGCCCGACATCCTCTGTGCGGCGGCGCATGGCGCCTCGCCGCTCAGTGGAATGCCGCTCATGTATCTGCTGATGAGCGCCTTTCATTTGCGGCCCTGGATGAAGCTCATCTTTCGATGAGCTTCATCGCCCGATTTCGAGCCCACGCGCCGCATCGGTGAGAGACTGATCCCGCAGCGGGCCGACGAAGCGATGTCCGAAAAAGTGATGCGCGACGCGACAGTCGCGCGGACAATATTGCCGAAGCCGCGCTATAATTTACCCGCTGCTCCGCGAAAAATCCGCCGCTCGCGCAAAACCCACCGGCTCAGGCTCATGCAAAAATACTGGTTTCTTCTTTTCGCGCTGATACCCGGGCTTTGCCTTGCGGCCACCGGCGCCGCGCCGCCGCCGGTCCAATCCTACGACGTTTATAAATCGTGGCTCGTCGCCTGCGACAACACGCTGAGCTGCGAAGCCAAGGGCTTCAATCAGTCGGGCGACCGCGCCGAATTCGTCATCAAGCGCGAGGCCGGCCCGAAGGGTGCCGTCGATGCCTGGATCGGTTCGGAGGCGCATTTCGGGCTCGATCAAGTCAAGATCGATGGCGCGCCAGTCCCGCTCGGTCCGGGTTGGCAGCGAAAGGATGACGACGATAGCACGACGGTCTCGACGTCTAAACTCGCCGCGATCCAGGATATCGTGAAGCGCTTGCGCAATGCGAAAGCCATCGATCTGCCGGACAGCAAAAGCGTCCCGCTCGATGGCTTTGCCGCCGCGCTGCTGCGAATGGACGCCCGGCAGGGGCGTGCGGGTGGCACAACGGCGCTGCTTGCGCGCGGCGATCGGCCCGCATCTTCGGTTCCGCCCGCGCCCCGCCTGCCCTCGGTGGCGGCACATCAGATCACCGCCACTCTCGCCAAGGGCGAGGTGCAGAAACTGATCGACTCGGCGCACGCTGCAGGTGCGAAGACCTTCGCCAGCGAGAGCTGCGATGACAAGGTCGAAGGGATGGATCCGGCCGCCTATGCGCTGGACGAGACACGGGCCCTCGTCCTCATCCCCTGCATCATGGGCGCCTATCAGGGGTCTTATCTCGGCTTTCTTGTTCAGCGCCGGGACAGGTCGGCCAGATTGCTCAATCTGCCTGCGCCCTATCAGGGAAACGATGCGAGCCAGGCTCCGCTCACGGATCTGACCGAAGCCGATTTCGCGCCGCAAACCGGCACGCTCGCAATGTCCGCCAAGGGACGAGGCCTCGCCGATTGCGGCTTCGCAGCAAGCTGGATCTGGAGTGGAAACGGCTTCGTTCTGTCCGCGCTCTCCATGCAGGACGCATGTGGCGGCCTGCGGCCGGGTGACTGGCCGACTTTGTTTCGCTCGACGCAATAAGATTTCGTGCCGCTAGATAAAGGAAACGGCCTCCGAGGAGACCGTTTCCAACCAGCTAAAAATTCAAGCGATCGCCGGCTAGCTTAGGCCGTGCCGCGTCTGAATTTAATAGAGAAATCTACGAAACTGTAAATGATTTAATTTTACCGGCTCCCGCTTTAGTAAACAGGCAATTAGCCGGTGCGGGACGCCTTCCAATCCGCCCCGATTCCATGCCACTAATTGCCCGCCGTTTGGCATTGCAAAAATGTCAGGGAGAGATCGATGGCAAAATCGAAACATCCGGCAAGCGAGCATCATCACACGGCTGCGGCGCACCATGAAGAGGCGGCACACCATCACCGGGAAGCCGCCCATCATCATGAGCACGGCCGACACGATGAAGCCAAAGAGCATGCAGTGGCAGCCCACGAACACAGCCAAGAAGGCCACAAGCACAGCTCGACCGCGCACGAACATTCGCGCAAATAGACTCCAACTCTGAAACTTAGATCCTGTAGCGGGACAAGTTCCTTGCCCCGCTACGTGCCGGCTTCGACGTCACCCGCGCGTTGCGCCGTCGTTGCCCTGGCTATTTCTCGCGGTGTTCCGCTTCGGCGTCGAGCTCTTTGCCTTGGTAGAAATATGCGTAAGTGTCGGGGACGCTGGCGAGGAATTGGAGAATTTCAAAACTCTCAGCCGTCAGCCGCTCGTGCGTCGTGCCGCTGATCGTTCGCTCGGCCTGACTGATCTGACGCTGGATGAAGACGAAGCCGATAATGGCGGCCGCGGCCGTCGCCCATGTCCCCAGTGCCTCGACAATGTCCCAACGCAATGCATTTCATCTGGCTCGATGCACCCGCGTCTTCGCGGCTGGCTATCTCTGCCGCTTGGCGCGCTCGTGTTCCCCTCCCAACGACGAGCGCGCCACCGCTGCTGCGCGAAGACTTCGTTGGAAAGCGCCAACTGAGGCTCAGCACCCGACACGACCCGGCAGAAGGGGCGCCGTCATGAACCGGTACGGCAATCAACCGCTCGAGAACGAGATCCAACCACAATGAAGGCACTGACGGCAGCTTATGAAGCCGCATTGCAGCGTTCGCGCGATCTTGGACTCGAGAAGGACCGGAACGGCCTCACCGCATCCGATGCCATTGCCCGCCACATCGTCGATGGCGCGAGGCACGGCACGTACGATCCAGGGCCTAGCAGACGGCGCGCTCGAATATTTGCAGGGCCTCTGCGCTCGGAACGAACGCGTCTCAGCCGCGTTCGAGAGCCGCATAGAACTCTGCGAGGATTAAAGCCATGCTTATGAAACTTACGACAGCGGCCGTTTTTGCCGCGACGAGTGTGTTCGCCCTCACGGGATATAATGCTGCCTTCGCGGCGAGCGATTCATCCCTGGCCACCGACCATTGGCTCGCGTCCGACGTTTATCAGGCGTCGGTCTACGACCCCAACCAGAACAAGATCGGCAGCGTTGACGATCTCATCATCAACAAAGACGGGACGATTTCGCAGGCCGTGGTCGGCGTCGGCGGTTTCCTCGGCGTCGGCCAGAAGGATGTCGCAATCCCCTTCACCGAACTGAAGGTGGCCTCCAACAACGACAAGTCCTGGCTCGTCTTGAACATGACCAAGGATCAGCTGAAGGCGGCCCCCGCCTACGACAAGAAGTCGGCGCAACCGGCGCAATAAGCGACCCTTTTGCTTCTGAGGCCCCGGCGCTGCGCTGACGCAGAACCGGGGCCTCGACCTATTCGGGAACTCGGGCTCATAAGCGCACGTTGTTGCATGGCAACCATCGCAGCACGGCGAGAACGCGTTTCCGCTCGGCTGTCTGTTAGAGCAAGCGGTATGGCGGAAGCCGAAACCCGCAATTTCACCGTCAATTTCGGGCCGCAGCATCCGGCGGCGCATGGTGTGTTGCGCCTGGTGCTCGAGCTCGACGGCGAGGTCGTGGAGCGTGCCGACCCGCATATCGGGCTGCTGCACCGCGGCACGGAAAAGCTCATCGAGAGCAAAACCTATCTGCAAGCCTTGCCCTATTTCGACCGGCTCGATTATGTCGCGCCGATGAACCAGGAGCATGCCTTCTGTCTCGCGGCCGAAAAGCTTCTTAAATTGACCGTTCCCATGCGCGGGCAGTTGATACGGGTGCTTTTCTGCGAGATCGGCCGGCTTCTGTCGCATCTCTTGAATGTCACGACGCAGGCGCTTGACGTTGGCGCGCTGACGCCGCCGCTATGGGGATTCGAAGAGCGCGAAAAGCTCATGGTGTTTTACGAGCGCGCCTCGGGGGCGCGTATGCACGCGAATTATTTCCGCATCGGCGGCGTCCACCAGGACCTGCCACCGGAACTCCTGGACGATATTTTGGCGTTCTGCGACCCGTTCCTCAAAGTCTGCGATGATTTGGACAGACTGCTCGGCGAGAACCGGATCTTCAAGCAGCGCAATGTGGGCATCGGCGTGGTCGATCTCGACGAAGCTTGGGCGCGCGGCTTTTCCGGCGTCATGGTGCGAGGCTCCGGCGCCGCTTGGGATCTCCGCAAATCTCAGCCTTATGAATGTTACGAAGACCTCGATTTTGACATTCCGGTCGGCAAGCACGGCGATTGCTATACGCGCTATGTCGTCCGGATGGAGGAGATGCGGCAGTCCGTCCGGATCATGAAACAATGCCTCGCCAAGCTGCGCTCCGCCGATGG
>Ga0153954_1000788_pt1 | contig 21611 bp, 24 predicted proteins | sample TSFL038MetaG_FD_102277 | JGI IMG/M metagenome (GOLD analysis project Ga0153954, IMG submission 102277) | Attine ant fungus gardens microbial communities from Florida, USA - TSFL038 MetaG | ecosystem: Host-associated > Fungi > Mycelium > Unclassified | place: USA: Florida, Wekiwa Springs State... | reverse complement strand
GTGCGCAAGAACACCGACGCGCTCGACGCGGTCGGCAACACCACCAAGGCCGTCACCAAGGGCTATGCCATCGCGTCGGCGGGCCTCGGTGCGCTGGTGCTGTTCGCGGCCTACACTTCGGACCTCACCTACTTCATCGGCCTGGGCAAGCTCGGCGTTCAGAAGGTCGTGTTCTCGCTCGAGAACCCGTACGTCGTCGTCGGCCTGCTGATCGGCGGCCTGCTGCCGTATCTGTTCGGCGGCATGTCGATGCTGGCCGTCGGCCGCGCCGCGCAGGCGGTGGTCGAGGAAGTGCGCCGTCAGTTCAGGGAGAAGCCCGGCATCATGCAGGGCACGGACAAGCCTGAATACGGCCGCGCCGTCGACATGCTCACCAAGGCTGCGATCAAGGAGATGATGATCCCGTCGCTGCTTCCGGTGCTGTCGCCGATCGTACTGTTCATCGTGATCAGCGCGATCTCCGGCCGGGCCGACGCTTTCGCGGCGGTCGGCGCCATGCTGCTCGGCGTGATCGTCACCGGCATTTTCGTCGCCATCTCCATGACGGCGGGCGGCGGTGCCTGGGACAACGCCAAGAAGTACATCGAGGAAGGTCACTTCGGCGGCAAGGGCTCGGATGCCCACAAGGCTGCAGTGACTGGCGATACGGTCGGCGATCCGTACAAGGACACGTCGGGTCCCGCCGTGAATCCGATGATCAAGATCACCAACATCGTGGCGCTGCTGCTGCTCGCCGTGCTCGCGCGCGGCTGATCGTCAGCAACCCACAAAGCAAAAGCCCCGGCCTTCCGACCGGGGCTTTTTCATGTCCAGAGAGGCGAGCCTCAGATTCCGCCACCGCCAGGCCCCGTGGGCGCACCAGGGTTGGTCTGCTGCTTCGGCGTGCTGAAGCGTCCGACGTTACCGAGGATCTGCTCGAGGATGGTGAGCTCCTTGCCGGCGGTCGGCGTGATACGCGAGACCATGGTGATATGCTCGGCGTCCTTCAGGTCGTACTTTTTCATCGTCTGCAGGCGACCTGATTCGTTGAAGGTAAGCTGCATCACGGATTGGTCGGTGATCCAGGGCCGCAAGAAGGCGAAGGATTCCTGCTTCTGGCTGATGTAGTACCAGACGTTGGGATTGAAGGTCGCGACAGCCGAAGGCGTGCCGATCAGGCGGACGACGTCCTCGCGGCTTTGCGTGTCGATTTCGAGCTTCTCGACGGAGCCCGGCGTCGGCGCGAAGCCGCGCTGGTCGACGACGTTGTCGCAGGCAGCGAGCGCGAGCGATGCGGTCAGAAGGAGCGGGGCGGTGCGACGCATGGACAGGTTCAAAACGTTGTTTGATGGAAGGGCCACAACATGTCGTGGCGCTGCTGCGGGGTCAACCGATCCGAAGTGCCGCAAGGAGAGGGATCTTGTTCCGTCGCAAGCCGCCTGAAGCGGATTTCGCCGCGGCCGTTTATCGGCGTACCGCTGAGGAGGCGCGCCGGCCCGAGTTGTTCGAGAGCTGCGGTATTCCCGATTCGCTCGATGGCCGTTTCGACGCGCTGGCGTTGCATGCCGCGCTGATGATCGATCGCCTGCGTCGGGAGCCGGATGGCGAACTCCTGGCGCAGGCCTTTTTCGACGCCATGTTCCAGCATCTCGATCTGACCCTGCGGGAGATCGGTGTGCAAGATCTAGGTGTAGGGCGACGCATCAAGATCATGGCCGAGGGCTTTCATGGCCGGGCGCTCTCTTATCGGACGGCGCTCGCCGGCGGCCCCGAGCCCCTGACGGAGGTCTTGCGCCGCAACGCGTACGGGGGTAGGCCGCCCGCCGATCCGGCGGTTGTGGTACGGCTCGAAGCCCATGCCCGCGCATGGGCCGTGAGGCTAAGCGGCACTTCTCGGCAGGATTTGGCAAAGTAGCAAGGCAATGGCTGAGATATCTGCAAAATCACAGAAACCTGACCTGAAATCCGAGCTTGAACGGATCGTTGACCTGGATCGCATGGGCCCTAATGGCGCCGCTCTCGAGGTTGCGGCGAGCGATAGCGAGCGTGCGGCCCTGGCTAAACGCTTCGGCTTCCTCGGCTTGCCGGCCTTTTCGGCTCGCGTAACGGTCGACCGCCGCCCGGGCGGGCAGGTCGTGGTCGAGGGGCGCCTGCGCGGCCGGATCGTGCAGGCCTGTATCCTGACCCTGGATCCAGTGACCCAGGAACTGGATGAAACGTTTCGCCTCGTCTTCAAGCAGGGTTTGGCCGAGGAGCGAGACCCGGAGAGCGGGGAGGCGGTTCTGAACGCCCAGGCTGATGCGCCAGAGCCTTTGGAGGGAAATCTGCTCGATGTGGGCGAAATCATTGCAGAGCAGCTGTCGCTAGCCGCCGATCCGTACCCACGGCGATCCGGCGTCAAGCTGGAGGATGTATTGCCCAAGCCCCGTCGGAGCGGCCGGTCGCCGCGGGAGGAGCAAAAACGGCATCCTTTTGCCGGTCTTGCCGCCCTCCGAGACAAACCGCGCCGCGGCAGGTAAATTGTTGCGATGATGCAACGATTTGGCTAGAGAAGTCGGCCCGCCGCGCCGACAGAGCGCGGCTGCTACGTTTTTGGGGCTGGCACCATTGTCGCCCCGTTCTGGAGATCGTCATGGCTGTCCCCAAGAAGAAAGTTTCGAAGTCGCGCCGTAACATGCGCCGCGCCCATCACGCACTGCCGTCGATGGCCTACATCGAGTGCAAGAACTGCGGTGAACTGAAGCGGCCGCACACCGTGTGCTCGCATTGCGGCTACTACCGTGAGGACATGCCGGTCCTTGCGGACACCGCGTCGGCCGAGAAGTAGTCGATAGTCGCCGCCGGCGATGCACCTGCAATCGACGGGCGGTGCGCCCCGATGAGCTCAGGTAAGATCGTTCTGGCGCTCGACGGCATGGGTGGCGACCACGCGCCCGATGTCGTCGTGAATGGCGCGGATATCGCGCGTGAGCGTTATCCCGACACGAACTTCCTCCTGTTCGGCGATCCCGCGCGACTGAAGCCGTTGGTCGACCGCAAGAAGGGCTTGGCGGCGGTCCTTGAGATCGTGCCAGCCGAAGACGCGGTCAGCGCCGACGACAAGCCGACCCATGCACTGCGTCGTCGTCGCAAGTCGAGTATGTGGCTGGCAGTCCAAGCCGCAGCCGACGGGCGTGCCGACAGCGTGGTTTCCGCCGGCAATACCGGCGCGCTGCTCGCGATCTCGATGTTCGCCATGCGCATGGTACCGGGCGCGCATCGTCCGGCACTGGCGTCGTTCCTGCCGACCAGCCGTGGCGAGGTCGTGATGCTGGACCTCGGCGCCAACGTCGAATGCGACGCCGACAATCTTGCCGAGTTCGCTGTCATGGGTAGCGTTTTCGCCAACGTCCTGCTCGGTCTGGATTCACCCAAGGTCGGGCTGCTCAACGTCGGTTCGGAAGAGCAGAAAGGGCACGAGGAGATCCGCCAGGCCGCGGCATGGCTCCGCCGCGAGGGCGCGCCCGTCAATTTCATGGGCTTCGTCGAAGGCAACGACATCGGCACGGGCACCGTCGACGTGATCGTCACGGACGGCTTCACCGGCAACGTGGCGTTGAAGGCGATCGAAGGCACGGCCAAGCTCTATACGGGCTTCGTGCGCGATGCCTTCCGGACGTCGACCTTCGCCAAGATTGGCTATCTCTTCGCTTCAGGCGCCTGGCAGAAGCTACGCAAACGCGTCGACCCGCGCCGCTACAATGGCGGTGTGTTCCTGGGACTCGACGGCGTCTGCGTGAAGAGTCATGGGGGCACCGACGCCTTGGGCTTCGCCTATGCGATCGGCGTCGCCACCGATCTGGTGCGCTACGAATACAAGAGCAAGCTGGTCGAGGGGCTTGGCCGTCTCCAGCAGGTCGTCTCGGCGGCCGAGCCGCCGTCGCCTACGCCTCTGCAGGCCAGCGGGGGGACTGCGTGATTCGTTCTGTCGTGCACGGCTGCGGTGCTTATCTGCCGGAGCGCATCGTCACCAACGACGAGCTGGCCAAGAAGATGGAGACCTCGGACGAGTGGATCCAGCAGCGGACCGGTATCCGCCAGCGCCACATCGCGGCCGAAGGTGAGTTCACCTCGCATCTCGCGATCAACGCCTCCAAGGCGGCGCTGGCCCATGCCGGCGTGAGTGCGTCGGACGTCGATCTGATCGTGCTGGCGACGTCGACGCCTGACGAAACTTTCCCCGCGACGGCGACTCGCGTGCAAGCTGCCCTCGGCATGACCAAGGGCGCGGCGTTCGACGTGCAGGCGGTCTGTGCTGGATTCGTCTACGGCCTCTCCGTGGCCGACAGCCTGCTGAAGAACGGGCTGGCGTCGACGGCGCTGGTGATCGGTGCCGAGACCTTTTCCCGCATCCTCGATTGGGACGACCGCGGCACCTGCGTGCTGTTCGGCGACGGTGCCGGCGCTGTCGTCCTGAAGGCGGAGCAGGGTGCCGGCACGTCGGCCGATCGCGGCATCCTGGCCAACGCGCTGCATTCGGACGGCCGGCACCACGACATCCTCTATGTCGATGGCGGTCCGTCCTCGACCCGGACGACTGGCTACCTGCGCATGGAAGGCAAGGAAGTCTTCAAGCATGCGGTCGTCAATATGGCGGCCGTGGTCGCCGAGGTACTGGAGAAGGCAGGGCTGACGCCGGCCGATATCGATTGGCTCGTGCCGCACCAGGCCAACAAGCGCATCATCGATGGCACGGGTCGCAAGCTCGGCCTGCCGTCCGAGCGAGTGGTCGTCACGGTCGACAAGCACGCCAATACATCGGCGGCCTCGATCCCCCTGGCGCTCAACACCGCGGTAACCGACGGTCGTATCAAGCAGGGCGATCTCCTCCTGATCGAAGGCATCGGCGGCGGTCTGGCCTGGGGCGCTTCGCTCGTTCGCTGGTAAAGCCAAGTCCTTGAAAGGAAATCATTCTTGCTTCGCGCAAAAGCAGGTGCGGAGACAAGTTTGTGGCCTATCCTCCTGATATTGACCGCTTTCCCACCTTAGAGTAAGGATTAAGAGGGGGAAGGAAGGGTACCGGATGGAAGGCCGGACTATCACGCGTGCCGATCTAAGCGAGTCGGTGTTCCAGGAAGTGGGCCTGTCTCGCAACGAATCGAGCGACCTTGTTGAGACGATTCTAGCCGAAGTCGTCGAGGCTTTGGCGCGCGGGGAATCGGTGAAGATCTCGTCCTTCGGGAGCTTCACGGTTCGCGACAAGGGACAGCGTGTTGGCCGAAATCCGAAAACGGGACAGGAAGTGCCGATCCTGCCGCGACGTGTCCTTGTCTTCCGAGCGTCGAACGTCCTGAAGTCGTTGATCAACGGGGCGTCCGACGAGAGTGGCAAGGGGTCGTTGGGGTAATGTGGGGGATTGGATATGGCCGCATCGGTTCAGCCCGCCGAAAGACGGATTGAGAAGTCGGCTCAGGCGTTTCGCACGATCAGCGAAGTCGCGACCGAGCTCGACGTTCCGCAGCACGTTCTGCGATTCTGGGAAAGCAAGTTCAGCCAGGTTCGCCCTTTGAAGCGTGGCGGCGGCCGGCGGTACTATCGCCCCGAGGACATTGACCTCCTGCGCCGCATCCGGGCGCTCCTCTACGAGGACGGTTACACCATCAAGGGGGTGCAGCGTCTCCTGAAGGAGGGCCGGGGCCGCCTGCCACAGCAGCGGCTGGATAGCGCCGCAGAAAGCGCCCTGGAGAGCCTGCGCATCGTCTCCGCCCGTGCCGAGGCTGCCATGACGGGCAGCTCGCGCCCGCTGCCGCGCACGGGCCCACAGCCTTCGACTCAGACGCCGCGGGCTGCGATGCTCGACCTGCACAAGCGCCGGGAAATCGAGACTGTACTCGAGGACCTTGAACAGGCGCTGACACAGCTCCGCACAACTCTCAAGACGACACCGAATTAGACATTGTAAAGAAGCAACCGCCTCAAACTGTGGTCGCGCTCGGGTAAATTACCCACCAGATCAGGTAGTTATCGCAAGAAATGCGATAACTACCTGATTTTTCTTGGTTTTCTGCTAAGGCAGTGTATCCTTTCAGTCGAGGGGTTTTGCAACCCGGCATCGTTCTGAGGGGGACGCCGCCCGTGTTTGCTGATAGAGAAAGCGTGCGCCGCGAGGCGCATATCGCTGATATTTCGGCGTTGAATGACAATGAGTTGGAAGGTGACCTTCCAGCCATGCCTGAACTGCTTTACCTGCGACGCGGTCTCGACCAGCCGGGCGGAAAGCTGCCACTGTTCGATCTCGACGGTCAGGATGTCGATGCTGCTGTGGTGCGGCGTTGTCTGAAGCGCGGCTGGGCCGAACCCTGGTTCAATAACCCCCTGAAGCCGGACTGGCTTGTGTGCAAGCTTACGGCCAGAGGGCGGCAGGTCGCGGCAGCGCCGTAACCAGCAAGCGATCATTGCCTCCGAGGCGCGGCTGGCCCGTGGCGTCCAATGATCATCTTAGATTGAAAAGAGAAATGGTCGGGGCGACAGGATTTGAACCTGCGACCCCCAGTCCCCCAGACTGATGCGCTACCAGGCTGCGCTACGCCCCGACCGGTTGCCGTGACCTGACGTCCGCGGCACGGGGGCTTTAGCGCGAATGGCGGCGCTGTCGCAAGCTGCTTGCTTGGGCCGTTCTACTTTGTGGCCTTGGCTGCCTTATAGGCAGGCCGTGACAAGCAGCGATCGAGCCACTTGCCGACATTCGGGAAGGGGCCGTAGTCGAACTTGATCGGCTTCGACCAGCTGCAGATGGAAGCGAGATTGAGATCGGCGACCGTGAAGGTCGAGCCCAGCAGGTATTCGCGTCCCTCGAGGGCGCCGTCCAGCACCGCGAAGGGCTTGGGCAGGGTGCGCTGCGCCTCGGCAACGGCCTCCGGCCTGCGCTTGTCGGGCGGCGTCATGAACATGTCGATCAGGATGGTCAGCAACGGCTTCTCCACCTCGGTCATGCCCCAGAAGCTCCACTGCAGGCAGATTGCCTGGTCCTCGAGCGACGACGGATAGAAGCCATCCTTGCCGTGCTTGGCGGCGAGATAGATGTTGATCGCCATCGATTCGAAGAGCTTGAAGTCGCCGTCGACCAGTGTCGGTACCTTGCCGTTGGGATTGACCTTCAGGTACTCGGGCGTCTTGAGGTTCTTCATCTCCATCGCGATGTGCTCGAAGGGAATATCGAGCTCATGCGCGATCCACAGGGCGCGGGCAGCACGCGATGCGGCGGGGCCGTAAATCTTGATGGTCACGACTGGTTTCTCCCAAATCCCCCGGGACGATAGAGCGAACGGCTAGCCGGTGAAACCGTATTCGCGGCCGACATGGCCGTGCTGGTGGCCGAAACGCTCGATCATCACGGTCCTCAAATCCTTTTCCTGCGCCGCGATCCAGCCACCTGCACGCACCGCGTAGCCGCCTGCGGCGCGCGCCGCCGTCGGCTCGTGGATGTCCAATGCGCGGGCCGCGCCCATGATCAGCTTGCGGAACTCCACGATGCCAATGTCGGTCGGACCGAGATGTTCCTTGCTGCGATCCTGGATCGGCCCCTGACTGTCCTGGATGGCGGCGTCCTGCTCGCTCACGCCGGTGATGCCAGTGAAGCTCATCGTCTTCTGCAGCTGGCGATCGATCAGATAGTCGTTGTGGATGTTGCGCACCGGCATGTAGTTGGCGTCGACTTCGGCATGCAGGCTGAGGCCCGATGCGTACTTCTCGCGCTCTGCGTTGCTCAACGGCCGGTCGGGGATCCAGCTATAAGTGTAGATCCAGCAGGTGACATCATCGACCGGCACCCAGCATTGGCCGTGATAAACATCGCCCGGAAAGGCCACGGGCACCAACGCGTGATTGGGCATCAGGAACTGCGAGATGCGCCAGTACTTGTCGGTGCTGTCGGTCTTGCGCGCCGCGCCGATCACCAGGCCCGTGTCGTGGCCCAGGATGCTGAACTTGGGCCGCGGATCGTCCATCACCCAGCGAACGCGGTCCTGCACATCCTGGCCGGCACCGATGGCCGATGTCTTGCGGAAGATGTCGAGCTTCGCCGTCTCATCCCTGCTCGGCACGTTGTGCAGGAAGGAGAAGTGCGCGGTGTCGATCGCGCCTTCGAGGCTCTGCACCCAGTTGCAGTCCTGCCATTTCTTGGAGACGTAGCGGTGCGCCGCCGGCACCAGGCCAAGCTCGAGCTGCGGCAGCTCCGGCATCGTCTCGCGCGGACCCATGTAGACCCAGATCATCTCGGCCCATTCGCGCGTCGGATATGACAGCAGCTTGATTGAATCCTTGTATGCCGATTCGGTTGGCGAGGTCGGCAGGTCGACGCAGTTGCCGTCGACGTCGAATTTCCATCCATGGAAGGCGCAGCGCAGGCCGCACTCCTCGTTGCGGCCGTAGTAGAGATTGGCGCCGCGGTGCGGGCAGTGCGGTTCGACGATGCCGACCTGTCCGTTCGTGTCGCGGAAGGCGAGCAGCTCCTCGCCCAGGATCTTGATCTTCTTCGGAGGCCCGTCGCGCTCGGTCAGCTCTTCCGACAACAGCGCCGGCATCCAGAAGCGGCGCATCAGCTCGCCCATCGGCGTGCCGGGTCCTGAGCGTGTCAGGAACTCGTTGTCGGCCTTGCTGAGCATCAGTCGCCCAGCCCGTAATGCCGGCCGATATAGCCGCGCACATCGCCGAAGCGCTCGGCCATGACCGCCTCGAGATTCTTGTCCGGCGCCGCGACCGCGCCGCCGGCGCGCACGGCGTAATGGCCGGAGGAGACCGCTGCCGTGGGCGGGGCGCCGGCCTGCAGCGCGCGGGCCGAGCTCATCAGCAGCTTGCGAAACTCGACGACACCGATGTCGGTCGGGCCGAGATGCTCCTTCGTGCGGTCCTGGATCGGCCCCATGCTATCCTGGATGGCGGCGTCCTGCTCGCTCACGCCCTCGATACCGGTGAAGGTGTCGTGCTTCTGCACCTTGCGGTCGATCAGGTAGTCGTTCCGCAGGTTACGCAGCGGCATATAGTCGTCGTCGACCTCCGCGTGCACGTTGAAGCCGCCATCGAACTTCGCACGCTCGGTGTTGCTGAAGGGCCGGTCGGGCTGCCAGCAGTAGGTGTAGATCCAGCAGGACCGGTCATCGACCGGCACCCAGCACTGACCGTAGTAGATCTCGCCCGGGAAGGCCGTCGGCGTGTAGGCGTGATTGGGCATCAGGAACTGCGAGATGCGCCAATAGAGATCGCTGCCGTCGGTCTTGCGGGCCGCGCCGATCAGCAACCCGGCATCGTGACCGAGCACCGTGAACTTGGGCCGCGGGTCGTTGTGGATCCAGCGGATGCGGTCGTCCGGCGTCGCCTGATCGGCGATCGCGGCCTTGGCGAGAGCCGCACGTGCCTTCGACTCGTCCTTGGCGAGAACGGCATGCAGGAACGAGAAGTGCGCGGTATCGAGCGCGCCTTCGACGCTCTGCACCCAATTGCAGTCCTGCCACTTCTTGGTGACGTAGCGGCTCGACGCCGGGACGAGTCCCAGCTCGAGCTGCGGCAACTCGGGCATCGCCTCGCGCGGGCCCATGTAGACCCAGATCATGTCCGCCCATTCGCGTGTCGGATAGGCGAGCAGCTTGATCGTGTCCTTGTAGGCCGACTCCGGCGGCGAGGTCGGCAGATCGACGCAATTGCCGTCGACATCGAATTTCCAGCCGTGGAAGGCGCAGCGGATGCCGCACTCCTCGTTGCGCCCGTAATAGAGGTTGGCGCCACGGTGAGGGCAATGCGGCTCGACGATGCCGACTCGTCCGTTGCTGTCGCGGAAGGCGAGGAGGTCCTCGCCCAGGATCCTGATCTTCTTCGGCGGTCCGTCGCGCTCGGGCAGCTCCTCCGACAACAGGGCCGGCATCCAGAAGCGGCGCATCAGCTCGCCCATTGGCGAGCCCGGGCCGCTCTGTGTGAGCAGATCGTTGTCGGCCTTGCTCAGCATGCCGCTTCCATCCCTATGCCGTTGCTTTTGCCAGAGCTTGCTCCAGATCGGCGATGATGTCGTCAGCCGTTTCGATGCCTATCGACAGGCGGATCACGTCGGGACCGGCGCCAGCCGCCACGCGCTGTTCCTCGGTGAGCTGGCGATGGGTCGTCGAAGCGGGATGGATGATCAGGCTCTTGGCGTCGCCGATATTCGCCACGTGCGAGAAAAGCTCGACGGTATCGACCAGCTTCACGCCCGCTTCGTAGCCGCCCTTGAGGCCGAAAGTGAAGATCGAGCCCGCCCCCTTGGGCAGATAGCGCTGAGCAAGCTTGTGGTACTTGTTCGAGGGCAGGCCGGCATAGTTCACCCAGGCGACGGCCGGATGCTTCTCCAGCCACTCGGCGACCTTCAGCGCATTGGCGCAGTGCCGCTCCATGCGGAGCCCGAGCGTCTCGATGCCGAGCATGGTGAGCCACGCGTTCATCGGCGCCTGGCTCGGCCCGAGGTCGCGCAGGCCGACGGCGTGGCTGTGGAAGGTGTAGGCCATATCGCCGAAGGACTCGTAGAAATTCAGGCCGTGATAGGCCGGCTCGGGGCCGGCGAGGCTCGGAAACTTGGCGCCCTTGCTCCAGTCGAACTTGCCCGAATCGACGACCGCTCCGCCCATCGAGGTGCCGGTGCCGCTCAGGAACTTGGTCGTCGAATGGATGACCAGGGTCGCACCGTAGTCGATCGGCTTGCAGAGGTAGGGCGTCGCCATGGTGTTGTCGACGATCAGCGGCACACCGGCATCGTCGGCGATCCGGGCGATCGCCTCGATGTCGCTGATCACGCCACCGGGATTGGCGAGGCTCTCGATGAAATAGGCGCGGGTCTTGTCGGTGGTCGCGCGCTTGAAATTGTCCGGCGTGTCGGCGTCGACGATCTCGGCTTTCCAGCCAAACTTCGGATAGGTGTTCCGCATCTGCTGCAGCGAGCCGCCATACAGGCGCGAGGAGGCGACAACCTCGCAGCCCGGCGACATCAGCGGAAACAGGCCCAGTACCTGTGCGGCATGGCCGGAGGAGGTGACGGTGCAGCCACGGCCGCCTTCCAGCGAGGCGATCCGTGTCTCGAGCGCTGCGTTGGTCGGGTTGGTGAGGCGCGAATAGATGAAGCCCACCGTCTGCAGGTTGAACAGCGCTGCGGCGTGGTCGGCATCCTCGAAGACGTAAGCCGTGGTCTGATAGATCGGCTGCGCGCGCGCACCGGTCGCGGGATCGGGAGCGGCCCCGGCGTGAACCGACAGGGTCTCGAAGCCGTAGGTCTTGTTGGTCATGACTGCTCTCCTCCGCCAAACACGATGCAGGCCGGACTGCCGACCTTCACCTTGATCGAGGTCGGTGACAGTTTGCCATCGCCGCCGACCTTGTAGCCGAAGATCGTATCGCCGCCCTGGTTGGCGACGTAGAGAAAGCGTTCGGCCGGGTCGAAGCAGAAGAAGCGGGGAACGCTGCCCTTTGTCGGCACCCATTGCCGTGGCGTGAGCCAGCCGGTCTTCGGGTCGATGCCGAACACGCCGACACTGTCATGGCCGCGGTTGGAGACGTAGACGTTGCGGCCTGCGCGATCGACCGAGATCTCCGCGCCAGTCGAATAGCCGGTGAATTCCGGCGGCGTCGAGCGCACCACCTGGATCGGCGTCAGCGCGCCGGTCTCGCGGTTCTGGCGATAGGTAGTGATCGTCGAATCGAGCTCGTTGATCACATAGGCCAGCGCCCGCTTCGGGTGGAAATCGATGTGGCGCGGTCCGGCACCGGGCCGCGCAGCCACCTCGCTGACGTGAACGGCGATGCAGCGCTTAGCATCGATGCGATAGGCGATGACGCTGTCGGCACCCTTGGTCGGAACGTAGAAGTACCACCCCTGCCGATCGAGAGGATTGTGATGCGGACGGATGTTGGTCTGTTCCCGGCGATGCGGACCGAGTGCTCCCTTGATCGTGGTGAGCGTCGGATAGGGGCCGAGCGTGCCGTCGGTCTTCACCGGGAACACGGCGATCGTATCCGTGCCGTAGTTGGTGACGAACAGGAACTTGCCGCTCGCATCAAAGGCGAGGTGGATCGGATTATAGCCGCCGGTCGGCTGGCGGCCGATGACCTTGAGATGGCCGTTGCTTTGGTCGATCGCGTAAGCGGTTACGTCGCTTCTGTCGCCATGCACCGAGTAGAGATGGCGGCCAGCCTTGTCGATCGCCAGGAAAGACGGATTTTCCAGGCCGCCCAGATGCTGCACATGGCGAAACGCACCATTGCGCTCGACGCGATAGACGTTGATGCCGTTGCCATGGCCATGCCGCTCGGGCGTGGTGTAGGAGCCGACATAGGCGAAAAGCGGGCGTGTCATTGAGAAGATCCGTTCAGGATGACCGAGAGGCCGGGCCGCGCATCTTCCAGCCTAAGCGAAACGCCATGCAAGTGCGCGATGGCCTTGACGAGTGCCAGGCCCAGTCCGCTACCGGAGGTCGTGCGGCTGCGATCGAGGCGGTAGAAGCGATCGAGCACCTTTTCGCGCTCGGCTTCTGGCACGCCAGGACCGTTGTCGCTGACCTTCGCCTCGAAGCCCTTGGCCGTTCGCTCGAGCACGATCCGCACGATGCTGCCCGACGGTGTGTGGTTCAGCGCATTCTCGACGAGATTTGAGATCATCTGCGCCAGCAACTGCCGGTCTCCGGTCATATGGATACCGTCGGCGATCTCGAATTTGAGCGTGTGCTGGGAGTCTTCGGCTGACGGGGTATAGGCCTCGCCGACATCGTGCATCACCGCCGACAGGTCGACGTCGGTAAAGGCGCTCTTCTGCGAGCCCGCTTCGATCTGGGCGATGCGCAGCAGAGCCGAGAAGATCTCCAGCAGCGTGTCGGCCTCAACGATCGCCGCCTCGGTGGCGGAGGCATATTCGTCGGTCGATTGCGCATGCTCGCGGGCATCCTCCAGCCGCTGCCTCAGCCGGCCGAGCGGCGTCCGCAGATCGTGGGCGATGTCGCCGGTCACCTGGCGCAACCCGTCCATCAAGCCCTGGATGCGGTCGAGCATGGCGTTGAGGCCGACGATGAGCTGATCGATCTCGTCGTTGGTGCCGCGCGTGGGAATGCGCGCCGCGAGATCGCCCTCCATGATCGCGCGGCTGGTGCGTCCGATCGTGTCGATGCGGCGCACGAAGTTCCGGCCGAGGATCAACCCGCCCATGATCGCCAGCAGCAAGGTCAGACCACCCGCCCACACGAAGGCGCGGGCGATCGCATGCTGCATGTCGACCAGGCGGCTCGCATCCTGAGCGACCACCAGGAACGAGCCGTCACTCAGGATGACGCCGAAGCCGGTGAGCTTGCCGCGCGGGTTGAGTTCGTCCTCGCCGCCCTCGCGCACGAACTCAACGTCGCCCTGGAATGGCTGCATGCTGGGGAGATTGCCGGCGATGAATTGCTGCGTGCGCGTCTGCAGGAGGTAGTACATCGGCGCGCGTCCGCGGAAGTTCATGCGCCGCGAGATCTGATCGGCGACACCCACGAGACCCGCACGGCGCTGCACTTCGGCGAGTTGGAAGGCTTCAGTGTGGAGCAGGGCATACATATCGCTCTGCAGCGCTGCTGTCGCGGTCACGAACACGGTGATGAACAGCGCGACCACCGAAACGACGAACAGGCCAGCGTAGATCAGCGTGAGCCGAAAAGTCGCCGAGCGCAGGATACGCGGCAGCGTCCTAGTCGGGTGCTCGGATGACATATCCTGCCCCCCGCACAGTATTGAGCAGGGGCTTTTCGTAGCCCTTGTCGATCTTGGAGCGCAACCGGCTGATGTGCGTCTCGACGATGTTGGTCTTGGGATCGAAGTGGAAGTCCCAGACCTTCTCCAGCAGCATGGTGCGCGTCACGATCTCCCCGGCATGGCGCATCAGGTATTCGAGGATCTTGAATTCCTGCGCCAGCAACTCGATGCGCTTGCCGCCACGTGTCACCGTCCGGCCGAGCAGGTCGATCTCGAGATCGGCCACGCGCAGCGAGGTCTGCGCGACGATCGGTGGGCGACGGGCGAGCGCACTCACGCGCGCGAGCAATTCGGCGAAGGCGAAAGGCTTCACGAGATAGTCATCGGCGCCCGCCTCTAGGCCCGCCACACGATCGTCGACGCCGCCCATCGTCGTGAGGAAGAGGGCGGGCGTGCGCGTACCCGATCCGCGTGCTGCCTTGACCAGCGAAAGACCGTCCATCTTGGGCAGGTTCCGGTCGACGATCATCACGTCATAGGGATCGCCCGTCGCCATGTAGAGCCCATCGCGCCCATTGTCGGCGCAATCGACCACGTGGCCATGCTCGCGCAGGCCCTTGGCGATGTAGTCGGCAGTCTGCCGGTCGTCTTCGACAAGAAGGATTTTCACAAGCTCAGAATAAGGCCGCCGGACGGCCCGCCAACTATACAAACATTCAATGTTGGAGCCATGGGGGCGCCACCATCCGGCTCCCATATTCCCCCTGCGAGCAAACAAGAGAGGCTTCCAATGACGAAGACAAGATCCCGCATTTTCGCGGCTTTGGCGCTCACAACGGCGCTCACGGCTCCTGCGGTGATCGTCCCCCTGCTGACGGCTCCCCCTGCCGTCGCGGGTGAGGCGACTCACGATTTCGCCGATCTGGCGGCCAAGGTCACCCCGGCCGTGGTCAACGTCCAGGTGACGATGAAGGCGGGCAGCGACAACGACGAAATGAAGATGTCCGGCGGCGACGAGGGCGGCAACTCGGCGCAGCAGCAGATGGAAGAGTTCATGCGCCAGTTCGCTGAACGCTTCGGTCAGCAGGGCCATGCGCAGAAGATGCCGAGCCAGAAGGTGCAGGCAGTCGGCACCGGCTTCATCATCGATCCGTCGGGTGTGATCGTCACCAACTTCCATGTCGCCGGCAAGGCCGACTCGATCACTGTCACGATGCAGGACGGCCGCAAGCTGACGGCCAAGCTGCTCGGCGGCGACGAGAAGACCGACCTGGCCGTGCTGAAGGTCAAGTCCGACAAGCCGCTGCCCTACGTCGAGTTCGACGACTCGAACAAGGTGCGCGTCGGCCAGTCGGTGATGGCGGTCGGCAATCCGTTCGGCCTGGGCGGCACCGTGACGACGGGTATCGTGTCGGCACGCGGTCGCGACATCCAGTCCGGTCCGTTCGACGACTACATCCAGACCGACGCGGCGATCAATCGCGGCAATTCCGGTGGCCCGCTGTTCGACATGGACGGCAAGGTGATCGGCATCAACACCGCGATCTTCTCGCCGTCGGGTGGCAGCATTGGCCTCGGCTTCGCGATCCCCTCGAGCATGGCTCAATCGGTGGTCGCGCAGCTGAAGGATCATGGGCGGGTCGAGCGCGGGCTGCTCGGAGTACAGATCCAGCCGGTAACGGATGAGATCGCCGACAGCCTGTCGCTCGGCTCGGCCTCTGGCGCCCTCGTGGCCCAGGTCGAACCCGACAGCGCCGCTCTCAAGGCCGGCATCCAGTCGGGCGACGTGATCAAGAGCGTCGACGGCAAGACCATCCCGACCGTGCGCGATCTCACCCGCACGATCGCCGAGGCCCAGCCGGGCTCCACGGTCAAGGTCGGCCTGTGGCGCGACGGCAAGGACATGACGGTCGAGGCCAAGCTCGGCGACTCCTCGCCGCTCCACAAGGCGAAGGCCGAGAAGGCGTCGACGGACGAGGACAAGGTCTCGCCGGGCTCCTTCGGCTTCTCCCTGGCGCCGCTCACGCCCGACGCTCGTCAGGAGCTCGGTCTCAAGGACGGCGTCAACGGTGCCCTGATCGCGGGCGTCACGCCCGGCAGCCCGGCTGAAGAGCAGGGTCTGCGGGCCGGCGATGTGATCCAGCAGGTTGGCCATGACACGGTGAACAGCCCTCAGGCGGCCGCGGCCAAGCTGAAGGATGCCAAGGAAACGAAGAAGCCTGTGCTTCTCAAAGTGTTTCGGGAGGGGATGACACGGTTCGTCGCTATTTCTCCCCGGGCGGCGTAGCCAAACCTTCCGACGGAGCCGGCGGTGGCCCCACCATCGCCGGCTTTGCCGTGTCTGGGGTTCAGCAAAACAGGAACCCGACCCCAGAGTAATTTTTTCGATCGGCAGCGCGTTCATCCATGACAGGAGGCTCGCGGGCGAGTCCTCGTTAAAAAACGGCAAATTTAACGGGGTGGCTGGCCATACCGGGTTCTCCCACTGCACTCCGGCCCGATCCAAAAACGGTCGATTAACAACCGACAAACGGCCGTTGGATCCGGGTTTCCGATACGCTCGCGCAGTATAGTTCCACCACTTCCAATTCGGCATTCCGATCAATGGAAGCGGATTGGCTTGTCCTTAGTTGTATCGGCGATACAGACCCGCGAGGCGTCCCTGGATCTTCACCCGGTCGGGTCCGAAGATGCGGGTCTCGTACGCAGCGTTGGCCGGCTCCAAGGCGATCGACGCACCCTTCTTACGCAGGCGCTTCAGTGTCGCTTCGGCATCGTCGATCAGCGCGACGACGATATCGCCCGACTCGGCGGTATCGGCGCTCTTGATGATGGCGATGTCGCCGTTCTGGATGCCGGCCTCGACCATCGAATCGCCTTGCACCTCGAGGCAGTAGTGAGCTCCCGAGCCCAACAGCGAGACGGGCACGTCGACGGTCGTCGAATTGTCGCGCAATGCCTCGATCGGGGTTCCGGCGGCGATGCGGCCATAGAGCGGCAGGCTGAGGGCCTGGGCCTCATTGGCGGCCTGAATGACACCGGAGAGTGGCACGCGATCCCCGCGCACCACCTGGGGCACGAAACCTTCGCGACTCTCAGCGAAGCCTCGGCGCGCTTCGGCGAGCAGGGGGGTGACATTGGGCGCCGGCATGGCGGCGGCGTCCGGCAGCTTCAGGACCTGCAGTGCGCGGGCGCGATGGGGCAGGCGGCGAAGAAACCCGCGCTCCTCCAACCCGGTGATCAGACGGTGGATGCCGGACTTCGACTTCAACCGCAGCGCCTCCTTCATCTCGTCGAAGGACGGCGAGACGCCGTCATCGTTGAGGCGCTTGTTGATGAACAGCAGCAGTTCGTTTTGCTTGCGGGTTAACACCGTCTTCTCCCCGGAACGCTTGCCAGTTACGGAACAAATCCTGAAACTGGAAATATGTTCTAGTTTAGTTCCGGAGAAAGGTCAAGTTTTCCAGAGGAAGCTGGGGATCAATAACCCCCAGGAAGACCTGAAAGGTCAATGACTTGCACGGTTTCTCCAGCCTTTCGGGCCGGGTCGTGCGGTGGTCGGATCATCAGGGCATTGGCCCACGCCATGACTGACAGCATGGAACTGTCCTGGATCTTGTGCGGCTCGACGGTCAGGCCACCGTCGGCTCCGGAGGTCACCAGGGACCGAACATAGTCTTCGCGCTGGTCGTTCTTCGACATATCGACCGCAAGCCGCGCCGGCTTCGTGGCCGGCAGGTCGCCTCTCTGGCCCAGCATACGATCGATGGCAGGCTTCACGAAAATCAGCGCGCAGACCATGGTCGAGACCGGATTGCCGGGCAGGCCGAGCACGCGCGCGCGGTCCTTGGCGGCGAACATCAGCGGCTTGCCGGGGCGCATGGCAATCTTCCAGAAATCCATCGTGAAGCCCTGTGCCTTCAGCGCGTCCTGCACGAGATCGTGGTCGCCGACCGAAGCGCCGCCCAAGGTGATCAGCAGATCGTGCTGCGCACCGGCGACGATCCGATCCTGGATGAGGGACGCGTCGTCACGCGTGATATCGAACAATGTCGGCTCGGCGCCCCAGGCGCGCATCAACGCGGCAACGGCGATGCCGGAAGAAGAGACGATCTGATTGCGACCGATCGGCTCGCCCGGCATCACGAGCTCGTCACCTGTCGACAGGATCGCCACGCGCGGTTTGCGATGGACGCTCAGCCACGGCAGGTTCATCGCCGCCGCCAGGGCCACGTCGCGCGTGGTCAGGAGACGGCCGGCCCGGAAGGGCGAGTCGCCGGCATTGAAGTCGAGGCCCGCCTTGCGTACGTGGCGGCCGATGCGGGGCGCCTCGAGGATGGTGATCCTGTCGCCCTCGGCCTTGGTGTCTTCCTGGATGACGATCGAATCGGCGCCCATGGGCAGCGGGCCGCCGGTGAAGATGCGCACCGTCTCGCCGGCCTGCAGCGCGTGATCATACGAGCCGCCGGCGGGCGCGCGGCCAACCAGCTTGAGAGTGGTTGGCGCTGCCTGGATGTCTTCGGTCCGGACCGCATAGCCGTCCATCGCCGAGAGATCGGCCGGTGGCTGCGTCAGGCGAGCCTTGGGCTCGACGGCGATGACGCGACCGGCAGCGGCATCCACCGACACCGTCTCGGCCGGAAGAGGCGAGAAGGCCGCGACGATGCGGGCATGGGCCTCACGAACGGAAAGCATCTTATCGGGCATTGAACACTCCCGACTTGCCGCCTGATTTGTGCAGCAGCTTGACCTCGGAGATCGTCATGCCGCGATCGACCGACTTGCACATGTCGTAGACGGTGAGAGCCGCCACCGAGGCGGCGGTGAGGGCTTCCATCTCCACGCCCGTCCGGCCCTTGAGCCTGCAGGTTGCCTCGATGTCGACGGCCTTGCGCCGGGGCGCAAGCGAGAGCTTCACGTCGACCGACGAGAGCGCAAGCGGATGGCAGAGCGGGATCAGGTCCGACGTTTTCTTGGCCGCCATGATGCCGGCAAGCTGCGCCACGGCGAGCACGTCGCCCTTGGCGGCCTTCTTCGTGGCGATCAGCTTCAGGGTCGCGGCCTGCATGGTGACGCTCGCGCGGGCAACGGCCACGCGCTCGGTGATGTCCTTGTCGCCGACATCGACCATACGGGCGTTGCCCGTCGAGTCGAAGTGCGTGAGCGTCTTCTTCTTGCTCATGCCGCCTTCTTTGCCAGGATTTCGCGCACCGCGGCTTCGACATCCGGCTTGCGCATGAAGCTCTCGCCGATCAGGAAGGCCGAGGCGCCGACCTTGGCCATGCGCGCGAGATCGGCGGGGGAGCCGAGACCGCTCTCGGCGACCAGCACGCGATCCTTGGGCACCCTGGGTGCGAGCTGCTCGGTGACGGCGAGATCGACGGCGAGTGTCTTGAGATTGCGGTTGTTGATGCCGACGAGATCGCTGTCGATCGAGAGCGCGCGCTCGAGCTCATCGCCATCATGCACCTCGACCAGCACGTCCATGCCGGCGAGATGCGCGAGGCGCGCCAGCTCTTCGGCGAGCTGGTCGTCGAGGCAGGCCATGATCAGCAGGATGCAGTCGGCGCCCAGGGCGCGTGCCTCGAACACCTGGTAGGGATCGATCATGAAGTCCTTGCGCAGCACAGGCAGCGCCGTTGCCGTGCGTGCCTGGACCAGGAACTCGTCCTTGCCCTGGAAATATGGCTCGTCGGTCAGCACTGAAAGGCAGCTCGCGCCGCCGCGCTCATAAGCCTGGGCGAGGGAAGGCGGATCGAAGTCCGGCCGGATCAGGCCCTTGCTGGGCGAGGCCTTCTTGATCTCGGCGATCAGGCCGTACCGGCCGGCGGCGATGGCGGATTTCAGCGCCTTGGCGAAACCGCGGGGTGCCTTGGCCGATCGGGCGGCAGTCTCGATGTCACCTTGCGGGTGTCGGTCCTTGCGCGTCGCCACGTGGCGGCGCTTGTCGTCGACGATTTTCGCCAGCGTGTCGCTCATGCGCAGATCCTTTGCAGCAATCCGAGCGTCGCCGCCGCCTTGCCCGAATCGATCGACTGGGCGGCAAGCTCGGCGCCTTCCTTCAGCGTCCCGGCCTTGCCGGCGACCAGCAGAGCGGCCGCACTGTTCAATAACACGATGTCGCGGAAGGCGTTGCGCTCGCCGGCCAGCACTTTCTTGATCGCCTCGGCGTTGTGCACGGCATCGGCACCCTTGAGGTCGGCGAGCGTCGCACGCTTCACGCCGATCTCCTCCGGCGTGATCTCGATTTCGCTCACCTTGCCGTTCTCCAGAGACGCCGCCCAGCTCGCCGTCGTGGTGGTGAGCTCATCCATGCCGTCCTGGCCGTGGACGACGAGCGCGCGCTCGAGGCCGAGCTGGCCCAGCGCCTCGGCCATCGGCTTCAGCCAGCGGCGGTCGAACACGCCCACGACCTGCCGTTTCACGAGAGCAGGATTGGAAAGGGGGCCGAGCAGGTTGAAGATCGTGCGCGAGGGCGCGAGCTCGACTCGCGGCGCGTTCACGTTGCGCATGGCGCTGTGATGCCGGGGCGCCATCAGGAAACAGATATTGGCTTCGATCAGCGCCTTCTCGAGCGTCTCGACGGGAAGCTCCAGGCCGATGCCGAGTGCCGACAGGACATCGGCCGCGCCCGACTTGGAGGTGAAGGCGCGATTGCCGTGCTTGGCGACGGGCACGCCCGCGCCCGCGACGACGAGCGCCGAGCAGGAGGAGACGTTGTAGGTGCCGTGATGGTCGCCGCCGGTGCCGACGATGTCGACCGCGCCCGGCGGAGCCTTCACGCGCAGCGCCTTGGATCGCAGGGCGCGGGCGCCGCCGGCCAGTTCGTCGGCCGTCTCACCCCGGACCTTCAGGCCCATCAGGAAGGCGCCCATCTGGGCCGGCGTGGCGTCGCCGCTGGTCATGATGTCGAAGGCCCGCTCGGCTTCATCCACGCCAAGGGACTGTCCGTTTCCGACCTTCGCCAGAAGACCGCGAAAATCGCCGATATCGCCGCTCACGACCGCTCCATATGCCGTTTTGCCCCTTGCCGGGGGCCCGGCGGGGCGCGTAGCTATATCACATGGCTGAAGAACTGATCCTCAAGGTCACTGGCATGGATTGCGACGGCTGCGTCAAGGCTGTGACCCGTGCCGCGACCGGCGCCGGCACCGCGCCGATCTCCGTCGATCTCAAGAGCGGCGAGATGCGCCTGCCCAAAAGTGCGGATGTCCCTGCGATCACGCGGGCGATCCAGCGTGCCGGCTTCGGAGTGGCAACCTAGCCGGCTGTTCCGACTGGCAATACCGGCGGCGCCCGATGTCGCTTGGACGCACGACCCTTCGGGCTTTTTCACCCCTGGCCAAGCGAATCCTGCCGAACCGCGCGAAGCGTCTGCTTTTGCTGCATGCCCTGGGTGCGCGCGACCGATATGCGGCCCTGAGAAAGGCGCCCAGCCGGCTCTTCCTGCAAGACGAAATCATGCCTTGGGTGAGCCGGAACTGCGCGTCGGTGCTGTTCGTCGGCACTGGCCCCTACGTCTACCAGTTCGAGAAGCTTTTCCGGTCGCGGCATTACATGACGATCGATCCGGACCCGGCCGTCGCGGTTTGGGGGGCACGTCGTCATGTCGTCGGCTTGGTTCAGGACATCGGCCGATATGCCGCCAAAAGCTCTTTCGACTGCATCATCATGAACGGTGTCTTCGGCTTCGGCGTGAACGAGCCGGCCGATATGCGCGGGACGATCAAGGCGCTTCATGAGGTCCTGCAGCCGGACGGGCTTCTGATCGTCGGTTGGAACACCAATCTGCACGACGATCCCGAAGGGCTGGAGATCTACACGCCCTATTTCGTGCCGAACGACAGGCCACCGTTCAACGGGCGCCGGGTGTTCGATCTCCCCGAGACGCACGTCTACGGTTTCTACAGGCGAACCGCCTAGGC
>Ga0153954_1000787_pt1 | contig 21672 bp, 16 predicted proteins | sample TSFL038MetaG_FD_102277 | JGI IMG/M metagenome (GOLD analysis project Ga0153954, IMG submission 102277) | Attine ant fungus gardens microbial communities from Florida, USA - TSFL038 MetaG | ecosystem: Host-associated > Fungi > Mycelium > Unclassified | place: USA: Florida, Wekiwa Springs State... | reverse complement strand
GCAGGAAGGGACAAGCCGAGATCATCGTCAGGGTGGTGAACTTGCTGCGCTCGGCCGATCTAGCAGGCGATCCGCCCTCGCGCTATCTCCGTGGCGTCCTCGTCTTTCTGTACAGGGAGGCTCGGGACGCCGAGCAGGATGGCCGAACCGAGCTCGCTCGCGACATCCGCCAATGTATCGAAGGCGTTACGGGAGGATCGACGGCGCAACAAGAAGAATCGAGAACGACGTAGTCACTCTTTTTCGGCGAGCCGGAGAAGGTTCTGGCCGTACCCAGTCTTTGCGAATAGTGTTCCTCGGGCCGCCAGCTGGTCGCGATCGATATAGCCGTTCAGATAAGCAATCTCCTCCAGGCAGGCGATTTGGACGCCCTGTCGTTTCTGCATGACCCGAACGAACTCGGCTGCATCCAGCAGATCGTCGTGGGTGCCCGTATCAAGCCAAGCGAAGCCTCTGCCCATCAGCTCTACGTTCAGGTTACCGGCCTCCAGGTAGCTGTTGTTTACATCCGTGATTTCGAGCTCTCCTCGGGCCGAGGGGCGAACGCCCGCGGCTATTTCACAGACGCGGTTGTCGTAAAAGTAAAGGCCCGTCACCGCCCATCTTGATTCCGACACCTTGGGCTTTTCCACGATCCGGACCGGCCGGTTGTTGTGGTCGACGGTGATGACGCCGTACTGCTCAGGCCTTTCGACGTGGTAGGCAAAGACCGTAGCTCCGTGCGTGCGCGCATGAGCCCGCTTCAGCAATGCCTGCAGGCCGGCACCGAAAAACAGGTTGTCGCCCAGAACGAGTGCGACGGAATCGTCGCCAATGAATTCCCGTCCCAAGATGAAGGCTTGAGCCAGCCCTTCGGGCTTCGGTTGGATCACGTAGCTGAACGAAACACCGAACTGCTGTCCTGATCCGAGCAGGCGACGGTAATTATCGATATGCTCGGGTGACGAGATGATCAGGATTTCCCGAATGTCGGCGAGCATCAGCGTCGAGATTGGATAGTAGATCATCGGCTTGTCGTAGATCGGCAACAATTGCTTGTTGATTGCCAGTGTCGCCGGGTGCAGCCGGGTGCCTGAACCACCCGCCAGAACGATACCTTTCATCTGTCTTCCTATCCGTGAGTCAATTTTTGCCGATGAGGCGGTCGAGAATGTCGTCGAGCGCCTCCTGCCACGGTCGGGGCCATATGCCGTAGTCGCGCGACAGCGTTTCCGTCGACAGGGCCGAATTCATTGGCCGTCGAGCGGCCGTTTTGTAGTCGGCGGTTCTGATCGCCTCGACCGGTACGGCACGATGTCCGCGCTGCTGAGCGCCCGCCATGATTGCCTGTGCGAACTGGCACCACGTCGTGATCCCGTCGTTCACGAAATGATAGATGCCATGAGGCGCCTCGCCAGAAACCTGGCGTAAAGCGACGGTGCGTATGGCCGCGGCCAGATCCGCTGCGGAGGTCGGGCAACCTTTCTGGTCATCGACCACACGAAGAAGGTCGCGCTCATTGGCAATGCGAAGCATCGTCTTGACGAAGTTTGCCCGATGAGGGCTAACGACCCAGGCGGTACGAATGATCGCGTGGCGAGGATTCGCCGTTCGAATGGCCTGTTCGCCTCCTGCCTTGCTGGCGCCATAGACGCTCAGTGGCTGAACGGGATCCGTCGGTACATAAGGCCTCGTCGAAGAACCGTCGAAGACATAGTCGGTGGAGACGTGAATAAGTGGAATGCCGGCTTTGGCAGTTTCGGCCGCGAGGACGGCAGGGGCGAGCGCATTGAGTTTCCAGGCCGCCGCGATCTGGGATTCCGCTTGGTCGACAGCCGTGAAAGCCGCAGTGTTGATCACGCAAGCCCACGGCCTTGCGGCAACTATTCTCGATACCGACCGTTCATCGGTGATATCCAGTTCCTGGTGTCCCGGCGCATGGAGCTTTATCTTCACCGGCCAAGGCTGGTGTTGCACTTCAAGGCCGACTTGGCCACTGCCCCCACAAACGAGAATTTCCGTGATTTTCACCACGCCTCCTCCTGCAAAGCCTGCCCCCTTTGCCTAGTGTGGCGACGTCTCCGTCGCGCTAGAGCGCCGGCACGCCTTGGCGTCAAAAGATGCGATCAAGCGTGGCCAGCAATGGCGCGGCACGATCCTTTGGCGAAAGGATTGCCCGATCGTCGGACACCGGCCATTTGATCCCCAAAGCAGGGTCATTCCAAGCCAAGCCGCGATCGGCGCCCGGGTTGTAGCAGGATGTCACTTTGTACATCACCTGCGTGTTCTTCTCGATCGTGCAGAACCCGTGGGCGAAGCCGACAGGGACATAGAGCATTTGCCCGAGAGCAGCGTCGAGCCTGACGGCGACGTGCTGGCCGTAGGTCGGAGATCCATGCCGTAGATCGACTGCGACGTCCAAAATACTTCCTGCAACTACCCCGACCAATTTGCCCTGGCCAAAAGGAGGCAACTGGAAGTGCAGACCACGGACCGTTCCTTCGTGGACAGAGAATGACAAGTTGTCCTGAACGAAGGCCTCGCCTATCCCGGCGGCGGCAAGGAGGTCCTGCCGATAGGACTCCTCGAACCAGCCGCGATCGTCCTTGTATCGCTTCGGGGAGACTAATTTGACGTCGGCGATTAGCGTGCTAACTACTTCCATGCTGATCCTCCCCGCGCCGATCCAAGCGTCAAGCTAACAGTAGGGCGCGAACTTGAACTGGTGCTCGCATCAACAGAAGGGGCGTTGGCCTCAGCGTCTGGCGGGCTCTATGTACTCGATTGTCTGCTTCGGAGGCAACAAGGAAGGGCGGCCATCGGCTGTCCGTGTCGAATACGTGACGTTGGGAGTTGCGGCATCTCTGCCGATCCTGAGTAGAGTGACGTCGGGCATGTCGCGTAAATCGAACAGGTCGAGATAAAAGTTCTTCGGAGAATTTGTGAAATCGCCGGCTAAGAGGGTGGCGTCATGAGCGAGACCAGAGGCAATCCTTGGACTGTCCGCGCAAGCAAGGTGATGTATGACAACCGCTGGATACGGGTTACGCATAATGACGTGCTGACACCGTCAAATACCCCGGGGGTCTACGGGACTGTGCATTTCAAGAATCGGGCCGTGGGTATTCTGCCGGTCGATGACGAGGGCTATACTTATCTGGTTGGGCAATATCGCTTCCCGATTGAGCAATATAGCTGGGAGATACCCGAGGGGGGCAGCCCTCTCGGAGGCAATCCTAAGGAATCGGCCGTCAGAGAACTGCGTGAGGAAACCGGTCTGTCTGCCCGCCATTGGACGACGCTGGGGGAATTCCATTGCTCCAACTGTGTTTCAGACGAGTTCGCCACTCTTTTCCTGGCTTGGGGGCTGACGCGGGGAGAGGCCTCTCCGGAGCCCTCCGAGCAGCTCGAGGTGCGTCGAGTTCATCTAGAGGAGGCCTTCGCGATGGTAGAGGCCGGTACAATCAGAGATGGCATGAGCGTTGTCGCGCTTCAGGCATTAGAATTGCTTCAGCTACGGAAGAAACTTCCATTCGAATCGTCGTGGTAGGACGCAACGTCACTGCGTGACGTCTTTCTCAACAAAAGCGCAACGCAAAATTGATCTGAATGATTGAATACTCACCGTAGTGATAAAAGCGTTCAGAGTATGGCGCGAGGATGTGATTCTCCGATGCCTAAACGGTAATGCAAATTGACAGGTTTTCGGTTCAGATGGCATATAAATTCTCGGCTGACGACATGCGGAAGGGCTACTTACGTGGAGGCTGTCATGGGGGCTAAGGGAACGGTTGTCGTCTTCGGTGGCGATGGCTTTTGTGGATGGCCTACGAGCCTGCATCTTAGCCAGAGTGGTTATGATGTGGTGGTCGTTGATAATTTTTCGCGGCGGTGGATCGATGCCGAACTCGGTGCCGAGTCGCTAACGCCGATCAGCACAATGGATATCCGTCTTCGCGCTTGGCGCGAAAAGACCGGGAAGAAAATCGTGTTCCACAACGTGGACGTGTCCCGGGACTTCGAGGAGATCAAGCATCTGCTCCGGCAGTACAAACCGGTTGCGCTCGTGCACTTCGCCGAACAGCGTGCCGCTCCGTATTCGATGAAGTCGGCTAAGCACAAGATCTACACGGTCAACAACAATCTGAATGCGACCAACAACATACTTGCCGCCGTTGTAGAGGTGGATCCCAGCATCCACTGCGTACATCTCGGCACCATGGGTGTGTACGGCTACGGCACCTCCGGTTCGATCATTCCCGAGGGCTACTTCAAGGTGAAGGTGCCACTCCACGACGGAAGCTATGCCGAGCAGGAGATCCTGTATCCGGCGAACCCGGGCAGCATCTATCACATGACCAAGACGCAGGACGCGTTGTTGTTCCAGTTCTACGCGCGGAACGACAAGCTGCGCGTCACTGACCTGCACCAAGGGATCGTGTGGGGCACCCAGACCCCGGAGACGGAGCTCGATGAGCGCCTGATCAACCGCTTCGACTATGACGGCGACTATGGCACGGTGCTCAATCGCTTCCTGATGCAGGCCGCCGTCGGCTATCCGTTGACCGTTCATGGTAGCGGCGGCCAGACACGTGCCTTTATCCATATTCGCGATACCGTGAACTGCATTCGCATCGCCATCGAGACCCCGCCGAAGATGGGCGATCGCGTGCGTATCATGAATCAGATGACCGAGACGCACCGCGTTCGGGATTTGGCCAAACTCATCCATGAAATCACTGGTGCGCGGATCGAGAACCTCAGTAACCCGCGCGCGGAAGCTGATGAGAACGAGCTGAAGGTCGCCAACAAGAACTTCCTTGAGCTTGGTCTCAATCCGACGACCTTGGAGCGTGGCCTGCTCCATGAAGTCAGCGAGATCGCTGAGCGCTACAAGAACCGCTGTGATCGCACCAAGATTCCTTGCGTTTCGTACTGGTCCAAGGACCGTGCCAACGCTGCCGAAGGACAGAACCAGTCGGTGGCTGCGGCGGAGTAGTTCGCCCAGAATATCCTGTCTTTCCAGCGGCGCCCCAAAAGGGCGCCGCTTCTTCGATAGCTCGAGGCAAAATGGCAAAGATACTGATCACGGGCGGATGCGGGTTCGTCGGCTCAAACCTCATCCGCCAGCTCATCGAACGTGGCCGGGGCGATCGGATCGCCGTACTCGACAATGAGACCATGGGATCGCCGCGCGACTTGCCGCAGGCTGGTCTTGAGTATCACAAGGGCGACATCTGCGATCTCGGTCTGGTCTCTCGAGTCGCGACTGGCTGCGACACCATCATCCATCTCGCTGCGAACACCCGGGTCATCGAATCGATCGAGGATCCGACGCTGAACTTCGAGGTCAATGTACGCGGCACCTTTAATATATTGCTGGCAGCGCGCGACGCCGGTGTGCGCCGGGTCGTCATGGCGTCGACGGGTGGGGCGATTCTGGGCGATGTCGAGCCGCCGGTACACGAGGCAATGGTTCCGCAGCCGGCTGCGCCTTATGGCGCATCGAAGCTCGCAGGTGAAGGATATGGCTTTGCCTTTGCCGGATCCTACGGGATGCAAGTCACGGCCCTGCGCTTTTCCAATGTCTACGGCCCGCGGTCCTACCGTAAGGGCAGCGCTGTTGCTCATTTCTTCAAGCAGATCCTCGATGGTAAGCCGATCACCGTATACGGCGATGGAAGTCAGGTGCGAGACTTCGTCTTCGTCCAGGATCTGTGCCGAGGCATTCAGCAGGCCATCGATGCCGACGTATCGGGCGTGTTTCAACTTGGCTCGGGACAACCGACCTCGATCAAGGAACTGCTGGTTGAGATGAAACGGGTCGTGGGAGCCGAGCGCTGGCCTGAAGTACACTATGCCGACTGGCGCGCCGGCGAGGTGCGCAAAACCTACTGCGACGTCAAAAAGGCACGCAATACCTTTGGTTTCGAAGCAGCAACACCGTTGGCCGAAGGGTTAGGGGCGACCTGGCGCTGGTTCCTGGAAACGGGAGCTGTATCGGCTACCGGATAGAAGGGCAGACAACTCGTGGCTGAGCCGCTGTTCGCCCGTCATCAGTGAAGTTCCGCGCTGGCGGCCTCGCGCAGCTTGAGTGTGGCTACCTCATGATTCTGGCGAGCGCGTCACTCTCTCGCTCGCTGCCGAGGCGTTACGCCATCTCGATGCTTCCGGAAGACCTTTACGTAAGCTCCCCACATTCTTGCGACACTTAGGCGCTTTCGCGTATCCACCGCTCGCCTTCCGCGATCAGCGGAGATTCGGTCAATTCTCTGCAAAGTTTCCTTCATGCATTCGACGAACGCTTCCTCATCATTTGAAGGAACGGCTCTGCCAAAGCTCGGATCGTTGATGACGTATGGGATATCGCCGACTTCACTCGCTACCACGTAGGTGCCATGCCCCAAAGCTTCAACGACCACGTTGGAGAAGCTTTCACCTTTCGAAGTAACGAGGAGGACATCCATCGCCTGATACAAATCGCTGAGCCCTTCGAGCACATCGCCCGTAAAGACGAATGATGACCGGTATGGGGAGGAGGCGAGGGACTGCTGTATGGGCGATCGCAGCGGTCCGTCACCGACCATGAGAAACTTCACGCTGCTATTCTCTTCGGCAAGCTTGAGAGCGATGCGGACCCAGAGATCGGGGCGCTTGTAATCGTGGAAGCGACCGACCCAGCCGACTACTGGAACGTCAGAGTGACCGAACAATTCGGCCTTCTTGGATTTGCGGGCCGTCGGCAGGAAGAGTTCACCGAATGCGGTGCCGTTCCAGATTACTTGCACCAAGTCATGCGGGATTCCTAGGCGTTCCGCCCAGTATGTCTGAGCAGCATGACTGTTCGCCACATACGTCGCCCGAGATGCCAGGAGCGTGTACATCCTCTCCGAAATCAAGCGAGTCATTTGCGCTTCATCGCTGCCGTCGTCGCCGGTATCAAAACCGAGACTGCCAAAGCGAAGAACGATATCTCGCGCAGATGTCAGCATGCCAATAAGAATGGCATCAATGGCGTTGAGGCCTACGGCGTTGTAGACAACATGTGGTTCAAATGCTGCTGCCAGCCGCAACGACCGCCTGAAGTGAGGGCGCCGAAGCAGTAGTTCGATGTCCTTGAAGGCAGCCTCAGATGCCAAATCAAAAAGCTCCTCAGGATGTTCAGGTTCTTCAAGTTCATCCCGATGCCTGATTCTTACGTTCTTCAGGTATCCTAAGGGGAATTCCCTATTCCTTCTGTGGGTCACCATCACCAAGACATTGTATAGCCTGGGTTTGCTATCAAACTCGGCAAGTAGGTGCATGAGTTGGCGCTCTGATCCTCCTACGCCCAGCGAAGATGCGCATATCAGGATACGGATTGGACCGCCCATTGTCCTGTTTGGCGTGGTTCCCGGTGCGTGTCGCTGGACAAGGCTACCGATGATCTCGCCAAGGTAGTCCTCTTTCGTGTCCGCATTGAAACCACGGCTGCGATCGCGGAAGTGAGTCAAGACCGCTCGGTTCGGGGCGGACAGACGAGCAGCAGGAATGCTGAACTCAGAGCTGAGTACCAAGGCCTGCTTCAATCTGCCCAACTCAACGAGGCTCTCGACATACGCTAGTCGAACGCTGCGATCGTTGTGGCTCCGGATTGCGCTCTCGATCTTTTCAAGCGCCCCTCTGACATGCAGAGCACGCATCGTGTCAACGTACAGGAGGAGGGGAAGTCGGCCGCGTTCGAAGCGCCATTGTAGATGAACCGCGAGCCGCTTGATTGTCCTTATGCGGCGCAGTGCCCGCAATGCCATTGCACTGTTGCGGATGATCTCAACCACTGAATGCTCGGTTCTAAGCGGCGAGCGCAACCAGTCCTTGCCGGTCGCAATCAGCTGCTCCCATTTTTGGGCCCGGCGGGAGACCGCCATGACCATCGGATAATAGAGAGTCCATCCCTTGAGTTCCTCAGACCTCGCCAGCAAGAGCGAAAGTGCCTGGGCATTTTCGGCACGCTCTCGTAGTGACTGTGCAATGATCATTGCATCGGGATTGGGGGGCTTCTCGCCGATCAGGTGCTTCAGACGTTCGAAGCGGTCGTTTGCGGTGAGATTCGCCAGCACTTCGTATCCTTCAGGGGACCATGTCGGGAACGAATGATCAGGAGAAATAAGGAATCGTTTCAGCCAGTCCCGCCGCCAGATCGTGAGTCGGGTGGTAGCCTAGTGTCGACTTGGCCTTCGATATGTCAGCCCATGACGCGGGGATGTCGCGCGCCCGGAATTCTGAGAAGACTGGAGGGGGGATGTCGCTGGCATGTCGAGATGCTGCAAGTTGCGCCGTAATCAAAGCATGAAGCTCCAGCAACGTCGAACGTTTGCCAGTCGCGATATTAAAAACTTGAGAAAGAGGGCAGCGTTGATCGGCGGTGGCTGCGAGAATGTTGGCCTGAACAACGTTTCCGACGTAGCAAAAATCTCGAATGGTACTGCCGTCGCCGAAAATCTGGGCGGCTTCCCCTCGCCGCAACGCAGTTATCCATCTCGGTATGACCGCGGCGTACGGACCATTTGGGTTTTGGCGGGGACCGAAAACATTGAAATAGCGAAGCCCGACAATGTGCATGCCGTAAGTCTTTGAAAAGAATCTGGCATATTGCTCATTGATTGCCTTGGTGATGGCGTAAGGGTTCAGCGGTTCGCCAGTTAAGTGTTCTTGTCGCGGGTTGCCTTGCGCGTCGCCGTAAACTGAACTTGAAGAAGCATAGACAATGCGTCGGATACCTCGGTTCTTGGCCGCCAATAACACATTGAGAAAGCCGTCGACATTCGTCTGGTGAGTCGCGAGTGGATCGTCGAAAGACCGAGGAATAGACCCAAGCGCCGCAAGATGGATTACGACGTTAATGTCCGTCATGGCCTTGATACAGATAGCAGCGTCCCTGATATCGGCCTCGACAAACGAGAACGCCGCATTCGACCGCTTGGCAACCTCGCACAATCCTTCGATATTTTGTCGTTGGCCAGTGGCGAAGTTGTCCAGCCCGACGACCGTCTGTCCGAGTTCAAGCAAATGGGCGGCTGTATTGCAACCGATGAAACCCGCCGCTCCCGTCACCAAGATGCGGCGAGGCGCGTCCATCAGAAGTCGTCGTACCTTGTCGTAGGCATGTCCTCCTGAAGGTTGCATTGTTACCGTCTCCCCAATCGGGATGTTTGCATTGTGTGGGAGATGATGCAATCGCTGCGCTCTTGCCGAAGACAGCGAAAAGCGCGATGCGCCGATAAGGGAGTGCACTTCTGTGTAAACCGCGGCCAAGCATGGAGAACGTGCTCGCGCAGGATATGACCCCAGCTAGTTAAGGTTCCAATCCCAATTTGGCCAACTGACGGATCGTCTCCCGGCTCTCCGAGCGATTTAACTCATGTGAACCGCTTCCAGAACCTGTTGGAGAAGTCGGGTGGCCGCGGAGGAAGTTCGCCTCAGCCGATGCACCATAGGCTTTGTCATGCGACAAAAAGAGAAAAGGGCACTTGTGCCCAGATTTGGGCAATCTCGAGATTCGTCCTATCACCTCCAAGGGCACTATAGCTCACGCGTGAAACTGTTCTGAATTGCCAGCCACCACCGGCGGCCACGTGCTGTAAAGGCGCCACGCGCATTGCCTCAGAGCCCGAGACACGCCGTCATTGAGTGGAAGCGCCATTTGCCGTCGAAGCGATATCCGTACGGCGATGATCGCTGCCTCTGTGACCGGCGCTGATTTTCACGGCCTCCCTTTCGTTGGCGCGCCCGGCGCCGACTTCGCAAAGGTAGCGCGCAGCACGCACCACGTTTTGCACCCGGCGAAGTTGTTGCTGGGCGATCTGGTCGGCATACTCCGATTCAATGAAGGCCATGTATTGGCGGGCGGCATCAAGTCCGCGTACATTGAGAATCGTGCGCAGCTTGGCAAACGACATGATCAGTCGACGGTAGGGATCGACGGACCGATGGAGGGCACGCGATACCAGAGCGATCTGTGCCTTGCCGTCGGGTGGCGCCTCGAACAAGCCGTCGACGTCGTCATGGGTAATGCGATGAACGAGGCGAAAGACGGCGCTCGAAGACAACTCACCGACATATTCGAACTTGGAGGCGAAATACTCCTGGTGAACGTGGATGAATGGCAGGTCACCGCTGAGATAGTCCTGCTGAATGACCAACGACCGTCGCGGGATGAGGCGAGGCAGATATTCATAGGCGGCGAATTTCGAGATGGCCGGTGCCTTCAGAACGTCCAGGAAGAGGATTTCGACGGGGAGTTTCCGGGCCGGCGCCGGGTCGTCAATGCGGCCGGTTTCTAGGATGTCGCCCAACCTCAGGTCAATAAGGTCACGCACCGTGCGGATATGGGCCTCAATCAGAGGCCCAAAGGAATCCCCTGCGGAAAGATCATGGCCGATGCCGTGGCGTTTGAACGACAGGAGCATCTGCTGATTGGTGATGCCGAGTTCGAGCGAGATGACCGGACGGCTCCAGCGCTGCCTGATCTCCTCGAGCCGAGCGTTCTGCGCTACGCCATTGCCAAAGCACGCAGTGGAGGCGCCCAGGAACGTGCCGGCATCGACGATGAGCCCAGCGCCGCTGTAGTAACTCTTCGCGATATTGAATAGAAAACGGCGTTCGTTCTCCGACATCATCGACGGCACGGATCCTGCCGCGTCCGGCAGCGGGCCGAGATAGTTGTCGAATGGAGGGGCCAGCCTGACCTGATGAAGCGGCTTGGCGCGTTCCAGCGGCGGCGGCAAATCGCGGTGTGCGTCAATTTCCATAACCATCGCCTTCTCCGATGCTGTACTACGGCGCAGACCCTATTCGGCTTCTGGCCGCAGGCCAAGACCGCAGGTTTGTTTTGCCGCTATTGCGAGCGTTGAGGTGACTGAGTACGGTCATCCGGCAGGTGGATTGGTGATTGATGGCTGGCCTCCTCGAGCGCCTTTCACGATATTTTCACACGACTGGAGAGAAGGTTCCGGCCGGGCCTTCTCGCCACATGCCCGGAGACGGACGCCAAAGGCCGTCGTCTGCATTCGCGGACGACAAAGCACAGGCGATTCGCTCCTACGCCGAGTTTTGTGAGGCCGGCAAAATCCCGGCCTATCCACTCGAGCTCTTCCTGGAGATCAGCAACATCTGTGATCTCAAGTGCGCCATGTGCGTACAGTTCTCGGCGCTCAACGCCAATCGCCTGAATCAGATCAAGGGTACCGCTCGCGGTTTCATGGATCAGGGCGAAGTATCCGAGAATCTCAGGGAGGCCCTGCGGCACGCCGTGCTCGTCCATTGCTTCGGCTACGGCGAGCCGACCATCCATCCGACTTTCAAGTCCTTCCTCGATCTTGTTGCACGCTATGAGGTGATGATCGACTTCTTCACCAACGGCATGCATCTGGACGAGGAGTTCTGCCAGTTCCTGGTGGACAAGAATGTCTACAAGATAACCGTCAGCTTCTCCGGCAGCACAAAGGAGACGTACGAGAACATTTATCTCGGGGGAAATTTCGAGAAGGTGCTGGGCGGGATGAAATGCCTTGCGGAGCTGAAGAAGAAGCGGGGCACGCGCTATCCCATCATCGAGGTCAATTCGCTGGCGTTTCGCGATCATGTGGCCCACTTCGACGAGTTCGTCGGCTTGATGGCAGATCACGGCGTGGACGTCGTGATGCTGAAGCCGCTGCAGCCGCACAAGGTCATTCCGGAATTGTATGAGCATGTCTCGATCATGAGGCCTCATCAGGAAGGCGAGATCGTGAAACGCGCGATCAAGATCGGGGCGCGTCGCGGGATCACGGTGAATGCCGATCTCTATGCCAACACCGCGTCGAAGGGTTCGGGCTACGAGCAGCAGGTGGCGGCGCTCAAGGCGGAAGCGGAGGAGCACTTTGGCGACAGCGGTCGCGAATTCGGAGGCAATCCTCTGTCGCGGTTCGACTCGCTCGCCGAAAGCCTTGAGCCGATCCGCGCTTCAGGAACGGAAAAGCGGGATCCTCGTGTCATCGGCCTCGATGCTCCGCGAGTTGTTTCCCGTGCATTGCTCAAGGTGAAACAGCCGGCGGAGGAGGCCGGAGCGACCGATCCCTTCTACTGCATGGAGCCATTCAAGACGCTCTACATATCGCGCAACGGCGCGGCCAAGCCCTGTTGTTTCGCCAATCCGGAAGGCTGGTATCTGGGGGACGCCAAGAGGGACGATGCCCTGGCCATCTGGGGGGGCGAAGGCTTTGACGCGACTCGATCGGCGATTGCCGAAGGCGAATACCCGATGAAGAGCTGTGAAGTCTGCCTTCGACGCAAGTCCGGCCCACGCGGACACTTCGCCAACCACCTGCTGAACAGTTACCTCGACTGGCACGGATACAACTTCGATCAAAACCTCCACGCCACGGTCGAAGCGCAATCGCCGGGGTTTCTGTCACGCGGCGTTCGCGCGCACCCCGAGGACCTGATGGCGAGGGTGCGGAAAGCCGGAACCGGCACGTCGACCGCCGCATCGATCGAAGCGCTCTGGCCTGCGAAACAGGAAACGACCGCGGATACCGGCACGTTCATCGCGACAAATACCTTCTATGCCCATCGCGACTTCGTATCGGATGAACCGCTCAAATTGAATGCCGGTTCGGGAGCCGCAACCGGCGTTTCTCCGGAATTCCAGCGATTGCTCCGGACCTGCGCGACAGCGCACTACCGCGGGCAAGGCTCGATCGTCGATCTCGGAGCACCGTCTCCGGCAATTCAGGGTGTGCTCGAGGGGCTGCGGGCAAATCCGGAGATCGACGCCATTGCTGCTTCGTTCGACAGCAGGCGAGACCAGATCATTGAAAGATTTGCCGCCGCGGCCGGCGCAAACGACCTCGTTGGAGGGGAGAAGTTCATCAAAGCCTATGTCGGCGATGTGTCGAAGCTTCGCTGGCTGAGTTCGAAGCCGATCGAGATGTGCGTGGTGCAGGCCGGTACTAGGGCGGTTCTTTTCCAGCGCGCGCTTGTCGGACTCCTGCCGTTCTTTGTCGTGGGCCAGACGCTTCTTGTTCAAAGTGACTTCTATCTTCAGTCGAGCCTCTATCCCAAGGTGCTGATGGGTTACCTCGGAGGGTCGTTCGAATGGCTGGGTCAGATGGGATTGGGCGCAGTCTTCCGATACGTCCGCCCGGTGCCGCGTGATCTTGCCTTCGTGGATCCCTATCGATCGCTGCCTGCTGAACTCAGCCTCCGCTTTCACAGGCAGTGGCAGAATCCCAAGCTTCCGCGTGCGGTCCAGATGAGGCTTGGCCTTTCTTACGCACAGCTTCTGTCGGAGGTGTCGGGACGGGACGCCGCCCGGGCTTATCTCGACACAGTCGAGGAGCAATATCGCGGTCTCTTGCAGACGCGCACCGGCGAGGAGAGCGCCTTCGCGCGGATGCTCTCGCGACATCGGCAGATGCTTGAACGGTGATGCGTTCAGCTTTGTTCGCGCGACGAGAAATATGGCTGGGGGACCAGGATTCGAACCTAGACTAACCGGGTCAGAGCCGGTTGTTCTACCGTTAAACTATCCCCCAACAACGTGGATAGCAGCGGGCATTTAGCGTCCCGGTCGCTAATTTGCAAGCGACCTCGGGAGGCTCCCGAACCCGGCCCAAAACGGCCACCTGTCCGTGGGGCAGCCTGCCCAAAAAACAAAGGCCGATGTGAGGCCAACGACGGCCCCGAGTCATCGCTCGTGGAGGCTGTCCTTTTCGAGGCGCAGGACTGGCGACAATAGATAGCTCAGCACGGTGCGCGAGCCCGTTTTGATTTCCGCCGTTACCACCATGCCCGGAGACAGCTGCACTCGCTTGCCATCGACAGATATGTCGGACTGATCCAGGGCAATACGCGCCTGATAGACCATCTCCTGTCCTAGGGGCTCGCTGCTGTCGGTCTGAGCGCCGGCGAACTTTGCCTTGCTCGGGTCCACCGGCTTTTGACGCCGTATGGAATCCTGCGAGACGCTCAGGACGCGGCCGTCGATGAAGCCGTATTTGGTGAAGTTGAAGGCGTCGATCTTGATTTCGGCCGTTTGTCCGACCTGAATGAAACCGATGTCCCGGTTCGGGATGTTTGCGTCCACCTCGATCTTGGTGCCGGCCGGCACGACGACCATCAGCTCCTGCGATGGCGTGACGACACCGCCTACCGTGTGGATGGCGAGCTGCTGGACCGTGCCGTCCACCGGACTGCGAAGGGATTGCAGCTTTGCCTTCTTTTCGGCCCTCACCAGGGTTTCGGTCAGCTCGTTTTCCTTTTGCGTGGCCTTGCCGAGCTCCTCGGACAGCGAGCGGCGATATTCGGCGACGGTCTGCGCCTGCGATTCGGCGAATGTCGCCACGAACGTGAGGTCTCCGCGGATGGCCGGCAGCGAGGTGCGTTGCGGATTGTAAGTCGGCTCGGCCGTGGTGTTCAGGATGTCGCCGAGTCGATCGACGGAAAGCCGTGCCTGATGGAAATCCTGCCAGATCTGGGCGAGCCTGAGGACCGGCTGGCTGACGCGCCCGGCGAAGATATTGAAGGCGACCAGTTCTCCCACCGAGAGACTGTTCTCGATCACCAACTTCGCCCCAAAGTAGAGGATTGCCGCCATCGCCAGCTTGTTGACGAGCTGAACGAGATTGCTTGCGGTGTTGCCGAGGCTGATCACCTTGAACGACGACGTGACATAGGAGGCGAGTTGCTCCTCCCAGCGCCGCTGCATCTGCGGTTCGACCGCCATTGCCTTCAGCGTCTCGATGCCGGCAACACTCTCGACCAGGAACGCCTGATTCTCGGCCCCGCGCTTGAACTTCTCCTGTACCCTCTCACGGAACAGTGGCGTCGCGGCCACCGAGATCAGCAGATAGAAGGGTATGGAGCCGACGACGATCGAGGCCAGCAGTGGCGAATAAAGAAACATCACCACGACGAAGACCAGGGTGAAGAACAGGTCGATGACCAGGGTCAGCGCCGAGCCGGTCAGAAAGGTGCGAATATTCTCGAGCTCGCGCACGCGAGCCACGGAGTCGCCAACGCGGCGCGCCTGAAAATAGCCAATCGGCAAGGCAAGCAGGTGACGGAAAAGCCGCGCTCCGAGCTCGACATCGATGCGATTCGTCGTATGGGAGAACACATAGGTGCGGAGGATGCCGAGGACGGTCTCGAATACCGTGATCGTCACCAGCCCGATGACAAGGATGTCGAGGGTGCTGAGGCTCCGATGCACCAAGACCTTGTCGATCACCACCTGGAAGAACAGAGGGGACACGAGGCCGAAAAGCTGCAGGAAGAACGACGCTATCAGGACCTCGCCCAGGCGGGCTCGGTACTTGTGGAGCGCTCCCAGGAACCACGTGATGTCGAACCGTCGGGAAAGGTCGGTCAGCGACCCGCGCTTCGTCATCAAAAGCAGACGACCGCCCCAGATTTCCTTCAGTTCCTCTCGCTTCAGCAGCCGCGGCCGCGGCTCCAGCGGTCCCTGGACCAGGATCTTGTCGTCGGCGACCTTGCCCAGCAGCAAGAACCCGCCATCCTTCAAAACAGCAAGGGCCGGCATGGGGGTCTTGGCCAGGCGGGTCCAATCGCTGCTCAAGGCCCTGGCTTTCACGCCATACTGCTTGGCGCATAAAAGGATGTCGGCGACGCTGACCGCCTGCGCGCCGACCCGATGGCGGATCTGGGCCGCATCGGCGGCGACGCCTTGATACTGGAGCATCATGACAAGCGCGGCCAAACCGGGATCCACCGCTGGTCGCGAACCGGATGTCATCTGGGATCCTCCTGTCGCAGCCTGGCGCGAACTGTCGCCATCGAGGTCAACGCCGCCGGGAGCCCGCGTCGTTACGGGGAATTGTAGCAGTCGCCAACGACGTTGCCAGCCGGAAGGGCAACCTTCAAATGACGCATCTTTCAACTCTTGAGGGTACTGGGCGCGAGCGGTTGTCGGGGGAAGCCTCGCCAAGACTCGCCCACCGGGCTAATCCTGCGCCAGCTTCTCCTGCAGGGCGTGGGCGATCATCTGCGACAGCCGCGGATTCGGATGGCCATCATGGGCGACGAAGAAGTCGGGCCAGTTGCTGGATGGGCCGAGAAGCTGGCGAACAGAGACCATGGGCATGCCGAGATCGACGATTCTGCGGTATGTCGGCACGAACTCGAGATCGTTCTCACCCGGCACTTCCTTCTCGGGCCAATTGACGATCAGCACGAGAGGCGCATGGAAGCGATCGCGCGCGAGATCGCGCATGCGCTTCAGCAGGGCGATATAGAGGTCGGTCTGTTCCTGGAGCAGTGAGGTGTGAACCGCGCGCGCGACCCAGGGGAGCTGGCTGCGCGCCACATAGGCGGCGCCAGCCCAGGGGTGGGTCAGACGGTGGTGCAGGAAGCTGCCGGTGAAACGTACGGTGCCGTCGCTTTCCAGGGCATAGCTCGGCGACTTGGTGAGCCACTCGCCGTCGCCTGTCACGCGCTCGATGTGCCACGGCGCGACCCAGGTGATCACGGCCTTCACCTGGCCGACGGCAAAGGAGTCGTAGCGGCCCGTCTCGAGGGCACGCACGACATTGTTGAGGGCGTAGCCGGGCACGCCGAGATTGACGACATGTGCGGGCGGGTGCTGCAACTGCGCAAACTGCGAGACCATCGTCTGCTCGTCCGCCTGCGTCTCGCCGAAGATCAGCGAATCACCGATGAAGAGATAGGTCGGACCTTCCGTCCCCGAGCCGGGCGTCACCCGATCGCCGGCCGGTCCAATCGTGTAGTTCTGTTCGTACAGGGGCTTGCCGTCGTAGGTCGTGCTGTCATGGACCGTGACGCCGGGCTGGAACTTGTAGCCGATGACCGGGTCGTCGATCAGCCACTCCTTCGGCGTATGGGTCTTCACCTCGCCCTGATTCATCGGCGGCGGGGCAAGCCACGAGAAGGCGAGGTTGAGGCCTGCGACACCGATCATCACGGAGCCGAAAACCAGGAGCGCGTTGCGTGTCCTTGGCGCCCGCAGCAGCGCCACGCCGCCATAGGCCAGGACGCCGCCGATCGCGAACGCCGCCGACAGCGGCAACCAGCGCACGGCCGCCACGAACACCAGAATGAAGAGGAAGAAGAGGCCGGCGGCCCGCCAACGATTCATGATGGAGAGGTACTAGCACTGCCCGCAGCACGTTGAAATATCTGGAAATGCCGCGTTCAGAGAGCCTGTATCGACCCGGGACCGCCCCTGGACGATCTCTGGGCCAGCGGGCTCGCCCTCGGTTGCATCCTCGGTTACCATTGACCTCAAGTAAGACCAAACAGGGTTGTGGATGGCCGGGGATTCGACCTCACAACGGGGACCGCGCGCGGGAGCGAAAGGTGGCTGGCACAGCGGCCGGTTCGCGCACACCTTTGCGGCAATCGATCTCGGCACCAACAATTGCCGGCTTCTGGTTGCGCGCGCCTCGGTGGATGGCTTCGAGGTGATCGACGCCTATTCGCGTCCCGTGCGGCTGGGCGAGGGGATTGCGCTGAACGGCACGCTATGTGGCGAGGCGATCGATCGCACGTTAGGGGCACTGGATGTCTGTGCTGCCAAGATCCGGCGCAACCGGGTGACCCGCGCCCGCCATATCGCGACAGAGGCCTGCCGGCGCGCCTGCAACGGCGAGGACTTCCTGGCGAAGGTGAAGGCGCGGACGGGCCTCCGTTTCGAGGTGATCCCGCCCGCCGAGGAGGCGCGGTTGGCGCTCGCAAGCTGCGAGAACCTGCTCGATCCCACCATGCCTCATGCCTTGTTGATCGACATCGGTGGCGGCTCGACGGAAGTGAGCTGGATCCGCATCACCCCGCACAAGGATCGCGTGGGCGATGTGACGACCGAGCTGATCGACATGACGTCGGTGCCGTGGGGCGTCGTGACCCTGACCGAAGCCTGCGTCGGCGGCCAGCCGCGGGACAAGGCGGTGGAGAGAATCTGCTACGACCGGATGGTCGAGCGTATTCGCGAGGCGCTCAAGCCGTTTTGCGCGCGCCACGGCATCGGCGGTGCCATCGCGCGCGGCGAGGTGCAGATGATCGGCGCTTCGGGCACGGTCACGACCGTGAGCGCCCATCATCTCGGCTTGAAGCGGTACAACCGCACCGTCGTCGACGGCTCGCGCATCGGTCGCGAGTCGATCCTGCGCATCTGCGACCAGCTTGCGGTGTTGTCGGTCGACGAGCTCACGACCTTGCCCTGCATCGGCGACGACCGCGCCGATCTCGCTCTGGCGGGCGGCGCCATCCTCGAGGCGGTCTGCCGGCAATGGCCTGCGCCCATGGTGCGTGTGGCCGATCGTGGCCTGCGCGAGGGTGTACTGATGGATCTCATGCGCCAGGCCGATAGGGACGCTGACCCCTTGTGCCGCCGGGACGATTGATCCAGACGATTGGTTCATGAGCAAAGACAAGAAACGCGGCAGCAGCGGCAGCAGCGTGCCGACCGGACGGCATGCGACGGTGCGCGTGAAGACGGCGCGTGGCCGTACAGTTTCCCAGCAACGCTGGCTGCAGCGCCAGCTCAACGATCCTTATGTCGTCGAGGCGAAAAAGCGTGGGTACCGCTCGCGCGCCGCGTTCAAGTTGCTACAGCTCGACGATCAGTTCCGGTTCCTGAAGAACGGCGCGAAGGTGGTCGATCTCGGTGCCGCGCCCGGCGGTTGGACACAGGTCTCGGTCGAGCGGGCAAAGGGAGGGACGGTCGTCGGTATCGATCTCACGCCGGTCGAGCCGATCGCCGGCGCCACGGTGCTGGCCAAGGACTTCTACGATGAGGATGCGCCGGATCAGCTCAAGGAGCTGTTGGGCGGACCGGCGGATGTCGTGCTGAGCGACATGGCGGCGTCGGCGACGGGTGATCCGCAGATCGACCATATGCGCATCATGGGGCTGGCCGAAGCCGCACATGATTTTGCGCGACAAGTGCTGAAGCAGGGCGGCACGTTCGTGGCGAAGGTGTTGCGCGGCGGTACCGAACGCACCCTGCTCGAGCAGCTCAAGCGCGACTTCACGAAGGTGCGTCATGTTAAGCCCGAGGCCAGTCGGGCCGACTCCGCGGAAATGTATGTCGTCGGCACGGGCTTTCGCGGATAAAGTTCGCCCCCTTCGTACTCTCTCGGGGAAAAACTTATGTCTTTCGGCATGTATTCGGCATCGGTGCCAGTCTACCAGCGCCAGCTCACGGCGATCTCAAAGGTCCTGGACAAGGGTTCTGCCTGGGCGGCGGCGAAGAAGGTCGACGAAACCGTGATCATGGGCACGCGCATCACTCCCGACATGCTGCCCTTCAGCCGCCAGGTGCAGATCGCCTGCCGCTTCGCCGAGGAAAGCGTCGCGCGGCTGGCTGGCGCCGAAGTTCCCAAGGCGCCCGAGAACGCGGAAAAGACCCTGGCGGATCTGCGGGTTCGCATCGCCTCGGTGCTCGACTACATCAAGGGCTTCGACGCCGGGAAGATCAACGGCAGCGGGACTCGCGAGATCGTGCTCACGATCGGCGGCAATCCGCTGAAGCTTACGGGCGAGCAGTATCTGACCTTCATGGCCCTCCCGAACTTCTATTTCCACTGCACCACCACCTACGCAATCTTGCGTCAGGCGGGCGTGGAGATCGGGAAACGGGATTTCCTGGGCGCCCTCTGAGGCGCTGTGCACAAGCCTTTCATATCGCCGTGCTTGGTTTATGCGCGGCAATGTGTATAACGGCTCGCCAACCCGGCGGCCCCGACCAGGGGCCGCCGTTTTCATTTCTCCTATTCGGAGGTTGGCATGCAGTTTCAGGAAGCGCTCACCTTCGATGATGTGCTCCTGAAGCCTGCGGCTTCATCGGTGCTGCCGAACCAGACCGATACCCGCACGAAGCTCACGCGCACCATCGAGCTCAACATCCCGCTGATGTCGGCGGCCATGGACACCGTCACCGAGGCCGCCATGGCGATCGCCATGGCGCAGTACGGCGGCATCGGCGTCATCCACAAGAACCTCGACCCCGCCGCGCAGGCCAACGAAGTACGCAAGGTCAAGAAATTCGAATCGGGCATGGTGATCAACCCGGTCACCATCCATCCCGACCAGACGCTGGCCGATGCGCTCGGCCTGATGTCGGCGCATCAGATCTCCGGCATCCCGGTGGTCGAGCGCGGCACGGGCAAGCTCGCGGGCATCCTGACCAATCGCGACGTGCGCTTCGCGACCGACAATGCGACGCTGGTGAGCGCGTTGATGACCAGCGAGAAGCTGGCCACGGTGCGCGAGGGCGCGACGACGGAAGAAGCCAAGCGCATGCTCCACCAGCGGCGCATCGAGAAGCTGCTGGTCGTCGACGCCGACTACCGTTGCATCGGCCTGATCACGGTGAAGGACATCGAGAAGGCCAACAAGTTCCCCGGCGCCAGCAAGGATGAGAAGGGCCGGCTCCGCGCCGCCGCCGCGACCGGTGTGGGCGAGGACGGCGTGCGCCGCGCCGAGATGCTGATCGACGCCGACGTCGACGTGATCGTGGTCGACACCGCACACGGTCATTCGAAGGGCGTGCTCGAATCGGTCTCGAAAGTGAAGAAGCTCAGCAACTACGTGCAGGTCATGGCGGGCAACGTCGCCACGGCCGAGGGCGCGAGGGCGTTGATCGACGCCGGCGCCGACGCGGTGAAGATCGGCATCGGGCCGGGTTCGATCTGCACCACTCGCATGGTGGCGGGCGTGGGCGTGCCGCAGCTCACGGCGATCCTGGAAGCCTCCGAAATCTGCCGTGCCGCGGGCGTGCCGGCGATCGGCGACGGCGGCATCAAGTATTCGGGCGATCTCGCCAAGGCGATCGCGGCGGGCGCCGACTGCGCGATGATCGGCTCGCTGCTGGCCGGCACCGACGAGGCGCCGGGCGAGGTGCTGCTCTACCAGGGCCGCTCGTACAAATCCTATCGCGGCATGGGCTCGATCGGCGCCATGGCGCGCGGCTCGGCCGACCGCTACTTCCAGCAGGAAGTCGAGAGCTCGCTGAAGCTGGTGCCGGAAGGCATCGAAGGCCGCGTGCCGTATAAGGGGCCCGTCGGCAACATCATCCATCAGCTCGTGGGCGGCCTGAAGGCGGCGATGGGCTACACCGGCAACGCCACCATCAAGGGCATGCAGACCAACCGCCAGTTCCTGCGCATCACCGGCTCGGGCCTGCGCGAGAGCCACGTGCACGACGTCGAGATCATGCGCGAGGCGCCGAACTATCGCGGCGGCATGTAGCCGGGTTACTGCGCGTCGGGCAGAAGGCGATCCGCCTTCAGCGCGGCGGCGACGCGCGGGGCGACGAGGGCATTGCCGGTCGGGCTGAGGTGCAGCATCCGGTAGACGGTTCGCAGGCCCTGCGCCTTCACCGCCGCCTCGATCGTGTCGTACAGGTCGAGCGTGTGGAAGCCCGCTTGCTGCGCGCAGTTCTGGATGTTGGCGGAGACCGCGCGGGCCTGGGCGGCGCGGTCGGCGTCCTGCCAGGTATAGGGATCGTATTCCGCGACGACCAACGTCGGCAGGTTCAGCGCCGCCAGCCGCTTGAACAGGAAGCAGGACAGGCGCTCACCCTCGTGGCGCGGCAGCACGCGTTCATGGTCGACGGCCCATTCGCTCTGCCAGCCCTGGTGTTCCAGCACGGTGTCGAGCGCCACCGACCAGCCGAACAGGCGCTGCCAGATGTCG